>Ga0208413_1002518_pt1 | contig 10452 bp, 7 predicted proteins | sample AntAceMetag02UKD_FD_184761 | JGI IMG/M metagenome (GOLD analysis project Ga0208413, IMG submission 184761) | Saline lake microbial communities from Ace Lake, Antarctica - Antarctic Ace Lake Metagenome 02UKD (SPAdes) (version 2) | ecosystem: Environmental > Aquatic > Non-marine Saline and Alkaline... | reverse complement strand
CAAAGCCAACGACCGCACCGTGACCGTCCATCAAAGCCGCCGCTGGGATACCGATTTCCTTGCAGTGCGCCGGCTGATGGAACGCGGCGACCTCGGCAGGGTGTTCAACATTGAGACCTTCGTCGGTGGATTCGAGCACCCCTGCCGCGCCTGGCATTCCGAAGACTCGATCTCCGGCGGCGCCGTGTACGACTGGGGTTCGCACCACGTCGACTGGATCCACCAGCTCTACGGCAGCGCCCCGAGTCGCGTGCTGTGCTCCACGCACACACGCGTGTGGCAAGACACCAGCAACGTCGATCAACTGTCGCTGTGGATGCAGTGGGCCGACGGCCGTGAGGCCACGTTCCGCCAAAGCGACGTCTGCGCAATCCGCCGACCCAAGTTCCACATCGAGGGCACCGACGCAACACTCGAAGGGCACTACCGACCGCTCCGGACCGAGTCGGTCGTCCCGGGCCGCGGCTACGTCGAGCACACGTCCCACCACGCCGAGGCTCCCGTCGATCTCCAGTTGGCACGCTTCGACGGCGACCACGGCCTCATCACCTCGACCGTTCGACCCGCACCCAATCCGGGATGGGGCTTCCACAACAACCTCGCTGACCATCTGCTGCTCGGCGAAGACCTGGCCGTTCGTCCCGAGCAGTCACGTGACGTCGTGGCCGTGCTCGAAGCAGCGCACCGCTCCGGCAACGAGGGCGGCACGCTCATTGAGCTTGACCTGTGAGTAAGCCGGTGGGCATCGGCGTGCTCGGAGCCCGCTCGATGGTCGCCCGCCTCGCAGTCCTACCGGCCATCGAGGCCAGTTCGAAAGCAACGTTGGTTGCTGCGGCATCGCTCAGCGGTCCAGTACCAGACCCCTGGGCCAATGCCACCGTTTCCGACTACGAAGCGGTCATCAATCATCCCGACGTTGAGGCGATCTATCTGGCGTTACCCAACGACATGCATCGTGCGTGGACCATGCACGCAGCTGCGGCCGGTAAGCATGTGCTGTGCGAGAAGCCACTGGCCGTGTCGCCCGACGAGGCCCGGGTGATGCAAGCCGCGTGCCACTCAAGCGGCACGCTGCTCGCTGAGGCCTGGATGACTCCCTTCGACCCTCGCTGGCGCCATGCAATGCAGCTTGCCGCCGACGGGCTGGTCGGCGAACTCACCGAGATCAATTCGGCGTTCACATTCACGATCGGGCCTGAACGTGCGGACAATTATCGGTGGATCCTGGACCATGGCGGCGGCGCGCTCCTCGACGTCGGGATCTACTGCCTCGGCCCAGCTGTCGAGCTCTGGGGTTCACAACCCACCGCGGTCGAGGCGTCCATCGACTTGGCTCCGAGTGGCGTCGATGCGACGACCACAGTCCAGCTGACCTGGCCCAGCGGTCAAATCGCACGAGCGAGGGTCTCGTTCGTCCAAACGGAACAGCAACGGTTGGAGATCGTCGGAACCACCGGCCGCATTGTCCTCGACGGTGATGCCCATACCGGCGGACCGAAAGCCAAGCGGATCAGGGTCGAGTGCGACCCTGCCACCAACTCTGCCACCAACTCTGCCACCAACTCTGCGCGAGAACGCTCAATCGACGTCGAGCCTGGCGACCCGTATCTCGGGATGATCGACGCCTTCGCAGCAGCGGTTCGAGGGACGCAGCGTTGGCCTCGCCCAGTCGAGCGCAGCATTGACATGCTCGAACTCCTCTCACAGATCCGGACCAGCGCCCAATGACCGATCCGTTTGCCCTCGAACCGCGCCATGAGCATCACGAACTGGCGTCAGGCGTCAGCATGCACGCAGTGCACTGGGAACCCGCCGACGCGACCCTGCCGCCGTGCCTGCTCGTTCACGGGCTTGCTTCGAACGCTCGGCTCTGGGACGGCGTTGCCCGGCGCCTCGCCGCGCTCGGCCACCCCGTCGTCGCTCTCGACCAACGCGGCCACGGCCACTCGTCTAAACCTGACGGCCCGTACGACATGGCCTCCGTCGCCGACGACCTTCGGTTGCTTGTCACCGACCTCGGCTGGGAACGGCCACTGATTGCCGGGCAGTCGTGGGGCGGCAACGTTGTCATCGAGTTCGCGCATCGGCACCCCGGGGCTGCATCGGTGATCGTCTGTGTTGACGGCGGCTCCATCGAATTGCAGCGCGGAATGCCCGACTGGGAAGTTGCCAAGGAGCAGATGGCACCGCCCTCGCTGATCGGCACGCCGATCGCCAAGATGCGCGAGTGGATGACCACGTCGAACGCCGACTGGCCAGCCGAGGGCATCGAAGGTCAACTCGCCAACTTCGAAGTCAGAGACGACGGGACCATCGCCCCGTGGCTCACACTGGAACGTCACCTCCTCGTACTCCGCGGCTTGTGGGAGCACACACCTTCTGACCTGTACGCCACGATCACCGACCCCGTGCTGTGGATCTCGGCCGACAACGGCCAATCCGAATGGACTACTGCGAAGCGTGCCGGAATCGACGCGGCTCTGTCCGCTCTGGCCATCAGCCGGTCAGAATGGTTCAGCCCTGCACATCACGACGTGCATGCACAACACCCGACCGAAGTCGCTGCGCTCCTTCACGGGGCGCTCACCGATCCCGACTTCTTCTAACGCACGCTGCTGACCCACCGAATACAGGAACTGATATGACTGCACTCCCCCGCCTCCTCGTCATCATGGGCTCCGGCGAAACCGCACCGACGATGACCACGCCGCATCGCCGGGTGTTCGAACAGCTTGCCGCAGCAACCGGAGGCCCCGTCGACGCCGTACTCCTCGACACCCCGTTCGGATTCCAGGAAAACGTCGACATCCTCGCCGCCAAGACCGCCGAGTACTTCACGGACGCAGCGCACCGAAACGTCGAGATTGCTGGCCTCGCACGAACCGACAACGGCGATGTCGTGGCAATCGAAACAGCCATTGCAAAGATCCGTGCAGCCGACTGGATCTTCGCCGGGCCGGGCAGCCCAACCTTCGCGCTGCGCCAGTGGGCCGATACCCCGATTCCCGAGGCCATCGCCGACAAGCTCCGCACCGGCGGCGCCGTCGTGTTCTCGTCCGCTGCTGCGCTCACACTCGGGCGGAAAACCATTCCTGTCTATGAGATCTACAAGTCTGGCGCCGATCCGTACTGGGTCGACGGGCTCGACGTGCTCAGCGAAGTCGGGCTCCCTGTCGTCGTCATCCCGCACTACGACAACAAAGAGGGCGGCAATCACGACACAAGCAAGTGCTACCTCGGCGAGCGACGCCTGGCGATACTCGAACCAGAACTCGATGACGACGTGTTTATCCTCGGCGTCGACGAGCACACCGGCGTCATCATCGACCTCGATGCACAGACCGCCGAGGTCGTCGGCAAAGGCGGAGTCACACTCCGTAAAGACGGTGTATCGACTCGCATCGAGACCGGCGAAACTGTCCCGTTCAGCACGCTGCAAGCCGGCCCTGTCACACCGAGGTCAGACCCCGGTATGGCAGAACCGACCGAGTCCGAAGCTGCTGTCACACTCCGGTCAGACCTCGGTGTGACAGTCGGTGATCAGGCTGCGGCTATTCCGTCACTTGCTGGCGACGCCGCTCGACTCGAATCGGAATTCGACTCGGCCCTGGCAGCGCGAGACGCCGACGGCGCCGTCAAGGCCATCCTTGATCTCGACTCGGCAATCCTCCAGTGGTCGCGAGACACGCTCCAGGGCGACGAGATGCAGCGGGCCCGGACCTCGCGGCGATCCATGATTGTTCGGCTCGGCGCTGCCGCAACTGCCGGAGTTCGCGACGTTCGCGAGGTGCTCGGCCCGGTCGTCGAAGCGGCTCTCGCTGCACGCGTCACCGCCAGAACCGACAAGGCCTACGCCGTGTCAGATGCCATTCGCGACAACCTCATCGCTGCCGGCATTGAGGTACGCGACACCGCTGCCGGCGCCGAATGGGTTATCGCCGACTGACGAATCAGTCGGCGCGGCCAAGGTCACGCCAGCGTGGCGACAGCGTCGGCCTTGAGCGGCTCTTTGAGCTGCTCCACGGTGAGGTGGCACTTGATGCTGTGACCGGGCGACAGCTCAACCATCTCCGGCTCGGTGACCTCACAGAGGCCTGCGATCGCACGATGGCAACGTGTATGGAAGACGCAGCCGGGCGGCGGGTTGGCCGGCGACGGGATGCTACCGGTCAGCGGAATCCGGTTCTCAGCGACACCGTCGACGCTTGGCACTGCCGAGAGCAACGCCTCGGTGTACGGATGGTTCACACCCTCGAACATCGTTTTGGTCGCGCCGATCTCCATGATCCGCCCGAGGTACATCACTGCAATGCGATCTGCCAAGTAGCGCACGACACCAATGTCGTGGCTGATGAACAAGTAGCTCGAGCGCTGCTCGTTCTGCAGCTTCGCGAGTAGGTTCAGAATTGCCGCCTGGACCGACACATCGAGCGCCGACGTTGGCTCGTCGCAGACGACCACTTCGGGGTCTCCAGCAAAGGCACGGGCGATGGCCACACGCTGCTTGAGCCCACCAGACAACTGTCGTGGACGCATGTCGAGATGACGCGATGAGAGCTGCATGCCCTCAGCAATTTCCACGACTCGCCTGTCCGCCTCAGCACCCTTGATGCCGGTCAGTTTGACGACGCTGCGGTGCAGGATGCGCCGCACAGTCCAGGCCCGGTTGAGCGCCGAATCAGGGTTCTGGAAGACCATCGAAATTGCTCGCACCGACTCGTCGATGCGAGAAGTTGCCTTATCAGCCATCGTCCGGCCGCGCAGGGTGATGGCGCCACCTTCGTCGGGTGCGTGGACGCCGAGCATGGTCTTCGCAAGTGTCGACTTGCCGGAACCAGACTCACCAACGAGCCCGAGAGTTTCGCCTTCAGCGAAGCCAAGGTTGACACCAACGAGCGCCGGAACGTCGTGGCCACGTTGGCGGAATGTCTTGGAAACACCTTCGACCCCGATGACCTGTTCGGTGCCGACGTCGTATTTGACCGTGACCTTCTCAGGGTCCGGGACCTCGTCCATCCGGTCGACATGATGACAACGAGTCCAGTGCCCATCGGAGCGTGGGACGATCGGCGGTACGTCAGTGCGACAGAGATCGGTTGCGATGGGGCATCGATCGATGAACGTACAGGTCGGCAGCGAGGCACCGATCGGTGGGGCCGCACCCGGGATGGAAAACAGTTCGCTGTCTGTTTTGCGCAGACCGCGTCGTGGGATCGAGTTGAGTAACCCTTTGGTGTACGGATGGCTCGGGTTGTCGAACACTTCGGCAACGGTGCCCTCTTCGACAATCCGACCCGCATACATGACGCCGACGCGATCGCACATCGTGCGGATGACGCCGAGATTGTGCGCGATCAGCAGAATTGCCGAGTTCAGTTCAGAACGGAGCTCGCGCACCAAGTCGAGCACCTCGGCCTCGACCGTGGCATCGAGGCCGGTCGTCGGCTCGTCGAGCACCAGCAATGTTGGATCACAGGCCAAGCCCATAGCGATGACCACACGCTGCAACATGCCGCCTGAAAGCTGATGCGGATATCGCTCCATCACACTCTCCGGAGCAGCGATATGCACCCGTTCCAAAGCAGCCAGTGCCGAGACACGCGCTTCAGCCTTCGACTGACCCAACACTTGGAACGCTTCGGCAACCTGCGTTCCGATCTTCAACACCGGGTTGACCGCCTGTACTGGGTCCTGGAAGACCATCGAGGCACGCTCAGCGCGGAACTTGCGCAGCTCTTTGGCCGACATCGCGGTGAGTTCCTCGCCGCCGGACAGCACCCGACCGGCGTCGATCACGCCGTTGCTCGGGAGGTATCGAAGCGCTGCGTACGCCGTGGTTGACTTGCCGCAGCCCGACTCACCGACGAGGCCGTATGCCTCGCCCTGGCGCACTTCAAAGGTCACGCCGCGCAAGATTTTGCGCGGGTTGCCGCGAACGACGTACGACATCTCAAGGCCGTCGATGGCCAGCGCTGGCACGTCGGTCGGATCTGCAGGCTCGGAAGTATGGGATTCGGTCACGGTCATGAGTTCACTGCCTTGTCGATCGAGTCGGCGATCAGGTTGACGCCGATGACGAGGCTGGCGATTGCCGCGGCCGGGAAGATGGACGGCCACCAGATCTCGCGGGCGATTTGTTCGTAGTTCTGCGACACATCGATGCCCCAATCAGCATCGGTGATGTTGCCACCGACGAAACCGAGGAAAGCCAATGTCGTATAGGTGAAGATGGCGTAGCCGAGGCGCACGGTTCCTTCCACCACCACGAGCCCGGTCACGTTGGGCAATATCTCGCGGGTGACGATGAAAAAACCCGATTCGCCACGCATCTTTGCCGACATGACGTAGTCAAGGTCGGACTCGGCGATTGCCGCCGAACGGATTGTTCGAGTGATCGCCGGCACGAAGAGCACAGCAATCGTTCCAATGATCACGGTGGTCGAGCGGCCAAAGGTGAAGATGATGACGATGGCCATCAGGATGATCGGAATCGACAGGATTGCCTCGATAACACGGCTCAGGATCTCGTCGACCCAACCCTTGTAGTAGCCCATGACCAGGCCCAGGAACGTGCCGACCACGATGGCCACAGCGGTGGAGATCGGGGCGATCGTGAGGATCTTGCGGGCACCGTAGATCACTCGGGTATAGACGTCCCACCCGTTCTTGTCGGTGCCGAGCCACGCCTCGCTGCCAGGCTTGACACGAGGCCCTGCTTCGACGAATTCTTTCGGATCAAACGATGTCAGAATCCCCGGCAGCAAGCTGGCGATGATCCAGAATCCAACGATCACCACACCGATGATGAAGCCGGGACTGGTGTACAGCACACGGAGCTGTTCCTTGCGGATCTGTTTCTTACCTTCACCGGGCACTGCGGTCTCGGCCGACTGAGCGACGTTCCCAGACTCGTTCGGGGTTGGCACAGGCGCACCAGCTTCCTGGGTTCCGCTCATCAGTTGTCTCCCAACGATTGGCGTGTACGGGGATTCATGTAAGCGATCAGAAGGTCAGCCGAAAGTGTGGCGAGCATATAGATGACGGCGACAGCGAGCACGCCAGCCCGCAGGACCGGATAGTCGGCACGGTCAACGGCTCGAAGGATGAGGTTGCCGACACCTTGATAGCCGAACACCCGCTCAAGAGCGACCATGCCGCCGAAGAGATAGCCGAGTTGGGTACCGAGTACCGCAACGGTGGGCTGGAGTGCGTTGCGGGCAATGTGCTTGCGGAACACCTGCGGGAGCGACAGCCCACGCATGAACGCTGTACGGGCGTAATCAGAATCGAGCGCCGTGATCGTGCCAGCACGAGTGACGCGTGCGATGTACCCGAAGTACACCATCAACACGGCAATGACTGGCAGCAAGAGATGCTGGATCTGGATCAAGATGTTTGATCCGGGCGGCGCTGCGGCCTGCACCTTGAAGAAGTCGACCGGGACGGCGAGGAAGGCGAGCAGGAACACACCGGCCACGAAGTCGGGAATCGCCGAGAAGGCGATGCCGACATTGATGATCGTGCGATCGATCCAGGTGTCCTTTTTGTAGGCAGTGACCAAGCCACCGAGAACCGAGAGCGGCACGATGACGAGCAGAGCGAGGATCACCAGCTTGGCGGAGTTGCCGAGCGAGGTCCATACCAGGCTCATCACCGGCTCGCCGGCAGCGACGGAGAAGGAGTCGCCGAAGTCGAGGGTGAAGACCGACTTCGCCAACTTCGACAGCTGAGTCAGAACCGAATCTCGCAGACCCAACGATTCGGTGACCTGCATGAGTCGCTCGGGCGACGCCGTGCCGCCTGCGATCTTTCGAGCAGGGTCGCCTGGAGCGATGTTGGGGATCAGCGTCACAATGACGAGCAAAAACCCCAAGGTGACGAAGGCGAGCATGAGCCGCCTGAAGATGAATCTGAGCACGTGTTCCTTCTCTGTCTTTCGAACGGTTGATCCTTGTAACGACAAAGGGCGCAGCGGACCAGTCCGCTGCGCCCCGCCGTTACGACGTTCCGGCGTCGGCCGGAGCGGGGTGTTCGGTCAGCTCTTCGTCACGTTCTGCATCTGCAGGTGACCAAGGGCTGTGGTTTCAAAGCCGTTGATCGCGCTGCTCGTTGCCGAAAGGTAGTCGAAGAAGAACGGGTAGCACGCCGGGGCGTCCTCATGGAGGAGACGCTGGATCTTTCCGACTGCCGTCTTCTGACCCGCCACATCGGTGGCGCTCTGGTAATCGCCGAACAGGCCATCGAATTCGCTCGAGGCATAGTTCGAAGAGTTCCAGTCACCGTCGGTCGCGAGTGCACGGCCGAAGAAGATGTCCGGGGTCGGGCGGTGGCCATAGTCGACGATGCCGATCTGAGCCGAAGCGCCACAGGGGCGACCCGGCCCAGAGGACTCGGGCGACGATCCCCAGCTTGCACCGGTGCACCAGTACTCGCCGTAGAAGTCCGAGTTCGGCGTGACGCTGACCGGCGTCTTGATGCCGACGGCGGCCAGGTTCTGCTCGACGATGGCCGCAATGGCAGGAATCTCACCAAGGTCGCCGACCTGAATTGGGATTTCGATGCCGTCTGCATAACCGGCGTCGGAGAGCAACTGCTTGGCCATCTCGGGGTCGTACGGGCGCTGTTCCTGGCCCTCGTCGAAGAATGGCAACGTCGGGAAGATCGGGTGGTCGTTAGCGATTCGAGCCTGACCCTCGTACACCGTGTTGACAAGTTGCTCGCGGTTGATGGCGTAGCAGACGGCCTGGCGGACGCGGGGGTCGGTGAACGGGCCGCCTTCCGGCAGTTGCGTGTTGAACCAGATCTGGCGGTGGTTCGACGACGGCGGACGCAGAATGGTGAGCGAATCGTCTTGGAGCAGGGTTGCGCCGTCGGAGATCGAGAAGTCTTGGATGATGTCGATTTCGCCAGCGGCAAAGGCCGCGACCTTGGTGCCGCCACTCTCGAAGCCCTGCAACGTGACGCTGTCGAGCTTGACTGCGCCACCCCACCAGTTCGGGTTCGGAATGAACTTGGCGCGGTAGGCCGACGGATCGAAATCGACCAGCATCCAGGCGCCAGTACCAGTCGGGCGGTCGCTCAGCGTGGTGCCGCTCGAGTAGTCGACCGGGGTGATCAGCGACTGCGGGTTGAACAACGACACGAGGACCGGCAGGTTGCCGTTCGGCGAGTCAAGGTTCACGACCACGGTCAGGTCGTCGGGCGCCTCGGCGGCACCGGCGCTGACAACACCGGAAAGACCGGCACCGACTTCAACCATGCGCTCGATGGTGGCGACGACGTCGGCAGAGGTGAGCGGTGTTCCGCCATCTTGCCAGGTGACACCAGGGCGAAGCTTGAAGGTCCACTGGCTGGCGTCGGCATTTGGCGACCACTCGGTGGCGAGTGCGGTTGCCGCGATGTTGCCGTCTGGGCCGAGGCCGACGAGATACTCGAAGGACTGCGACAGCACGGCGTACGTGCCGAGGTCGAGCATGTTGACCGGGTCGAGGCCCGAGTTGGCGTCACCGGTCTGGATGCCGGCGATGACGTCACCACCGGCTGCTGCGGGTGCTGCGGCCTCGGTGGTCTTGGGCTCGGTGCTGCCAGTCTCCCCACTGGCAGCATCGGTGGCCGGTGCGGAATCGCTGTCGCTACCGCCGCAGGCGGCAATGATGCCACCCATGACTGGTACCGACAGGCCGATCATCGTGCCGCGGCGAACGAAGTCGCGACGGCTGACCTTTCCTTGAGCATATGACTCGATGAGATCGAGCTCGATCGGTCCAACCGAGCTGCGCGTTTGATCCAAACGTTTGAAGTCCATCTGTAATTTCCCCCTAATAGAAAAGCTTGAGTTCACGCCGCCAACTGACTAGCGGCGACACGTCGACCATACCCAACTCGAACCCTGTGGACAATTCATTCAAAGGGTTGTCGAAGTTCCAGCCGCCGCATTCCGCAATGTAGCACAGTTCCACATTGTGGAATGACGCCCGTCACAGTCGGGCTGTCAGATGGCTCAAAGCGTTGCCAGGCCTGCAAGCCATCGATTGACGTTGTTGCCGAGCGAGGCCACGTCATACCCGCCTTCTTGCACCACCACCGTCGGCACAGAAAGTTGCGCGACAAGTGCCCCTTGCGCCTCGAATCCGTCGGCAGTGACCGCCAGATCCGAGATCGGATCGTTGTGAAAGGCGTCGACACCGAGCGACACCACGAGCAGATCCGGCCCAAACGCGTCGATGGCCTGGAGCGCTCCAGCCAGCGCTGCTGCATAGTGATCGTCGTCGGCGCCAAGCGGGAGCGGAACGTTCAGATTGGCTCCGCGGCCACGGCCGGAACCGACCTCATCGGCGAATCCAGTGATGTACGGATAGGCCCGGGCCGGATCGCCGTGCAACGACACGTATTGCACGTCATCACGCTGGTAGAAAATCTGCTGAGTGCCATTGCCGTGGTGATAGTCGACGT
>Ga0208413_1002510_pt1 | contig 10480 bp, 9 predicted proteins | sample AntAceMetag02UKD_FD_184761 | JGI IMG/M metagenome (GOLD analysis project Ga0208413, IMG submission 184761) | Saline lake microbial communities from Ace Lake, Antarctica - Antarctic Ace Lake Metagenome 02UKD (SPAdes) (version 2) | ecosystem: Environmental > Aquatic > Non-marine Saline and Alkaline... | reverse complement strand
TAAAACACAAAGTAAACGAATAAAAATAAAAAAGAAAAATAGTTATACGCGTAAACATTACCAATCAAACGATGGGATGTTAACGAGTGTTTGGGGACCGGGTGCATGGCACTTTTTACATACAATGAGTTTTAACTATCCAGTGAAACCTACATGTGACGATAAACGTCATTATCGTAGTTATATATTGGACTTAGTTAATGTGTTGCCGTGTGGAAAATGTCGCGACAACTTATGTAAAAATTTCAAGCGTCATCCGCTTTTATATAAACACATGAAAAGTCGGACAACCTTTTCGAAATATATGTATAAATTGCACGAATTTATTAATATCATGCTAGGAAAAAAGTCAGGTCTGACTTACACTGAAGTGCGTGATCGATACGAGAATTTCCGTTCACGTTGTAGAACAACCCGTAAACAAACAAAACATGAAGAAAAGGGTTGTACTGAACCGGTCTATGGTGAAAAATCGAAGTGTGTGTTGAAAATAGTGCCGCAGACAAAAAAATGCGAGACATTTCAAATTGAGGAAAAATGTAAAAATCGGTCGGACTAATATATTCTTTGTTTATGCGATAGGTGAAATGCCTACTTTTTTATAACAAAGAATATATATAATGAATACTTCTTTTAATCCAATATCGGTTAATGACGATGCATTAACATATAATTTAGAAGATTCTACTACGAAATTGGTCGAAACAGATGAAGTGCCTAGTATAGAGGAAACTACGACACCTATAACGAGGTTATCGCCATCGCCTTCACCTTCAGCGAGATTGAAGAAGAAAATAATACCGTTCTGGACAGAAGATCCTAACATTCTTGTAAAACCGGCTTATATGATGGAATTTTTCCCAATAGATTCGATGTCTTTTAACCAAAAGTTAAATTCGATAACACGAACCGTTGTGGTATTGACCGCGGTATCTTATTTGTTTACGAATAATACGCGCATTGTTAGCGTTGCGGTTATGACTATATTCGCAATATTTTTCCTACATTATGCAAAATCGAGAGAATCCTCAGATGAGGGTTTTCATAACGATGAACATAGTACATTAGACGAAATGGCGCGCCACTCGAGATTATATAATTATAAAGGTCCGATAATTGACGTGGAGGGAAATTTTGACGAAACGTTTGATCAACCAACCGCATCGAATCCATTATCGAATGTGTTATTGACTGATTATGACTATAATCCAAAAAAGAAACCTGCACCCCCCGCATTTACAAAACAGGGTGTTGAAGATATTGCCGAGAATGCTAAAAAAATGGTTCAAGAAATGCACCCGGACCAACCTGATATTGTTGGAAAATTATACAACGATATTAACACAAACCTTGAGCATGAACAGTCCATGCGACAATTTTATAGCACATCGAATACGACCATACCGAATGACCAAGCAGGTTTTGCTGAATTTTGTTACGGTGATATGATATCAGCGAAAGAGGGTAACAAGTTTGCACTAACTCGCGATAATCCGAAATACGATTTACGCTAGTTATAATTGAACAAAATATATGTGAATTATATAAAAGAATGTCTACGGTAAACAATTACAAATTCAATAATCAGGACCGCATCGAGAACGATTCTGGAACACAGACACAACATGTCCTTCAAAACGATCGCTACTCTGGTTACACTACAACAAACTATTTTAGCGATAATAGTGGTGAAACGAATATCCAATTTGCTACATCCCAGCCAGCTATTGTTCCCGTAGGCACTGTTGGAAGTGGTGTGGGAGGTAACAACGTAGAGGGAGAATCATTATTGCTTCTGAACACGGAACAGGAACGCGCTTTAGGACGTTTAAATTTGATGGAACGTCAATTTCTGACCGTCCCCTATTTAGGAAGAGGTTCTGCCGATCCCGTATTGGAATTACAATTACGTGAAGGTGAACCAATGGGTGAGAAGAAGAGTGTGTCCACTGTTATGGCGCAAAGTTTTATGGGTTATACATTGCATCCTTCCAGCAAAGAAATGGATGATAAAAGTGGAACTCGTATTGAGGAAAGTGCTATGAAGGGATGGGTTCGCGGTGGTGCAGATACACGTGCACCTGTCGATGGCGATTTGGCTAGCAAAGGACGTCCTTCTGGAGGCGCGTTTTAGGAAAACATCCATTTATTGACGCGTGTAATATTATCACATGTTATTGTATAATGTCTCAAGAAACTGACCACATTCACGGGGGAAAGAAGCATTCAAGAAAATCTCGCACCCACAACAAGAGGTCACGTAACGTGAGAAAGCACCCTAAGCGTTCTGCTCGTAGAACATCTCATGGTTCGAGGAAGCGTTCTGTTCGCAAGACCGTGCGTAGACCAAGAAAATCCCGTTCCATCCTGGGTCGTTTATTTGGTATTTAGAGTCCCAAAAAACAATTTAAACATTAGAGTTTATATTGTTTATTCATGTCGTATAACATGACGATGCAGTCGCTGCATTATTCAGATGATCTTGAATACAGGACTTGTCTCCGTCAAATATTTAACATGGTAAATCGCACAGAGAATGAACACGAGATTGATGCAATTACCCATGATGAAAATGATTACGACGAGTCTGCTGCATCTAAAGCAATGGATTCAATTCGCGACCAAACCAAGGACAATATTCATTTCCAAATTCTATATGATGTTGCTGCATCAAAAATGTTATCTACTGACCGTGAGATCGGTTTAGCCGTATTGTTTTCATATGATTATATGGCTCTATTTCACGAATGCTATATATCATTTTGCGAAAATCCTACGGGTTTCGATGAAAATAATAAAGCCTATTGTGCATTGGATTTGAAAATACGGTAAATACCCCCTGTAGTTTTTATATGTGTATAATATAAAAATGGCTTCTACACGTAATATAAATACACCCGGTGATTATAATGTGCAACAAAAATCGTATCGCGAACAAGTGAATTATTGCACAAACAAAGAATATTCTATAGCCGCACCTACATTACTCGCTGGATGTGGTTTAATTCAAGGACGCCTACCCGATACAGAATTGGCTGGAAATCCAAACGATATCGAGTCGTTCTTGTTCGGTATCGGATCGACCAATTTAGTAACACCTCAAGCACCGGTTACCCCACAGTTGAAGAAGATCGCGACATTGTCTATCGTTGATCGTAAAGTGCCGTTAATTATGCCTCGAGACCTTACAATCAGTATTGACCAACGACCTTTCCCAGTTCCCAATTAGAATAAATGTATATATAGAATTGTAATTGTATATATATAGAAATGCTCAAAGGTTATTTTGACGTTCAAAAGAATGGTGTATCGCCGTTTCAAAACTTTCTGTGTTACTTGGGTGGTTCCGCCATCCAAACAGTCGGAGATAACCCCGTAACTGCATATCGCCAATTGGTACAACAATACGCGAAGTCGGCGAAAGGTGAAGTAGTTAGTCCAGATGTAGCAGTTAAAGAGGCAAGGGGTGTTTTCAAGAAGGCACCGGTCGCAGCATCGCTATCTGGACTTACCCCTCGTCTCGTGGGTGTATTATTGAAAAGAATACCCAAGTTTGGTATTCTTCTTGGATATACTACTTTGTCTGGTTCCACGGGTGAACCTGGATTCGCTGCTGCTACAACCGCGTCTATATTGTCTGCACCTTTTATCAACCCTGTTCGCATGGTTGAGAAGCAGCAGCGAGTGAATATGCGAACAACCGGAAAAGAGAAACCCCTAGGTGAAATCATCAAAGAAGCACAATTGAAGAAATATAAGCCATTATTTCGCGGAACTGTCCCATTAATGGGACATTCATTCATAAGTGCTATATTAGGTTTGGTTGGACAACCCCAATTACAAAAATACATACAAACTGAACTTGGTGCTAAATCTAGTTTCGGACAATCTGCAACGAATTTAATCGCATCTTCTGTTGTGAGTCCTATCTATGTGGTTGCGACAAACCCCTTGTCTAGATTAGAAGTTATTATGCAAACAAGTTCGATTTCAGGAAAAAGCATTAATGTTGCCGGTGCATGTAAGGAAATCGCAACAGACATGCACAAATTTGGTATGAAAGGCATTTTCCGTGGTCAAGGATTGGGTCTTGCAAAAGCAATCGTATCTCTAACACTATTCCATGAGGGACGAATGTTTTTGACTGATAAAATGAAAATTTATAACGGTCCCTACCAAGGTGAATAATTATAACAAAACGTTTGTATTTGGTTAATTATCAAATACAAAACCTATTTAGTCACGATCAAAAATGTTTCGTGTATATTTTCGAACCAATTCCATGGAATCCAAGCTGTATGTCTACATTCTTACGGCGTAACTTTTTATTTGTGAAGTAAGTCAACGAATTATATAACTTTTTGAAAGCAGGAACATCATTTGAATTAAGTGCACAGATTAACTCTTTGCTGATAATATTTTTCTCCATAATACTGAACGATCCGTTATATATTTTTGCCATTATATTTTCGGGATGCAATGTTTCGCACACCAAATTGTTTATGGTCATAACTTCATATGAATCCATCAAGACATTATACAATGTTTCTCCATTATATGGGATTTTTGTAACTCGTTTATGTAACGGAACTAAATCCTTCGCCTTGGTCAAAACGCCTTTATATAGAATTTTGTGATCCATACTAATTTGTGTAGTTGCAGACGGGACGTTGTATCTCAATGCGTGTTTTTCGATGGAAATAATGTGTTTATGAAGAGGGACCGTTTTCGTAATAGCAACTACTTTTTTCCCGCGAATTGTATGCACGTCTGGATTCAGTGTTTCAATCGCTATCTTTCCTTGGTCGGTAGTAACAGGTGTTCCCTTGGGAAAACAATTAGGAACAGGCAAAGGCAATATAACTGGACTATCTTCACCACCGATACTACCGATTTCAAACGTGAATGTATCGAATGAAGAAGTGTCACCTGTAGTTAACACGCTACTAACTGGTGTGTTTACATCTTTATAATTTTCATAACCATTTGTATAATTTTCATAAACATTATAATGTGTTCCATTTAGATTTTTAAATTTAATCTTATTCCCGGAAGATGATGTAATAATAATAAAATCACCAATATCCTTCAATGGTATATATATAGCTTCATCTGATAGTAATGTAGTTAAATCAAATGTGTATTGTATGGGTAGTCCAGATATAAAGGACGAATTAACTATTCGAACAACACGTTTGGTGATGATTGTCGACGAACCATGTAACGTTTGCGCATCCATCAATAACTTTTTCCCCGATAATAATGATGCATTAGAGACAAGAAGGTCATTTATAAATTTATCTCGCACCAACTTATTCTGTTCTGGAGTTCCACTTGTTAATAATTCAAGATTTTCAGTTGGTACTGTAACTGTATAATTATCAGCTCCAACCACAAGTGTAGGTTGTGGTGGTGTTAATAATGTGGGTGTAACGTTTTTCGTGGGTGAAATTTGCGGCATTGATATGGATGTTATATATATATATATATACATAATCAGATGTTTATTTATCTAAATGTTCTCATAATTCATCTATGTAAACTAGTAATGCAATAAAATTGATTCTATAATCCATTGTATACTCATCTACAACAAATAGCTTATTTACAATATGTATCAATTCAGACCACGTAATACTGCAACTCGCTCGGCAAAGGGAAAGTCCACCATCATCATTAAGAATGATGATGACTCTGACGATGATGACTCAGATGGTGGTTTATGTGGGGGTGGTGAAAATCGCCGCATAACAAAGGAGGGTAATCATATTTACTACTATGCCGAAGTAGACAGGGGATCTGTATTCGAAATGGTCACACATATCCGCAAGGCAGAGATTGAGAATATTGTTACGGCGCACAAATTATGTATCGACCCAATCCCAATTTATCTGCATATTAGTTCATTCGGTGGGTCGGTATTCGACGTTCTTACTGCGATTGATGTGATTCAAGCATGTAAAGTCCCAGTGCATACAATCATTGAAGGAGCTTCTGCGTCAGCAGGCACATTGATGAGTGTGGTCGGTGCGAAAAGATATATGCGTCCAAATGCTCATATGTTGATTCACCAATTGTCGTCGGGGTCATGGGGAAAGATGTGTGAATTGGAAGATGAACATGAGAATAACAAGCTTCTCATGAATAAGATATTGGACATTTACAAGAAGAACGCTGATATTCCCAAGAAACAATTGGAAGCAATTCTCAAGCACGACCTCTGGTGGGAGGTGGATAAGTGCATCAAATATGGTCTAGTTGACGAAATATGGGATAAGACATAAACTCCCACAAAATACACAATAACCAAATAAAAAATAGATATAGCATTTTATTTTTTATTTTACTAGTGAAAAGATACGACAATCTTCACATTCTCCTTTTTAATACATTTGCATGCAGATATAGACAATTCTTCGCGTTTCTTACGTGTTTTACCGTTATCACTAATAAGTGTAAGTTCAACCGACTCATTACCGTCAAGTGAACCGTTCTTTTTCTTGGAAATACTGTTTCGCTCATTCATATCTTTTTCAATATCGTTATAATTTTCCGTAATATAATCAATAATTTTATGCTCAATTGCCCATTTGAAAAAGTTGAGTTGTCCGATGGTAGTTTCCATATAATTGGTATCGTCATATGGGATGGTAATTCGTTCCCACCGACAGAATGGGTCGAACCTCCTTTTCGAATACGCCTTTAATTTCAATTTGTAATCATTGTATACCTTGAACCGCGTGATAAGAGTATCGACACCTTCACGTTTCATCGGTAATTCATAAATGGTATAATATTTTTTCGCATAATTTGTAACAAACCAGTCTACTATGCGGAGTGAAATTTTCGATTCACCATTGATAATATTCATCATTTGATGAAGCTTGGTCTTGTCTGAATAAAACTCCATCAGACAATTCATTAGGAGGTCATTTTGAGTATGCGGCGTTTTCACCTGATGCACTTTCATAGACATGACGTTAGTATGCAAATAATAGATTGGTTACGTTTATATTTGTTTTTATTAAAATATGTAATATTATATATGCCGATTTCCATTGAAGAATTCGAGAAAGCTATTCGATATATTGAGCCATTTGTGAAGACGACTCCCTTGGAACATTACAGAGATAATATTTATTTACACCCTTGAAGATTTAAAACGCCGTTTTTACAGCATAAAAATAATCACTGACATGGCGTTCTTGCTTATCTATCCAGCATTTTTTTTGTCTTTCTTCCATTTCTCCCTTTTGTCTTTCTCCCTTTTGTCTTTCTCATCATTTTCGTCCTTTTCGCTATCTTCCGTAGTTTCCCTCCATCTTGGATCTGTATTGGAACATAATTTATGAATTCTTTGATCTTTGATTCATTCATTTTTATGGTTAATGTAGATTCATCTGGTATTACACCTATATATTTCGACTTCATAAAGTTTGTAAAGGATTCTTTTAGGGCTGTTACATCATCATCATCAAACACAATATCAGGATTTGTATCACGTTTCCCAATTATCTCCTTTATATCGTTATATTCGGGATTTTCCTTTATTTCTTCCCTCCATAATTCATATACATCACCTGGCTCAGGTAACGTATTATTGATAATAAAAAACAAGTCGTTTTGAAATGGTGTTTTGTTTGTTTTTATTTGAAGCATGTCGCGGATGCCTAATACAAAACGCTCGAAAATTCCTTGAATACATGATATATTAAGCGCAATATCATGACCTGTATATGCATCGGCATTATCATTTATCATTCTATACATGTACAGTCCTCTTTCATCATCAGTCCAGTCGCTGGACCACATATAAGCAATCGATAAAATAACAATCTGCTTAACCTCTGGGCTAGGAGCACAATTTATTAATCGACTAAATACCAAATTAAATTTCGTTAATTCAGCTTTTTTTTCAGAAGGGGTTTTATCATTGATATAAGATTCAAATGCTTGCTTAGTAACGGTTTTCATTTCAACTGGATTCCATGATGTAATCGTCCAATTATTTGATTCTGTATTAATAAATGGATTACTTACTCTTTGGTCTGTATTTAAATTATTAAAAAACTGGGTAATCGTAGTAATATAAGCAGATTTATTCATATTACGAAAAATATTATGAACTTCAAATGCTGGTCCAGTTTGTTCCCCATAATCTCTAATTCCAACAATATTAGTCGCACTCACATTAGTCGCAATCACATCAGTCAATTGACACCATGGACAATTATGTGGTTCAAAATTGGCTGCTCCATTAAACATACCAACCATAGTAGTCACCTTCTCAGTGTTCCATTGTCCAATATCTTGGTTAAAATTTGATGCTCCATTAAACATAGATCTCATATCAGTCACATTCTCAGTATTCCATTGTCCAATATCTTGGTTAAAATTTGATGCTCCATTAAACATACCATACATATCAGTCACCTTCTCAGTGTTCCATTGTCCAATATCTTGGTTAAAATTTGATGCTCCATTAAACATACCATACATATCAGTCACCTTCTCAGTGTTCCATTGTCCAATATCTTGGTTAAAATTTGATGCTTCATTAAACATACCAAGCATAGTAGTCACCTTCTCAGTGTTCCATTGTCCAATATTTTTATTAAACTTAGTTGCATTATTAAACATAGATCTCATATCAGTCACATTCCCGGTATTCCATCGACTAATATCTTCATTAAAATTTGATGCTCCCCAAAACAACTTGTTCATATAAGTCACATTCCCGGTATTCCATCGACTAATATCTTCATTAAAATTTGATGCTCCCCAAAACAACTTGCTCATATCAGTCACATTCTCAGTATTCCAATCACTAATATTACCATATTTTGCTAAGGCTGAACCATTATCACTAATCCATAACGAAACCGCTGTGCGAAGGACCTTCGTTGTTGGTGTAAACACGCCATTGTAAAGTGATCTTGAAGATTTGACTCCACCTCTTTGTTTTTTGGAACGCGTTTTTCTAATTCTTTTTCTAAATCTTTTACTAAGTTTCTTGGATTTTCGGCTTGTTCCCATATAATTTATAACTTATAATATAACTTTATTAAAAATATTACAACACCAAACCAAATCGGTGATTGACTTATATCAGTTATTACACCATATTTTTCTAAAGCTATATTCGTTGGAAGACCATGTCGATGAAACCGATACTAACGGTTCGCGCCATGTTAACCGTTTGGTTCTCGTCGGACGATACATATGAATACATTCGCACATTACAGTTAATCTATTTTCCATGTTATATACTTATGATAAAATTGAAATGTTTATTAAGTTTCGTTGATATACGCATAAATAATAATGTCTACAAAATGTTTGGCGATTGACCGAAATAATAACAAATGTAGGTGCTATTCGAGAGCAGACAGCCGATTTTGTAAAAATCACGAATACATGGACAAATACACTGATGAAATGTTACAAAAAATGATTATTTGCACAGGATGTAAAAAAATGTTCTACAATGAAATTGATACAAAAACGTGCGGCGTATGTAAAATTCGCAGTAAACAGACTCGTATAGTAACACGCGATAATATTGAATTATGCGCATCTACAAAATGCAATTTCAAAAAATCAGCGGTTAATAAATATTGCAATAAGCATCAAATATGTATATTTGTGGACGATACAATCGCACTTGGTCTGAGACCGTGCAAACAATATGTGCGCGGTTGTCGTGAACAGTTGAATACAGAATATAAAAAATCGTCTTGCAACATTTGTCTTGAAAAAGAACGCACTAAGGACAGAGAACGTCGCGCAATCGCAAAAGAAACGATTCCTGGCGATATGGGGAAAACGTGTAACTCTTGCTGTCTTGTATACGACGCATCGCATTTTATGGGTAGGTCGGTAGATGGAACGACCAAAACGTGCAAAAAATGTCGTGAAAGCAATCGTATTCAAGACCAAAAACGCGACAAGGAACACCGAAATGAATTATCCAGAATTGCGGAAAGAGCGCCGGAACGAATCGCGGTAAAAAACGCATGGAAAGAGTCCAATTACGAGAAAGTCGCAATGAGTTGTTTGATGCATAGACAACGTCAAATCGAAGAGGATATTGATGAATATTTGAAAAAAAATGCAGATAACGCTCGAGCATGGCGTGAACGGAATCCAGAAAAGGTAGCTGCAATTAATGTGGCGAAAATAAATAGTCTGAAACTGCAATTTTACATATACCGACGAAGCGCCAGAGATAAAAACTTGGAATTCGCTATTACCAGAGAATATTTTGACCAGATTGTAAAACAACCATGTAATTATTGTGGAATAATTCAAGACCGTGGATTCAATGGGATTGACCGTAAAAACTCAAGTGATGGGTATACTATTGAGAATTGCGTGAGTTGTTGTAAAATTTGCAATTACCTGAAAGGGGCTTTATCTGTAGATGTATTCATAAAACGAATTGCGAATATTTTGACGTTTAATGGTAAAATTGACGGAC
>Ga0208413_1002504_pt1 | contig 10503 bp, 10 predicted proteins | sample AntAceMetag02UKD_FD_184761 | JGI IMG/M metagenome (GOLD analysis project Ga0208413, IMG submission 184761) | Saline lake microbial communities from Ace Lake, Antarctica - Antarctic Ace Lake Metagenome 02UKD (SPAdes) (version 2) | ecosystem: Environmental > Aquatic > Non-marine Saline and... | reverse complement strand
GGGACCCAAATTGTTCAACCTGTTTGGTTCGTTCTTGACGCCCCCATTATTCAACCTGTTTGGTTCATTCTTGACGCCCCCATTATTCAACCTGTTTGGTTCATTCTTGACGCCCCCATTATTCAAGAGTCCCACATTGTTCTTAGGTGTGATCATCTTTTTGACGAGAGTTCTCTTACGAGAAAACTTCACAGGTTCGTGAACGTTCATACCACTGAGACGCTTACCGATGGCATCCTGTAAATCGTATTTTTTAAGATTTTCAATCTTCTTGAGTCCAGCTTTTCTCGCGAGACGTACAAGGTCTTTACGTCTGACTGTGGAGCTGAAAAACAACTCATAGTCTTTAGATGACAGTGGTGACTTTTTGTCGATCAAATACGTTTTAGTCGAGTTCATGACGAGAGGGGGTAGAGGCAACTTACCTGCCTGAATATCTTCATATACTCCACATATTTCTTCCTTTGTTAGTTTAATGGTTTTCCCGGTATTCATCCTTATGAGTTTCCTGAGAGTATCTAAATCCGCGTCAGGGTCGCACGCGTCTATCATATATATTAGACTAACAAAAAAGTATTTTGAATATCCTATATATTTTATACAAGGGAGGTCATCTGTTTGAATTGTGGTAAGGTGATACGTCGGGCATTAAGCCGTTGGAGAAGTTGTCTATCTTTTAGTGTTATTGTGCGTTTAAGAGACTTTAGGTGTTCACGCGCTTTGACTCGTGTATTACGCATTTTGGATATTTGTACACTCTTGATTACTCTCTGATTATTTAGAGTTTTTACAGCTTGAATAGAAGCTTTCGCCTTTGATGCATTAAGTTTATTCTTTTGTATCTGTTTCAAAATACCGGACGCCTGTCGCTTTATTACGTTTATATTACCAGACATGCGCAATAATTTTGTTTTTTCAGAGTTTGGAAGATTCAATGTGTTAATGTATAACTTTACCTGAGTTCTTCTTTGTACATCTACAGTTTCCTTATCATTTTTTACCTTTAGGGTTTGTTGAATCATTCGTTTGATCGCGTTGATATTTGTGTTACCCTGTACTCCCCGTAAAAAACCTCTTCTCTGACTGAGGTTCACTTTCATATCGTTCATGTATCGAGAAAGTTCTGTCTTCTTTTTACTTATCTTAGAAGCATCTGCTCTCACCTTCATTTGATTAGCTTTTTCTCGAATATACTTCATCCCATCTTGAGTGGTTGTAGTGTTGACTTGGTTGAGAAGGTTCTTGGCATTGTTTCCGAGATTTTTAGAAGCGATATATTGTCTGAGTTGAGTTTGTAACACATTTTCAGATCTTTGTTGTGTATCCAAATTTCGAGCTTTTTTTATCACGACATTGACATTGTTCATGTTAGCTAAAATTATTTTTCGGTTATTTTCCGATAGAGACATTGGTTTGAGAGCATTAGTTAATTTCTCACGGTCCCGCTTTTTACGCACACGAATCGCTTCACTCTTGGCTTTTGGAAGTTTAAAATCTGGTACTCTTTCGAAACTGTTTAGAATTTGTTTAGAATTTGTGTTTGATAATTTAAGTGTCTTAAGTAGGGCATTCAGGTTAGATTTCTCTTTATTTTTTAACTCCTTCTTGCGCGTCGAACTCAGTTGTTTAGCAGTGGTTTCGTATAACATGACACTGTTAGGTTTCTTATCATACATTGTGAGAATTGATTTATTGTCTGTATCAGATAGATCGATTCCATCCAATGTCTTTACCAATTTCAGTCTATTTTCAGCAGTCTTTTCATTTATGCGCATCTTTTTTACTTGCATGGCTTTCACCCTTATTTTTTGAACATTTTTCACTTTGTCAAAATCAGAAAGTAAATCATTCATATCTTTCTGTGTTAATTTGACTTCATTTTTCAAGAAAACTTGTAAAAGATTCTTATCAGCTTTATGTTTGTTTTCTCTCATCTTCTCCTGAATTTCCATAACCTTCTTCATAGATGTTTTGAGTTGTATATCTGTCGTGACAAATTCTTGAAGAATTTCATTTTGATTCTGTGGGGTAAGACCCAAGAGTGATATTTTCAATTGTTGCATCTCCTGAAACCTCTTAGATCCATACGCCTTCTTAATATTTATCATGATCGCATTGATCTGTTGTGGGTTACGAATCATTGATAGGTTCAACTTTATGGTCATACCAGAATTCAAAATGAGATCAGAAAGTTTCTTCTTCATCTTGGTAATGAAATCTTGATTGATTTTTTTATTGATCTTAGATACGTTGACCAGATTTCCGATTTCCTCTATATCTTCTAAAATCGCGGCGTTTCTCGTTTTACTTTTGAGACGGGTCTTTTGATTTTTCAATTGTTTGATTTCATTGGCTTTTTGTGCATATTCGTTATATTTTTCGGGTACAGCATCAAACTTTTCAAAGATTTTTACGATTTCAGGTTGATCCATAGTGAAACCGAGCTTATCGACAATGTATCGTCGCAGTTTAAATCGAAGCTCCCTCTTACGACGATTGTGATACTTTTCAGCTTCTGAATTATTCTTTGATAACAGATACATCTTTTCACGATTGGTCAGAATCTTGAATGTATTGAGATACTTCAGTCGTTCTTGGCGCTTCTTCAATTGTTCTCGATTTAATTTAGACTTTGTGAGTGTATTGACTTCTTTTTTGAGGTTTATCATTTTTTTACTTCTCGTTTCATTTGTGTTTTCATTTTCATTTTCATTTACGTTTAACTTGTGTAACAGTGTCTGTTTATTGTAATTGTTTAGTTGATGTTTGTTGATGTATTCCATTAGATCACGACGAATGCTGTTCGTTTTTTCATCTTGGGTATTGAGTGCTGTTTTGATAGCTGTATTCACGGCAGTGTTAAAGTTCACTAGGTCACTGTTAAAGTTTGATTTAATTTTAATATTGTCTTCGGGATCAAGTGGTAATTCGTCTACAAAGTTTAAGAATTCATCATTACTTTCCACCCAATTACCATGATTCCTGAAGTTTTCAATTTTCGTAGCCTCCTTTTTTAGAGTGTTCATGTTGATATACGTTGTCGCAAACTTTTTCATCACTCGATCGATATTTTGTGGTTTGATTTCAAGTTCTTTTAGAAATTCGGATATTTTATCAGCATTACTACGTCTCAAGTCATTGAGAATACGTGTCATAAACATACGAGCATCTTTCAATACAATGTTAGCGTTTTCATCAGTCAAGAGACGCCTTATGAATAACTGTTGATCCTGGTTAGACATACCCAATGACCGAATGGCGTACACATCAGCAGTTATGGCGGCTCGTTTTTTTTGTGTCGCATATCGATGAATATTCGTTTTAAGTACTCCAAGGTTAGCACCTGCATCAAAAAAAATCAAAAATCTCGTTCTTTCCTCTACAGACAATGTCTTACTGTATTTATTCAAGAATACTTCCATGTTTGCCTTCTCGAGACGCTTTCTACGATCAAACTGGTTTTTGATCTGTTTTTGTTTTACGTTGTAAGCATTTCCAATCTTTGATTTCAAAATCTTCACATTCTTATTTGTTTGTGTATTTGTTATGGGTACGTTCACACCCAAACGTTTAGACATTTGATCAAGTAGAACCTTACTTTGAAACTTTACGACATTATTCACCTTTTTGAGAGTATTGAAATTCTTAGTAGCGGATATAGGTGTCATCGCATTTAGACCACTTTCAATTGCTAGATTAGAAAGTGTTTTTTTAGCAGTCGCGAGTTTAATTGTGTAAGCTTTATTGACTTCACTACTGAGTTTCAATGCGTTGTTTTTTGTATTGCTATTTTTCAATCTTTCAGAAAAGTTGTTATTCAATGAAGCTTCAAGTATCTTACGGTTTACTACCGTCTTAATTTCTTTTAAAGTTTTCTTCTTCATGACGACATCATCAACTTTCTTTTTGATTGAATTAAGGGAAGTGTTTGAAGTTTGAAAGTTTTGAATGAAAGGCGTTGGACTAATATTGAAACGCGTGGCATACCGCTTCAATTCATTTAATTCATTTTGATTCTTCTTTGACTTTTCATTCTTTATCACACTATTCAACTCTGACTGCAATTTTGGTATGTTAACTTTTTTCAATTTGAGACGATTAGTAAAAAGTTTCTTTTTGTTTACAGGAATCTTGACACTCTGAACTTCGAACGACAACACTTGTTTACGTTTAGTGAGTTTATCGTTTTCAGCTTTTTGTTTGGCAACCTTCATTTCCGTTCGAGTCTGTTCGATGAGTTTTTTCATAGGCACGAGCTGATTCACAGTTCTTATAGACGTGATTCTACTCGTAAAGTCCCCGACATCTGACGCATTTTTCAAGAGGTTTAACTTGACCGCCTCTCGAATGGTGACTTGTACAACATTCGCATATTTTAGTGTTTGTATATTCTCAATATCCCCAGCAAACTGTGAATACATACCAAGATTTTTCACCAGTGAAATTAAGTTTAGTTTACGAGTTGCAATTTGAGTATTTTGCTTGTTTTGTCCCTTGTTTTCTATATTCTTTTTTAACGCCAAAATATGACTTTTTGTTTTTGCGTTTCTAACCTGCTTTAAAACCTGACCGTCAACACCGAGAGTGCCAATACGTTTTAATAATTTTCTTTTCTCTTTCTCAACTATTTCGATATCACGTTGCTGTTTCAATTTTTTACCTTCTTCTATGAGCTGTGTGATCACCTGTTTATCTGGTTGAAAACGAGACAAAATACCATTTTTATCACCGTCGTTAAGTCCTATACGATTCAAAGCATTTTTAAGAAACTTGCGTTCGTTGGATACTGATTCCAACTGTCGGTTCCCCTGCAAGTCGTACGCTTCTTTAGTTAACACACGTATATCCTCACCACGATCTAGTCGATGAATGAGGCCGTCGATATCATTATTGTTTAGATTCAACTTCTTGATCGTTTCGAAAAAACTGACTTTAAACCGACCCGTCTGCTGTGTATCCCTCTTTTTCCTGATCGATTCAGCCTCTTGTATCAATTTTGATACATCACTCTCAGGGGTAATCGTTGAAACAACCCTAGTATAGATGTCCTTGGGTAGTGGTGACATCCGACTTTTAAACTCTTGAATCTTTTCTTGGATTTTTAAATCACGGCGTCGTGCATTCATCGCTTGAGCTTTTCGTAAAAGTATATTGAGATTTATACCTTTCATTTCGGACCTTTGCTGATAAGAAGCTAGATCGGTTCTTGTCAGGGAAGGGAGTGTGGTCAGCCTCACACTAAATGTATCCACATCCATTTACATTAGGCTGACAAAAAAGTATATCCTCTGTTAAATAATTGAATTTTTTCTTCATAACTCATGTTGAAATTAAAAACATCTGTATCTTCGACATTGATTTCGAGTATTTCTATTGGTGTATCGTAGGTGACCCGATTAGAAAGTGCTGAACGCACAAGGGTTTCAACGAATTGTTTTGGTGTTTGAATATCGTCTTGATACATTCGATTCATCTTAATTTTAATACACGTAACTTCGTGTGGTTTTTTATCAAAGAATGGTGTTAATGGATATTCCTCTTTCATACCTCCATCGACATAGGTTTGACCTTCGTACTTCCCACACGCAAATATGAAAGGTACCGCCATACTCATACATACGGCATCTATGACCTTCATATCTGGGTGTGTATCCTTAGAAAAATACACCGTTTCAGAGGTATTCATACAAAACGCTGAAATGTAAATCTTCATATCAAGTTCCCTGAAGGTGGGATCACAACCACATATTTCCACAAATTTTTTACGAATAGGAGCCATATCAACAAATCCAAATTTGTTAAAAAAGGAGCCCAAGCGTATCTTAACAAAATTGGGGACATTCAAATTCAACGAAGTTTCGAGAATTTCATCAACAGACATTCCAACCCCCAAGAATAGTGCCAAAATTGATCCAGCAGAAGACCCTGAAATTTCTTTCACATCGACAAGTTCAGACTCTCGAGCTTTTAGGGTACCTATCATGGAATATATACCCATAGACGCTGGCCCTAACACGAGGTATTTCATCTTCCTACTTAATAGAATTGAGGAAATTGACGACGCAAAAGCGCGAAAACCACGGCGAATACAATCGCGTGTGTCAGAGACGCTTCGAGACTGGTCTGACCTGATCGCATCACGCCACCCGAACCTGGGGGGAGAGTGAGGAGAAGACCAGGGCTCAACGCGAGGAAGAGCACGGTGGTTACGACAAGGTCGGTTCTGGTGAGCACGAGACCCATAGCCTTGGCGATGAGGCTGTACACGAGGAAAAACACGAGGGCGTGGAAGAAGATCGCAGACTGGTTTGTTTTGCGGTTCATGAAAGTTACCTTTGACCCATTGGTGGTCAGAAGAACACCTGGGCTGAGCGCCAAAAAAAGGGCGGCGGGGATAGCGACTTTCTGGGAAGTGATATCGGGGAGCATTTAATATAGACACATATATTTTTTAGAAAAGTCGACAAAATGGTTGAAAGTAGCACCGCGCATCATTTCTCCCTGGAGTCTATTATCAATAATGATTATTCGTAGTCTTTTCCAGATGTAATCAAGGAGTTCTTCATTTTCGGAGTGGATATCTAGAACATCCACAGAATCGTGCTCGTTGTAACAAAACTCCACAAAATCACAAAATTCTCCCATATGTTCGACGCGGGCGTCATCCATCAGTGTCCTGATAGTATTCCATATATGCCATAGCTCTTCTGAGTATTCGACTTCCCAGTCTTCGATATTCAGAGGAACGTTATCATCAATTTCTTCATCATCACTCACACCGACATCAAAGCCGGTGTTCGCTTCGTATACGTATTGGCTCCAGACCATTAGTTACTTACTTCTTTTTCGGGTTTATCCTTTATACCAGTTAGGGACAGTGAAGTGGATTCTTTCGTTTTAAGTCCATCTTTAATTGCATTTAGGGCTCCTTCTACCTTAGTTTCGTCTCCACCAAAAAATGTCATTAGACCTTCCTTGATAGAATCCTTACTCATACCAACCCTCCTGACAGATTTACGAATGCTAATTTTACCCTTCCTGAGGTTGATGGTGTCAATACCCTGATCCATCATATGCTTTTTTACATTTTCCTTCAAGCGCTTCTCCTCTTGAGTGAGGACCTTGATATCGGATTTCGCCTCGGCTAATTGTTTGCTGAGCTCTACGAGTTTAGATACACTCCCGGAGAGGTCAGGTGAAACAGAAGTCATTTATATTACTATTCATCTATTCTTTAAGCGCAGAGACCGCGCTGCATCAAATCTGGAACGATGGTGGAGTTGTTCCACACGAAAGGTTCCTTGGGGTTGGGGGGATCCTTACGGATCTGCTGGTTAGCGTTGCGGAGGGCACCACCGACAGTCTCGGGGAAGCCAACCTGGGCACGAGGCTCCAAGAAGTTCTGTCCCTTGAGGATATCGTCTGGGGCAAACTGACCGAAGTCTTCCTCGGAGGCAACCTCACGGGGGAGGAGCGACGAGGCGAGACCGGTGCCACGCTTCATACCACCGCACACAGTGTCGGCTGGCGCACCTGAGGGACCAGCAGCGGGACCAGTGGCGGGACCGGGACCGAAAGCAGCATACTCATGCTCGCTGATGGAGTAATTCGACTTGGAGTTCATGGTGAAAAGGAGGAAAACAAGGGCAGCTACGGCGACCAACATAAGAATGTTCTGGTTACGGCCCTTCATCATCTTTTATATAATAATAACAATTTTTTTATTCTTCATCCTCAACAAAAGCATATCCGTCTGGATAAGTGTCGACAATTGGATCATCATGGACCTTCACCTGGACGACATTCCAAGTTGGGCCGAAAGCCTTCTTGGCGAACCAGATTCCAGCAAATTCGAGAATGACATCACAATTCTTTTCGGGCTGGACAGCCTCAAAATCGATGACCTCCTGATGCGTATTGAACACCTTGGTCGCTTCGATGCGGTCACAAGTCATAGAGCCAGCATTGATGGTAGAGGTGTAGGCACCCCTAATGACACCATCTGAAACCTTCTTACCAAACCAAGACTCACAATTCTCGAGAGCAGCTTCGAGGTTCTGAGTGTCGACACCATCAATCTTATCGATGTTCGCATCTGAACCGAGATGCATGATGATCTCTCCTGATACATCGGTAATCTTCACCTTATTGAGTTGAACCAGGGATTTACGCTTATCATCATTGAGGACCTTGACAAAGTAGAGACCGTCTTCACCTTTAGTGGGGGCGTTGTAGATCATTTATGTATACTGATGGTTTCATTTCTTTAAACCAACAAAAGGTATGGCTGCAGCTTTATTAAGTAATTCTTTTGGTACCCATTGGTTTCGCCTGGGATTATACCCATATAGGGTTTTAGTGATGTTCATATTCTTGGGGAGTGCGAGAGCCTTATTCGTTCTGAGTGGGTACTCATTTTTCACATATGAATTGTTTTTCACATTCTTCCATTTGAGATTGTTAAGATTGAAACGCTTGTTCCCTGATGATTTGGTGTACCCATTGATATTCGTATTCTTCACGACAGGTTTGAGACCGTGTACGAGTTGTTTAGAGAGTTTATCTTGTACTGGTTTTGTCGTGAATTTCTTGTATTTATAGGGATCAACCTTCTTTGCTCGATTCATAGGAACTTTAGCATCTTTCTTCACCACTGGGGCTCGCTTGACGATTTTTCCTCTAACACTCTTGAACACATCATCGATTGAATTCGTGGACTTGATACGCTTATCGAAGAGTCGCGCCAATTTGATGAGGCGTTGACGATCCTTTTCCTTTTTTTCTGGTCTAAGTTTCAGTTTATGCATCAGATAAATGTCTTCGATAAGAAACTCTTTACTCGCGATGTACACTCGATTGTCTGTAACGAGTTTTCCAGTGTTCAGGTTACGATAGGTGATACCACGCCGTCTCGATAAGACCACTTCGTATCCAAACTCTTTTGGGCGCATGAATGGGATATCGAGAATACCACCCATGGTAAAGTCTTGAATACGCCCAGTTTCGGGTGAGAAGAAACGAATATTGAGGTCGAGGGCAAAGAGTTCGACATCAATGAAAACATCACTCTTACCAGGTTTGTTATCATTCCTAGTCTTCTTCTTCTTGATGAGTGTATACCGTCTCGTGACAAACGGTCCAGAATTCTTGAAACTGATTCCCAAGAACTTGAATAGTTTCGGATCCTTCTTTTTCATCGACATAATTCGGTTCTTGATTTTTATGTTCAAGTGTTGTGCAATTTCCCCCAACTTATTCCATAGCATAAGTTTGGTTGCTTGAAGTTTCCCAAAATATACAGGGTTTACGGGGAGACGTGGAACAAACTTGGCATCTATATCACTCGTGATAATACGATCATCGAAGTCTGTATACAAATTGAACGCTTCACCACCACTGATGATCACATCACCCATAGACTTCATATATTCACCGATTTCACCTACAGTGTTTATGATGATGTCACGAATAGAATCGGTCACAAAGACATACATCATCTTGTCAAAGTTCTTAGTTTTGTGAGCACTTTGGGCGCGCGATCGAAACTTACCAAGATCCCTCTGGAGATTTCTGTCATAATATTTCTGCATCTTGGGATCTTTGAAAAATAAGTTTTCTTGAATGAATTTTTCAATCGTAGGTTTTGAATAAATATGATCGTCCATTAATATATTGTGATATAATAAAATGGTCTGCAATGTCATCGAAGAATGTAGGTGCTATGCCTATAAGGGTGAGACTAAGCAATTCTGTGGAGTGAGGAAGGGGGTAAATGTACTACCCTGTCCCAAAGACTGTTGTGCAGGTGGATGTCCCACAAATGGATCGAGACAACCATTCAGATTTATTGACAAACCCAGAGAAAGCACTGTGATGACACCCAAAACGGCCAACGCTTTAATTGTGATTGCAATCGCGGTACTTCTTGTGCTACTTTACATAGACTTAAAGATTAATCGTGTAAGAAAGATATAATGTCTTTCGAAACCGTTCACACCGAAATTGCCGCCCTCCGCAACGATATCAAGAACCTCTCCAAGCTTGTGCGTAAGATCAAGAATACCCAAGAGGATCCCGATGGTGAAAAGGCTAAGGCGCGCGCTGCCAACAACGGCTTCAACCGAAAGCAGGATGTGACGCCTAAGTTGCGCACTTTCCTTGAACTTCCCGAAGGCGAGCTCATTTCTCGCTCTGAAGTGACCAAGTTCATTAACAAGTACATCACCGAAAAGGGTCTCAAGCACCCCGATAACGGCCGTCAGATCATCCTCGACGACACACTCCGCGACCTCCTCGCGCCCCCCGCTGACGTTGTGGTTACTTACCTTAACCTCCAGAAGTACCTCTCTCCTCATTACATCAAGAAGGAGGCTTAAAAAAATAACACACATATAACATAACAACTATGGTCACTTTCCTAACCAAGGAGAAGGCCGAGTCGCTCATTGCTACAAAGATTAAGAACCTGTCCTTGTACCAAAGAGCTTTTACGCATAAATCCGC
>Ga0208413_1002503_pt1 | contig 10507 bp, 10 predicted proteins | sample AntAceMetag02UKD_FD_184761 | JGI IMG/M metagenome (GOLD analysis project Ga0208413, IMG submission 184761) | Saline lake microbial communities from Ace Lake, Antarctica - Antarctic Ace Lake Metagenome 02UKD (SPAdes) (version 2) | ecosystem: Environmental > Aquatic > Non-marine Saline and... | reverse complement strand
TTCCCTCAGCAGATTTTTTCAGCTATGGGACCGAGTTACTTGAGCGCTATCGCGGAGAAGAAGCCGTGGGGATGGTGAGCGGGTCTTCGAGGCTTCGAGGGGCACGCGTGAGCCCATACTCTTACGATTTTTCCACGGATGTCCGAATTTGGGGTTGGGCGACGTGGGGTCGAACCTGGCGAAAGTTTTCCGACAGCGGCGACCTCGATAGGCACTGGAGCCCAGAGCAACAAAGCACAATCGTGGCAAAATTTCCCTCTGGGGCTCGGGCCGGAGCGATGAAGAAGATGCTGGCGGGAGAAAAGAGCCTCGATTCCTGGGCGCTCCCTTTCGTTGTTCACTGTGTTGCCCAGGGGTATCTCAACCCTGTGCCCGCACGGAACCTGGTAACCAACATCGGTTTGGGTCCAAGCTCTACTCACACCCGTTTCGAAAGTTGGGCGGCGCATCAGGAACTTGAAACGCTGAATTTTCCGCTCGATCATCCAGACGAAATCACAGCAAACCCTGAGCTTGATCGGGTGGAGTCTGCGGGTGACGCACGGGAAATGTGGGCCTACCCTTTGCGGCACCCCCTCGATGCCACAGCAAGGGTGGTCAGGTATCTCGCTTTGCTCTTGAGGCAACGCCTGGGGTCATAGCCCGGAGGGTCAAGGATTTCCCGATAGATTGGGTCATCTCAGTCACAGAACGTAATGAAAGTAGGAAAGCGAATCGTGAAGAAGGCCCTCATTACCGGAATCACCGGTCAAGATGGCAGCTATCTTGCCGAGCTTCTGCTCTCAAAAGATTATGAAGTCCACGGTATCGTGCGGCGCTCCTCAAGCCCCAACACTCAGCGGATAAACCACCTCATCACCGATGAATCCTTAATGGATTCGAAACTCTTCCTTCATTACGGCGATCTCAGTGACAGCTCACGCATGATGGCGCTTGTCGAATTGGTGGCCCCGGACGAGGTCTATAACCTTGCCGCTCAGTCGCATGTTCGCGTCAGCTTCGATGAGCCTGAGCTCACAGGTAGCACCACCGGTTTGGGATCCATTCGCCTGCTGGAAGCTATTCGGGTGTCTGGCTCCAACGCTCGTTTTTATCAAGCGTCCAGTTCCGAGATGTTTGGCGCGTCACCACCACCGCAAAACGAGGAGACTCCGTTCTATCCTCGGTCTCCCTATGGCGTCGCGAAGCTCTACTCCTACTGGATTACCAAGAACTATCGCGAAAGCTACGACATGTTCGCAACCAATGGCATCTTGTTTAACCACGAATCGCCCCGCCGGGGAGAGACTTTTGTGACCAGGAAGATTACGTTGGCGGCCGCGCGGATCAAGGCCGGCCTCCAGGACAAGCTCTTGATGGGCAACCTCGACGCGGTCCGCGACTGGGGCTATGCACCGGAGTATGTAGAGGGAATGTGGCGGATGCTTCAGGCTGATGCACCGGATGATTTCGTTTTGGCCACTGGCACCGAACATTCCGTCAGAGATTTCCTTGGGTTTGCTTTCGGCCACGTCGGCCTCGACTGGGAAAAATACGTCGAACATGACCCTCGATTCCTCCGCCCGGCGGAGGTGGACTCTTTGGTCGGTGACCACTCCGCGGTAACGAGAGTGACGGGCTGGAGGCCATCCGTGCTGCCTGCAGAGCTTGCGAGGATTATGGTGGAGGCCGATTCCCACGTGATCGAGAACCAATCAACTCCATGGATTGACGTCCCGTAGTTCCCCTCGACTGATGCGTTGGAGCTAAGAAAGTTATGAAGGAAGCAAGTTTTCGCAGTTTGTTGAGGGTCGCTGGAGTTTCGTGGTCTTTACTTACGAAACAGGAAAAACTCTTTTTTGCGATCCGCGCGGGACTGCGCATGGCGCTCAACGGGCTAGACATCATCGCGGTGGGGTTAATGGGACTGCTCGGTGCGATTACGGCGACGGGTTTGTCGGGCCAGAATTTCGCGATCTTCGGATTCACACTTCCGCAACCGACCGCTGCGAACGTCATAACCTTGGTCGCCCTTGTAGCGGGACTTTTTATCCTCAAGGGTGGGCTGGGCATTCTCTTTGCCCGATGGACGGCCGTTTTTCTCGCGCAGGTGGAGATCAAGAATTCTGCCAAAGTCGCACGTTACCTCTTTAGTGGCTCGCTTCAGCGCCTCCGGGAGTATTCGCGGGCAGAAATTGGCTTCCTTGTGGGGCAATCCACAAACGCAACCTTCTCCGGTGTGTTGGGAGCAATGACAACACTTGTCATTGAGGGCTCGCTCTTTCTCTCCATTTTTATTGTCTTTGTTGCCGTTGATCCGATTGCGGCATTGATTATTGCCCTTTACTTTGCGGTTCTTGTTTTTCTCTTGCAAGCGACAACGGCCAAGAAGTACCTGGCTTCGGGAAGAAATATTCAAGCGGGATCAGTTCAAACAGGTTCGTCTATTTTGGAAATGGTCGATGGCTTCCGAGAAATCGCCGTTTTGTCGAAACAAGACTTTTTCCTTTCTCGTTTCCTGGAAGCCAAGAAGTTGAGTGCTCGCACTGGCGTCACACTTCAAATATTGAAGAGCCTTCCCCGCTACATCGCTGAAGCGGGATTGATTGTGGGAGCCCTCGGCTTTGTGGTCTGGCAGTTGAGCAGGGGTTCTTTGGGCGAGGGTTTATTGGCACTGGGTATTTTCCTCGCCGGGTCTTTCAGAATGATGGGTGCAATCCTGCCGCTTCAGCAGATTTGGAATGAGCTCAGGATTATGCAGAAATGGGTGACAACGGCGCAGGAAGTGCTGGTGCAATTGCGCGACACCCCCGAGCTGCTGGATGCCAGCATTTATGCGCCCACACACTTGGAAAGCACTGTGGGCGAGCGTGATCCGAGGCAAGGGCTCGGGGTTGTTCTGGACAACGTGAGTTTCCAACACCTGGGGGCAGCATCCCAAACCATCGACCGGGTGTCTTTTTCAGCGCCGGCAGGGAGCTACATCGCCATTGTGGGGCCTTCGGGTGCCGGGAAAACCACTCTTGTCGACATCATTCTGGGGCTCTATAAGCCCGATAGTGGAAACGTCTCCGTTGATGGCGTGGAACCTGAAGCCTTGCGGGAAGAACACCCGGGCCTCATGTCCTACGTCCCGCAAAAGCCTGGCCTTGTCACCGGTTCGATTGCGGACAACGTTGCCTTGGGATTGTCGGAAACAGAGCGGGACGAAGAGGCGATCTGGGCTGCTCTTGAGGGAGCCCAGCTAGCGGAGCATGTCCGGCGTATCCCGGACACCATTCACGCAAACTTGGGGTCACACTCTGATGCGCTCAGCGGTGGCCAGATTCAGAGGCTTGGCTTAGCGAGAGCCCTCTACACCAAGCCCAACTTGATTGTCTTGGATGAAGCGACTAGTGCCCTCGATGCCGCGACCGAGGCAAGTATTGCTGGGGCAATTCGGAGCCTGGGTGGAGACACCACGGTCATTGTGATTGCCCATCGGTTGTCAACGATTCAGCATGCCGACCAAGTCCACGTGATGGAGAATGGTCGAATTCTCGATAGCGGCACGTTCAAGGAAGTCAGAAAACGAGTTCCCATGATTGAGGAATACGTGAAATTGATGTCCTTTGACAACTAAGGCCTACCGCTACCCACGCACGGCGGCCACTGTGCCGTACCTGTTAGATCTGGAGTCTGTTGACTCGACAAACAAAGTTTTCTCCAGGGGAACAATTCCGCCCCCTTTTTCCCTTGTACTGACCCACCATCAAACTGCGGGACGAGGCAGGCGGGACCGGCGGTGGCTGTCGAAGCCCGGTGAGTCTGTGGCGTTGAGTGTTGTGGTTCCGCAGAGTGCGCTCGGGCCTGACACCACATCCTGGATTCCCCTCATTGCTGGGTTGTCCGTCGTCTCGGCGCTCCACGAGCTGGGTATCGCAGAAGCCGGTCTGAAATGGCCCAACGATGTGTTGGTGTCTCGTCGCAAAATTGCCGGGATCCTGTGTGAAGTGTTACCGACCCGTGATGTTGTGGTGGGGGTGGGGATAAACATCGGATTTGAATCCGAGCCACCGACGCCCGACGCTACGGCTCTCAATCAACACTGTGACGTGGCAGAGGCAACTCCCGATGTGTTCGTGTCGAGCTTTGTGACTTTGCTCAAAAGCTTCCTGTCCGATGACCCCACAGTGACGCAGCAGCTCGTTGGGGACGCCATGCTGACGCTGGGGAGAGAAGTGGAAGTGGTTGAGGCGGGTGGGCTGCGCTGGAGAGGAATAGCAACGGGCCTTGATCAAACGGGTGCGCTACTGGTTCGTGATCAGACACGGACGACTCGTGCAATTTCCGCCGCCGATGTCGAGCACCTCAACCAATAAGGTTTAGAGGTGAAGAAAGTAGGAGTCATCGGAGGCGGCCAGCTTGCCCGAATGATGATTCCCGCAGCTATCAACCTCGGGCTTGATGTGCAGGTATTTGCCGAAGCTGAAGATTCGCCCGCCAGTCTTGCCGCCACCTGGGTGGGGGATTATCGTGACGTGGAACAGGTGAGCACCTTTGCCGCGCGGGTTGAAGTTCTCACTTTTGATCATGAGCATGTTCCCACGGAGGTGTTAGAACAAGTGAGAGTATCGGGCGTGGTGATTGCTCCTTCCCCCGAAGCGTTGGCCCTCACTCACGACAAAATTGTGATGCGAAAATCCCTATCGGCCCTTGAAGTTCCACAACCGCGCTGGGGTGTAATCGAACCTTCGGTGTCCTCTGCTGAAGTGGTTGAGGAGGTGGGTGGATTTCCCTGTGTGGCGAAGAAGCCGATCGGTGGTTACGACGGGAAAGGCGTTCGGGTCATCGATTCCCTACAGGAGATCGAGGACTGGATTGCCCAAGGCCCCGTTCTTTTAGAGGAAAAAGTACCTTTTGTTCGAGAACTTGCCCTGGTCAGTGCCAGGCGGCATGGGGGCGAATGGGTCCCGTGGTTGCCGGTAGAGACGCGCCAAGTCGATGGTGTGTGCTCGGAGGTCATCGCACCAGCCCCAGGAATGTCCAGTGCCTTTATCCAGCAGGCAGACACACTCAGCCGGCTAATCGCCGATGAAGTGGGGATTGTCGGTGTCCTCGCGGTGGAAGTGTTTGAGCTACCCGATGGTTCTGTGGTGGTAAACGAGTTAGCCATGCGTCCTCACAACTCCGGACATGTCTTCACAGAACTCTCCATTACGAGCCAGTTTGAGCAGCACCTTCGTGCCGTTGCTGACATTCCTCTGGGTTCCCCCTCGTTCACCTCGCCAGTAGGCGTGATGGTGAACATCTTGGGTGGGATCGAATCCGCTGCCAAGGACGCAGCGTGGCGAGTCGTTCCGGAGGCAAAGATCCACGATTACGGTAAGACAGCTCGTGCGGGGCGCAAAGTGGGACATGTTGTTGTCACGGGGTCAGAGCTCGAGCACACACTCGCTCGTGCTGAACAGGCCCGCTCTCTCGTGAATAGGCCCGGGTAGAGTGTGGTCATGAGTAGTGCACGCGTGGCAGTCATTATGGGTTCAGATTCGGACTGGCCCGTGATGAAAGAAGCGGCAGAAGTGCTCGCCCAGGCAGGCGTCGAGGTCGTGTCGGAAGTGGTTTCTGCCCACCGAACCCCAGAGAAAATGGTCGACTTTGCGAAGACCGCAGCGAATCGCGGTTTCAGCGTGATTATCGCCGGAGCCGGTGGAGCAGCGCACCTTCCGGGCATGGTTGCTTCTCTCACTGCTTTGCCCGTCATTGGGGTTCCGGTTCCCCTCGCCACGCTGGATGGCATGGATTCGTTGTTGTCTATTGTCCAGATGCCTGCCGGTATTCCCGTAGCAACGGTGGGAATTGGTCAGGCAAAAAATGCTGGGATCCTTGCTCTGAGAATCCTGGCTCTCACAGATGCTTCACTGGCTAAATCCCTCAATCAATTGATGGAATCGCAGACGCAGGCTTCGTTATCAAAGACTCTGCCCCAAACATAGATTCAGCTACCGAAGGTTTCTGGTCTGAAGCCATGCCCGAATCCTCAAGCCTGCGCGGAGGGCAAGACGCACAGGAGCTTGGAATGTGTGGGGATAGAGCTTAGAAAGAAACCGTTCAGCACTTCTGTGGTGTGCCAGCAGCATCTCTTTGTGATGGGCGGTTGTTGAGGCCGCACCTGAATGGCTCACGCGGGAACGAGGGACATAGACATTGCGGTACCCCGCTTGCTTGATCCGCATTCCCAGGTCTACGTCTTCAAAGAACATGAAGAAGCGCTCATCAAAACCGCCCACCGAGTTCATGACGTCGCGGTTGATGAGAAGGAAAGCACCGGAAAGCCACCCGACAGAGCGGGGACTGAGATCTGTGTATGTCCCTAGATATGCCTGTGTCCAGGGGTTGGTGGGCCACAACCGGGCGAAAAGTGCGTGCCCAATTCCAATTCGCATCCCAGGAATTGCTCGGGCCGAGGGATACACCATACCGAGAGAGCTCACAATGCAGGGTCCCAGAACACCGGTGCGAGGAAAGGCATCCCGCTCGGCCAAGAGCAGTTCGAGAGTGTCTGGCTCAAACCGGGTGTCGGGGTTGCACACCACCACCCATTCAATCTCTGGGGCAAAAGTCGCCATTCCAGCATTTGCCGCTGCCCCGTAGCCAGGATTTGACGGCTGGTGTATTACCTGGAGGGGGAGAGCCTCTAAGAGTTCCTGCGCCACGGAGAGGTGGGGAGAATTATCGACCACAACAATCTGGTCGGGAGAAATCGTGGATTGCTGAAGACTGCTGAAGAAGCCTTCCCACTCAGCTTCCGATTCATAGCCCACGACCACAACACCGTAGGAGGGATTCACGGCGTATCACCGGCTGGCACAGCCCAGCCCGAAAGCCCCGCCCCCCACGCTTCATCCAAGGCCGCATCCCACGACCGAGGTGTGGGGAGATCGTGCTTAATCCAGTTGCCATGGCCCAACACGGACCACGCGGGCCGTGGTGCGGGTCGAGGAAAATTCGCCGTGGTGGCTGGGTGAACTCGGGAGCTGTCCCATCCCGCCAGTTCAAAGAGGCGTGTGGCAAACCCATGCCAGGTGGTCTGGCCCGAATTCGTTGCGTGGAAGATTCCGTTGGTGATGTGGTGGTTAATGAGGACTTTGATCATCCCCACAACATCTTTGGTCCACGTTGGCTGGCCCACCTGGTCATCCACGACTTCGAGCGTGTCTCTTGCCTGCGCTGCCTGGAGGATGGTGCGGGGGAAGCAGTTGCCATGAAGCCCGTAAAGCCAGGAGGTTCGCACGATAATGGAACCTTCTGGATATTCGTTGCGGACGGCTTGCTCGCCAGCCCATTTGGAAGCCCCATAGACCGAACGTGGGTTGGGCTCTGCCTCTTCTGCATAAGGCGCGGTTGCGTCTCCATCGAAGACGTAATCAGTGGAGACGTGAATGAGGGTTGCACCAGTGGCCCGGGCACCCTTGGCAAGATTTTGTGGACCCTCTGCATTGACAAGGAATGCCTGTTCCCTCTCGGCCTCTGCGGCATCCACAGCGGTATAGGCCGCTGCGTTGATGACCACGTCAAAGCCGTCCAGTGCAGCCAGCACGGCATTCTCGTGCGTGATGTCGAGTTGCGACCGGGTCATACCCGTCACGTCGTGACCGTCAAGTCCTGCCATAAGGTCCAGGCCTAGCATTCCTCCCGATCCGACGACGAGAACGCGACTCACAGAGAGGAGCCCTCCTTGAGCGGCTCCCACCAGACGCGATTGTCGCGGTACCACTGAACGACATCTCGCAGGCCCGTCGTGAAGTCGACCTGTGGGGCGTAACCGAGTTCCTGGGAAATCTTTCCAATGTCCACGCTGTACCGGCGGTCATGGCCTTTACGATCGGCAACCTTCGTGATGAAGGATTCATCACGACCGGCAGCATCCAGTAGGAGATGAGTGAGTTCGGTATTGGAAAGTTCGGTACCGCCACCGATGTTGTAAATCTGGCCAGGACTGCCGCCCTGGAGTACAAGCGCAATCCCTCGACAGTGGTCATCGACATGGAGCCAGTCTCTAATGTTCAATCCGTCTCCGTAGAGAGGGACGGGCAGGCCATCAAGAAGGTTGGTGATGAAGAGGGGAATGACCTTTTCGGGGAAGTGGTGGGTGCCGTAGTTGTTGCTGCACCTCGTGATGGACGCATTGAGCTTGTGGGTGACGAAGTAGCTGCGCACCAACAGATCACTCGCTGCCTTGCTCGCGGCGTAGGGGGAATTGGGCAGCAGGGGTTCCTGCTCATCCCACGAACCCTCGTCAATGCTTCCGTAAACCTCATCCGTGGAAACATGAACGAATCGGGGAATCTCGCAGTGCAGTGCCGCATCGAGCAGAGTCTGGGTACCCAGGACATTGGTATCGACAAAGATTCGAGAATCTGTCACAGATCGATCGACGTGGCTTTCGGCGGCGAAATGAACAACGGCATCGTGACCGGGGAGTGCCCTAGCGACAGCCTCGGCATCTCGAATGTCACCGTGGACAAAACTAAAGCGCTCAGACCCAGCGACAGATTCCAGGTTGGAGAGGGTGCCTGAGTACGTCAAAGCGTCAAAGACGGTGACCTCTGCCCCTTCCAGGCCAGGAAGGGTGTTGTTGAGGACCATCCGGGCGAAGTTAGAGCCAATGAAACCTGCTCCGCCGGTCACAAATAGCTTCACGACGAACTCCTTGCAGTCTTTTGGGCTTTTCGGGGCAAGTGAAGTCTACTTTGACCGCGCTTTAGCGCGGGTCAAAGACCAACCCGCTAGTAGATTGAAGGGGTGGATGAGCACAGGGACACGGGGCAGTCATCCTCTCCAGTCCCGCAGCTGAGCATTGTTTTTGCTTACTACGAAAACCCCACAATGCTGGAGTTTCAGTGGCAAGAAATTACCGCCTACCCTGAGCCGTTGAAATCACTGATTGAGATAGTCGTGGTGGATGATGGGTCGCCTCGATACCCAGCGGCGGAGGTTCCGAGGCCCGAGGGTTTGCCCTCCGTTTCGGTGTTTAGGGTCAACCAAGATATCCGGTGGAATCAGGATGCAGCCCGAAACATTGGCGCCCATGAAGCAGGTGCTCCCTGGTTGCTGCTTACCGATATTGACCATGTGGTTCCACCGGAGAGTCTCGACCAAATTCTTTCTGAAGATCGGTCTCCAGCGTCGTTTTACACACTGGGACGCATCAAGTTTTATGGCGGGCACCACAGTGATACCCACCCCAACAGCTACCTGATGACTAAAGAGTTGTACTGGCATATTGGAGGACACGACGAAGATTTTGCCGGCGTGTATGGGAAAGATTTTCTCTTCCGCAAACGCGCCAGGCGCCGCGCCATAGAGGAGCATCTTCCAGACATCGTGCTGGCACGAGTCGGGAGCACCGCGGTAAAAGATGCGGGCACAACCAGCATCCCCAGAGAGAACACCCTGAGACAGCGGGTGTGGGGATACCTCCTCGAGTGGCTGAAACACATTCGGCTCTGGCGAGGAGTGCAAACCCTCTCCCACCCCTACACCAAGGTTCTCTAGGCAGCCTTCCTTGGCGTGGCTCGATTGGTAGGCTTTGCGAGTGGATATTCGGCCTCTAGCAATCCCTGGTTCGTTTGTGGTGACACCAAAAATTCACGGCGATGATCGCGGTGAATTTGTTGAGTGGTTTCGCGCGGACCTTCTGAAGGAGGCGACGGGGCTAGATTTTTCTGTAGCCCAGGCAAACCTTTCGGTGTCAGCTAAGGGAACACTGCGTGGAATCCATTTTGCCGATGTCCCCCCAGGTCAGGCGAAGTATGTGATGTGTAGCTCAGGTTCTATTGAGGACTTTGTCGTCGATATCCGTGTGGGCTCACCCACCTTTGGGGTCTGGGATCGAGCAATTATTTCCGCATCCGAGAGAAATGCCATCGTCCTCGATGTTGGCCTGGGTCACGCATTTCTCGCCTTAGAAGAGAACACCACGGTGACATATTTGGTGACAGATCAGTTCAAGCCCCATGCAGAACACGCCATCAATCCCCTGGATGCTGATCTCGGATTAGAGTTTTCGCTCGCTGCAAGCGAGTTATTACTCTCGGAAAAAGACACCGCGGCCCCAAGTTTCTTGGAGGCACAGGCTACCGGGCTACTTCCGACGTGGCAGGGTTAGAGGCATGAAAGGCATCATTCTCGCTGGTGGTTCAGGGACCAGATTGTGGCCCATCACTAAGGGCATCTCTAAGCAGTTGATGCCCATCTATGACAAGCCCATGATTTACTACCCCCTGTCGACTCTGATGATGGCGGATATTCGGGACGTGTTGATCATTTCAACCCCCGAACATCAGTCTCAGTTTCAGGACCTGTTCGGTGATGGAACTCACTTGGGGATGTCCATCTCCTATGCAATTCAGGAAAAACCAGAAGGTCTTGCCCAGGCTTTTTTGATTGGCGAAGACTTCATCGGTGATGATTCGGTCGCTCTCGTCCTGGGTGACAACATTTTCCACGGTGCCGGTTTAGGCCAGTCGCTTCGTGCGAATACGGA
>Ga0208413_1002502_pt1 | contig 10511 bp, 8 predicted proteins | sample AntAceMetag02UKD_FD_184761 | JGI IMG/M metagenome (GOLD analysis project Ga0208413, IMG submission 184761) | Saline lake microbial communities from Ace Lake, Antarctica - Antarctic Ace Lake Metagenome 02UKD (SPAdes) (version 2) | ecosystem: Environmental > Aquatic > Non-marine Saline and Alkaline... | reverse complement strand
GGCAATAAAGTCGGTCTTTAAAAAAGTCTCGAGTAGATCAGGCGCGATTTTACAGCCGCACCCCGCACCGTGACTAAATTGGGTTAATCTGATTTTAGTGCTCATTTCATATCTTTAGTAGTTGACAATTTCATAGGGTACTTGCTTTGTTCACTAAGGTCATGAGTTTTGCTTACAATATTCTCGTGGTGTCAGTCCTGTCCAATGCTTAAAGGCTCGAGTAAAAGAGCGCGGTTCACTAAATCCAACGGCTTCGGATACTCTTTCAACGGACAATTTTTCGTGAATTAATTTACTTATCGCCACCTCTCTGCGTAAGTTATCTTTTATTTTTTGATAACTAGTCGCGCTCTCTTTTAGTCGACGATGCAGGGTTTGAGAGCTCATTCCCAATTCCTTGGCTAATTGATGAATACTGGCAAAGACCAAACGATCAGGATGTCTCTGGCTAATAATACGTTCTATTTGGGCCTCCAAAATAGTATCTGAGCCTGGAATGGTCATTACGTCTGCCGGTGCATTTTCAACATAGTTAGCTAACTCTTGATCTGACCTGACCAACGGTTTATCCAGGTAGTGACGATCAAAAATGAGGCGATTAGATGAGCTATTAAAATGTAGTTTAGAGGGAAACATAATCTGCAGCTCACCCCTATGCTGTGGTGGGCTAAAGGTAAAATGTGTTTCTCGCAGTCTGATCGGCTCGCCGATATACCAACTGGGAAATCTATGCCAGATAACCAACCAAAACTCGGTCATAAAGTTCTCGGGATCTAGGTGAGGCTGGTCCATGTTAAAGCTGAGTATTGCGTTTCCCTCTGACTCAGTTAACTGCATAGGTATATCGCGGCTAATTAGGTTATAGAAATCAACAGCTTTGACCAATAACTCACCCAGAGTCGCGCATCGGTTAACCAATTCTCCCATGGTCGCGAATAACCCGACCTTACAGCCATGCTGAGTAAACCCCATGAACTCATCATCTAAACGTTCTTGGACGCCCTTAAATAGGCGAGCCACCTGTTCGGTGTGAACACGCTGCCCCTCTCTGATTAAGACATTGGGATTAATCCCTGCACGCGCTAAAATGGGGCGCTGCGCGAGGTGTTGCTCACGGATCCCGTGCATACAGGCAATAACATGATGTTGGCAAATAGTGGCCATATAAATAGTTTAGCTGACTAGAACCCTCTAAAAATAAATAAATTGTGAGTTTAAGTAAACATTATTACAAAAAATGGTGAAATTACCTAACTATTTGGCAATAAATGTGAGTTATTGTGATGGAAATAGACCTACTATTTATCTCTAGGCTACGGCATAGTGCAGTTTAGAAAGTTCGCTGCAACCTAGCGGCAACCAACAGATTCAAAGGGCGGAAAGAGTGATGATTGACAAAAAAGGTCCTACAGTCAAAGATTGGGAAAAATTAGTCGAAAAAGAGACCAACGGTCGTACGGTTGATGAAATGACTTGGCAGACACCTGAAGGTATTGCTGTAAAGCCGCTTTATACCGCCGAAGATACCATCGGTATTGAGCATATGGACAATTTGCCCGGTTTTGCCCCTTTTAAGCGTGGTCCCAAAGCGACGATGTATGCGGGACGGCCCTGGACTATTCGCCAATATGCTGGGTTTTCCACGGCGGAAGAGTCTAATACGTTTTATCGAAAAAATTTAGCGGCTGGGCAGCAAGGTTTGTCGGTTGCTTTTGACCTGGCCACTCACAGAGGATATGACTCTGATCATCCTCGAGTAGAGGGTGACGTGGGTAAAGCGGGTGTTGCCATCGATTCTGTTGAAGACATGAAAATACTTTTTGATAGTATTCCCCTTGATAAAGTCTCTGTTTCTATGACTATGAATGGCGCAGTGTTGCCAGTCATGGCCAGTTTTATCGTTGCTGCCCAAGAGCAGGGCGTGGAACCAGAGCAACTTGTCGGTACCTTGCAAAATGACATTCTCAAAGAGTTTATGGTGCGCAATACTTACATTTACCCACCTGAACCCTCCATGCGAATCGTATCCGATATTATAAGTTATAGCGCTGAACTCATGCCTAAGTTCAACTCTATTTCGATATCCGGCTACCACATGCAAGAGGCGGGTGCGACCAACGTTCAAGAGCTGGCTTATACCATTGCTGACGGTATTGAATATGTACGCACCGCTATCAATAGCGGTATGGAGGTGGATAAATTTGCTCCGCGGCTGTCATTTTTCTTTGCCATTGGTATGAACTTCTTTATGGAAATTGCCAAGCTTAGAGCTGCGCGCATTCTTTGGGCAACCTTAATGGAGGAGAAATTCTCGCCTAAAGATCAGCGTTCATTAATGCTGCGCACCCACTGTCAAACATCGGGTGTCAGCTTGACCAGTAAAGACCCTTATAACAATATTATGCGAACGACTATTGAGGGAATGGCAGCGGTCTTGGGTGGCACTCAGTCACTGCATACCAACTCCTTCGATGAGGCTCTGGGTTTACCGACAGAGTTTGCTGCGCGTATCGCTAGAAATACTCAATTAGTTCTTCAAGAAGAAACGGGCATCACCAAGGTTGTCGATCCACTGGCAGGTTCTTACTATATTGAAAGCCTCACTAAGGAGTTAGTTGAAGCGGCACTTGTGCTTATCAATGAAGTCGAAGATATGGGTGGCATGACCAAAGCAGTAGAGTCGGGGATGCCTAAATTGCGAATCGAAGAGGCTGCAGCATTGCGTCAAGTGGCCATTGATCGTGGTAAGGAAGTCATTGTTGGCGTTAATAAATACCAGTTGAGCAAAGAGCCTGAGATTGACATTCGAGATATTGATAATTCGTCAGTGCGCGATGCCCAGATTCGACGACTTAATCGTTTGCGCGCTGAACGAGATTCGACAGCCTGTGAGAAGACCCTTACTGCACTGACTGAAGCTGCAAAAACCGGGCAAGGTAATTTATTGGCCCTAGCGGTTGAGGCGGCTCGAGAAAGGGCAACCGTTGGTGAAATAAGTGACGCCTTAGAGGAAGTCTGGGGTCGGCACAGGGCTCAGACTCGATCTATTAGTGGTGTTTATAGTGCTGCCTATGAGGGGGATGAGGGATTTATGAAAATCAAACAAAAAGTAGAAGACTTTGCAGAGCGACAGGGCCGACGACCGAGAATGTTGGTGGTGAAGATGGGCCAGGATGGTCATGACCGAGGTGCAAAGGTGATAGCAACAGCCTTTGCAGATCTAGGTTTTGACGTCGATATTGGTCCCATGTTTCAGACTCCAGAGGAAGCTGCTCGCCAAGCTATTGAAAATGATGTTCATGTAGTGGGAGTCTCGTCCCAGGCGGCTGGGCATAAAACTCTAGTGCCGCAAATGATTGAGTCGCTTAAACGCCAGGGTGCAGGAGAAATTATAGTGATTTGTGGTGGTGTGATACCTCCCAAGGACTATGACGAACTAACCGCGATTGGTGTAGCTGCGATCTTTGGTCCTGGAACCAATATTCCTGACGCAGCAGAGAAAGTGTTAGATCTTATCCAATAATTGACGTCTGCGAGGCAGAAAATAATGCATGAAATTCTTGAAGAATTAGAAGAAAAAAGACGCCTCGCTCGTTTGGGTGGTGGTCAAGAGCGTATCGATGCTCAGCATGCTAAGGGAAAGCTGACAGCTCGAGAGCGGCTAGACCTGCTACTTGATGATAATAGTTTTGAAGAGTGGGACATGTTTGTTGAACATCGATGCACCGACTTCGATATGGACAAACAGCATGTGCCTGGAGATGGAGTGATCATTGGTTATGGCACCATCAATGGCCGGTTAGTCTTCGTCTTTAGCCAAGATTTTACGGTCTTTGGCGGTGCGCTGTCTGAAGCCCATGCAGAAAAAATCTGCAAGTTAATGGATCAAGCGATGAAAGTTGGTGCTCCCATTATTGGGCTTAACGATTCAGGCGGTGCTCGTATCCAAGAGGGCGTTGCTTCTCTTGGCGGTTATGCTGAGGTGTTTCAACGCAATGTGATGGCATCGGGGGTGATACCCCAAATTTCAATGATCATGGGACCCTGCGCCGGTGGAGCCGTCTATTCTCCAGCGATCACTGACTTTATTTTCATGGTGCAAGATAGTTCCTATATGTTTGTCACCGGTCCAGATGTGGTTAAAACAGTGACTCATGAAACGGTTACCGCTGAAGAGTTGGGCGGGGCACTTATCCATTCTAGTAAGTCAGGTGTGGCCGACCTCGCCTTTGAAAATGATGTCGAGGCTCTTGCTAAACTGCGACATTTTTTCAATTACTTACCCGCCAATAACAAAGAGAAACCACCGGTGTGGCCTACAGTTGACCCTGCCGACAGAATCGAAATGTCTCTGGATACTATTATCCCTAGCGACCCTAATAAACCTTATGACATGAAAGAGGTGATCTTAAAGATTGCTGACGAAGGTGTATTTTTTGAAACTCAGGTTAGCTATGCGAAAAACATTATCACTGGGTTTATTCGTATTGAAGGCTCAAGTGTGGGCGTGGTGGCCAATCAGCCGATGGTCTTGGCGGGTTGTTTGGACATAGATGCATCGAAAAAAGCGGCCCGATTCATCCGCTTCTGTGATGCTTTTAATATCCCTGTACTAACCTTTGTTGATGTACCTGGATTTATGCCCGGTACGAGCCAGGAACACGGTGGAATTATTAAACAGGGTGCCAAGTTGTTGTACGCCTACGCCGAATGCACGGTACCCAAGGTTACTGTTATTACCCGTAAAGCCTATGGTGGAGCTTACGATGTAATGTCGTCTAAACATCTGCGTGGCGACGTTAATTTAGCCTGGCCTACCGCAGAAATCGCGGTGATGGGCGCCAAGGGTGCGGTAGAAATTATCTTTCGTAAAGATATAGGTGATGCGGAAAAAATTGCTGTGCGGACCGAAGAATATCGCAAGAAATTTGCTAACCCTTTCATTGCAAGCAAGCGTGGTTATATCGACGACGTGATAATGCCTCACAGTACGCGTAAGAGAGTGGCGCGTTCTCTGGCAATGCTTAAAAATAAAAGTATTGAAAATCCTTGGCGTAAGCACGGTAATATTCCGCTCTAAAGCCTTTTTAATTGAGAACAGACCTATGTTGAAGAAAATTTTAGTGGCGAATAGAGGTGAAATTGCCTGCCGCGTTTTTGCTACCGCTAAAAAAATGGGCATTGCTACCGTCGCGGTTTACTCTGATGCTGATCGTGATGCTCTGCATGTGCAAATGGCTGATGAGGCAGTCCACATAGGACCCTCTGTCTCAGCCGAAAGTTATTTAGTCATCGAAAAAATTATCCAGGCTTGTTTAGATACGGGGGCCGATGCAGTGCACCCAGGCTATGGCTTTTTATCTGAGAACGGCAAATTTCGCGATGCCTTAGATGCTGCGGGAATTATCTTTATTGGCCCAGGCAAGAAAGCGATTGAATCGATGGGTGACAAGATCACCTCTAAGCGTATTGCTCAAAAGGCGGGTGTTAACTGTATTCCCGGTTACACCGATGTTGTTCGCGATGCCGACCACGCGGTTGAAGTCTGTGCTGAAATTGGCTACCCAGTGATGCTTAAAGCCTCTGCCGGTGGCGGTGGCAAAGGTATGCGCGTGGCGATGAATGAAGAAGAATGTCGCGATGGCTTTGAACGCGCGACCAACGAAGCTCGCTCGAGTTTTGGTGATACGCGAATTTTCATCGAAAAATACATCCAGCAACCTCGACATATTGAAATTCAGGTGATGGCTGATGGCCATGGCAATGTGATTTATCTCGGCGAAAGAGAATGCTCCATTCAGCGGCGTCACCAAAAAGTGATAGAAGAGGCGCCCTCGCCCTTCCTTGACGAGGCAACAAGACAAAAAATGGGTGAACAGAGTTGTGCTCTAGCGCGCGCGGTAGACTACCAGTCTGCTGGAACGGTTGAGTTTATTGCTGACAGCGCTATGAATTTCTATTTCTTAGAGATGAATACCAGGCTTCAGGTAGAGCATCCGGTGACCGAGTTAGTTACGGGGTTAGACTTGGTAGAGCTGATGATTAGAGTGGCTGCCGGTGAGAAACTTCCCCTAGCGCAGCAAGATGTCAGCTTAACCGGTTGGGCGATGGAATCGCGCGTATATGCCGAAGACCCATTTCGCGATTTCCTCCCTTCAGTGGGTCGCCTAGTTCGTTATTCTGAGCCTACGGGCGAAGGTGTTCGAGTCGACAGCGGCGTCTATGAAGGCGGTGAGGTGTCGATTTTCTATGACCCTATGATAGCTAAGTTAATTACCTATGGCGAAAACCGTGGTCAGTCAATTAACCGCATGGTAGATGCCCTCGACAACTATTATATTCGGGGTGTAAATCACAATATAAGCTTCCTGAATGCCTTGATGGTACATCCACGTTTTATTGCTGGTGATCTAAGCACGAATTTTATAGCGGATGAATTTCCTGATGGTTTTAATGCCGATCTAGTCGTACAGGCCGATCCAGCAATCGCTCTAGTTGTGATAACCGCTGTTCATCAACTGCAAGAAGAACGCGCTAGCCTGGTATCCAATCAGCTAACGGGTCATGAGTATGTCGCAAATCGAGAATGGATGGTGGTGGTTGGCAATCAACAATCAGAGGTGACTGCTGAGCTTACTGAGAGTGGTTATTTGGTGAGTCTAGGCGCTTCAGACTATCAGGTGGAAACAAACTGGAGTTTGGGCGAGCCACTTTTTAAGGCGGTTGTTAATGATAAAGAGATTTCGGTGCAGGTAGAAACTACTGCTAAGGGTTACAGGCTGTTTTATCGGGGTGCTGAAATCAATGCACAGGTATTATCGTCTAAAGCAGCAGTACTTGCCGCGCACATGATCTACAAGGCCCCTGCCGATATGGCTAAATTTCTGCTTTCACCAATGCCTGGATTGCTTATCAAACTGGTTGTAAAAGAAGGGCAAAACGTTAAAGAGGGAGAAGAACTGGCTGTTGTGGAGGCCATGAAAATGGAAAATAGCCTTCGTGCTGTGCGAGATGGTATCGTGGCTAAAATATCAGCGGTTGAGGGCGATAGCCTAATGGTTGATGAAATTATTTTAGAGTTTGAGTAGCACTTGAATGACAGATAAAACCGAGTCTTTGGCAGAGCAGGTTCGAACAGGTGATCGTCGTGCCTTGGCTAAGGCAATCACCTTGGTTGAGTCGACAAGAGAAGATCATCGCCAGCAGGCGTCGATATTACTTGAAAGTCTAATCCCTTATTCAGGGAAATCTATCCGCTTAGGTATCTCTGGAGCTCCGGGCACTGGTAAATCAACCTTTATCGAAGTGTTTGGCAATCTTCTCATAGCACAGGGGCACAGTGTCGCGGTATTGGCGGTAGATCCTTCCTCTGCAGTTACAGGCGGGTCCATTCTTGGTGATAAAACTCGGATGGAAACCCTCGCGTTTGCAGAAAAAGCGTTTGTTAGGCCCTCTCCTGCGGGAAGAACTCTGGGTGGAGTAACACGCCGAACACGGGAGTCTATGCTTGTTTGCGAGGCCGCTGGCTTTGATGTTATTTTGGTTGAAACCGTTGGCGTAGGCCAATCAGAGACCGCCGTGGCAGATATGACTGACATGTTTTTGTTGCTGTTATCTCCCTCTGGGGGGGACGAATTACAGGGAATCAAGCGCGGTATTGTGGAATTAGCCGATTTAATATTGGTTAACAAAGCAGATGGAGATCAAGCCGCGGCAGCAGCTCAAACACAGTCTGACTATAGATCTGCCCTCCATTTTATGAAATCTCGATTTGACCACTGGCAGCCACCAGTCATGGCATGTTCCGCGTTGAACAATCAGGGCATTGAAGATGTTTGGAGTAAGGTCAATGAGTTCAGTTTGGCGTTGTCTGAAAAAGGACAATTGGTCCATCTGCGTGCACAACAGGCCAAGGCTTGGATGTGGTCTGAAACGGCTGAATCACTCATCGCGGACTTAAAAGCTAACCCTGAGATTAATAAGTTAGTCCCTGAACTGGAAGCCGCGGTACTAAAGGGAACCCTGCCGGCAACCAATGCTGCTCAACGATTGGTTGAGTGCTATAAAAAAATAGATTAAATTTACACTTTCCCCCGAACCCTACTAAAGGCAGATGCTTATGGCTGAGAACACGAAAAAGACCAAGAATTTTGCTTCAATTATTGAAGCCAACACACACTACAGCAAATCATTTAGTCAATCCGAGTTGCAACCACAACCAACTCGGCATATAGCCATTTTAACCTGCATGGATGCCCGCATGGACCCCTATAAGTTTGCAGGCTTGTTTGATGGCGAAGCCCATATTATTCGCAATGCCGGAGGCAGGGCCACAGAGGATGCAATTCGCTCACTGATTATTTCCCATAAGTTTTTAGGCACCCTGGACTGGTTTGTTATTCACCACACGAATTGCGGTATGACATTAGTGACTGAAGACCAAATTGGCGAATTATTGGAGAATGATTTAGAAACCGCGGTGTTGAAAGACGGCGTCTGGGTTAACCCTGAGAGGGATTCAACCGACAATACTAAACCGGGTTCTAGGTTGGGTAAAAGTATCAACTGGTACACTTTTACTGATTTAAGAGAGAGCGTCTTAAGGGATATGAACAGCATCCGAAATCATGAACTTGTTCCTAGCCATATCAATATTTTTGGCTTTATTTTTGACGTCAAAACAGGCAACTTATCCCCTGTCAACTGAATCATTGGTGGGTGCTCGGAGGGCAGTATGAAAGGGTTTGGACCCGGGTTTTTGGTTACCGCGGCCTTCATTGGCCCCGGTAGCATCGCCACTGCCAGTGTGGCCGGAGCGAATTTTGGTTTTGTGCTACTTTGGGCTTTGCTATTTTCTCTTGTCGCGACCATGGTATTGCAAGAAATGGCCGCTAGACTAGGATTAGTCTCTGGCTCAGGTCTTTCTCAGGCCCTACGTAGCACCTTTAACAACCCCCTCATTAGCCGCTGTGCCGTTGTCTTAGTGGTTGCGGCGATCGGTGTCGGTAACGCCGCTTACGAAGCAGGTAATATTTCAGGTGCAGCTCTGGGACTGGCAACGATTACGCCCTTATCTGCCTCCCTGTGCGCCCTTGTTATAGGTGTCCTTAGTGCCTTATTACTCGGTACTGGGGGTTACAAAGTGTTAGAGCCAGTACTCATTATTTTAGTACTGGCAATGAGTAGCGTCTTTGTAGTGACCATGTTGCTGGTGGATGTGGACTATGGGGCATTGTTCAGTGGGCTTTTTACTCCGCGGATACCCGAAGGGTCAGCGCGCACCATTATTGCTCTGATAGGGACGACGGTAGTGCCCTACAATTTGTTTCTTCACGCCAACGCGGTGCAAGAAAAATGGCGCAATGTACCTTTAGAAACTGCCCTTGCAGAATCGCGCAAAGACACTCTGGTGTCAATTGGACTAGGTGGCTTGATTACCCTTGCTGTAATGAGTACCGCAGCGGTGGCCTTTTTTCAAACCGGCAACCCATTTTCAGCCCAGTCTTTGGCGACGCAACTTGAGCCTGTGCTAGGTAGCGGGGCTAATTATTTCTTTGCCTTTGGCCTTGTGGCGGCGGGTTTAACCAGCGCCATTACTGCACCCCTGGCTGCGGCCTATGCGGTCAGCGGTGCTCTGGGGTGGCCTTCTGACTTTGCAGATCGTCGCTTTCGTGCTATTTGGTTAACGGTACTTACCATTGGCACAGTGTTCGCCGCAGTGGGCACAAAGCCAATAGCGGCAATACTCTTTGCCCAAGCCGCCAACGGCTTGTTGCTGCCGATTATTGCCGTATTTTTACTTATCATTATGAACCGTAGCGACCTGCTGGGTGATCACCGCAATAAATGGACCGCCAATGTTATCGGTGGGGTGGTGGTTGTCACTGTCGCCTCATTGGGCGCCTTCAATATCGTTAAGCTTTTCCTTACCTAAGATTGCGATCTAGGTAAGACAAACTTCAGAACACTTCTGTTTCAAGTTAATTACTTGCATGCAACAAGCAAGTTTATTAAAATTACCGACTAAGCACCAATAGTTCCATTTACGATGTACCTCATAACCTAGGAATGTGCCATGCCAGTAACCTCTGTGTCTGATACAGCTAAAAACTCAGCTAACAGCTCAAAGTCACAAAAATTAGTGCCTCTAAGGTTTGTGACTGCGGCTAGTCTATTTGATGGCCACGATGCTTCTATTAATATTATGCGTCGTATTCTCCAGGGAGCGGGGGTGGAGGTCATTCACCTAGCCCATAATCGGTCGGTGGCAGAGGTGGTCCAAACGGCTTTGCAGGAAGATGTGCAGGGTATTGCGATTAGCTCTTATCAGGGCGGTCATGTGGAGTACTTTAAATACGTGGTGGATCTGCTGAAAGAGGCGTGTCTGCCGGTGGTGGAGGATTCCTTGGACGAGGAGAAAACTCTACTTTGGGAGAGCAGGGTGGAGGATCCTTTGTTGATGGCCTAACCTCACAAGACAATCTTGGTCGTGTAGGTGGTAACGGTGGTTT
>Ga0208413_1002500_pt1 | contig 10514 bp, 9 predicted proteins | sample AntAceMetag02UKD_FD_184761 | JGI IMG/M metagenome (GOLD analysis project Ga0208413, IMG submission 184761) | Saline lake microbial communities from Ace Lake, Antarctica - Antarctic Ace Lake Metagenome 02UKD (SPAdes) (version 2) | ecosystem: Environmental > Aquatic > Non-marine Saline and Alkaline... | reverse complement strand
AACGCGGACTGATCCCGCAGGCTTGCTAAAACCCGTCCTAAGGCGCAAGATTTGCGCATGACCCAGACCGGCACGATCCGCCAATCCGCCGCCCCGCAGGTCCGTGACCTTGCGCTGGCTGATCTGCGCGCGGCGCTGATTGCCGGTGTCGCTGATTTCCGCAGAACCCTGCAATTCGGCCTGTTTTTCAGCGCGGTCTATGTGCTGGGCGGGTTCGGGATGCTGTCGCTGGGGGCAGGGCATGTGACATGGACGCTGGCGACATCCTTGGGCTTTCCGTTGATCGCCCCTTTCGCCGCCGCCGGATTATACGAGGTCAGCCGCCGGATCGAGACGGGCCAGCCTTTGTCATGGCGCGCGGTGCTGGCCATCGTCTGGCAGGAACGCACGCGGCAATTGCCGTGGCTGGGTGCGATCATCGTGATCTATTTCCTGTTCTGGGATCGCCCCTTTCGCCGCCGCCGGACTATACGAGGTCAGCCGCCGGATCGAGACGGGCCAGCCTTTGTCATGGCGCGCGGTGCTGGCCATCGTCTGGCAGGAACGCACGCGGCAATTGCCGTGGCTGGGTGCCATCATCGTGATCTATTTCCTGTTCTGGACCTTTCTGGCGCATATGATTTTCGCCTTGTTCATGGGGCTCAGCACGATGACCAACGTGTCAGACAGCTGGGAGGTGTTCCTGACCCCCACCGGCCTGACGATGATCGCCGTCGAACTGGCGGTTGGTGCCGTGCTGGCGTTTTTGCTGTTTTCGCTGACAGTGGTCAGCCTGCCTCTGGTGCTGGACCGCGAGGTTGATTTCGTCACCGCGATGCTGATCAGCCTTGCCGTGGTGCGCCAGAACCCCGCCGTGGTGCTGTGCTGGGCCGGTCTGGTCGCCGCGCTGACGCTGGTGGCCCTGCTGCCGTGGTTTCTGGGGCTGATCGTGGTGCTGCCCGTGCTGGGCCATGCCACATGGCATTTGTATCGGCGGGCGTTGGATTGATACGAAAAAGGGCGCCTCATGGGACGCCCTTGATCAGTCATGAAAGTCGGTAAAGCCTTAGCCCTGATCGCCCTCGGATGTGGGCAGCAGCGGCATCTTTTTGCCGCCGGTGGACAAAGGGTCGTCCTGCCGCTGCACGGAGCCTTCGAAATGTGCGCCCGATTCGATCGCAATCGTCTTGTGGATGATGTCGCCTTCGACCCGCGCGGTCGAGGTGAGCCGCACCTTGAGGCCGCGGACACGACCGATCACGCGGCCATTGACCACCACGTCATCGGCGACGATTTCGCCCTTGACCGTCGCGCTTTCGCCCACCGTCAAAAGATGGGCGCGGATGTCACCATCGACCTGACCTTCGATCTGGATATCACCCGTCGTTTTCAAGTTGCCAGTGATCAGCAAGTCCGACGACAGGATCGAGGCCGGTGGCTTTGCCTTGGGCGGCGATGTTTTGAAATCAGGTACCGGGCTGCCGGTCTTGCTGGCATCCGTCGTGGCGGCTGCGGGAGTATCGGCCACCTTTGGCCCGGGCTCATTGATTTTGGATTTAGAAAACATTCTGTCCAGCTCTTATATAAGTCATCGGATTGACGGGTTTGCCATTGACGCGCACCTCGTAGTGAAGATGGGGCCCGGTCGAACGACCAGAATTCCCCATAGCACCAATTCGGTCGCCACGCGATACCCTTTGGCCAACCCGCACATCAATTGTGTTCAGATGGGCATAGCGGGTCTCAAAACCGAAGTCGTGGCGGATGGTGATCAAGCGGCCATAACTGGATTCCCAGCCAGCCTTGACCACAACGCCATCGGCAGCGGCATGGATCGGCGTGCCGACCGGCCCCGCGAAATCAGTGCCTGCATGTAGCCGGCCCCAGCGTTGTCCAAAACCCGATGTTAGCCGGTAATTCGACCGCACGGGCGTCGCAATCGGCAGCTTGTCGGCGGCGATCCGGTACAGGTTGATCCGGTCCATTGAAGCAAGGATTGCATTGGCGCGCAGGCTGTCGGGGTCCGGCTCGCCCGTCGCGGTGGTGAACTGGATCGGCGCCAGCGGACCGCCGGTGCCGGAATAGCCGCGCCTGACCTGTTCGATCAACGTGTCTGGGTTCATGCCCGCCGCGCGGAACACATTGTCCAGCGGTTCGACCGAGACCAGCATCGCGTCTTCCAACTGCCGAAATATCTGGTCGTTGCGTTCCTGCAGTAGACGCAGTTCCAGCTGCATCTCGGCGGCCTGTTCGATGGCCATGCCTGCGTCATCGGCGATCTGATCACGCTCTGCAGCGGTTTCGGCCAGCGCACTGGCCAACAGGTTGACGGTGCCGACGGCTTCGTCAGGCAGCGACAGCGGCGTGCCGTCGTCGCCGGTCTCGGTCAGGGTGGCGACCTGCTGGCGCGCTTCCTCGCGGGCTTTCATCGTGGTGCGCAGGGTGGTCTGCACTACCTCTAGTCCGGTTTCCAGCTCGCGGCGCTTTTCCTCGGTGGCCAACAGTTCGGACTGCATGATCGAAATCTGTTCCAGCGCCATTTCAAACCGCGCATGGGCGGATGCTGCTTCAGCGGCGCGGTTATCGCGGTCGGATGACAGGATATTCAGCCGCTGTTCATAGGTCATCTGGTCGCGCTGCGCCTGTGCGCGGAAATTGCCCGCCCCGATACTGTCCATCAGCAGGATCGCGGTGGCGACGATGGTCCAGCCGACAACGATGGTACTGCCTGCCCAGGCGACCAGCTGTGTTTCGGAGGACAGGCGGATGAAACGCGTTTCGGTGTCGGATCGCAGGAAAAGCCGCTTTTCAGGGAACCATCGCTCGAGCGTGGCATGGATCGGTTTCATCAGTCTTGAACGCACCAGTTATCCACCTTGCTTGGCTGCCAGACCTGCCCCGTGTCCCCACAAAAGGCAGTGCTGGTCTGTGTTAGCCAGCCAAACGCCATGTCGCAACACGCAATCCCGGTTTTCTGGCCTAAAGGGGAAAACGCGCCAATCTGCGCAAAGTTCCGCCGAGACCTGCAAATCCGTGCCGGTCCCGGCCGTCGTACTCTGCCGGATGGCGCGGGATTATAGCGCCTTGACCGCCGCCAGCACTGCATCGACATGGCCGGGGACTTTGACCTTGGGCCAGATTTGCGCGATCTTGCCATCCGGTCCGATCAGGAATGTGGCGCGTTCGATGCCCATATAGGTCTTGCCATACATGCTTTTCTCGACCCAAGTGCCATAGCGTTCGCAGACATCGCCCGCCTCGTCCGACAACAGCGCGATTTTCAGGTCATGTTTTGCGACGAACTTGGCGTGCTTGGCCACGGAATCCTTGGACACGCCCAGCACCACGGCACCGGCGGCGGCAAAATCATCGACGCTTTGCGTGAAACCGATGGCTTCGGTGGTGCAGCCGGGGGTGTCGTCCTTGGGGTAGAAATACACAACCACTGTCTTGCCCGCGAAATCGGACAGAGTGACGATATCGCCACCGTCGCGCGGCAGGCTGATTGCAGGCGCAGTGTCGCCGATGGCAGGGTGGGTCATGGCTGATAATCTCCGCTGAGGTTTTGATTGCCTTGTTTTAGTCGCATGGTGTCAAAGATAAAGGGACCAGTGACCCCATGGGCGGAGAATCCTTGCCAGAGCCAATGCCAGACCCGCTGCAGACAGCCGACCCTGTCCGCGCACGACGGCCCTTGTCGCGTGTCCGGCTGGTGCTGCGCGGCGTGCTGCTGGTTTGCCTGATGCCGCTGGTCTTTGCGCTGGTGGCTGGCGTCATGATCATCGACCGCGAGATTACCGCCCCAAGCTGGATCACCGTGCAGGTGCAGGACCGTGGGACGCAGGTGCTGGATGGCGGGCGTTTGCGCTTTGCCGCGATATCGGTGCGGATCGGGCGCGACCTGCACCCGACCATCCGGCTGATCGACACCCAGCTGATCGACCGCAACGGGGCGCTGGTCACGCGGATACCGGTGGTCGAGGCTGATCTGTCCCCGCGCGGGGTGATCCTGCAACGCGCGGTGCTGGTCCAGCAGGTGCGCATTATCGGCGCACAGATCAACCTGCGCCGCGCCCGCGACGGCAGCCTTGGGCTGGCGCTGGGTGCGGGTAACCAGTTGCGCACGCGCAGCCTGCCGGAATGGCTGGATGAAATTGATCTGTTCCTTGACCGGCCCGTGTTCGATGCCCTGCGTACGGCGCAGGCGACCGGATTGATCGTCAATTATGACGACGCCCGCGCAAGGCGGAACTGGACCGTCGATGGCGGGCAGGTCGATCTGGACATGCGCGGCGGGCAGGTGACGATGCAGGCGGACCTGGCGCTGTTGTCGGGGCGGGCCGATGTGACCACGGCGCTGTTGTCTTATGCCAGCCCACGCGGCAGCCGTGCCGCCGATCTGGCCGTGACGATCAACAATATCGCGGCCAGCGATATCGCGGCGCAATCGCCGGCGCTGAACTGGCTGCGCGATGTGGCCGCGCCTTTGTCCGCCACATTGCGCACCACGCTTGATGAGACTGGCGCGCTGGGGGCGTTGCGGGCCTCGCTCGATATAGGGGCCGGGGTGCTGCAACCGACGCCCGCGTCCGACCCCGTGGGGTTCAGCGCGGCGCGGGCCGAGCTGACCTATGACCCGATCCTGGACCTGATCCGGTTCAGCGATATCGCGGTGCAAAGCGAATGGGGCAGCCTGCAGGCCAGCGGCGATGCCTATCTGCGCGATTTTGCGGATGGTCTGCCGCGCGCCTTGCTGGCGCAATTCCAGCTGCGCGATGTGGCGCTGAACCCGCCGCGCCTGTTTGACACACCAGCCCTGATCGACGGGGCGAGCGTGGATCTGCGGCTGTCGCTTGATCCTTTCGTGGTTGATATCGGGCAGGCGATCGTGCGCGATGGCGCGTCGCGCATGCTGGCGCAGGGCCGGATCGCAGCCACGGATGCGGGCTGGCAGGTCGCGGTTGATACGGTGATCGACACGCTGGCACCGGACCGGCTGCGCGCGCTTTGGCCAAACGGGTTCCGGCCCGGTACCCGCGACTGGGTCCGGCGGAACGTGCTTGCAGGTCAGTTGTCGGACCTGCATTTTGGCCTGCGTCTGGAGCCCGGACAACCGGCCACCATCGCAGGTCATTTCAGCTTTGCGGATGCAGCGGTGGTTGTGATGCCCGCGCTGCCGCCGGTGACGCAGGCGCGTGGCACTGGGCATTTGATCGACCACCGCTTTGTGATTGTTTTGGATGACGGCATGATGACCGCGCCGCATGGCGGGCTTGTCGAGCTGGACGGCACCAGCTTTGCCATCGCGGACCTGCGCCAAAAGCCGGGCCTTGCGACGCTGCAGTTGCAGGCACAAAGCCGCCTACCGGACCTGTTGTCGGTGATCAACCAGCCGCCTTTTGCCTTTCTGGACAAGGCCGGTCTGCCGGTGACCATCGCCCAAGCCAATGCACAGGCGCAAGGCACCGTGAACTGGCCCCTGCTGAAACATGCGCCACGCGAAATGGTGCGGTTCGACATGCGGGTCGATCTGACTGATCTGCGCAGTGACCTGCTGGTGCCGGGCCGGGTGCTGACAACGGCGGCGATGCAGGTGGCGGTCAGTGATACGGGCCTGTCGATCAGCGGGCCGGTGACGCTCGACGGTGTCGCCGCCGCCGCGCAATGGACGCGCAGCTTTGCGCGTGATGCGCCGCGTGCTAGCCAGTTGCAGGCGGATCTGATGCTTTCGGACGCGGGCTTGCGCGCCTTTGGGGTCGCGCTGCAGCCCGGCATGATCAGCGGTGCCGCCGCCGCGCGATTGCAGGTCACGCTGCAACCGGACGCGCCGCCGCAATTCGTGCTGACCTCTGACCTTGACGGGCTGCGGCTGGCGCTGCCGCCGGTCGGTTGGGCCAAGGCCGCCGCCACAAAGGGCGATCTGCGCATCGAAGGCCGTCTTGGCCCTGTCGCCGAAATCACCCGCCTGTCGATCAGCGGCGGCGGGTTGCAGGCCGAAGGACGCATCACGCTGGCCGCTGGTGGCGGCTTGGCGCAGGCGGTGTTTTCGCGGCTGCGCATCGGGACATGGCTGGATGCGCCTGTCACCGTGCAGGGGCGCGGCGCGGATCAGCCCCCCGCCATTTTGGTGCAAGGCGGCATGATCGACCTGCGCCGCGCGCGGTTCGGTGCCGGTGGCGGGGCGCAGGGCGGGGCGGGCGGCAGCCCGGTGCAGATCGTGCTGGACCGTCTGGTCGTGACCGAAGGCATGGTGCTGACCGGTTTTCGCGGCGATTTCACCAGCGTTGCGGGGTTCATCGGGCAATTCAGCGCGCGCATCAACGATTCCGCTGCTGTCACCGGCACCATCGCGCCGCGTGCCGGACGCTCCGCCATCAGGCTGCGCAGCGATGATGCGGGCAGTGTCCTGCTGGCAGCGGGGCTGTTTGGCAGCGCCATTGGCGGCACGCTCGACCTGACGCTTTTGCCTGCGGCGGATGCAGGCACCTTCGACGGGGTTCTGGCTGTCCGGTCGGTGCGGGTGCGCGATGCGCCAACGATCGCGGCCTTGCTGGATGCGATCAGCGTGGTGGGCCTGCTGCAACAGATGGACGGGCAGGGGCTGTCCTTTGACGAGGTCGATGTCCGGTTCCGCCTGACCCCCGATCAGGTCACCGTTTCGCAGGCCAGCGCGGTCGGTCCGGGGCTTGGCATCGCGGTCAACGGGATTTACACGCTGGCGGACAAGGGGTTTGATTTGCAGGGTGTCGTGTCTCCGTTCTATCTGGTCAACAGCATCGGCGCCTTCCTAACTCGCAAGGGCGAGGGGCTGGTCGGCTTCAATTTCACCATCGCAGGCACGCCGGATGCGCCGCGCGTCAGCGTCAACCCGCTATCGGCGCTGACCCCCGGCGGGTTCCGCGCGCTTTTCCGCCGCCCGCCACCGGAGCTTTTCCAATGAAACTCAGCGATTTTGATTTCGACTTGCCCGAGGCGCTGATCGCCACGCGGCCCGCGCGGCCGCGCTCCTCGGCACGGTTGCTGCTGGCGCAGGGCGATGACATCGCCGACCGGATCGTCACCGATCTGGTGGACATTCTGCAACCGGGCGACCGGCTGGTGCTGAATGACACCAAGGTGATCCCCGCGCGGCTGACCGGCACCCGCGCGCGGTCGGGTGAGGCGGGCGATACCAGCGCGCGGATCGAGGTGACCTTGCTGGAACCGCAGGCAGGTGGTGACTGGACCGCATTGGTCAAGCCGCTGAAAAAGCTGCGCGACGGCGAGGTGATCGTGTTTTCCGCCGATCTGTCCGCAACCGTGACAGGGCGCGGTGACGGGCAGGCCTATCTGCAATTCAACCTGACGGGTGATGATTTCGACGCGGCGCTGAATGCCGTGGGGGCGATGCCCCTGCCGCCCTATATCGCGGCGAAACGTGCGGCGGATGCCGCTGACAAGGATGATTACCAGACCTATTGGGCAAAGCACGCGGGCGCTGTGGCCGCCCCCACCGCATCGCTGCATTTTGACGGGCCTTTGTTGCAGGCGCTGGCCGCGCGCGGGGTGACAATGTCTTATGTGACCTTGCATGTGGGGGCTGGCACCTTTTTGCCGGTCAAGGTCGATGACGTGAGCGCGCATAAGATGCATGCCGAATGGGGCGAGGTGACAGCGACAGCCGCCGCCCAGATCAACGCCACCAAGGCGGCAGGCGGGCGCGTGATCCCCGTGGGGACAACCGCGCTGCGGCTGATCGAAAGCGCGGCCAAGGGCGGGCAATTGCAGCCCTGGGCCGGGCCTACGGATATTTTCATCACGCCGGGTTTCGCGTTCCAGATCGCGGACGGGCTGATGACCAATTTCCATTTGCCGAAATCCACGCTGATGATGCTGGTGTCCGCATTGATGGGGATGGAACGGATCAAGGCGATCTATGCCCATGCCATCGCCGAACGTTACCGGTTCTTTTCCTACGGGGATGCGTCGCTTTTGTTACCTGACCGCGCGTGATTGTCGTCCCGGTTGCATTGCAATCCGGTTATGATCAGGTCACACGGCGGGCTTGGACCAAGCCCTAAGGGGGACAGGATGTTTCAGGTATTGACAGGATCATGGGCTCTCTTTCTGGGGATGTTCCTGTTGATGGTCGGCAACGGGCTGCAAGGCACATTGCTGGGCCTGCGCGGCGAGATGGAAGGTTTCAGCACGCTGTCGCTGTCTTTCGTGATGTCGGCCTATTTCCTGGGCTTCCTGTTTTCGTCGCATTTCACGCCCGAACTGATCCGCCGTGTCGGGCATGTGCGGGTCTTTGCGGCGATGGGGTCGATGATCTCGGCCGTGCTGATTTTGTATCCGACATTGGTAGACCCGATTGCCTGGACCATCGGGCGGGTGATCATGGGGTTTTGTTTCTGCGGCGTCTATATCACCGCCGAAAGCTGGCTGAACGACGCATCCAGCAATGCCAATCGGGGCAAGGCTTTGTCGCTTTACATGATCGTGCAGATGGCGGGGATCGTATTCGCGCAATATATCGTCAGCATCGGTGATGTGTCGGGCTATGTGATCTTTATCATCCCCTCGGTTCTGGTGTCGCTGGCCTTTGCGCCGGTGCTGTTATCAGCGCGCCCGATGCCAGCCTTTTCCGCGACCAAACCGATGAAGATCAAGAACCTGATCAAAACATCGCCCTTGGGCTGCGCGGGCATGTTTCTGCTGGGCGGCGTCTTTGCCGCCCAATTCGGCATGTCGGCTGTCTATGGCAGCCGCGTGGGGCTGAGCGTGGGGGAAATTTCGTTCTTCATCTCGGCCATCTATGTGGCGGCATTGGTGCTGCAATATCCGATCGGCTGGCTGTCGGACCGGATGGACCGGCGCCGGTTGATCATCTGGATCGCCATGCTGGGCGGTTTGGGGTCGCTGATCGCCTTTATCGTGCCGGGCAGCTTTTTGCTGATCATCCTCAGCGGGGCCATCGTGGGTGGCACGTCCAACCCGCTTTATGCGCTGCTGATCGCCTATACGAACGATTATCTGGAAAAAGAGGATATGGCCGCCGCATCCGGCGGGCTGTTGTTCATCAACGGGCTGGGCGCGATCATGGGGCCGCTGATCGTGGGTCTGATGATGGATGTGATCGGCGATAACGGGTTCTGGCTGTTCACCGCTGTTCTGATGCTGGGCGTCGGTGTCTTCGGGATGGTACGGGCCACGCAGCGTGATCGTGGTGCGCTGGATCTGGATCAGGTGCCATATGCGCCGGTATCGGCCGGATCATCCGCCGTTGCTGTCGGTGTCGCGCAAGAGGTCTATCTGGACGCCGCCACCGACGAGATCGCCGCCCGCGCCGATTAGGTCGCGCGAATTCGGGGGCTCTTGCCACGAAGCTCTTGTCAGATCACGATTTGTCTGTTCCTTTGATCCGAGGGACAGCATCAGCGGGGGACGGGACAGTGACGCGCGAAGACGAGGTTCTGGCCTTCTGGCTTGATGAATGTTCCCCAGCGGATTGGTACAAATCCGATCCGGATTTTGATGCCCTGATCCGTGACCGTTTCGAACAGACATGGCAGGACGCGACCGAAGGGTCGTTGGGGCTGTGGTTGACCCATGCGACCGGCACGCTGGCCTATATCATCCTGACCGATCAATTCCCGCGTAACATGTTCCGCGACACGGCCAAGGCGTTTTCGACCGATTTTCTGGGTCTGGCTGCCGCCAAGATGGCGATTGACCGCAATTGGGACATGAAAATCGCAGAACCCGCGCGCCAGTTTTTCTATCTGCCGCTGATGCATTCCGAAACCCTGTCCGATCAGGACCGCGCCGTCCGGCTGATCCATTCACGGATGCCTGAAACCGGCGACAGCAACCGCGACCATGCCCGCGCGCATCGCCGGATCATCCGCGATTTTGGGCGCTTTCCTTATCGCAACGCGGCCCTTGGGCGGCGCACCAGCCCTGCTGAACAGGCGTTTCTGGATGCGGGCGGATATGGGTTTGCCCTGCGCACCTTGCAGGAAAAACCGGCCTGAGCTGTCTTGCATCTGCGCGATAGCTGATATGACGCAAGGTCACTGGAGGTCGCCGCCAAATTAGTTTAACGTTCAACTAATTCTGAACAGGGAGGGCCAGATGGCTGCGAAAAACTTTGATCTGATCGTTATCGGGGCTGGTCCCGGCGGTTATGTGGCCGCGATCCGTGCGGCTCAGCTGGGTATGAATGTTGTGGTGGTCGAGCGTGAAAATCTGGGCGGCATCTGTTTGAACTGGGGCTGTATCCCGACCAAGGCGATGCTGCGATCCTCCGAAGTGTTCCACCTGATGCACCGCGCCAAGGAATTCGGCCTGAGCGTGGAAAAGGTCAGCTATGATCTGGATGCCGTGGTCAAGCGCTCGCGCGGGGTGGCCAAGCAGATGGAAGGCGGCGTCAAGCATCTGCTCAAGAAAAACAAGGTCACTGTCATCATGGGCGAGGCGACGATCCCCGCCAAGGGCAAGGTAACGGTGAAAACCGAAACCGGCACCGAGGAACTGACCGCCAAGAACATCGT
>Ga0208413_1002494_pt1 | contig 10520 bp, 7 predicted proteins | sample AntAceMetag02UKD_FD_184761 | JGI IMG/M metagenome (GOLD analysis project Ga0208413, IMG submission 184761) | Saline lake microbial communities from Ace Lake, Antarctica - Antarctic Ace Lake Metagenome 02UKD (SPAdes) (version 2) | ecosystem: Environmental > Aquatic > Non-marine Saline and Alkaline... | reverse complement strand
GAGGTCGGCGTGGGCTGTGGCAGCCTCTCGCTATCGCTGGGCCACCGGCTACCCGCCGCCACCGTGGTCGGTATCGATCTCGATCCCGATCCGCTCGTGCTCGCCGCCGCCAACGCGGAGCGCCTCGGCCTCCCGCTGCGCTTGGTCGAGAGCGATTTGTTCGAGAGCTGGCCAGTCGATTTGCCTGCGCCTGACATCGTCTTCGGCGATCCCCCTTGGGGCGACGACGCGATGCTCTACGCGGACGATCGGCCAGCGGGGCATTACCACGCCATGCCACCCGGTTCGGCCTTTCCGCTGGGCGGGCCCACCGGCGTGCATCGGCAGATCATCCACCAAGTCCTCCAGCGCGGCTGGTCCACCGAGATTTGGCTCAACGGGGGCGTGATTCCCCCCGCCGCGCTCGCGGCCCTCGGCGAGGCAGCAACGGCCTACGAAATCATTACCCCGGTGGCGGGACTGTCCCTGCTGCGCTGCGAGGTAAAATAGGTAATATTGCGCTTTAACCCGTTGGCGGCAGCCCAGACCTTCTCTCCTTTGATTCATGGAGGACCCCACCGATCTAAACGCAGAAAATAAAGCCGCTTGGGAGAATCTCTATGCCTCCACCCCTGAACTGATCTGGGGCAGCGAACCGGTGGGCTTCCTCACTCACCTCAAACCCGATTTCGACGATCTTCCCGCCGGTGCGGTGCTCGACGCGGCGGCCGGCGAAGGGCGCAACCTGCCCCTGCTGATCGGTCGCGGTCGGACCGTGGTCGCCGCCGATGCCTCGGCCGCCGCCCTCGCCAAGATCCCCCTCCCGCTCGCCGGGTCTGTCGAAAAACTGGAATGTGACCTCGCCGCCATTCCGCGCCCCGACGCGAGCTTCGCTTTCATCCTCGCCAGTGACATCGTCGAAACCCTGCCCGATCCGCTGCCCGTGCTGCGTGAGCTGGCGCGCCTCCTCGTCCCGGGCGGCAAACTGCTCGTGAATATTCCCGGCACCGATGACGACGTGGCCGGAATCGATATGCAGCCGACCGGTGACGGGTGGATGTATCAGGGGAAATATTACTTCCATTTCTATCTGCCGACCGAAGTCGATGCCCTCTTTAAGGCCGCCAATCTGCGCGTCGTGCACCAGGAATTCTGCACGTGGACAGAGGAGCCTCATCCGCATTTCCGGTCCGCCCCGCACGGCCATCGTAGTCGCGTCTGGATCGCCGAGCGGCAGATCGAAGACCCTGTTGCCTCATGATGTTGGCGTTCCTGCGACTGTTGCGCATTGAGCCCGGTGAAGGTCGGAGGGTGGCTCAATTCGCGACCTTGGGATTACTGCTCCAAGCGGGACTTTCCTTCGGTTCAGCCGCGGCGGACTCGCTTTTTCTGGTCAATGTTGGGGCCGACAAACTGCCTCACATCTACCTCATCATGCCGGCCATCATGGTGTGTTATATCCCCGCGTATTCCTACCTGCTCAGCCGTTGGGGTATTGAGCGCGTTTTTGATCTTACGCTCGGGCTCTTGGTCACGGGCGGGATCGGTTTATGGGCGTTGTTTCAACAAGCCGGAAACACCTCGCCGATCTGGCTGTGCTACGCGGCCAAGCTCTACAGCTCCCTCTGGTATGTCGGCACCTACAGCCTGTTCTGGAACTTCATCGATAACTATTTCGACCTGCGCGATGCCAAGCGCCTGTTCGCGCTTTTTGCGGCCGGCTCCGCCGTCGGCGCCATCCTGGCGGGGAGCTTGGTAGGCCCCCTTTCCAGCGCCTACGGCGTCTCTCCGCTTTTCCTTATTTGGGCCATGCTAGCCGGCCTATGTTGGCCGCTAGGGGTTTGGACCCGCCGCACCACCATCGCCTACGACGCGGACGCGGAGGGCGGCGACGACACCGTTGGCATGGCCAAATCCATCCAGGCAATCGGCCACCTGTTCCGCTCACCCTACGCGGTCATCCTCACCCTGCTACTGTTCGCCACGCTCATCACGGCCACCATCTGCGAGTATCAATATCTGGGCGTTTTTTCCGAGGGACTCGCGGAGGCCGAACTCGCCGGGTTGCTCGGTCGCCTCACCGCTATCGTCAACGTCCTGAACCTGGGTATCACGCTGTTCTTTTTCAACCGCCTCGTCGCGCGACTCGGCGTCCCCAACGTCGCCTTCATCCAGCCGATTGCCTACACGTTGGTCTTCACGTGGCTCCTCCTCGACCGCGGTTTCCTTTCTGCCGCTGGTGGGTTTCTGGCCTACCAGGGCATCATGACCGCGATCGACTACAATAACGTCAATTTGCTCTTTTCTGGGCTACCGGCCAAAAACCGAAAACAGATCCGCACATTTATCGAAGGCATCGGCGAGCCGCTCGCCACCGCTACCGCCGGGGTGTTCCTCTTTTTCATCGGCGGCAACCTCGGTCCCGACGATCTGTCGATCGGCGGCGGCCTCGCGGCGCTCACTTGTTTGGCCCTCGTTTTCGCCCTGCGCGCGCGCTACAGCGGCGCCATCGCAGCCAATCTCAAACGCGAGTGGCTCGACTTTTCTCGCGCCACATTCGCCCCCTCCCATGCCATCGCGGCGAGCCCGGATTCGCCGCCCGCCGCCGCCACTCCGGCCGTCGCCGCCGCGTTGGGTGAAATTCGATCCGACCGGGCCAATGCCCACCTCCTCCCGGGCCTGCTCGACCATCACGACCCCACCGTTCGCCTGGTCGCGCTCGCCGCCGCGCACGATCTCGACTCCACCGCGCTCCAGACCGCAGATGCCCTGTTGCCCGCGCTGCTGCGCCTGCTCCCGGCGGCCGCCCATCCCGATCGCATTCATATTCTGGATACGATAGAGCGGATCAGTGATTCCGGCTCGATCCGCGCCCTGTTGCAGATCGCCCACCTCTTTCAGCCGGCGGAACGACGCCGATTGGTGCAGCTGATTCTGGCGTTTGGCCCCCGCACGGTGCCTCACCTCACGGCCACCGCGCAGAGTCCGACCTCCAGCGTCGATGCCCGCTGTATCGCTCTGACCATCATCGGACAGCTCGCTCCCGCCCAAGCCGACGGCCTCGCCCAGCAACTCATCACCACGACGCTCAAACGGGCCTACCTTTTCCTGGGGAGCTACCTCGCTCTGACCCGCGACCATCCGACCGACTCCGGCCAAGTCGTGCTGGCGCAAATCTATCGTGACTTCCCCGCGCTCGCCGTCCAGGTCGTGCTGGAAACCCTCTCCGTCACGGGACGCCTCGCCGGCCCTGAAGCGACGTTGGCCGCCCTGCGCAGCGGGACCCCCAAGGAGCGCAGCTACGCCATCGAAACGGTCGAACAATCCTGCGATCGATCCGTCTTCAACTTATTGCTTCCGCTAATCGATGGCCGATCCCTAGAGGCTCAGATCGCATATGGCACCCACGCCGGGCTGCTGCCCGCGTTGACGTCGGAGCAAGTGCTGGAGCAGGCCGCGGGATCCAACTTCCCGTTGCAGGCATCCGCCGTCGCTCAAGCCAACTACCAACGTTTCGGCGTGGCCGGATGCGACGCCTTGCTCGAAACCCTGCGCGCCTGTCCGCACCCCATGGTGCACCGCACCGTCATGACGCTGCTCGATGCAGACTCGCCGGCCCCGACCCCCACCGATGTGGCTCACAGTATTATGCAGGCGGCCCCGTTGCAGGGCGCGCTCTTTATCCACCACGAGATGCTCGTCGAACATGCCGAGGTGATCGAGGCGGCGCACGATTTGGAACTATTTACGGCGGGCGCGCCCAGCGACGGCTTATGGCACATCATGGCGGGAAGCGTTCGCTGGGGTGACTCGACCCCACCGGCCGGTCCCGGAGCCACCCTCGGTCAAGAGGAATTCCACGCGGGGCTCCCCTATCAACGCGGAGCCACGGCCTTGGCCGGGTCGCAGATCGTGCATCTGACCCAAGCCGCACTGGAAGACACCGTGCGCATTCATCCCACTTTCGGCCTAGTCCTGTTGCGCCAGAAACTCCGCGTATGATGGGCCTACCGCAAAAACTTACCCTGCGTAGTTGGTTGTTGGTTACGCTACTCCCCACCGTCGGGGCGCTCGCGGTGATCTACAGTCTCGCGACCTATCGGGGTCTGCACGGCATCGTGCTCAATGGATTCGACCAAAAACTCAAAGCGGTGGGCACGGTCACGGCGGCGTTGATTGAGCCCGCCGATCATGAGGCTCTCATGCAGACGCCAGATGTGATCGGCCTATCCACCCGTCCCGATCAAGCGGGGCTGTGGACGCTAAGCCGCGATGGCGACATCTACATCGTCAACCCCGCAACCGGTTACGCCTCCCCGAGCGTAGGCCAAACCCCAGCCCCCTTCACCTTGGTCGCCGCCGATAGCCTACCCGGCGCTGGGCCTTTAAGCATCTTGTTGATCAACGGCAGCACGGGCCAAGTCGCGCGCTACCATCCCGTCTCGGCCGAGGTTGAGCCGCTTCGCCGCATCACCCCACCAATCCGCCTTGTCGCCACCGACCCCGCCTCCGCTACGTGGTGGACGCTGGGCGATGAGCTTCGGCGCATCGACCTAGCGACCGGCAATACGGTAGCGCTCGGCGCCGCGCCCACCGGCGTGAGTTCGCTGGCCTACGATCCCGATCGCGACGTGCTCTGGGCACTTACCGAGCCGGGCGACGGGTTACACGCGCTCGATCCGGCCACCGGTGAATCGACCGCGCGCATCGCGTTGCAATTTGATCCGGCGGACGAATCGGGGTTCGTCGCCGCCGAGCGGCGCGTGGCACTCCGAGCCATCGGCTACGATCCCAGCAGCCACACTCTCTTCGCGAAGGGAGACTCCTTGCTCCAAATCGATCCCGCGACCGGACTCGTCTCGATCGGGGATCTTATCTCTGCCTTCGGCCGTGAACAGAGTCAGATCTACCTGCGTTATGTGACCCCGATGCGGGCCCTGCAAAATCTCGCCAATACCAAATACCTTTACACGCAGCGCCTCGACGACGCCTCCCACATCACCTACGGCCTCGATGCCAGCATCGGCGACGAGCATGCGCCCTTACTGTCACTCGACACCATCCCGGCCTCCGCCATCGATGGTATCGCCGATCTGCAGGAGAACGGCACCCTCTACATCAGCGGCATCCAAGATTGGGACCAATGGGGACTAATCAAGAGTGCCTTCGTGCCGATTTTCGATCCCGTTTCCGGCGCCGTGGTCGCGATGGCCGGAGCTGATATCGACATCACCGCGATCCGGTTTGAAACGCACCGGGCGCTGGTGATCACGATCGGCGCGGGCATCGCGCTGTTGATCGCGGCGGGAGCGTATTCGCTGATGATTTCCCGCCAACTCACCGATCCGCTCAATACGATCCGCGAGGGCGCGTTGCGCGCCGCCGCGGGTCACTACCGCCAGAAACTCGTGATCGAACGCCCGTGGGAACTACGCGATCTCGCGATCGGGTTTTCGGCGTCGACCGTATCGATCGACGAGCTCATTCAGTCGTCCGCCCAACAGACCGACCGGCGCCGCCAGACGCACGCGCAAACCTCTTTGAACACTCGGCTCGCGCAGCTCTTTACACCAGCCTACCGGAGCGCCGATCGAGCGTGGGGCAGCTCGAGCCCGGCGAATGATCCGACCTCGCCGTCACCCGCCTCTGGTCTCGTGTCGATCGCCGGCGGAAACCTGCTGTGGCTCGATGCTACGACAATAAGGTCCAATCAGGCGCACGCCATCAACGCCGCGACTGCGCGCCGGTTGGCTGAGTTTTTTGGGAACGATCACGAGGGCCTAACCCGCACGCTCGGCGCGATCGCCGGACTGGCTACCGCTTGGTTTTTCCTGCCGAAGAACGGTGCGACCGTGCTACTCCACGGCACGGCCGAGCCGACATCGCCGTGGGCGCAAATCAGCTGGGGTGATGATCGCGGCACGGTGGTTATATGCCCACATCCCGAGCATCCGCTGCCTCCCAGCAGCTTGGCCGGGACCGACGCCGGTGACGTCTGCGACGCGGTCATCGCCAACCTTCCCGCCGGACATTTTGTCCTCGTCAATCGCCCGTGATGGATCGCCCTACGCCTGCTTCCGATCGTGATGCCAACATCGCCGCCTTGCGGGCGGTGCGGCCGTTCGAGCGACTGACCGACCAAGAGATCACGTTATTGGCCGAAATCGTCGAAACGCGGAGCTTCGGCCCCGACGAGATGGTGCATCCCGGCGAGCGTCCCCTGCATGCGCTTTACGTGACCGTGGCTGGCCGCCTCATGCGTCAGGACAACCTTACGTTTGCCGAGCCGCTCAATGGGTTGAGCGACCTGCTCACTTACGAGCCGAGTCCGGCGCTACGTGCCGGCGAGGCCGGCGCTCGGGTGTTAGTGATCAGCCAAGGTTATTTCTTCACGCTCTTGCGAGAATGTCCGGAGTTTTTGTTGGGCCTGATCAGTCTCTCCCCAGCGGAGGACGCACAGCCATGACGACGCGCCGCCACATTGTCCTGCTGGTGTTGCCGGTGTTTGTGCTCCTTGCGCTGATGGGCGGAGCGCTCATGGCGTGGATGCAATTGAGCGCCACCGTCCGCGATTTCCATACGGAGGTGCGCACGCTCGCGGTCGCGGTCCGCGTCGCCGTCGATGCCGATTCGCAGGAAGCACTCGTTGCGGAGCCCGCAGCCACGAAGCCCCACCTCCCCATCGTATTTCGCCGCATCCTGCACTGGAATCAAGTGCACCGCATTCAGATCATTTCGGACGAGCATGGGGTGGTGTTTGATAGCGCATCAACAACGCCAGCCGCCTCATCGCCAGCCACCGCGCCCAGCCCGGACGCCGAGGGCATCGCTTGGCACCCGCTCACCACCGCGATCGATGGTCGGCCGATCCAAGCCGTGAGCATCGACGCCTCCGCTCCCGACTGGCGCATCCATCTCGAAGTCGACGCCACCACTCACCTGGCGCAACGCGAAGCCGTCTGGCGCGCGGTAGCGTGGTTCGCTGCCGCCTGTTTGATCGTCGGACTGGTGGCCTCGCTCATGCTCGCGCACTTTATTGCAGCACAATTTAGGCGTCTGGCCGCCCACGCGAAACAGGTTGGCGAGGCGAACTTCGACCCCGCATCCGCTCGCACCCGCATTCAAGAAATCGCCGATGTGAACAACAGTCTCGCCGTCATGCATAGCGTGTTCCACGAAACCTTAGAACGCGGCCAACGCGCCCTCGAAACTTCCGCGCCGCCCCCGACCGACCACCTCGCCACCCAAGTCTTTCGTCGCGACGAACACCTTTTTGAAACGTGGACGCTGGACAACGTGAGCGGAGCCCTCGTTCGAGTAGGCAATCCATTGGCCGTCACCGGCCAAGCCACGACCGGGCCCGCGGAGGGATTTGCCTTCGTGGGCGTGATCCCCGACGACAAATCGCTCGCAACCGCCCTCCGGGCTCGCGCCGCCCAAGCCTCCCTCACTCAAGCCCTGCGTCGCCATTCCCCGGATACGGTCATCGCCGAAATCGTGCGCCTTTTTGATCTGCCCGAGCTCGCGGTGCTGCGCTGGCAAGATGGCACCTGGCGACAGTCCCATTACGGGACCGCACCAAATGAGTCGGCCGTGACTGCAGGCGCGTGGCTCCCTGGCGAACCGGTCATGCTCACCGACATCGGCCCCGCAGACCGCCAACATTTGCGCGTCTATCAAACCGCCTATGCTGGACTCGATTTCCAGCGGCTCGTCGCCGACCTCCCCGTCGTGCTCCGTGGCGATCCGCCGGGCCTCGTGTTGATCGTGCAAAAGGATGCCTCCAGTCATGGATGAATACCTCATTAACGCCGGACTTCAGCGGTCCCGCCACCCCTGCGAATACCTCGGCAAAGTTTCCCTCAAGGGCAAAGGCGAGGTCGACATGTATTGTGTAACCCCATCCAACTCCTCATAACCCCCTCTTAAATCACCGACCGACCATGAACCGAATTACCCAAATCCTGACCACTCTCGGTCTCTGTGCCCTCTTCGGAGCCTCCGCGCTCCTCGCCGATACCGTGACCCTCAAAAACGGCGACACGCTCACCGGCAAGATCCTCAAACACACCGACGGCATGGTGACCTTTAAAGGTGATCTCTTCGGCGAACTCACCCTCAACGAAACCGACATCGCTAGTTTTAAAATCGGCGACGACGCCACCGCCACCGCGACCACTACCGCCGCGGCGGCGACCAAGACCGCCGCTGATCCCGGGACCGGCCCCAAGACCGGCGCTGTCGTCGGTGCGATGCTGACCACCACAGCCTCCAATGCTAACCGCTCCAACTTCAGCGGCCAAGCCGGCGCCCCCGAAAAACCGGTCTGGACGCGCGACATCACCTTTGGCGGCAACTACGTGGGCCCCTCATTCATCCAAGGCCAAATCCCCGGTGCCCCCCCCGGCACCACTGGTGCCGCCCTCGGCCTCCCCGGCCGCGTGCTCGGTGTTCGGGCGACCGCCAGCTTCATGCGCGCAACCAACAAAGCCGTGCAAGCCCTCGATCTCAAATACGCCTACACCGACTTCGAGCCAGCCGGCAAACAGACCGACGACTACTCTGCTGCCTTCATGTGGAATCACAAGCTGAGCGAGCGCTACTACACCGTCAGCCGCACCTCCTACAGCGTAGATCAGGTCAAAAACATCGATTACTCGGCCATCCAACTCTTCGGCGTCGGTTACAAGATCATCGACACCCCGCGCACCAAACTCGACTTCGTCCCCGGCGTGCTGCTCATGCAAGAAGCCAAGGGCAATCAATTCGACGACGAGTTCCAATACGGTGCCGGCTTCCTCCAGAATCTGGTCTACTATTTCAACGAAGCCGCATCCTTTGAACAACGCGTGCTCTTTCGTCAAAGCTTCAGTGAATCCGAAGTTTACGCCGTCGACGCCTACGTGGGATTTAAAGGCATGCTCAGCGCCAAGCTCGGCATGACCGTTGGCCTCAGCTACACCTACGACAACACCCTCGGCCCGGTCTCCTTCCCCTTCGGCGGCGGCACCGTCACTCTCCTCGCCCAAGAAAAAGACCAACTCACGATCACCTCCGGCATCCAGTATAAATTCTAAGTCGGCTGCGAAAAAGAGGCCCACCCGCCTCTGCTGCTGATCCGAACGGGGCACTTGCGCAAGCAGGTGCCCCGTTCTTGTTACCGAGAGAAACAAAGCCCGCTGCCACCGACGGGGTCATGTCGCTAACAAGCGAAACGCAGCGGAGCGAAGTTCGTTTGTTGCGACGTGACCCCTTTCCCCGCTTTCTGCCTGGCCTTCGTTCCAGTAGTGCCAATCAAAAGAGTCAGCCCGTTCATTCATGAGTTTCGATCGAGAGTGTGTTGCTCATCAGCCTGCAGGTTTTTAACCACAGATTTCACGGATTAACCCAGATCCGTCAGCCTGCTCATAGCGCCTCCTGTGTTATCCTTTTCAGAGGGAACTAATCTGTGGTCAAAATATCAACTCTACGACCCGTCCCAAATAGTCCGAATAAAACGCTCCAACCGGCTTCGATCATATTGCCGGTTCTTTGCTGCCTTTGCGATCTTGATGTTGAAACCAACGACGGAGTGGTTTCGTGCCTTAAGGGTGATTTTGTGGTCAGAATTTCCGGGCGCCACAAAAGGGTAAGTCCGTCGATTCATGATTTTGATCGGGCGTGTTTTGCCCGCCAGCCTGCAGGTTCTTAGCCATGGGTTTCACGGATTAACTCAGATCCGTCAGCCTGCTGACAACGCCTCCCCTGTCATACGTTCCAGAGAAACCTAATCTGTGAATTCTGCGCAATCTGTGGTCAAAAATATCGGCACTCCGGCTAATTCCCCGGCCGGAGAATCAGCATGCGATTGGCCCAGAGTTCTTGGATCTCGGGGATAATGGCAGCTAAGGCTTCCGGTGTCAGGTCCGCCGTCGCCGCGAGCTCGGATAACGTTCGTCGACCGTCGGCCTCGCCGAGCAATCGGTAGACTTCCGTCGAGAGCGACGCTCGCTTCCCGTGATGGTAGTTGAACCTCAAACCGTAACGCCAAGTCGGCGCCGCGGCCCCGCCACTTCGCTCCGCCTCCAGCCTTACGGTGATCGGAAGCGTCACAACTACGTTGAGCCAGGCGGCGGCGTTCTCGGTCGGCTTCTTCAGCACCAGCCAATCCCCTACCACCAAGGCATTCAGGTCGGTCGTAAGAAACGCGACGATCGCGTCCTCCACCGAATCCACGATCGGCTCGGCGTGATTATTAAATGAGGTGTTCAGCAACATCGGCACGCCCGTGCGTTCGCCAAAGGCTTTGATCAAATCCCTATAGCGCGCGTTGCCGTCCCGCTCCACCGTCTGCACCCGCGCCGTGCCGTCCACGTGCGTCACCGCGCCGAGTTCGTCCCGCTTTTCAGGCTTCACCTTCAAGATGACACTCATGGTCGGAAAGGTTTTCTGCGTGGGTGTCGTTACGAAGTAGTCATCCACATGTTCCGCCAAGACCGACGGCGCAAAAGGCCGGTAAGCTTCCCGCTTCTTTACCATGCGGTTGATGATGTCCTTATTTT
>Ga0208413_1002489_pt1 | contig 10526 bp, 10 predicted proteins | sample AntAceMetag02UKD_FD_184761 | JGI IMG/M metagenome (GOLD analysis project Ga0208413, IMG submission 184761) | Saline lake microbial communities from Ace Lake, Antarctica - Antarctic Ace Lake Metagenome 02UKD (SPAdes) (version 2) | ecosystem: Environmental > Aquatic > Non-marine Saline and... | reverse complement strand
GATTGAGCGAAAATTCGACTAACTCTTGAAGAGCTGTTTTATGCTCTGAATCAGGTAGCACTTCCAAGGCTTTGACCGCCGCTGCGGTTTTTGTGCCGGCTAATTCTTTGGTGTAGTCCAAAGCGCCACTGCTTTTGACCAGCGCTATTACTTCTTGGAGTTGCTGTGGGGCAAGAGATTCTGCGCGCAGGCTCTGCTGGATCAGATCTCGGTCCGCGGCAGTGCCGTTGGCCATCGTATAGATTAGTGGCAGGGTCGATTTTCCTTCCGCGAGGTCATCGCCAACGTTTTTACCTAGTTCTTGGGCATCGCCCATATAATCTAGGGCATCATCGATTAGTTGAAATGCTAGGCCAAGTTGCAGGCCGTATTCGGCTAAGGCGTTGACTTTATTTTCGTCTGCTCCGGACAGCATCGCGCCGCTCATGGCGGCAGCCTCAAACAATATTGCGGTTTTATTCTTGATAACTTGCAAGTAAAGCTCTTCAGTCGAGTTTGGATTGCTTTTGCTGATGAGCTGAAGCACTTCCCCTTCGGCAATTTTATTTGTGGTGTTTGCCATGATCTCCATGATTCTCATATCACCAATATTCACTAAAACTTGAAAAGCTCTAGAGTAAATAAAGTCGCCAACGAGGACGCTAGAAGGATTGTTCCACTGCGCATTTACGGTAGGCCGGCCACGCCGTAGAGTGGACATGTCCACGACGTCATCGTGAAGCAGTGTCGCGGTGTGGATAAACTCTATTACGGCCGCCATGTTTATGTGTTGATCAGATTTGACCCCACAGGCTTTAGCGCTCAGTAGAACGAGCATTGGCCGCAAGCGTTTGCCTCCGGCATCGACAATGTAGTGACCAATGCTTTCGACCAGGGCAACTTCGGAGTAGAGTTGATCCACAATGAACTGATTTACCTTGTCGAGGTCAGCTTGGATAAGCGATCGGATTTGCTGATACATTTTTTTGACGCTGCTTACTGGTTAGTTGATGTTTGCGCGATAAAGCTCGGCTTAGAATTAGCCTTTTAATTCGAACGTGCATGCTAGGGAGCCTATCAGACCCTGTCAAGCGGGCTGGGGTTGACGGCCACTGAGGAATTTGAAGCTGTTTCTAGTGTTCTGGGCCACTCTTGATAATAATCGCGCTCTTAACTCCATTTCACTTGATAAGCGCACTTCTATCCCGTAAAATACCCGCCCCTATAGAGATGGGTAGGTTTTGGTTCGCTCCCCAGTTTAAAAGCGGGTTTTGGAGATATTTATGTACGCGGTTATAAAGAGTGGTGGCAAACAGCACCGAGTTGAAGAGGGCGAAGTCCTTAAGCTGGAGAAGCTGGAATTTGCTACGGGCGAGACAGTCGAATTCGACCAAATTCTTATGGTAGGTGAGGGCGAGTCTGTAAAGATTGGTACTCCTTACATAGAGGGTGGCCAAGTTACTGCAGAAGTAATTCGGCAGGGTCGGTTACCTAAAGTTAAAATTATCAAATTCAGCCGCCGCAAGCATTATCGCAAGCAGCAGGGCCACCGTCAGTGGTTTACTGAAGTTAAAATAACTGGCATCAAGGCCTAGGTTTAGCAGGAGTTAGTTATGGCACATAAGAAAGCAGGTGGTAGTACTAATAACGGTCGCGATTCCGTATCTAAACGCTTAGGTGTGAAGATGTTCGGCGGCCAAGTAGTAAAAGCTGGAAATATTATTGTTCGCCAACGTGGCACACGGTTCCACCCAGGGGAGAATGTAGGTTGTGGTAAAGACCACACGCTATTCGCCAAAGAACCTGGTGTTGTTAAGTTTGAAGTTAAGGGCCCGAACAGCCGCAAATTTGTGCGGATCGTGACTGCTTAGTTACAGGTTACTGTGCAAAAAGCCTCGTCATTAGACGGGGCTTTTTTGTTTCTGGGACCGAATATTTTAGGTTAGAGGTGTCATAGCTGTAGTCTAGCTTTCGCTGGGCTATACCTAGACCGCTCGTAAAGGCCGAATCTAATATGCGGGGCCTCTTAGTATTAAACTAACTTGTCTAAGATGTAGACAATTAACCACAAGAAAACAACTATGAAATTTGTCGACGAAACAGAAATAGTAGTAGAGGCAGGTAAAGGCGGTAACGGCGCTTTAAGCTTTCGCCGCGAGAAATATATTGAGCGCGGTGGGCCCGACGGTGGCGACGGCGGCAATGGCGGCAGCGTCTATATGCAAGCTGATGAATCGCTTAACACCTTAGTAGATTTTCGCTTTCAGCCGCGCTACCGAGCGGAATCAGGGAAGTCGGGTCAGAGCAAAAATTGCACCGGTCGTGGCGGTGAAGACCTTCTTGTGAAAGTGCCTATTGGTACCAGCGTAATTGATGTAAATACCGAAGAGCTGATCGTTGACCTTGATGACCCTAATGAGACGGTGATGGTTGCCAGAGGTGGAATTCGTGGGTTGGGCAATATTCGATTTAAAACTAGTACTAATCGTGCGCCGCGTAAGACCACGAACGGCACTCCTGGGGAGGAGCGGTTGCTGCAGTTGCAACTGCGACTAGTGGCTGACGTCGGTCTTTTGGGGTTGCCCAATGCCGGTAAGTCTACCCTTATCAGGGCAGTGTCAGCGGCCAGACCTAAAGTCGCAGATTATCCGTTTACAACGCTGGTGCCGAATTTAGGGGTAATCTCCCTAGGCTTGGAGCGCAGCTTTGTGATGGCTGATGTTCCGGGTTTGATTGAAGGTGCAGCCGAAGGGGCTGGCCTAGGCTTTCGTTTCTTAAAGCACTTATCAAGAACTCGCTTGCTGATCCATCTGATTGATGTTTTGCCGATAGATGAAAGCGATCCGATGGATAATGCGCAAAAAATTATCGCTGAGCTCGGCAAATTTAGCGCTACGCTTGGTGAAAAAGAGCGCTGGCTGGTCCTAAATAAGACTGACCTAATCAGTTCTGATGCCCTGAAAGAGTTGAAGGCTAAAATCAAATCGGGGTTGAACTGGAAAGGTGAAATATTCGAGATTGCGGCGATCAATAAAGAAGGATGCCGTGAGCTTTGTGAAAAGCTGATGGATACCATAGAAATTCACCGCCAGAAATTGCAAGAAGATGAGGACTACGTCGAGCATCAGAAAGGGCTTGAACGGAAGATGGCATTTGAGATTCGCGCCAGTATTGAGGCTAGCCGGGGTCGACGCAAGGTAGATGACGCAGACCATGAACTGCCTGAAGAAGAGCTACTCGACGACGATTGGGACGACTAAGGAATACCATGCGTACGGATTTAAAAAAGGCGCGCCGCTGGGTTATTAAGGTGGGTAGTTCTTTGGTCACTAACAACGGCTTAGGCTTGGACCGGCCAGCTATAGCTGGTTGGGCCGATCAATTGGTGGCTCTGCAGAAGGCGGGAAACCAAGTCGTGCTGGTGAGCTCTGGCGCTGTGGCAGAGGGGGTTGCTAGATTAGGCTTGAAAACTCGTCCGACTCAAATTCATTTGCAGCAGGCGGCCGCTGCGGTAGGTCAAATGGGTTTGGTTCAAGCCTATGAGGATTGTTTTCAGCGGCAGTCAGTTCATGCAGCGCAAATCCTGCTGAGTCACGAAGATTTGTCCGACCGGACTCGCTATTTGAATGCACGCAGTACATTGAGTACCTTGTTAGAGATGGGTGTTGTGCCCGTGGTAAACGAAAACGATACGGTGGCTACGGCCGAGCTTTGTTTTGGTGATAACGACACACTGGCAGCGCTTGTAGCAAACCTTATCAACGCCGACGCAATGGTAATTTTAACGGACCAAGAAGGATTGTTCGATGCAGATCCGCGATCTAATCCCACCGCTAGGTTAATTGCGAACGGGTCGGCAAATGATATAACTCTTCAAGCTATGGCGGGAAGTGGATCAAGTATAGGCCGTGGCGGCATGCTTACCAAAGTAGCCGCCGCTCGACTCGCGGCAAGGTCGGGAACCGACACGGTTATAGCAAGCGGCAGGCTCGAAGGTGTTATCACTCGGTTGGCCAATGGCGAGTCTATAGGCACGTGGCTTAAAGCTGACTCTGAGCCGGTTACTGCCCGTAAGCAATGGTTGGCCGGTCAGCTCATGGTTAAAGGAACTCTTAAGTTGGATTCCGGGGCCGTTAGCGTATTGCAAAATTCTGGTAAAAGCCTATTGGCCGTTGGTATTACCTGCGTGGCAGGAGAATTTGCCCGCGGTGAGGTGGTGGCTTGCGTGGACCAAGACAATAACGAAATCGCGCGAGGGCTTACCAACTACAATGCATCTGAGATCAAATTACTGTTAGGTCAGAGCAGCGAGAAAATAGAAGCCATCTTGGGTTACGGCGGCGAAGAAGAAGTTGTTCACCGAGATAATCTTATTATTGGGCGCTAGATTATTGGCCGCTACACCTGCATAAGCAATAAGCATAAAGTAAAAAAAAACCGGCTTTCGCCGGTTTTTTTTCATCGCTATAATTCGGAGCGAAGCCTATCTTTAGGCTAAGCTTGTAGCGCTTTTACCGCAGAATTGAGACGGCTTTTATGCCTAGCAGCCTTATTCTTATGAATAATGCCTTTGTCGGCAAGGCTGTCGATGACAGGTACTGCAGTTTTATAGGCGCTTGTAGCGTTATCATAACTGCCGCTGGCAATTGCTGCGTCAACTTTCTTAATATAGGTACGAACCATTGACCGAAACGAGGCATTGTGACGACGGCTTACTTCGGCCTGGCGTGCGCGCTTTCGGGCTTGTGCGGTATTAGCCAATTTGGGCTCCTTTAAACTTAAATTCTGTGACTCAATGAGCCGTTACTGTAATATTTTGACGGCGACCGACTAACTGATCGAACGCAGGCCATAAAAGACGCGACACTATGCCGTTTTCAATTTGCTATGTCAAGAGCCCTTGTTTCCAATAAAATCGAGCCTGCTAAGCGAGGTCTTCACGATCGTTAAACTTACCAGATATAGGGTTGTTCTTATAATCGTTATGTCTGATAAGCCGCGAGTCTTAGGTCACAGATTATAGACCTAGAGGCCAATGCACGATAGCCTTAGCCCTGTCTCTGAGTATAGAGTTCTGAGTTTAGAAGAGTCATGCCAGAAAAACCATCACAAGACCCATCACTAGAACCTATAAAAACCACTAGTCCTAGCACTGTTAAGGAAACCGGGTTGCTCCGCGCAAGCGGGGTCACCGGTTCAATGACGATGGTTTCTAGGGTGCTCGGACTAGCCCGAGATGTGGTCATTGCAAGAGTGTTCGGTGTCAGCGATGGCACTGATGCGTTTCTTGTGGCCAATAAAATCCCAAACTTTATGCGCCGACTATTCGCAGAGGGTGCCTTTAATCAGGCTTTTGTGCCGGTGCTTTCGGAATACAGAAGTACCAAGCCACTGATCGAAGTACAGGAATTGCTTAGAGCGGTTACTGCAAGCCTAGGCGGCTTTTTGATATTGTTAACTATCATTGTGGTGATAGCAGCACCGCTCATTGCAGTGCCTATAGCCTATGGTTTTAGCGACGAACCGGCAAAGTTTGCACTGTTAGTGGAAATGCTTCGAATCACTTTTCCTTACTTGCTGCTTATTTCTATGACTGCACTTTGCAGCGCCACTTTGAATAGTTATGGGAAATTCGCTATTCCCGCATTAACACCGGCCCTGCTTAATATTTCACTAATTACTTGTTCTTTTTTATTGGCCCCTCATATGAGAACCCCTGAACTTGCTTTAGCGTGGGGTGTGCTTATTGCCGGTTTTGCTCAGCTCTTTTTTCAGCTGCCTTTTTTGGCGCGGCTGCAATTGCTGCCTATACCAAAGCGGATTCAAAACCACGAAGGTGTTGAGCGAATTAAGCGTCTCATGTTGCCGGCACTGTTTGGTGTTTCTATTAGTCAGATTAATCTTATGCTAGATACTTTCATCGCGACGCTGCTTGTTTCAGGCAGTGTAAGTTGGCTGTATTATTCAGACCGCTTGATGGAACTACCGTTAGGGACATTTGGTGTGGCAATTGCGGTGGTTGTTTTGCCCAGTTTGTCTAGAAAGCACGCGCAGGCCTCAGGTGCAGAATTTTCCGCGACCTTGGACTGGGCGCTGCGGATTGTCTGCCTAATAGCCGTACCTGCCTCGTTAGCCTTGTTGTTAATTGCAGAGCCGTTGCTGGTCAGCTTGTTTGAGAATGAAAATTTCCAAGTTAGTGATGTTGTTAGTTCCGCGGCAAGCCTGCGTGCATACTCAGTAGGGCTGCTAGCCTTTATGGCGATCAAAATACTTGCGCCCGGGTTCTATGCACGGCAAAACACGTCTACTCCGGTTCGGATAGGGGTGATCGCGATGGTCGCAAATATGATAATGAATCTGCTGTTCTTTATGGCAGGGCTTGCGCATGTTGGTTTGGCTTTGGCGACGAGTTTAGCGGCGTTTCTCAACGCCGGATTGCTGATGCGGGGCCTTAGGGCCGACGGCGTTTTTAAATTTCAAGCAGGTTGGCTGGTGTTTTCTCTGAGATTGATTCTGGCTAACGCCTTAATGGCAACTTACTTAGTTATGATGAGCAGTGACTGGCAGGCGTGGCTTGACTGGTCGGTAGTAGGGCGTATTAGTCAATTAACGGTATTAGTGCTGGGGGCTATCGTAATTTACGTCGTGGTGTTGATTGTGGCAGGCATGCGCTGGCGAGATATTTATCGTTAGTATATTGGTGGCGCCTCCTTTAAAGAACTGAATAAAGAGTTAGACAATGAAGCGAGTTTATACAGCGGACAGCGTCGCAATGGCATGGCATGTTAAGAACGTTTTAGAGTCCAATGATATTGATGCTACTGTCAGAAATGAAGGTTTAATGACTATTGCAGGGGAGGTGCCCTTTGTTGAATGTCTGCCTGAAGTTTGGGTATTGAACGATCTCAACTATCTCTTAGCGGGAAAACTAATCAAAGAAATTGAAGATACTCCTGCTGTTGAGGGCGCGGATTGGAATTGCCGAAATTGCCAAGAGAGCAATCTTGCCAGCTATGCAATTTGTTGGAATTGTCAGTCAAGTATAGATGAGGATGACAGTGACGGTGGAGATAGAGATAAAGACGGGGATGCGGGGCACAAATGAAAATCCTAGTTTATATTTCTCTATGTGCTTCGCTTTTTAGTCCTCTTGGAGCAGCCCAATCACAGGAGTGTGTAGTTTTGCTTCATGGACTCGCTAGAGTCTCTAATTCGATGGGAGAGTTGGAAACTAAACTCGGTAGGGCCGGATACCACGCGGTAAGCATCAACTATCCTTCGCGCAAGTATACCATTGACGTTTTGGCCCACGATGCTGTTAATCGCGGAATTATGGGGTGTGAGGAGGTAGAGACTATTCATTTCGTCACCCATTCACTAGGGGGAATATTAGTACGCTACTATCTTGAGAAAAATATTATTGAAAATTTGGGCAGGGTAGTTATGCTCGGCCCACCAAATCAAGGCAGTGAAATTGTCAATGGGATGCTTGCGGTCCCTGGGTTTAAATTATTCGGCGGTCCGACAGGTATCGCTTTAGGAAGTGGCGAAGGGCATATCCCTGATTCCTTGGGTCCGGTAGAATTCGACCTCGGCGTCATCGCCGGTAGCACGAATATCAATCCTTTGAGTCTGCTTTTTATTGAGGGTGAAAACGATAGCATCGTGTCGGTTGAAAGCACCAAAGTAAATGGCATGAATGCGCATTTGGTTTTGCCTGTGACTCATACATTTATGATGAGAAACAATGAAGTGATTGATAACGTAATTCACTATTTAAAAACTGGTTCATTCATTTTTTAAGGTTAATTTTGTCTCAGGATTCAAAATCAGATAACGCTATTTCAGACAACCAGCGAGCTTTTGCTGAAAGCTTGGGCGTCGTTGTGTCTGACTTCCCTGACATTGAAGCCCTGGTGGAGAAAATAGAGACGAGTTTGGGTCAGAACACCATGTTAGAGCAGTCTCGCTGGTTTGTGATGAGCGTGCTATGTCATTCTAACCGCTATGCTTGGCTTACTATTGATGAAAGTGAAATCGATAAAGAAAAGCAGTATGAAATAGCTGGTAGCTACATCGGTACCGACGGTTTTAAACAGTCGCTTCGCACAGTATTAAAAGAAGGCCGCTGCAAGTTCACCTTGCTGAGGTTTGCCAAGTCTAGAAACATTGAGAAGCGCACGTTGTCTACAACGACCAAAGCATTTAAACACGCCCAATCGCTGCTGAAAGAATTGGGATTGATCAATGCTGCCAAAGCCACGACGCGCAAGGTTACCAAAGTTGAGAACGTTAAGAACGTTAAGAACGTTAAGAAAGTTGAGATAGCTCAGAAGACTAAGGATGCCCAGCAAGCTAAAAAAGCTCGACAAAGCACGAGCCTAAAAACGAAGAGCGAGGCAGATAGGGACTCATTAGCCGAGCGACGCTCGGCTCCTCGCGGCGATTTTGAAGATGATATTTTAAACTTTTTGAATCCTCAGCAAGAAAGCGAAGAACTGCTTAATTCTCAGGTTCAGATGAGCGATCAAGAATTCGCGGAGCTTGATGCCAAGATTGACATGGCAGTTGGGTCAGTCTTTGAAAATTGGTCTGGACAGGAGAGCGAGAACCGAGCCAGTCTGCTTGTGGGCCTCGCGGCTGTTGGCGTTATGTTTGGGGTTGTGATTTGGTTGTTTATTTAAACCAGAGGTGCCCAATCTTGGTGATTTTACTTTCATCTTTTAACTGGCTTCTCGAGTGACTGACCTCTGACGCTGTTGCGAGTCTAGTTTTACTTCTACCGACTTCCACTGCTAATCAGGCTCTGGAAATGAATTTGCCAGTGACGGTATTTACTTTGACTAGCTCTCCAACTACTAGGTATTCAGGAACCTGAATCTCCAAACCTGTGGACAAGCGGGCTGTTTTGCTGCGGTTCGTCGCGGATGAGCCGCTGACAGCAGGAGGGGTATCTTCAACAATGAGATTGACCGACTGTGGTAGTTCCACGGCTACAAGGCTGCCTTCTAGCACCAGAGCGACGATATCCTCTTGCTGTTCCACTAAATAGGGTAGCTGGGCTTCGATCTGTTCAGAATTGATGCCGTATTGACTAAAGTCTTCCATATTCATGAAGTAATAGGTGTCATCGTCAAGATAGGAATATTGCACCTGAACACGAATGCAGTCAGATTCTTTTAGCTGGTCGTCGCCCTTGAAAGCGCTGTCCAGCTTCTGGTGAGTTTTCAGGTTGTTAAATCGTACCTTGTAAATTGTAACCGCACCACGGGATGAGGGACTTTTTGCTTCGACCTGTTTGACGCTATGCGGGTCGCCGTCGATATCTACCACCATCCCTCTTTTTAATTCACTGGCTTTAGGCACCTAATTCTCCCTGATTTCACGACTTTTTAATTTTAGAATGGCGAGAAGGTACCTAATACGCCCCAAGTAGTCTAGCCAAGATGTGCTCTAGATGCTCACAAAGACTTTGAGTTGCAGCGTTATTTCCCCGATAATCCTGTTCCGGTAAAAATTGGCGAGCAACCATGGTTGAACGAATCAAAGAAATCGATAATCTACATATCATTGGTCATGAACTACTACCTTCACCTGGCGAGTTGAAAGACCAGCTAGAGATCAAGGGTTCCGCATTAGAAACGGTCATGGCGGGCCACCGTAACGTTAAAGAGGTGTTGGATCGCCAAGACCCACGCCTGATAGCCGTTGTGGGCCCGTGCTCGATTCACAGCCCCGACGAGGCGATACAATACGCTCGGTTGCTCAAGCCGCTGGCCGATGAGCTAGCGAACGAGCTGCTCATTATAATGCGGGTTTACTTTGAGAAGCCCAGAACCACGGTCGGCTGGGAAGGGTTGATCTATGATCCTCATCTCGATGGCAGCCGCCGAATTGATCACGGTCTGCGTATTGGCCGGCAGTTGATGTTAGACATTTCTGAGGTAGGATTGCCAATTGGGATCGAGGCGCTGGATCTGATTTCGCCTCAATACTTGCAAGATTTGGTGAGCTGGACTGCGATCGGAGCGAGGACTACTGAGTCACCTACTCATCGAAAATTGGCCAGCGGGATTTCATCTGCGGTTGGCTTTAAAAACAATATCGATGGCAGTATTAAGGTGGCGGTGAACGCAATCCGTTCAGCTTCTGCCACCAATAGCTTTATCAGTATTACGGAAGAAGGAAAGGTTGCAGCATTTCGAACACATGGGAATCCGCACGGGCACGTCATTCTTAGAGGGGGCAAGACGCCCAACTATGACGCTGCCAGTGTTGGGCAATGTGAAAAAGAATTAGCCAGCGCTGGGCTCGCTGCGAACCTGATGATTGATTGTAGTCATGGCAACTCTAATAAGGATCCTGCGAATCAAAGCATTGTACTCGACAGCGTCGCCGAGCAGCTCGAAGCAGGCAATAATTCCATTATTGGCATCATGCTGGAAAGCAATATCAATGAGGGCAATCAGCCAATTCCAGATGACCTCAGCGAGATTCGACATGGTGTGTCGGTAACCGATGCCTGCATTAACTGGGAAACTACCGAG
>Ga0208413_1002484_pt1 | contig 10553 bp, 6 predicted proteins | sample AntAceMetag02UKD_FD_184761 | JGI IMG/M metagenome (GOLD analysis project Ga0208413, IMG submission 184761) | Saline lake microbial communities from Ace Lake, Antarctica - Antarctic Ace Lake Metagenome 02UKD (SPAdes) (version 2) | ecosystem: Environmental > Aquatic > Non-marine Saline and Alkaline... | reverse complement strand
TCTCCCATCCCTCTCGATCAGAAATCAAATCGGACTAAATCCAATATCGTTCCGCTGCGCCCAGTGGCCGCGTGCGTTGCGCGCTAACATACGCTCGGCAATGCGAGGAGACTTTTTCAGCAGAATCACTGTTTGACATTTATTAAGTACTGAGGCCGTGCAAGCTAAAGAAGCCAAAGTGGAATTATATCAAACAGTAAGGATTGACTCTTTTGGCTGACTCCTGTTTACCTCAAGGAACATGTGTGAGGGTGCGGATCCCTGGCGGGTGACTTGGATTCGATTCCTTGATGAAAAAGGGGGGGGGAGGTCGGTTCTTCGATGCGTGCCGTGAATCACGTGCATTTCCCAAAGCGTGACGAGGGAGTTGGATATGCGCTGAGTCTGGGCACGCCGGACCCGGATTTACTGTTCAGCGGTCGATCGGCCCCGAGGAATCCTTTGGGTCAACTAATCGAGGCCGAGCAGTTATGCGTCGCAGAGGGTGGAGACTTGACGCGTGTTGTAAGGTTGGCGAATGAAGGTGGTGTTTCAAAAAACCGAAGCGTGGGAAAAGCGGATTCGCTTGGCGACCCGTTCCGTAGGCCTTCAGCAGAAATTGCTGCAGAAGCGTCCAGCGTCGCCAGCGGATCTACGTCGGCAGTCCGAGATGCTGGCCGGCAATCTCCAGGCGAAACCCATAAAGTAAAAATTCGTCAGTCTGATGCGCTCCGCAAATGGGCGCAGCAGAGCGGTGCGATGGTCGATTCGGACCAGTTTGAGAAACAGTGGAAAGAGGGCGGGGAGGTTGGTGGTGAGGAGCATCAAGTCATCATGGGGACGGATGGTCTCACGGTGACTAAGCGTAATTTTGTCGATGACAGTTTTGGTGACGCGATGGTGCTGCCCTTCCATCTGGGCTATGACGAGTTCTTTGATCGGGTTGAACTTCACAATCAGATTTTTCCCGAGACCGGTCCTCGACTGCTGGGCTTTACGGAGACGTCGCAGGGGCTAATCGCTCCGGTATTGACGCAACCATTTATCATCGTTTGTCGTGGCGCTACGCGGGCCGAGACTAACGTTGAGATGAAGCTAGGAGGCTTCCGTAGAACAGGTGGCGATAATTACCGATGCGGCGACATTTTGGTCGAGGATCTGCACGACGAGAACGTGGTGATCGATAATTTTGGTAAGATTCAGTTTATCGACCCGGTTATCTACATTCGGCCGGAGAAGCTGAAGCGTGGGGAGCAAAAAAAAGGGTCAACCCTTACTGGTTGACACTTATTAAGTGCTGGGGCCGTGCAAGCTAAAGAAGCCAAAGTGGAATTATATCAGACAGTAAGGATTGACCCTTTTTGCCTACTTCCTCTCATCCTGTAGCTTTTAACGGCCACTGGGACACCCCTCCGCGCTTGCATCAGGCAGGTTATAGCTAAGCTGACAAATGAGTTCAAAACGCCTTCACGAGATGAATGACCTTCGGGACATGAGACTTTTCCCTCTTTCCATTTATGCAGGGGCCACGGGTAATGTGCTGGCGAGCATTACAGCGACTTGGTTTATAAACGGATGGTATGAAGAACTTTGGCTGCTCTGGCTGTGGGCCGTTGGCTTGGTTGGCTTGAATATCTTGCCCGTGGTCTTACTGCGCTGGTTCGACCCGCGCTTGAAAGACACACCACCCATTGGCCAGATGAACTTTTTTCGCGACCAACACCGTTTCGCCACTTGGGTTTATGCCGTTGCTGCAGGAAACATGTTTTTTTGGATCGTAACGGCCTGGGTCACCTTCTCGTTTTCCAAGGATATCCAAACCTTGGGTCTTCTGCTAATTATGGCCCTCGTCATTACAACATTCCCTGCTTGGATTCGGTCCCGGTGTAAGTCGCGTTAATCGTAAAGTAGCGCCGAATGACGTCTTCAATTCCAAGACATATATTAGTAACCACCGGGATAGCGCTTACAGTTTTCGGCTCGATTATTGCCGCGCTCTGGCCCGGTTCTGATGGCAAAACGGCGATATTAATAATTCTGGTCAACGCCTCTTTACTCGCCGTGTATTTCTCAAAAATAAGAGATCTGGCGATGGCTCGATTATTACTTTTCGGCGTGGTCTTCGGCACGGTGGAACTAGTAGCCGATGCGCTTTGTGTCCAAATAACTAAAACCTTGGACTACACACCGGCTGGCTCGGTGATGATTTGGGAATCTCCGTGGTGGATGCCGTTGGCGTGGACTTTCGTCGCCCTGCAAACAGGCTATCTCGGCGCCTTGGCGCTTGACCGATGGGGCTGGCGGAAGGGGCTCGCACAAGCTATGATTATAGGCACAATACAAATTCCGTTTTATGAAGAATTAGCCTATTATGCCGGTTGGTGGCGCTACGTGGATTGCCGTATGATTGGGCATACGCCGCTATATATAATTATTGCAGAAGCATTAATAGTCGCCGGAATCGCCCCCATGGCGAGGATCATTCTAAGGGAGTCGTCGAATGCAAAATTTGCGGTTCTTCTCGGCGCGCTGGCGGGGCTATGGAGTATCTTGGCGGGTATTTTCGGTTACGGTATAGCCGAGTTTATTCCCAACGGCTTTCGCCTGCCCTAGAGGAGTAAAAAAAAGGTCGATCCTTACTGGTTGATATTTATTAAGTGCTGAGGTCGTGCAAACTAAAGAGGCTGAAGTGGAACTATATCAAACAGTAAGGATTGACCCTTTTGGCCGACTACAAATCGAGGCCGAGCAATTATGCGTAGCAGCAGGTGGAGACTTGACGCGTGTTGTAAGGTCAACGAATGAAGGTGGTGTTTCAAAAAACCAAAGCGTGGGAAAAGCGGATTCGGTTGGCGACCCGTTCTGTAGGTCTTCAGCAGAAATCGCTGCAGAAGTGTCCAGCTTCGCCAGGGGATTTACGTCGGCAGTCCGAGATGCTGGCCGGCAATCTCCAGGCGAAACCCATAAAGTAAAAACTCGTCAGTCTGATGCGCTCCGCAAATGGGCGCAGCAGAGCGGTGCGATGGTCGATTCGGACCAGTTTGAGAAACAGTGGAAAGAGGGCGGGGAGGTTGGTGGTGAGGAGCATCAAGTCATCATGGGGACGGATGGCCTCACGGTGACTAAGCGTAATTTTGTCGAGGACAGTTTTGGTGACGCGATGGTGCTGCCCTTCCATCTGGGGGGAAACCGAAGGGGGCAATCCTTACTGTTTGATATAATCCAACTTCGTCTTCTTCAGCTTGCGCGGCCCCAATTCCATAAATGTCAAACAGTAAGGATCGACCCTTCTTACTGCCCCCTCGTCCTGCAATTTGCGAAGCTGCTCTTGGCGGTAGGAGATTTCGTTGGCCTTGGGATCGAGCACATTGTCACTGCCCGTGCCGGTGACATCGACAATCACCATCCGGTTTTCAACCCGCTCCTTGAGGTTAATATATTCATCGAGCGAGATATCCGGCCAGTAGTTGACGAGCTGGATGGAGGTGTTGGGCGAACCAATGCGATCCACCCGGCCAAACCGCTGGATAATCCGGACGGGATTCCAGTGAATGTCGTAATTGATCAGATAGTCGCAGTCCTGGAGATTCTGCCCCTCGGAAATACAGTCAGTGGCGATCAGGAGATCGATGTCGTGCGGCTCGTCGGGTAAGACGAGCGCCTTCTCCTTCGCCAAAGGAGAAAACAGGGTGAGCACACTCTGGAAATCATACCCTTTGCCCAAGGTGGTCTTGGGTGCGGCGGTGCCGGTGACTTTGCCGACATGGAGTTTGAAACGAGCGAGATGACTCGTAGCCAGATTCTCGTAAAGATAGTCAACCGTATCGGCAAAGGCAGAGAACAGGAGAATCTTGCGATTGCCGGAGTTGATAGGATTTTCGACCTTTTGCTGAATGTGCGTGAGCAAATGCTGGAGTTTTTTGTCGTGCCCCGGGGTCACCTTCTCCATCTCGGCGATCAACTCGCGAATACCCAAGAGATCCTTCTCTAAATCACGCTTCCAAGTCGTCAGGTCCATGTCGGCCAGTGCGATGTCCGCCTTGCCGCCCAAAGAAGCTTCATCGACATCCGGAATATCATCTTCTTCGGAATCGAAATCATCCCCGATGCCTGTCGCAAAGCTGGTAGTCGATTTACCTGACTCAAAACCAGTGATTTTTGAAAGGATGATTTCATTATTTCTGGCGAGCTTTCCCAGTGTGATCCGAAATGCGTGAACAGAGCTCTCCAGACGTTTGAGCAAGTTTACAGTCATGAGGGCTTTGATGCCCATCTGCTGTCCGGAAAGAGAGACGTTGCGCGACACCCCCTCCAAATCGTCGCCGTAGGATTGTTCGTATTTGGAAAGCCGACTCGGCAAAATGTAGTTGGCAGGGGTGTAGCATGCCAACGCCAGTTCACTGAGCTGATCATAGATTCCATTGAAATCAGGGACGTCCTTGCGATCCGTTAAAGGCGGACGATACGAAAGTGGAGGGCGCCGCGTCGGGAAAGTGCCGATGGCAGTGGTATCATAGTGCGCCTCGATATGCTTTCGGGAACGCGCAATCGTGACACTGTCGAGCAGTTGGAAAAACTCAAAATCGAGGGCCTTAAGAATAGCCTCGGCCGTGCGCTCCTTAACCGGAAGCTTGCTCCACCGGGTGAACGCGGCTTGAGCCTGACGGAAGATCTCTTCGACGCTATTCTCCGTATTCAACTGCTTACGGAGCGCCTCCGACTCGCCCTCGTAGGCGAGTGCCAGCTGGTTACGAAGATCGGAGAAGCGATTATTTACAGGGGTCGCGGAAAGCATGAGAACCTTCGTCTTCACGCCCGCGCGCACCACTTGCTTCATGAGGCTTTCATAGCGTGATTCCCTCTCCTCTTCTCCGGGATTATTATTCCGGAAATTGTGAGATTCATCGATGACCACGAGATCAAAGTTGCCCCAATTTACCTGATTAAGCGGAAGACCATAGGACTCTCCCCGCCGACGCTGAAGATCGGTGTGGTTGAGAACCGTGTAGTTTAACCGGTCGGCAGCCAGAATGTTGGTCTTGAGCGGGCTATTGTAGGTGAGCCAGTTATTAGCGAGCTTCTTCGGGCAGAGCACGAGAACAGATTTGTTGCGCAGCTCGTAATACTTAATGACGGCCAAGGCGGTGAAGGTTTTACCCAGACCCACACTATCAGCGAGGACACAACCGTTGTAGGTCTCGAGCTTGTTAATCAGGCCGATCGCGGCATCGCGCTGGAAATTAAATAGCTTCTTCCATACCACCGTGTCTTCATATCCCGTGAGATCATTGGGCAGCACATCCTCGCTAATGTCTTCGAGAAATTCACTAAAGATATTGTAGAGCATCACAAAGTAGATGCGCTCAGGAGAGTTTTCAGAATAGACGTTAGTGATGTGCTCAATCACCTCCTCGGTGACATCTTTCAGCTTGGATTCATCCTGCCAGATCTGGTCGAAAAGCGCGAGATACTGGCGAGTCATCGTCTCACCTGAGAACTTGTTGACGAAGTTCGAAAACGCGTCGCCTTTTTGGTAACCGAGATCGACCGCCGTAAACCCTTGTGGGGAGAAATAAACAGAAGGCTCCTCAGTTGGTGACTCAACACCTACCATCGGCTGAATCGAAGACTTCGTCGCGTTGGAACGAAAAGTAACCTTCCGACTAATCCAGTCGGCACACTCCCGAGCGACGGCCCGTTGGGTGAGTTTATTCCGCAGTTGGATCTCAAACTCTGTGCCGTAAAGGCTGCGTTCACGTTCGAGTTTAGGAATAAAAAATTCGCGTCGCTCCTTACGAATCTTATCCGTCGACTCACCTTGCGCGAAGGTCGGGGACGTGAAGATAAATTCAACGGAATCGAGCTTCTCGAGCTCCTCTTTCAAAGCCTCGTAGGCAAACATCGAGAAGCAGGAGGCAGCAATCTTAAGCTTACCCTCTGGTTGAAGAGTAGCCTTCAGGCTGTCGCCGAGAAGCGTGTTTAGATTATCAATGACTTCCATGGCTATTTCGCTCGTGGCAAAATGATCACCCCCATTCCCATTACTTCCCAGCGGGCACGACTACGGGACTCACACAGAATTTCTTTTCGGGGCATGATATAGATCAATTTCTAGGCGGACTGATCCCAGAAGGGAAATCGGACGCGCTCTTAAAGGTTGCAGAAGGAGCAAAGGCGACATCACCGAGTTGCCACATTTTTTGCAATGCTCCATCAAGGAAAGAATGCGTTTGGCCTGCTGGAAATAGGGTATTGAAAAAAGGATTGAGAGCCGAAAACACCGTTGATTTTCCAGCTCCGTTTGGGCCGATGACAGCGAGGGGATGAGAGCGCTCCGAACAGTTTGGAGCGGAGCCCAAAAGGATCAGGTTAAAAATCTCACCCTCCATAGGATTGGTAGAAAGGGGAAAAAGGGGATTCTCAGAGTGCGAAGATTGGCTATCCGGTGATTGAGATCGCCGTCCCCACTCCGCGATACCGGTCGGGGTGGCAGGTTAGGATGAGGATTTGGAGGTGGTTGGCTTGGGCGGCGAGGGTGTCGAGGATGCGTTCTTGGCGGATGGGGTCGGTGTTCACTAGGACGTCGTCGAGGATGAGGACTTGCGGTTCGTCTGCAGCCAATTCTTGCGCCACCGCAAGCCGGAGGCAGAGGAGGAGTTGTTCTTTCGCACCTTGCGAGAGTTGCTCAAAGCCATGCATCGCTTCGCGAGTGCGGCCGATGCCGATGACCTGCAGTTGCTCGTTGAGGAACACTTGACGCGTGGAGTCACCGGTGAGCTCGCCAAAGGCCGCCGTGAGGCGTTGCTCCAACGGGGTGAGCACGGCTTTGGTCGCGGCTTGTTTGCGGTGCTCGATGAGGTCGTGCGCGATACGGGTTGCCCAACCTTTGGCGCGCGCGGCGTCACGGCGCAGGATCGCTTCGGCTTTCTTTTCTTCGAGTTCGGTTTCCCGAGAATACAGACCTTGGCCACCGAGGGTTTCCAGGGTGCCTTTGCTTTGATCGCGCTCGGTGCGGCGCGCCTGAATGTCGTTGGCGATTTGTTGCAGCGAGGCGGCGGCGCGTTTGTTGCGCTCGGGCAGTTTGTCGTAATCGGGCGGGAGTTGAGCCTTGGCCGCTTCGAACCGGGCTTCCGCTCGAGTGAAGGCGATCTGCACCGCTGTTTTGGCCGCGTCAAGTCCGTCAGTGTAACGAGCGGTCAGGGCGGTGACTTGTGTATCGAGAGTTTTATGACGGCTGCGATGTTCTTGCAGTTTCTGGTCGGCGAGTTGCTCGATTTTTGTCGCGGCGCGTTCCTCGGTGCGGAGTTGGTCCAACTCGCGGTCAAATATTTTGAGCGCTTTTTCTTCGGCGGGCACGGCGGCGTTGAGTTGGGCTTCGGTCGCTTCGAGTTCGGCTTGGCTGAGCGATTGTTCGACCGCGGTGGGCGAGAGCGTCGTCGTGAGCGTATCGACCCGTCGGGTGGCGGAGGCCGCCGCGTCTCGTAGATCTTCAATGCGATCGTGATCGCTGAGTTGGGAGGTGAAGGTGGCGCGAAGGGTCTTTTGCTGTGACTCCAGTTCGAGGCGTTGGGTCACGGCTTCGCGGGCGGCGTCGAGCGTCGGAACTTCGGCTTTGGCCAACGCGGTCTTCAAAGCGGCGTGCGCGGTCTCCAGCTCTTTGACCACGTTTTGCGTTTCCCGCGCTCCGGATCGGATCACGATCCGGCCCCAATCGGGCAGGTGCAGGTCGAGGGTTTGTGGACGGTTCAGCGTAGTCGTTTCGCCGGCAGCGACGGCAAGGGGCGGTTTGTCGTCGACCTTGAACGATGCGTCCCGGTCGGGCGTCAGTTCAACGGTGAGGCCGAGGGCTTGGAGCTGGGCGCCGAGGGTGCGGGTTTGCTCGGCGAGGCTTTCCAGTTTGCGTAACTTGGCGGGCGAAAGATCGGCCAGCTTGCCTAGGCTGGCATCCAAGGTTGCGAGCTCGGTGGCCGTCGCTTCGGCTTTGGTCACCTGTCGCGCCACGACGCTGGCCGCGGCGGTGTGCTCCCGCAGCCGCAAGAGGGTTTGGGTGCGATTTAAGGCTTCGCGGCGGGCTTGTAGGAGGGTCTCGCGTTGGGGGCGTTCGGTTTGGCGGGCGTCTAAGCGGGTGCGTAAATTGGTGAGTTTGGCGGTGGCACCGGTCGCGGCGTGTTCGGCGTTGGTGATCGCGGCGGTGGTCTCCGTGACTTGCGTCCGCAGTTGAGTCAGTTGCGCCGCGTCGGCTGCGACGATCGAGAGTTTTTCCTGGGCGGTCGTCAGGGCTTGCTCGTGCGTTTGGAGCTCGCCGCGCAGGCGTTCGGCGGCCTGGGCCTGCGTCTGCAGATTTGCCGCCGCGGCGGCCCGTTCAGCCTGCTCTTTATCCAACTGGGTGACGGCGCTCGCGGCCTGTTGGTAGCGCACTAACGCATCCTCCTGTTTGGTGCGGGTGTCACGGAGCTGGACGAGCTCGGCATCGATGCGGGTGAGATCTTCTTCGGCGTTGCTCAGCGGGCCACCTTTGCGAGGTTGCCCGGTGGAGGTGAGGATAGAATCGGTGGAGGAGGCGAGACGCTGCCGCAGGGTTTCGATGATTGGGTCGAGTTCCAGCTTCACCAGTTTGGAGCGGATGGTCTGACCGATCCCGGTAGTATCGAGACCCGGCCACACGGCGGGTTCGCCTTGGCGCGCCCAGAGAAAGCTCAGGAATCCCCAATGCTCAGGTTTGGTCGCGCCCCGGCCGGGGAGGGACGACTGGAGCAGGTTCTGCACGCGTTGATCGGCTAGATCGGACTCGGCGGTGAGTTCCCACGCGTCGGATTGCCACGTGCGCAGCTCGCTGGTGGGTTTTTGCAGGAAGGTTTTTTCAATGCGAAACCGGCCTGCCGCGGTCTCGAACTCGACCGCAATACGCGGGGCGAGATCGGTGCCGGCCGGTTGCAGCGCCCTGAGCTCTTCGCTCTTGGTGGTGTGACGGTCAAACAGGGTTCGCGCCGCCGCGTTGAGCGAGGTGGATTTACCGGACTCGTTGGGCGCCGCCAGGATATTGAGACCGGGGGCAAAGGGGCCGAGGCGGACCGACTCGCGGAATCGGCCGACGTGGTGGAGCTCAATCGCATGCAGGATCACGCCGTCACCTCCTGTAGGGTTTGAAACACGGTCTGGCGCAACTGGGCGAAGAACTCGGGCGTGAGTTGAGTGAGATCGATCTTGGCGCCGCCGAGCAGACTTTGAGCCTGCGCGAGCGTGAGGGCATCGATCGCCGGCTCAGGGCGGAGTGGGGCGCCGTCTTCGGTCGATACCAGGGGCGATATCACCACGATGCCTCCGGCAAAGGACTCGAGGCGATCGATGTCCGCCAGCACTTGCGCGAGAATGGGATGTCGGGCCTGCAGATCGGCTTGCTCGGCCGGGCTGAGGGCGACACGGGATTTATCCACGAGTTGCCCGACGAGAAACGGGGCCAAGGCGGCATCGAGCCAAGCCCGCACCTCGGTGACCGAAGTGGGGGTGGTCGTGCCGGTGAGGGTCACGCGTAAGACCGTTTGCGCGGCCGTGGAGGCGAGTTCGGCCAAGGTGGTGGTGAGGGTTGCCCGGGAAGCATCGGCGGCGAGAAAGTCAAACGTGAGCGCCCGCCACGTGAGGGTAGCGACGTCCACGGCTTGCACCTTGGGGGGCTGGGCGAGCCCGGGGATCTCGACGAGCGCGACATGGCCGCTGGCATCGTTGATGAACCGGTCCGGCTCCGGGGTGCCCGGCATGACGATGCGACCGCCATCGGTGTCGGGCAGCCAGTTGTGCCAATGGCCGATGGCGAGGTAGTCGAGTCCGGCGCGCGAAGCGGCGTTGAGGGCGATGGGGAAATCGTTGGGCTGGTGCTTCGCTTCGATGGCGAGGGCACCGTGGGTGAGGCCGATCTTAATCGCATCGGCGGGCAGACTCGCGGCCATTTCGACGAATCGCAGGCTCGGATCAGTGGTCGAGAGCTTTTGGTGCAGCGGAGACGCTAACAGAAATGCGTTGCCGCCCAAGTCCACCACTTTGGCTTCATGCAAAATATGGACATTTGCGGGGGCGTTGAGCAACGCCTTGCGGTGCCAGACAGAGTCAGGACCCGATGCGGGATCATGATTTCCCGGCAAAAGGTAGATGGGTAACTCCGAATGAGCGGCAAATAGCCCGACGACCCTTTCGACCAGCGCGTCTTCGACCTGATTGTCTTCAAACAAATCTCCGGCGACCAGAAACGCGTCGACCGCTTCTTTTTTCGCTAAATTTAACGTCCGCTCCAATGTTTCCAAACGAACATTCCGGAGTTGCTTACCCGTCTCGCCAAACTGGGAGAATCGAGCTCCTAACTGCCAGTCGGCGGAGTGAATAAACCGAAACATAGAAGGATTTTATGCAGTGAAGTTGGGCGAGGACCGAAAGACGATAGTGCCTCGACGATGTAATCGGTAGGCGTTTTCTGGCAAACAGCTTCTGAGATCCGATTCACTTATTTCCCGCTTTTTCTCTGGGGGGCAGGGGAGGCGGTTATTTCTCTAGGGTGTGCTCCCTAGGTTAACCACTCAGCTGCT
>Ga0208413_1002482_pt1 | contig 10555 bp, 12 predicted proteins | sample AntAceMetag02UKD_FD_184761 | JGI IMG/M metagenome (GOLD analysis project Ga0208413, IMG submission 184761) | Saline lake microbial communities from Ace Lake, Antarctica - Antarctic Ace Lake Metagenome 02UKD (SPAdes) (version 2) | ecosystem: Environmental > Aquatic > Non-marine Saline and... | reverse complement strand
GTTAGGGTCAACCCGTCGGGGAACGTCACGGTTCATTGTCATGGCACCCACGATGGATAACGGTTCGGGGTGGTTCAAAATGAAATCGGGTGAAGACTCAGTCCCAGGACTCGCCACACTCATCCTCGAGAAGGGCATCGACTACACAGGAACGGTCCACAAGCTATGACCGAACACACATGGGGACTCGCAGACGACATCCACGTCGAAGCGTGGAAATACCACAAAGAAGTCGACGACCTCGCCGAATATAACGCCGTCCTATGGTTCACCCGTGAACTACTCGAAGATTCCGACAACCTCACAGAGGAAGAAATCTTCGAACTCGAAACCCTCATCGACACAGCCATCACCGCCCAAACCATTATCAAGAAATACCTCGGACCCAACTACGTCCAGGAACACATCGACAACCTAGGAGACACCGATGAATAACGAACAAGTCCTCACCCTCGTCAACGAATACCGGGAACAACTACGAACAGCCGAAGACCGGGATGCTATCCGTGTAAAGCAAGAATGGTACCGGGGGGAAGCCGCCCCCTTATTCACACAAAAAACAGAAAACAAATGACCCCCACCCCAGGGTTCCAACGCCCCTGCCTCACCTGTGGCACCCTGGCACGCGCGTCCTACTGCGACACACACAAACCAAAACCAAAACGGGACCACACAGGCACCAAACGAAAAACCCACAAGACCCACCTATACGGAGGCACCTACGCGAAGCGAGCAAAACACGTTCGCATCACAGCGCAACAATGTCACCTGTGTGGGGGGGGAGGGAGAGGACCCACCGACCCGTGGGAAGCAGACCACATCAACCCCGAACAAGGTTCAGCGTCACAATTACTCCCAGCCCACAGAAGTTGCAACCGCAAACGCGGAAACAAACCCATCACCAAACCCACACACCCCCAACCACCCCAACCACCCCCCACCACCAGCTAAATACAGGGACGGGTTCGAACCTCAAAAGGCTTTTACGTGCACCCCGTCAGCCCCATCGCTCCGCATAGTGTCGCGAAATTGACCATTTTCCCAGGGCAACCGCTAACCTTATACCGGAGGAACTCATGAGTCAAAGAGGTCGACCACCTAAGCCGGTGGAGCAGAAGCGTTTGTTGGGGAACCCTGGCCGTCGCCCGTTGCCTGACGTGGCGGAGGTTGCTGTCATTGCGGGTGCTAGTTCTGTGCCGGAGCCTGCGAGGTCTTTGGGGTCGGATGGGTTTGTGATGTGGCATCGGGTGTGGTCTGCGGGTATTCCTTGGTTGTCGCCTCATACGGATGTGGAGTTGTTGTTGATATTGTGTGAGTCTGTGGATGAGCGGACCGCGTTGTTGGAGCGGGTGTTGTCGTCGGGTGATAATTCTGACCGGCGGGCGTTGCGTGCTTTGAACTCTGAGATTTCGTCGGCGTTGTCTTTGCTTGGGTTTACTCCGACGGACCGGACACGTCTTGGTTTGGCTGAGGTGAAGCGGGAGTCCCGTTTGGAGGAGTTGCAACGCCGACGTGATTCCCGTTGATTACGGTTGTGTCTGGTCCACCGTGTGCCGGTAAATCAACGTATGTTGAGGGTTTGGCTGAGCCTGGGGACATTGTTGTGGACATGGATTTGTTGGCTTCAGCTTTGACGGTGTCTGACGACTTGCATGTTTATTCGAACGAGGTGCGGTCGGTTGCCCGGCAGGTGAGGCGGACGGCGGTGTCGGCTGCGTTGGGTGTGGCTGCGTCGGGTGTTCGGGTGAATGTTTGGATTGTTCACACGTCCCCGTCACCTGATGCTTTGAGGCGTTACCGTGTGGCGGGCGCTAGGGTGAAGATGTTAGACCCTGGCAGGGATGAGTGTTTGGCAAGGTTGGCTGAGCGTCCCGCTAGTGAACACCGGAGGACGAAGGGGGTCATTGATGACTGGTATTCCCGGCGTTGAGCCTTGGCCTCCACGATGGTTGACGTCTGTCCCGGAGGAAGCAATTTTGGGTGGCGATGGTGGTGACGTTATTGATTTCGCGCAAATGTTTGGAATCATCACAAAGGATTCTGTGGCGGGCCGGTCGGGTGAGCCGATGGTGTTGCGGGATTGGCAGAAGGAATTGTTGTTGCATATTTTCGCTGGGGAGAAGGAAAAGTTCCGGCACTCTGTTTCCCTGATAGGTGTTCCGAGGAAGAACGGGAAGTCCGCCCTGGGGTCCGTGTTGTGCCTGTTTAGTTTATTGAACGGGGTCCGCGGTGGGGAAGTGTATTCGGTCGCTGCGGAAAAGGAACAGGCCCGCATTGTTTTCGCTGACGCGAAGCGCATCATCGAGGCTGCACCGGAACTGTCCGAGGTGGTGAAGTTGTATCGGGACGCTGTGGAGTACCCGGAGCGCGGTTCTGTGTACCGTGTCCTATCGGCGGAGGCTTATTCCAAAGAGGGTTTGAACCCGTCGTTCGTGTTATTCGATGAGTTGCACGCGCAACCAAGCCGGGACCTTTTCGACGTCATGTCTTTGGCACAGGGCGCTAGAGGGTCACTTGCGACGATGGTTGCCATCACCACGGCAGGCGTCAAGACTGACTCTAAGGGTCAAGACTCCATCGCTTACTCTCTCTATAACTATGGGCGGGAGCAGATTCGCCTGGAGGAAGGTGGGGAGGAAACCGACGACACGTTCTTCATGGCTTGGTGGGAGGACGACGGCGACCACCGCAAACCGGAAACGTGGGCACGCGCGAACCCCGGATTCGGTGACCTAAACTCCGTCGAGGACTTTGAGTCTGCTGTCCGGCGCACACCTGAACCCGCGTTCCGAACTAAGCGAATCAACCAATGGGTGTCATCGGCGTTGTCATGGTTGCCGACCGGGTCGTGGGAAGCGCTTGCAGGGGACGCAACTATCACCGCGGATGACGAAATCATTCTGGGGTTTGACGGTTCGTTCTCCGGCGACTGCACGGTCATCGTCGCTGCAACTATCCCCAAGGATGACGAACCTGTCCGTGTGCAACTTGTGAAGGTGTGGGAGAAGAACCCGGACGAGGATGGCGACGATTGGAGGGTTGACATTGCCGACGTGGAAAACACCATCATCGACTTCTGCCAACGTCACCCGAAGGTTCGTGAAGTTGCGTGTGACCCTTTCCGATGGCAACGGTCCATGATGGTGCTGGAAGAAAAGGGTTTGCCTATTGTGGAATACCCTTCAACGTCCCCTAGGCGTATGGTGGCCGCCTGCGCTGGGTTCTATGACATGGTCATGGATAAGCAACTCACACACTCTGGGGACCCTGTGCTGGCTCGCCACTTGCAGAACGCTATCGTGAAGAATGACAACATCGGTCCCCGAATTGTAAAAGAATCAAGGAACAGTCCGCGCAAAATTGACGCGGCCGTGGCCCTCGTGATAGCCGTGGACCGCGCCACCGTGGGTAGAATAGAAGAAGTCGTCCCACAGTTTTTCGGATAGGACAGGTCTGTGATTTCTTCATCTTTGCAAGTTGCCGGGGCTGTGGCAATAACACTTGGCGCAATTTTGGTTTCCGTGCCAATCGGAATCATTGTCGGCGGCGTCTTCCTTGTCCTCATTGGTTTGGCGTTAGGTCGATAAATGGTTTTCAATAAGTTCTTCGAACAACGTGGCGTGAGCTACCAGTCCGTCTTCGCTTCCGGCGACGACATCTCATTCGGAACATATTCCGGAACGAACATCAACTCAGACACCGTCTACACTGTCAACGCTGTGTTCTCTGCCGTGAACCTTATTTCGACAACCTTGGCGACTCTCCCGTTGGATGTTTTCATCCGCGATGATGGCACACGGAAACCTTTCCGCCCGAAACCTGAATGGGTGAACCGTCCCGACGTGGACCTCACTCGTGAAGCTTTCTATTCTGGTGTGTTCTCGTCTATGCTCCTGGAGGGCAACGCATTCATTCGTGTGTACGCGAATACCCGAAACGAAATTGTAAACCTTGTCGTGTTGAACCCGAAGACGGTGACGGTGAAACGAAACGGTTTGGGGCGTCTTCAGTTCACGATTGAGGGCGAAGACGAGGTCCTAAGCTCAGACGACATTGTTTTCATTCCCGACTTGGTGAAGCCTGGCAATGTGCGCGGTGTTGCTCGAACAGATGTTCTAAAGGAATCGTTTGGCCTCGCCTTAGCTTTGGAACGATATAGCCAAACGTTCTTTGGCAGCGGAACAACCTTGCAGGGTGTCATTGAGTACCCAGGCGCGCTTACGAGTGACCAGGCCTCAGATTTGAGAAATGGCTTTGATTCGGCTCACGGCGGTTGGAAGAAGGCTCACCGGACGGGTGTTCTCACAGGGGGCGCATCTTTCAAAACGACTCAGGTGGACCCTGAGAAGTCTCAAGCGATTGAGGCCCGCAGGATGGCCGTGGAGGACGTTGCGAGGGCTTTCAACGTGCCACCGCACCTGCTAGGTCTACCCGGCACTAACAGCTTTGCAAGCGTAGAAATGAACAACCTCGCCTGGGTCACTCACAATCTCCGTCCACTCGCAACTAAGGTCGAGTCGGCGATGTCTATTTTGATGGACCGTTACCGTGGCGGGTCCGACGCTTTCCTACGCTTCAATCTCCAAGGGTTGCTTCGCGCTGACTTGCAAACGCGGACCTCGTCTTATTCGACAATGTTGCAGTCTGGAGCAATGTCTATCAATGAGGTTCGCGCGTTGGAGGACATGCCACCTATCGCGTCCGACGCGGCGTCACAACCTCGTGTCCCGTTGGCGAACGTCAACATCGAAGACTCGTATGTGAAGGCACAGATGGAACGGGTGAAGATGGTCCAGGCGCTCGTCTATTCCGGGTTCACACCGGAGCAGGTGTTGCAGGTTATCGGAATGGATAACATCGACCACACCGGGTTGCCTTCGGTCCAGTTGCAGGGTGTGGCGCAGGTTGACCCTGAGAACCCTGATTCGGTGTATAAGGATGAGGTGCAGTGATGCCAACTTTGAATACTCACTTTACTGTGGCAGAAGAACAAACCTCAGCCTCATATTCTCTAGTAAATCGCGCGGAACCCGATGAGCTTTCGGTGGGTGACTTTGTGGAGTGGGACAGTTCCGGTGGTATGGCACGAGGACGAATCACCCGCATCGTGAACGACGGCGACATCAACGTCCCCGACAGTGACTTCACCATCACCGGCGACGAGGAAGACCCTGCCGCACTTATTCGTGTTTACCGTGAATCCGAAAATGACGACGGTGTCATGGAATGGAACGCATCTGACGTTCTCGTTGGCCACAAGTTTTCAACCCTGACCAAGATTGATTCGTTGGAGAACCGTTCCGACGATGACGTTGAACAGCGACAAGTAGATTTGTCACCACCGGCGTACATGAGGGCAAGCGCGAGGCGTGGCCTGGAGTGGCATGGCGAAGGGTACTCCGGCGACGGGTTACTTCCCCGGACCGTTCGTGAAGCGACGGCGATGAGTCAGGGAAACATCACCGTGGACAAGTGGGTCCGGTTGCGAGCTTTCATTGCACGACACATGGTCGATTTTGATTCCCCGGCCGCTAACCCTAACAGCGACGACTTCCCCTCACCGGGTGTTGTTGCCATTGCGTTGTGGGGGGGAGGCACCACAAAGCGTTCCGCGCAACGTGCCATGGACTACGCCGAAGGTGTCATTGGTAGAATTGAGGCAGAGAATGAAGGACGAGCTAAGGGGCAGGCAGTGAGCAAAATGGAAACGCGAACCAACACCACCACGTTTGAGGTGCGCGAGTTGGAGGAATCCGGCGGGATGACTTTCGAGGGTTACGCCTCTGTGTTCAATTCTCGGTCGGAAAACTTGGGTGGCTTCCATGAGGTTGTCGCGCCTGGAGCTTTCAAGCGTTCCCTGCAGTCCCGGAATGACATCAAACTTTTGTGGAACCATGACACGGGTGCCGTTCTGGGTTCGACCCGTGCCGGTAGCTTGACGCTGACTGAGGATGATTTTGGTTTGAGGATTCGCGCCGAACTACCTAACACGACGCTCGGTCGCGACACCGCGGAGCTGATTCGGACGGGACTGGTCGATAGCATGTCGTTTGGTTTCTCTGTCATCAAGGACACCTGGGATGACACGGGCACGAACCGAACGTTGAACGCTGTCAGAATTCACGAAGCGAGCATCGTGAGCTTTCCTGCATATTCGGGCACCGCTGGCACCGTGTCGATGCGTGGCTTGGACCGTGTTGCGCAACGCGCATCGGTTGATGTTGACGAACTCGCAGACGCTTTGTTGAAAATTGAATCTGGGGACGAGTTGTCCTCCGATGAGGCTGCACTGTTGTCCCGTGTTGTGGATGAACTGAAACCTGAAGACAAGGAACCCGAAATTGTTGGGGACCTTGGGCTTTTGGCTTTGAAGAAAAAGAAACTCGAATTGTTGGAGAGGTACTGATGGCTACATTTGAAGACGTGCGCCGCGCTATTTTGAAGGTTGCGGGGAACCCTGATTCTGGGGTGGTGAGGGATTTGTCGGCGGCTATGGCTCGCGCGGTTGTCGCGCTCGATGAGGAGCCAATGAAAGAGACCCGCGTCATGAAGGCAAAAGAAATACGCTAAGGACGGGTCGCCCCGGCTGTCGCCCTTCCCGATGGCCGGGGTTTCTTTGCCCTAAAATAGGTGTGGGGCTGGATGGTTTCGACGACAAGAAAAAACCTGTGAGGGCAACTTGTCGGACTGGGGTTCGACTCCCCACAGCTCCACGGAGCTAAAGACAGCACACAAACTACAATAGAAGGACCGGATGTGAGTCACTCTCTGCCGGAAAGTTGAGCGTCAATCGCCACTGAATCCAATCCGAAAATAACTAGGAGACAATTCACATGTCATTCATTCGCAACAGCGAAGAAGCGCGTGCGAACCTCATCCACCAGGTGCGCGAGGTCCTCGACCACGCAGAATCTGAAGGACGCGGCCTCGACGCTGAAGAACTTCGCAAAATTGAAAACATCGAAGGCGACATTGCACGTCACGATGAAGCCATTGCAGTAGCAACCCGTAACGAATCACGCGCAACCGAAGCATCTTTGGCCGCCCGTGGTTTCGTTCCCGTAGAGGAAGCCCGTAGCGACGCACAGATTTTCCGTGCGCTTGCAGACGGCGAACTCCGTGGTCACACCTTCAACCCTTCCGGTGAAGCCCGTGCAACCTTGGTCCCCTCGGTGAACACTGTTCCCGTTGACTTCCTCGACCGCGTCATGATGAAGGCCCGACTCGTCGGACCCTACCTCGACGTCGCAGAGGTCTTCAACCGCACTTCCGGTTCGGACTTGCGCATCCCCACGATGACCGCTTACAGCACCGCAGCCGAGTTTGCTGCCGGTTCTGCAATCGACGCATCGGAGCCTACGTTCTCCAGCATCCTCCTCCAGCCAAAGAAGCAAGCATTTTTGGTCGGAATTGCTAACGAACTGCTCACCGACTCTGGTGTAGACATCGAAGGTGTCATCGCTGACCAGGCTGGTAACGCAATCGGAACCCGCGCGAACGCCGTCATCCACGCAGCCGTCACCGCTGTCGCTGGCTCCGGTGTGACCGCAGGAACCACCAACGCCATTACCGCTGACGAACTCATCGACCTGGTCTTCAGTGTCGACGGGGCTGTTCGCGCAATGTCCGCAGCGTTTGTTGTGAACGGAAGCACCCTTTCCGCTATCCGCAAGCTAAAGGACGGCGAAGGCCGTTACATCCTCGACGTGGTTGCCGGTGGTCCTTCGACCATCCTCGGTTACCCCGTTCTGGAGCAACCAGCCGCCGCATCTATTGCTACCGGAACCAAGCCAGTCTTCTTCGGAGACTTCAGCTCGGTGAAGGTTGCAACCACTGGTCTTGATGTTGCAGTCTCCCCAGACTACGCATTCAACCAGGACATCACCACGTACCGCTTTGTGTACCGTCTCGCCGCAGGCGTGGGCGACGCAACAAGCATCAAGTACCTGGAGATGGCCTAGCCATTACCCCGGAAACCCCCGTCGCCTTTCGTTAGGTGGCGGGGGTTTTCGCTATGCTGGGGGGCATGTCTAAAGTTGAGAAAATAAATGGCGTCGTGAGTTTGGCGTCTAATAGTCCAGGCTCGGCAACAGGTTACGGGGTGCAGGCGAAGTATCTTGTGGACCGGATGAAACGTCACGGTATGGGTGTGGCGGCGTTGTCGAACTATGGGTTGGAGGGTTCGTTTGAAACGTTGAAGACCCCGCATGGTGATGTGAAGCATTACCCGAAGGGGTTCCGTCCGTATTCGGACGATGTTATTCCTTTGTGGCATGAGGATTTCGCGAAGGATTTCCCTGGTGTGAAAAACGCTGTCATGACTTTGTATGACATTTGGGTTTACAAGAACATGAAGTTTGATGGGAACATCATCGCCTATGTCCCTATCGACCATGTGACAATGCCTCCACTTGTTGAGGCGATGTTGCGGAAAGATAACGTCACCCCGGTCACGATGTCGTTGCACGGTCAACGGATGTTGGAGGCGCGCAAGATTGATTCAACGTATTGCCCGCATTCTGTGGACACGTCGGTGTTCCTGCCGACACACGAAATCAATGGTGTGCCGACCCGACAGTTCATGGGAATCAAAGATGACGATTTCTTGGTCTCGATTGTGGCGGCGAATAAGTCGAACGGGATTCTCCACCGCAAGGCGTTAGCCGAGCAGATAATGTCTTTCAGTGTGTTGAGGCAGAAAGTCAAGAACGCCAAACTGTATTTGCATATGGAAGCCACCGCAGCGTTTGGAGGGTTCGACATCCCTGCCCTGATTTCTTCGGTTGGGTTGGATGACACTTCGGTGATTGTTGCGGACTCTGCCACGTTGCGCATCGGGTACCCGCAGGAACACTTGGCCGCGTTGTATACCGCATCGGATGTGTTGTTGAACGCGACGATGGGGGAAGGGTTCGGGGTGACGACGATTGAGGCGCAGGCATGTGGGACCCGTGTCATCACGTCGGGTTGGACGGCATCACAGGATTTGGCTGGACCTGATTCTTGGATTATTGAGGGGCAACCGTTCTATGACGAACCGCAGAAATCTTGGTACAACATCCCGCTGATTGGTTCGTTGGTGTCAGCGTTGGAGTTAGCTCATGAGGCACCGCGAGGCATCAGCCTGGAGTCCATCAAGTTCGCGAAACAGTATGACGTGGAAAAGGTGTGGGCTAAGTATTGGATGCCATTCTTCAAAGGTTACTTCGGTGGACCTAGCTGACCTGAAGGACCGCCACCTTGGGGACACTGTTTGGGTGTTGGGTTCTGGTCCGTCATTGAACTTTTTGGAGCGGTCTTTCTTTAGCAACAAACTTGTGGTGTCGACAAACTATTCCGCGGACAGTGTCGGCGTGTTCCCTGATTACATGTTCAGCCATTACCACCAGGTCGCGTTTGATTTGCACACAAAGTCTGGGACGGTTGTGACGTTGACGAAGGACACGAACACGCAACAACCTTGGGCGTGGGAATGGTTAGACAACGCTGTGTTCGCTGACCAAGATTCTTACGCCCCTCCGGGTTCGTCTTGGAACCCGAACACCAGGAACCCGCCACGACCGGACAGTCTCGCCTATGGGTCATCAAGCCTTCACGGTGCAATGCATTTAGCGGCGCACTTGGGGGCGCATCACATTATTCTCGTGGGGGCTGACTGTGGGACCCTTGACGACGCACACCGTGTCGACGCTTACCCGGTGGACGGCCACAAACCCTGGACGCTATACAACGCCCACCATAAGCTCATGAAGGATTGGCTGGTAGAACATTACGGGGTGACGGTGTATTCGTTGAACCCGTTCATCAATCTGAACCTTGAGGGACACAAGTTTGGGGGCGTCTGATGATTCCGGTGATGGTTGTTCCCGTGTTGAACCGTTATGACTTGCTCCAGCGAATGTTGGACTCGATTGATTTCCCGGTCGCTGACCTTCTCCTAATTGATAACGGTGGGGATGTTGACAAGTTACGGTTCCCGAACTTTGTTTTGAACTCTCACATTTTGCCGTTGCCTGCGAACCTTGGGGTGTCGGGGTCGTGGAATCTGGGGGTGAAGCTGTTCCCTCATGCGGCGAAGTGGATTTTTGCATCGAACGATGTGGTGTTCGGGCCTGGTGCCCTTGAGAGGCTCTGTGACGCCCGCAGGGACGAGATAACCCTTACAGGGGTGTTTCCATTCTGGCATGTCTTTTCTCTCGGTGACGAGGCTGTGAGAACGCTCGGTTTGTTCGATGAGTGTGGTTTCTTCCCCGCTTACTTCGAGGACAACGATATGCAACGCAGGGCCGACCATCACGGGGTGACGGTGAGGAAAGTGGACATTGATGTGTCGCATGACAATTCGTCGACGATAAAGGCTGACCCCAGGTTGAGCCAGTTGAACGGTCGAACGTTTGTTCGAAACCGGGAACACTTTGAGGGGAAGGTTGCGTCGGGTGATTTTGGTCCGGGTGTGTGGTCGTTGGACCGTCGACGGTTGAACGATTGGGGGACATAAAAGAACCCCCACCGAAGTGAGGGTTCTTTCTCTGTGTCCTACATGCGGTCAAGCATT
>Ga0208413_1002478_pt1 | contig 10564 bp, 16 predicted proteins | sample AntAceMetag02UKD_FD_184761 | JGI IMG/M metagenome (GOLD analysis project Ga0208413, IMG submission 184761) | Saline lake microbial communities from Ace Lake, Antarctica - Antarctic Ace Lake Metagenome 02UKD (SPAdes) (version 2) | ecosystem: Environmental > Aquatic > Non-marine Saline and... | reverse complement strand
GACATATTACACGTTAGGAAAAGGATATAATATGACTTATGGCGGCGACGGGTTAGACTCCGAATCGGCTAGTCGTGTTATAACAAAATGGTATCAAACTATGACCGAAGAAAAGAAACAGCAAAAATCTCACAATAGTTCTGTTGCTCAGAAGAAAAGATACAACACTAATCCTGACAGTGACGAAACGCGAGAAAAAAAGAAAAAGTCTCATCAAGGTACTTATGTTATAGAATCCCCAGAAGGAGGCGTCTATTATGCAGACAATGGATTAAAAGAGTTCTCGGAACAAAACAAAGAAGAACTTGGCGTAACTTATTGGCAACTTTTTAATGCGTACAGAAAATCATACCAAGACACTATAACTATTAGAGAACAAAAAAACTTAAACAAGTGGAAAGTTACTCGTGTTGACAAATAGCATCTGCGAAATAATATTGTCTTATTGGCAATTAGGAAGAAAAACAAAAACTACTCCAAGTGGATGGATCTCCGGAAATGCGCCGTGTTGCCATCACAACGGCAACACTGCTGACACAAGAGGTAGAGGCGGCATGATTGTCAGCGGCAACCACATAAGTTATTCCTGCTTTAACTGTGGATATAAAGCTAGTTGGCAACCAGGTAGAGCGGTGTCTGTGAAGCTACGTAAGCTTCTACAGTGGCTGGGTTGCACTGATGATAGCATAACTAAGCTCACGTTCGATGTAATGCGTATAAACGAAGGTGTGCAAGTAGCAGAGCGTAAGATAGAAATACCTACGTTTGAAACTGTTCCTCTTCCACCTGATGCAGTTAAGATTACAGACATTACAGAGTTTAATAAGTTTAGCATGGCTATACTTGAATACATAGCAACTCGTAACTTGGACTTGGATGATACAGAATACTACTGGTGTCCAAGTCTTGCATACAGGGATAGACTTATTATTCCTTTTTACTTTGAACAGCGTATTATAGGATGGACTGGTAGAACTATTACAGCAGACAAGAAGCCTAAGTACATGAACGAACAGCAACCAGGATTTGTATACGGACTAGACAAACAAACGTATGATAAAGAGTTTGCTATACTTGTTGAAGGTCCAATGGATGCTATTCACATAGACGGATGTGCGCTGGGCGGTAGTGAGATTAATGATGCACAAGCATTACTGCTTAACAGACTAGGCAAAGAGATTGTAGTTGTACCTGACAGAGATCACGCAGGCAAGAAACTTGTAGAAGATGCCATTAGTAGAGGCTGGGGAGTTAGCTTACCTGAATGGGACCAAGAGATTAATGATGTAGGCGATTGCGTAGATAAGTATGGTAGACTATATACTTTATACAGTATTGCTAGTGCTGCTGAAACTAGCCCACTTAAAATTAGACTGAGAGCAAAAAAATGGTTCGTATAAAAAAGATCTGCAAGAAAGTATGGGGATGGATAACATGGCCCTACCACAAAATTAAAGAAGAGATTAAGTTCCGCAAGCGTATGAAAGAGCTTAAAAAACGTGACCCATTTATATATAAATGATTGACGCAGTAGGCGCAGCACAAGTTGTAAGCAGCTTTAAACGACAACAATATGTCGGAGATGATATACATGTATCGCATGTTAAGCATGTAGAACGTGCAGGTGCTAAGGTAGTAGAATCAGTTGAATATGTAACATACAATGCACAAGGAAGACATGAAGATCCTTACAAACAGCCAGGAACAGCAGTGGATATAATAATATGATTACTTGGGGCATAGTTGGCAATAGTCACGATGCAAGCATTGCAGTATTTAAAAACGACAATTTAAAATGGGCGGGACTTGCTAAAGACTTTAGTAAGATACCAAACGATCCACACCTTAACAAGAAGCTAATACGTAGAGCAATGCGCTTAGGTAAACCTAACAAAGTTATTTGGTACGAGCGCCCATTCCTTAAAACACTAAGACAGTTTTATGCAGGGCAAGGCTGGCTAGGCAAAGAGAACAACATACATCGTTATCTAACAGAGTACGGCATTCATTGCCCAATAGAATATACCCAACACCACTTGAGCCATGCAGCCTATGCGTACTACACGCAACCCGAAGACGAGTGTGCAGTAGTATGTTTAGACAGCATTGGCGAGTTTGAGACCTTGACAATATGGCACGGAAAGAACAACACGCTAAAGAAAATACACAGTCAGGGCTATCCACATAGCCTAGGATTGTTCTACAGTGCTATGACACAACGACTAGGCCTACAAGCACAGCGTGATGAATACTTAGTAGCCCAGTGGGGAGCCAAAGGAGATAAGCATAGGTTCTTCTTTGATATGATGAAAGAGCTAGTACAAACAACTGGCATAGGTGCAGACCCTTACATTAAGATGCGTGAGAATATGCATCGAGGTGTTAGCTGGTGGAGGCCTGAACTAACTAGCCAAGAAGACTTGAACGACATTGCAGCAGCCACACAAGCAGTGTTTGAATACTGTGTTGTCAACATAGCAGCATGGACAAAAGTATACACAGGCTGCAAGCACCTAGCACTAGCAGGCGGTGGCGCACTTAACCGTGACGCAGTAGACTTGCTTAGAGATAAATGGGACACAGTACACGTACCGCAGAACCCAGGCGACCCAGGTAGTTGTATAGGCGCAGTACTAGCAAAGACAAAACAACGAATAATATTAAAAGGACAATGGCACTAATGGCAAAGAAGAAGCTAAGAGCACAAAAGTCATTCCGATTTACGCCACCTGAAGCTAAAGGAACAGATAAAGTACTAATTACATCAGGATGTAGTTTTGCCGAGACTTCCAATGAAACAACCTGGCCAATACACCTACAACGTATACTAGTTGATAGAACTAAATTTCCAACAGACCAATTCATAAGCTTGGGGCTAGGCAGTCAAGGAAACGGTCTAATATCTAGAAAGCTAATACATAGTGTACACGAGCAACTTAAAGTTAAGAAGCCTGAAGATATCTTAGCATGTATTATGTGGAGTGGTCCTTCGAGGCATGAACAATACTCGAATGACAGAGATGTAATTCTTAGACTTAAACACGGATCAAATTTAGACGAATGGATGGACAATCCAACTCGTGTAGTTGAGAAAGACGTCGACGGTGGCTGGATTTTATATAACGCCCATTGGAAGATACCCCAGGCTAGAAACTATTACAGATACATCTACGACGAAGTGTATTCACAAATACAAACTCTAGAACATATTATTAGAACACAAAATTATTTAAAATTACATAATATAAAATATGCTATGCTATGGGTGTCACTACAAGTGAAGTATTGATGCTTGATCATGCCTCAATGACAGCACACCCTAGCTTAGTTCATTTGTATGAGCAAATTGATTTTGATCATTTCTTTGATACAGAAGGTGAGATGGAATTTGCAAATGCATCAGACTTGCCTAATATGCTTAATGACAATCATCCATCTTCTGATCAACATCTGTTATTCTGCCGAAAGGTAATAATTCCTCATCTTAAAAGCAAAATGAACATTTGACAATATTAATTAAAGAGTATATAATAGTAATATGAGTACTAGACAAAATACAGACTACGGTTATGAGATACAGAAAGTGTATCTTGAAATGATGATGAGCGATGCTGAAAGCTTTGTTCGATGCCAGGCGGTATTTGATCCTGATGCATTTGATAGACGCTTGCATGACGGAGCAAAGTTCTTAACAGAGTATGTTACAGAACACAATGCCCTGCCTACATTTGATATGTTAAACGCTGCAACTCGAGCAGACTTGAAAGATCCAGGTGTGCTACAAGAGAATCATTATGATTGGTTGCTTGCAGAGTTTGAAACGTTTAGCAGACACAAAGCATTAGAAGCGGCTATTCTTAAGAGTGCTGACTTGCTTGAGAAAGGCGAGTATGGTAGCTGTGAAGAACTAGTAAAGAAAGCTGTACAGATTGGTTTACAGAAAGACTTGGGCACAGACTACTTTGCTGATCCGCGCAAGCGACTAGAATCAATTAAAGATACAAACGGACAAGTGAGCACAGGTTGGGCTGCTATGGACAAGAAATTGTTTGGTGGCTTTAACAGAGGCGAGCTGAACATCTTTGCAGGTGGTTCGGGTGCAGGTAAGAGTTTGTTCCTTGCTAACATCGGCGTTAACATGGCTGAGAAAGGTATGAACGTTATGTATCTTACACTTGAGCTTGCAGAAAGTCTAGTAAGTATGCGTATTGATAGTATGCTTACAGGAATCAGCACACGCGATATCTTTAAGCAGATTGATGATGTTGAAATTAAAGTACGCATGATTGGCAAGAAGAGTGGAGCATTGCAGGTCAAGTATATGCCAAGTGGCAAGACAGCAAACGACATTCGTAGTTACATCAAAGAGTATGAGATTAAGTCAGGCAAGAAAGTAGACGTACTACTAATTGACTACTTGGACCTGCTCATGCCAGCAAGTATGAAAGTAAGTGCAGAGAACTTGTTTATCAAAGACAAGTATGTGAGTGAAGAACTACGTAACTTGGCAATGGAATTACAGTGTGTGTTTGTTACAGCAGCACAGTTGAATCGTGGAGCAGTTGAAGAAATTGAATTTGACCACTCGCACATATCAGGTGGACTGAGCAAGATACAAACAGCAGACAACGTGTTTGGTATCTTTACATCTAGAGCAATGCGTGAACGCGGACGCTATCAGTTACAGCTAATGAAGACACGTAACAGTTCGGGCGTAGGACAAAAGATTGACCTAGGCTTTGACGTAGACACACTGCGCATCATAGACTGCGATCAAGATGATGACGACTCGTACTCCAGTGCAGGAGCAAGCTCAGGAGCAAGCTCAATTGTCAACAGTCTCAAGCGCACCAACAATGCATCAGAAAATCCAACAGATGGTGCAACCGCGCCCAAAGTACGAGCTGCTACAGACAGCACCAAACTAAGACAATTTCTAAACAATCTAGGAGACGACGAGTAATCATGATCCAACTACTAACATCAGCACAAGCACAGCAGTACGTACTAGACGATCCAGTACGTGCACATATTACAGCAGAGTTTAGAACCACACAGGGCAGACAAGTGTGGGCACTATACGAAGATCAATATGCTGTTGCTGATGAACCAAGTGATCATCCGTTGGCTATTATCTGTGTTGCATACACCAATGCAATTCCCAAAAACGAACTAGAACTAGATTGGTTCAGCAGTGCCAGCGGTGAACTAGCAGTAAGTACTGACACTGCGGTATTCTACACTGTGTGGAGTTACGAACGAGGCTGCGGTACTCGCATAGTCAACGCACTAGCACAACACATACGCAACACTAGACCAGAGGTCACTCGTTGGGTAACACTAAGTCCTCTCACAGACATGGCCAAACGTTTCCACCTCAAGAACGGCGCTGTGCACCTAGCTGTATACGACACTGATCAAACCTTTGAATACACACACTTAATGAAAGGAACAACATGAACAATTTATTTCAAAACATATGGAGCCCTTGGCAACTACAACGGGTACAACAACTGATTACAGGAGGAGACATGCCTTGGTTTGTGTGCATAACAGACTACTACGGAGATGGAGAAACAGTGCATCTGGGCAATCACAAGTGGCAGCACATTGCCTATCACAAAGATCTCAGCCAAACACACCTTGCTCCGTACTTAGAAATGGCTGTGGGAGATGCACTGAGTAGATCGGGCCAAACTGACATTGACATTATTAGAATACGATGTAGTGTAACAGGAATGACTCCTGAAAATCATATAGCAGACCCGCATGTCGATACCGATTTTGCACACCGCACTGCACTGTTCTATCTCAATGACTGCGACGGCGACACTATTATGTACAAAGAAAGGTTTGACCCTCAACGAGGATTAGATCAAACGGAATATTATAAACAACATATAAAAACACCTACAGTGGACTATACTATTACACCACGAGCAAATCAAATGGCCTGGTTTGATGGCCTAACATACCATAGCTCAAATAGTCCAACTAACTCATCTCAGCGATTTATAATTAACGTAAATTACACAGCTCGCGATTCAGAACAAGCGCGAAGCGCCCAGCGCTAGATCCGCACAGCCGCGAAGCGGTTAACGCTTTTTTAAATACAGCGTTAACTCTGCGCATACAGCTACTTAAATAACTTTGATAGCCCGCACTATACCTCAACATCTAAACACGCTGTACGAAGCGCACGTGCAGCCCTAGACGCCATTATAAATCCACTCTAGCCACACTAAATCTACGGTCATTTGAAAGTGCTAGCTGTGCCAACACACAGTGCGCACTTGACACAAACTCTAGACAGTTATAACTAGGCTGAGTGCACTCTATGTTATTGTTGATGAACAAGTCTATTGACAGTGCATACACAAGCGCGTCAATAGCTTGATGGTTAGTAATAGTGTCAAAGTTGAATTGCAAGGTGTGTGCATGCGTGTGTATTGTATCAATTGTGTTCATACCGTATTTAACAGTACTTGCACACAGTAAGAATCCTATTCTTACCTTGTAGCTGGACCGAACACTCGCAGTAAGCTACTAACGTACACAGAGAAAGAGCTAAAGCTCTACAGCTCGTTGGGAAGTCTTTTACTTCGTAAAGCGACCTCTGCACTCACTGTGTGTGCTACGCTCGAAAAAGGTTCTACAGAGATTAAAAAAAATATGCGCAAAAAAATTAGGACTGTGATTATATACAGTGGAAAGGTTTGTGTAGCGTAGAAAAAATGCGCTGCGATATCTTGGGGTGGAGTACTTATAGAAGTTGGTAGGTGATTTTTACCCCTTAACTTTCCATTAAGCGTTAGCTGTAGTTATTAGCAAATATCTTTATATAGCCCCCGGGCCCGACAAAATAAAAAAAAGAAATAAATTTTTTTTCCATTAACTAAAGTCAAAAAAAGACGTAGTGCAAAAACACTACGCCCCCGGGGATGGGAAAAAGACTCTTGACTTTGTGACTATCCTATGCAGCCAACAGTGTTAGCATACTAGCAGTGACCTTCCAGCGTCCTTCCCTTACTGTGTCTACTACTACAGTCTTGGTGTTGACCTTAGTAACTGTGCCTTGTACAGTTGTGCCACGCTTGCTAGCAAAGCTAACATAGTCGCCTATGAACAGGCCACGGGCGCTCTCCTTGGCTATAAACGTGCGGCGTAACTTGACTGCATCCACTACACGGTTAAGCTCTGCGCTATCCATACGTGCTACTTGGTCTATTACAGTGTTCATCATAGTCATTAGTATAACTCCTCTACAGTTTGAGTTGGGTCTAGTTTAAGTAGTTGTTCAGCTGCCTTGCTGAGTGCTCTATACTTCTTCATTGCCTGTGCTTGGCTTATCTCTCCATCACAGTGTAGGTTCTCAGGTGATAGATCACAGTCAAGTTGCTCAGCTATTGCCTTGCGTCCTGATGCTGTGTCTAGTGTGAGTAGGTTAGTCTGTCCGAAGAATGCGTTCCAACGATTCTTCTCTTCAACGTATTTGTTTAATGCTTGCATAGTTTGCCCTCTTTGCTTTATTGTTTAACTGTATACAGTATAACACCGAAGTGCCATACTGTCAACCTCTTATTGCGCTACTAGGTATGCTTCTTTGTTTGGGTCTGCTCTAAGGCTTGCATCAACATTAATGCTGCCTTTGACGAATGCATATGGCTTATCCCACGCACCGATGTAGATGTTAGTGTAGTGGCTACGATCAAAGTAGTCAGTCATCGAATCATCATTGTTATAGTAGTTGGTACCTTTCATAGCAGCCAACAGTTCGTTTAAGAACGCCTTATGAATGCGTGAATAGTGTTGATCGATCCAGTACTCATTCACTTGAATGTAACCTTCACCATGTGTGAAGTAATCACTGAAGTCAATTGCGCCTTGTGTGATCTTAACTACTAGAGTTGAGTAATGTCTAACTGAAATGCTGCCCTTCATGTTATACTTCTTAAGAACAGCTTTGATGCCCGGTGCTAGTTCTGCTTTGTCCTGCTTGCTTACATATGCCATGTCGTTTGCCCTTATGGTTTATTTAACTTATACTAACAGTATACGCTCTTATGCGCATACTGATCGGTATTCACCAGTTTTGTTATTTTGCTGGAGATGCATCGGTCGACCACGCTTATCTTTCTGGGTTAACTCCCTCACATACAACCATTGCTCAATATTTTTCATTTTCTCTTCCTTTTCTCATTTTGTACATACAGTATAACACCTGGATGCTACTCTGTCAACCCCTAATATTCAATTCTGTCATGTACATGAACTGGGTTGCTACCGTAGGTTTCACCAAAGCGGCTGTCACTTGAGTAAACAAAGTTACCACCGAACATAGTATGTCGTCCAACGCCTTCTGGTTTAACATGCATCCTGTTGCCTGCCTTACCTGGAACTAGGATCACATACTCATTGAGCTCAGCTTGTTCAGCAGTGATAGGTCCGCTCACACAAGGAACAACCATCATATTTGATTCGTCGCTGGTAACACCACGTGCGCTACAATCAATGCCTGCGTTACGGTAAACGTCAACTCTTAGATAATTCATATTGTTTGCCCTTTTTGCTAGTTTGTATATACATTATAGCACCGAAGTGTCATCTTGTCAACCCCTAATTTACTCTAAGATCAAGAATATTTGTGTAGTACTAAAGTTTGGGATACTTTCGCCCATCTCTTGGTCTGTGTTCTCTGAGACTCCGATCACCTTGATAGTATCATCAATGTCACCACTGTATGCCTGTACAGTGTCCGCGAGTTGATCAGGAGTCATGTTCTTTAGGATGTCAAGTAGTTCTGCGTAGATCATCATTATTCGCCCTTTGCTTTATTGTTTAATATGTATATATTATAGCATGGTATTGCTGGGTTGTCAACCACTCATTTGGTATTTAGAAAAGAAAAAACCCCACTCAGTAAGGGCATACTGAGCAGGGCTTCTAAAAAGGTAGCAAAGCGTGAGGGCACAAGCTTTTACTACCAACTACCGCACAGTTCTTAATGGCTACTTCGGCTTCTTATGAACTAGCTTGGACGAGGGCACATCCTTACTAGCTCTGTTCGGACAGCTTCGATCGAGGGCACAATCTAGTCTGTCCTTGTTGGGCAACACCACAGGGTGCGCTGCTGCCCTTACACATGAAGCGGAGCGTTATGCTCGACGCATAACGGTATTTTCCGCCATCGCTTCCCACTTAGTTGGGAAAGCTTCAGCTAAGTCTGCTACCTTTAGTACTGTACGAAGTGACAGTTCGCGTAGCTTACTCATATTCATTTCAACAAAGTCCATGATGTCAACTTTAACATCTTCTGACAACTTACGATCATCCAACATGCCATCTGAGATGACTTGCTTTATACGTAATACTTTCTCTTTGTCGGTATCGATAGTTAGATCCATGTAGTGACAGCGTGACTCTAATGCTTCCAAGTGCTCACGCAACTTGCCTTTGACTTTATCAAACTTCATGTTTGTGATAAAGATTGCACTAGCTTCAAACTTAAACTTGTCTGGCACACCTTCGTTGCGCAACTTGAATGAATCAGTGTTCCAATGGATCCAACGATTCTTCTTGCTGTCTAGTGCTGCCTTCAATATGTTCAAGCTTAGGTCATCCTGGAAGATGCTGTCACAGTCATCAAACACAACTACCTTACCTTTGTCTGCCATCTTGTACAACTTGCAGTAGAGACCAATTGGCGACATAGCACCTTTGATGACTTCGTGTGTCTTGCCTGCTCCCATCATCTCCATAGTTGCATAACGATCCAACACTTCCTCAACACCGTGGCTCTTGCCTACACCCGGAGGACCGGAAACAATCATTGCTCTGACGCTTCCCTTTTTGACGGCTTTGGTCATGTCTTTGAGCATGTCAAATCGTTCTCTGATGCGCTCTACAATTTCAGCGTCTGACTCTTCAACGACTTCTGTTTTGACATCATCTCCAACCAGCTCGTAATCCTCTGGGTTATTACATTTGATCTTAATGTTACGATTTGGTAATCCAATAACAGTAGTACTGTCAACTGTAACAGCTCCACCACTAGTGCCTAGAGTAAACTCTTTGGCCATTGGAAATATCATACCGCTCATATCTGTTTCTTTGCCACGTAGTCTGTAAGTACCATTTACTATCTTAATGTTCTGCATGTTTTGCCCTGTCCTTTGTTTAACGTTTATCTAACTGTTATATACAGTATAGCACACACACTAGCACTTGTCAACCTTTTTCTTACTGGCTCCAGTAGGTTTCTGAGCTGGGAGACATGAACAGCGGCGTGTTCACTGACTCAGTATACTCTTTCCCGCTCATCATGTTGACTCGTGTCACAGTCTTCTCAATGTTCTTAGCATAGTATTCTGACTCGGCAATAGCCATTGTGAACTGAGGTGCGTCGGGTTCGTTGCCCAGCTTGCCCCGTGTCTGAGCCCACGCAGTGTTGAAGCGAGTCAGTGCTGCCTTTGCTGCTGGTACAGTCTTGTATATCTTGTCACGCAATTGCGCAGGAATAGCTGTGGTGTCTTTGCGGTAAATGATGTAGCCCATGTCGTGCCCT
>Ga0208413_1002475_pt1 | contig 10574 bp, 9 predicted proteins | sample AntAceMetag02UKD_FD_184761 | JGI IMG/M metagenome (GOLD analysis project Ga0208413, IMG submission 184761) | Saline lake microbial communities from Ace Lake, Antarctica - Antarctic Ace Lake Metagenome 02UKD (SPAdes) (version 2) | ecosystem: Environmental > Aquatic > Non-marine Saline and Alkaline... | reverse complement strand
GTGACGTGGCGTTCGGCATGGTGCGGACGGAAAACGTCTGCGCCCGATGTGACGGACACCTCGGTCACGTATTTAACGACGGACCTCGGCCCACCGGACTGCGGTTCTGCATTAACGGCGATGCGCTCAAGTTTATCCCCGCGAAGACCGAGTAGATCCCTAAGCCAAGGCGGCGGACCAGACGTCGGCTTTGAATCCGACCAGCCCCGCTTCGTCGGTCAATAGAAACGGGCGCTTCACCAAATTGCCATTGCCGGCCAACAACTCGAACGCCTGCTTCTCCGTCATATCAGCAAGCTTGGGCCCCAGTTTTAATTCGCGATAGTCTCCTCCCGACGTGTTAAAGAGCTTCTTCAACACCCCGTCCTGAAACCCCAACATTCGCTTCAGTTCCGCCTTACTCGGAGGGCTGTCCCGAATCGGTTTTTCCGCAAACTCGAGTCCTTGCTCCCGCATCCATTTGACTGCATTGCGGCAGGTTGAACATTTCGCGTAGGTGTAAAGCGTTGGTTTTTTCACTGCACCCACTTGGCATCCTTTACCACAAATTGCCAGTTTCCTTGGTAAGTCCCTAACTCACCGTAGAAACTAAAAACCTTCCCCTTCACGCTTTGCGCCATCAGCAAATCACGGATCTCCCGCTGCGGGGCATAGATGCCGAACGACTTCCCTCGCACGTGAACTTTCAAGTCTCGACCCAGAATCGCAGACCCTTTCACTTTAAAAAGTGTCCCCGTCCAAGACCCGTTCTCAATATCGACGTCTTTCGCCAAAGCCGCCAAATTCATGGCCTGATTCAAATCTACTCGGGAGTAGTCCACCAACCAAGCACGTCCCGGCATCTCTCCCGTCGAGGGATTAGTCAGGGGCATCCATTGCCCGGGTAGCGCCCGCGGGAGAGTGCGGAAATGCGCATAGATCGGCAAATGGTCAGAATACCCTGCCCCTTTTTCGCCCCCGGCAGACCAGCGGAAGGGCGCGCCCGCCGAATCCGCATTGAGACCGACCATACGAGCGAGACCAAACGAATTGTCCTGATACTGGATCCCTGACTGATCGTAGAGACCACGTGAAATGATCAAGTGCATCAACGTACCCCATTCACCCCGATACGTGTCACTCCCTCTCAATTTTTCGGGCAATTCAAACCACAGATTATAGAGATCGGCTTCGCCGGTTTGCATCGCCTGCTCATTACCCTGAGCCTTCAGCACATCGTCGATTCCCGTTCGGGGCATCTGCGGGTATCGCGCTTTCTGATTATAATGCGCATTGAGATCGCCTCCGATAATCACATCAGCCTGCGGATCCTCCGCGAAAATCTCGTCCAATCGTTTCCGCAGCACGCCTGCATTTTGGAGACGCAAGGCCTCCATCTCACTACTCCCTGCTCCCGACTTCCAGTGATTGTTGAAAACGAATAAGGGGGATCCATCGACCTCGACCTCAACTTCCAAGATATTCCGCGCGGAGGCGGTCGGATACTCTCGCACCGCCCGCACCGGAAACTTGGTGAGCGTCACACACTTGATGGCTTTCCCCGATTTTGACCCTGGTGCCGCCGGCTGATCACTTCCCGTAATCACGGTGTAGCCGCTGGCGCCAAATTCAGCGAGCGCCTTGGCCATCCAAGCCTCGGACGGCGCGCCTCGCCACCTCTCGGGCAATGGCTTAGCCAACCGCAAACGCTCCAAGGTCGTGGTGGATTGATCCGCCAAAAATGCGTCCATATCCATCACCACACTGTCTGGCGTTTGATCGATTTCCATCTCTTGGAGCAACACGATGTCAGGACCTTTTCCGTCGCGAAACTTCGCCAGAATCGATGCCGCATTCGTGACCTTGGTAATCACGTGATTAGACGTATAGATTTCTGGTTGATAGTCATCGTAAACGGCAACCCCATCGGCATCGAACAGGTTCTCGACGTTATAGACCGCAACCGTAAATGACTGCGCGCCCCACGCCACCCCGCAGGTCATAAGTGCGCTGACTGATTTTAGGAGTTTTCCTCTAAGCATCAGGTAACTTATTCCGTCTTCGCATGGGGGCCAGTGGATTTCTGAAATTTCGCTTCGCCCTCGGGGTTTGAAGCTCGCCGATCGAATCCGCCCCCCTTTTTCTCTCCTCACCTGTCCTCTAATCGGCGCAGTCCCCAATCTTCATCTTGTGAACATTCATGAACTCGCTTCTTTCACCCTGACGACTATCCCCCTATTTTCCGCTGCTTCAGCTCGATTGTCATTCACTTTCAACTACGCCGATTCGAATACCGGATTCAATGATCTCTCTTTCGTCGTGAGCCTCCCTCCCAGCGTCGACTCCGCCACCGGTATCGCCCTCGTCGAAGTCTACGCCGCCGACTAATTCACGTGAATACACCTCTACTCGAAGTCAAAAACCTCACCCTCCAGAGAGGTCAAACCACCCTTCTACGTTCAGTTGATTGGGCCGTTCGTCCCGATGAACACTGGGTGATCATGGGACCAAACGGTTGCGGAAAAACTTCCCTTTTACGCAGCATATTTGGACTCCTCACTCCGACTTCGGGCAATCTCCACCTTCTGGGAGAAACTTACGGAGAAACGGACTGGCGAGAACTCCGGTGCCACCTAGGACTGGTTTCCTCCGCCCTGCACGCCCACGTTCCGGCTGGGGAGACCGCCTTGGATACCGTAATCAGTGGCCGCTACGATCAACTCGATTTGTGGGCGCGTCCCACCCCCGCCGATATCCGCGCAGCCCATGGCCTCCTGCGTCGCCTCAAACTAGGAAAACTCGCCCCGCGCCCCTGGATGGTCCTGTCGCAGGGCGAACGCCAACGCGTTCTCATCGCCCGGGCGCTCGCCGCCAAACCCAAGGTCCTCGTTCTCGACGAACCCTGTGCCGGACTCGATCCGGTTGCGCGCGCCGATTTTCTCGCTTCGATGGAAGAAATGATTCAAAACGCCGAGGGTCCCGCCCTCGTGTTGGTCACCCATCACGTCGAGGAGATCACTGCTGGCTTCACTCACGCACTACTCCTCGCCCGCGGGCGCACCGTCGCTCGCGGCGCACTCAAAGCGACCCTCAACTCCGCCCACCTTTCTCAAGCATTTGATCGTCCTCTCTCCGTGCGTCGCACGAAATCAGGATGGCACTTAAAACTCCCCACCAGCCGCTAAATACTCCGCCAGTCGAATCACGTCGCCCGGTTGCAAACGAATCGCACCGGTCGCATTCAGAGCCCGGGCCGTTTGATAAATCAACCGCCCGCCCCGCACAATCATCACCGCGCGTTGCGCCAATTTTACTTTGGCCATCGCACTGCCTCCATAAAGGTTGAGCCCCGCTCGCCACGGGACCCGTTTGAGCGCCCCTGAAGAGACGTCCACCACGGTCACCAATCCAGGCCGCGACAACGCACTCAGCGTCTTAACCGCCCCCACCCCGACGTCACTAGCGGCGTTGACCGAGGCGGCCGACAATCGCGCACTCACGTCCATGCCCGCTGTCGCCACGCGACTCGCCCCCCGCATTCCACTGAGGGCGACTCTCGTGCCCCCTCCCATTCCACTACCCGAAACTCGACTCGCTCCTCGCATTCCACTCAGCGCGACTCTCGTGCCACTTCCCACCGCTCCACCCGAAACCCGCCCCGCGCCGCTAATGGCCACTCGAGTCACCGAGCTCGCCACCGAAAGGCCCGCCGTCCCCATCGAACTCGCGCCCATCAATCCTGCACCAGCCACCGTGCTCCCCCCATACGTCGCCGCACTCGTGATCGTGGTGCCGCCCGCGGCCGCCGCGCCCGCCACTCTGCCCGCACCAGAAACTGACTGCCGCGCCACCGCCCCAGAAGTCGTCACCACCTTTCCCGCCACTTGCCCCGACGTCTTGGCTGCCGATCCCGCGACACCCAAGGTGCTGCCAATGGCCTTGGCCACGGTCACCAACGGTGAACTGTAAGTCCGCACCGCTTGGCAACCCGTAAAACTCATCGCACCGACCAAAAGGATATAAGCGAACCAACGCCGCAGGGGTATCATGTGAGCTGAAACTGCCAATTTCTTATCCAGCGTCAACCCGCCTCCGTAGTTAAAAACCCTCTACAATCACTTTCAATCCCATGCTCTCGTCGCGAATGAAGTAATCGATAAAGTCGCTGTTATACCCAGTGCGATACCACAACAAAACCGGCAGGGTAAAAACCCGCCCGCCCAGCTCAAACTCCCACGTATTATACGCCAATGGGGCGCCAATTCCGGTTCGCCAACTCACGCTCGCTTCCGTCGCCCAGTGAAAAACGGACTTATGCTCGAGCTTCTGCTCCCGCTTGTAGTTGACTTTGAAATACAAGCCGTCGACGCGATTCCGCGGCTTCCCTCCGGGGACATTCTCCCACTGGTCATACTCCTCCAACCTATCCTGCAGCAGGACCATATAGTGCTGGAATTTCGACTCAAACGTGAGCCGGTTCTTCCACCCCAGATCTGCCGCCTCCAAGTCCGCTGCCCACCGAAAGTTGACCCCCACGTAGTCCCACCCCCGGCTGATATCATCTCTCGTTTCGGTCCGCGCAATCGCCCGGAGCTCTGCGTCAGTTTTTCCGTCGGCGAATTGGCCCTGCCGTAGATTTTCCAGTCGAACTGCCTCCGCGTTCGCAAAGGTCACCGGATCCTCGATCCACTGGCCATTCGATTCATGCGCGAGAACCAGTTCGATAAATCGATCATTCTTCACCCGGTCACTCGCGCTGTCAGCGGTGAGCCACCAACGCGCACTGACCAGCGGGTTGAATCGCTTGCCCACCACTGGAGACGATTTCCGACCGTTAATATACTGCCCGCCTCGCACTGTCGCCGCCGCAAACCCATGCGGTCGCCACCAAGGTTCCTCCCCAATTTCGTCGCCGTAATAGGAGAGCGGCAGCGGAAACATCAACGACGCCGTAAAATCAAAGAACGGCTGATCCCCTTGATCCTTCGTGTAGCCAAACATCGTGCGCTCATACTCCCGCACCACTCTTCGGGCCCCGCTCTTTACCTCCCCGTTGGGCGCCCCCGCATCCTCCCTGCTCACCGGGGCGACTTCGCTCGTCGGTGAACTCGCGCCCGCCGGCGATTCACTCACCGGAGGCAGATACGGCCCCGCCACCAACCCACTGCTGATCAGGAGCGCACTCCACGAAATTTGCCCGAATTTTGTCATCGCTTGAAAAGTCCCGCTAACCCGTCAAGGCTCTTGAGCGGTTTAGCTTTGGTTTTGCCGGGCAATGGTGTGACGGCAAGAGGAGTTTTCCGCTCAATTTTCTTTCCGGGATTTACCTCGGCGGTCTCAGCCCCGATTTCAGCAAGGAAACTGGAAAGCTTTTTAGCCGAAACCGGTTCAGCCGTCCCGAGATGTTGGGCAAATAAACTCACCCGAAACTCCTCCACCAGCCAGCGAAACTCGGCCCCCTTTCCTTCCTCCCGCAAACCGGCAAGTTTGCGCCCAAACGGAGCGATTTCCGCCACCCTCGACGCATCCTTCACTTGGTTTTGCTGCCACCGATCCGCTCGCGCCTTCATTCCCCGCAGATAGCGCGGCAGATCCTTGAGTCGCTGGTAGGGCACCTCCCGCAAGAAATTGGGTGAAACCAGATCAGCCAACTCCGCCCGCATCGTCGCGTAAGGCCGCGCCAGGACGAGCAGATCCTGCCGCAACTCCAAGATCTCACGAACTTGATCAATCAAACGCTGCACACCACCCCGCAGGTCCCGCCGCGCCGCGTCGACCGCTCTTTCGAAAACACTCCGACTACGCCCGCCTTCGCTCGCCGGAATCCGTGCCGGATCCGTCGCCCAGTGCGCCAACCCACGCATCGCATCCGCACTCAATGTATCCACCGTGGCTAAAGTCGCCGCGGCAGGTCCGATCTGCTTCATCGCCCGCAAATCCTTTTCCGTCCACGCCAGCTCATAACGCAACGCCTGCGCGAGAATCGCTCTTAATCCATCCGGTCGTCGTTGGCCTGCGACTTCTTCCGTCCGCATCAACTTCACGGCCAGTCCGCCCTGGGTTGATTGCAAAATGGGGTAAGCCTTTACCGCCACTCCGGCTGACTCACCGAGAACCACTTCGTCGGGGAAGATCTCGAAAGGCCACGCTTCGACATCCTGACGCTCCCATTTTTGGCAAGCTTTGCGCCACATCGCCGGCGCTTCTTTTGCGACTGATAGACTCGCATTCTGTTCGTAGGCCGAGACCGCTGCTTGAATCTCCGCCAACTCTCGGGAGGCGACCATTTCGGTGCCATTGTCATCACAGACTCTCACCCGGACCCTCAGGAAATCAGGCAACGGCCGCTCATCCCAAACCGAGGGACTGATCCGCAACTGAAACCGCTCGCCCAACAACGCCGCCAACGCTTCCGGCAGGGTTTCCCTGCGGCCCGTCAATCGATCACGGGATCGCAACTGCGGCACCATCGCCTTGGCCGTTGCCGCCAACGGCATCACCGCCCGCCGCAAGTCTTTCGGTAGGCTCTTCAAGTAATGCTCCACTTTGGCCAACAAGTGGCCTGGCACCGCCCAATCAAGCGTGGCCAAGGACAAATCAGCCGCCAGCGCTGCCCCCACTTCCAACGTCACGCCATCATCCGATTCCCCCGGTCGATAGCTGTAATTCAACGGCAAAACGCTCTGCTCCAACGGCACGCTCTCCGGATACGCGTTGGGGTCGATTTCATCCTCCGTCGAGTCCTGCAAGTCCTCCGCCTCAAACTCCAAGAATCGCGGTTCCTGGAGTTTTCGCTCCTTCACCAGCGCGACCAATTCTCCCACCGCCGATACCGTAATCTTTCGCTCCAAAAACGCTTCCGCATAAAACCGGTAGATCAGCTCATCTAAATTCATCAGGCCCCGCCCTCTCGTCCGCGTCAGCTGATTCTCCAACGTCGATCGCACTTCCCGATTATGGATCAGGAAATCAAAGGGCCACGCGATCGAGTCATTCACCAACGCCTCGCGAATGAAAATATCCGTCGCCGCCACGGCATCGACTTTGTCGAAACTCACGGCCCGCGACTCGATTTCGAGCCCATATAACCGCGTGCGTTGTCGCACCATCACCCGCCCCTTCTCTTCATCCCAAAACGGTTCACTGTAGGCCACCTTAATCAGATGAGCCCCCAAATCCAGCAGCCAACGCGGATCCAAACGGGCCGCCGTGCGCGCATAAAGTCGTGAGGTTTCCACAATCTCCGCCGCCATCAGCCAACGCGGCCCCTTCGCCTTCGCCGCACTTCCTTTCGCTCCCTTCGGCGATTTCTTGTCCTCTCTCACGAACAAGCCCGACCCCGGAAAGATCGTCACCTTGCGATCGTGGGTCGCTTTGTAGCCCGCTTTCTCATCATCGCGCGTCGCGACGTTCCCCATCAATCCCGCCAACACACTGCGGTGGATCGCTCGATACGCCGGCTGCTCCACCGCCAAGGCTTTCTTCGGATCGAGATCCTCCCGCCCATCCCAAACCGACGACGGCTTAAAACCATCCCCTGTTTTCAACGTATCCAAAATCTGGGCATGCACGTCACGCCACTCCCGCATTCGCGTGTAGCTTAGAAAATGATCCCGACACCAACGTCGCATTTTCGCCTGCGTGAGCCGCTCCCATTCCTCGTGCAATACTTCCCAGATTTCCAACAGGGTTAAAAAGTCCGAATCTCGATTCGTGAATCGACGATGCGCGGCATCCGCCGCCGCCTGCTTGTCGAGCGGGCGCTCCCGCGGGTCTTGAATGCTCAGGCCCGCTGCGATGATTAATACCTCCCGCAACGCCTTCTCCTCTCGCGCCTGCAAGATCATGCGACCCACCGTCGGATCGACCGGCATTCGCGCCAATTCCCGCCCCGTCTCCGTCAGCTGTCGCTCCTCGCCCTTCGTCTCCATCGCGTGCAGTTCATCAAGCAACCCATATCCTGCCCGGATCGACTTCACCGACGGCATATTGAGAAATGGAAATCGCTCGATGTCGCCGAGCCCAAACGCCTTCATCCTCAGAATAACATCCGCCAGATTCGCCCGCTGAATCTCAGGTTGGGTGAATCGCGGCCGCGCCTCGTAGTCCGTTTCACTGTAAAGTCGCACGCAAATCCCTTCCGCCACTCGACCGGCGCGCCCCTTGCGCTGATCCGCACTGGAACGAGCCACCGCCTCGATGGGGAGTCGCCGGGTTCTGGCCTGCGGTGAATACCGGCTCAACCGCGCCAGCCCCGTATCCACCACATAACGAATCCCGGGCAGCGTGAGCGAGGTCTCCGCAATATTCGTCGCCACAATGATCCGACGCCGTGACGACTGGGCGAAGACCTGCTGCTGCTCCGCATTCGAAAGCCGGCCAAACAGCGGCACCATCTCACAGCCTCGAGCCCGCCCCTCTAACAAATCGATCGTCTCGCGAATATCCCGCTCCGCCGGCATGAAGACCAACACGTCCCCGGTCGGACTTGTTTTCAAAATCCGTGCCACCGCCTCGACCGCCCCGTCGATATAGTGGAGCGCCTCGGGTCGCGCCGTCGATTCGTCCCCTTCAGCGGTGTCCGAGCCAAATTCATCCAACGGTTCGTAAATCACCTCCACCGGAAAGGTGCGCCCCGACACCTGAATGATCGGCGCATCCTCAAACGCCTTGCTGAACGCCTCCGTGTCGATCGTCGCCGAAGTGATCACGATTCGCAATTCCGGCCGTTTGTGCCGCAGCTGTCTCAGGTGACCGAGCAGGAAATCGATGTTCAGCGAACGCTCGTGGGCCTCATCGATGATGATCGTATCATACTCGCGCATCAGCGGGTCCGATTGCACTTCGGCCAACAACATGCCGTCGGTCATAAACTTGATCACCGTATCCCTCGTCGTTTGATCACTAAACCGCACCTTGCAACCCACTTCCTTGCCCCACGCCACATTCAGCTCCTCCGCCACTCGCTTGGAAACTGAGAGCGCCGCCACCCGTCGTGGCTGCGTGCAGGCGATACGACCATGGTAGCCCCCGCCCGCCATTAAACAGATCTTGGGAATCTGCGTCGTCTTGCCCGACCCTGTTTCACCCGCGATGATGACCACCGAGTGCTGCTGTAACGCGTCCACGATTTCACCGGCTCGAGCGCTGATTGGCAGCTCGGGCGGAAACTCGATGCGGAAAGGAAATGGTTTTTGGTCTGGCACGAATCTAAAACAGGAACGCAAAGTGATCGCTGCTCTTACTATGGCTGGCAAGACCGTCCGACCTCCACCTCTTCCCGAAGAAACATTTGCCCGCGTCCTCCGACTCGCGTCGTTCGATGGCCGTGTCCTCGTGGGCCTCGCTGGAGCCTTTGCCATCTTCGCGGCCATCAATCACGATGCCCCCCCCATGGTTGCGGGAGTTTTGGCCGTTGGCATGGGTGTTTTTGAGCTCCACGGCACCAATCGCCTCCGCGAGGGACTCGCCGACGGAATCAATTGGATCATCGCCAGTCAGATCGGTCTCATGCTCACCCTTTTCCTCTATGCCGGCTGGCGCATCGCCAATTTCGACGTCGATACGTTCATCAACTCGCTCCCCCCCGACGTGATTGCGACCATGGAAACTCAACTTCGGAGCCAAAACGTCCCCATCGCCGAACTTCCGAATAATTTACTCTTAGCCAACATCATGATTTTCGCGCTCCTCGCGCTCGTCGCCTTTTTCTATCAAGGCGGCATGGCGCTCTACTATCACAAGAAAAGATCCGCGGTGGCACTCGTGCTAGCCAAGATTCGCTAAATCCCCCCCGCTTCCTGTTATGTCCAAAGAACGCTACATCGCCGCCAAAGAAGCCTGGGCCGCCAAACAGGTCGCCCAAGGCGTGCGCCCCCTCACCGCCGCCTCCGCCGAGCGCCTACCTCCCGGCCAAAAACTGACCGCCGGCTTTCCCGTCCTCGATCTCGGTATCCAACCTGATGTGCCGCTCGCAGCATGGACCCTCAGCATCGACGGCGAAGTCAGAAATCCCCTCACCCTCGACTGGACGCAGTTCAATGCCCTGCCTCAAGTCGAAGACATCAGCGACTTCCACTGCGTCACAACGTGGAGCAAATACGACTGCCGCTGGGGCGGCGTCGCCTTCACGGAACTCTACGAACGGGTAAAGCCCGCCCCCGCCGCCAAATTTGTCTACTTCACGAGCTACGACGGCTACTCCACCAACCTGCCCCTCGAGCAGTGCCTCGACGAGGACGTGCTGGTGGCCACTTCCTTTGATGGCCAGCCGGTCTCCCGCGAGCACGGCGGCCCCGCCCGCTTCATCGCCCCCAAACTTTACGCCTGGAAGGGGGCAAAATTCATCAAAGCCCTGACCTTCCTCACCGAGGATAAATTGGGCTTCTGGGAAATTCGCGGCTATTCCAATAGCGCAGATCCGTGGAAAGAAGAGCGCTACGCCTAATCCCCCCCGAATATGAATCCGAATGTGGGTCGGGCTTTACGCCCGACACCCGAGATTGGTTTTTCTAGATTGAAAATCTAGTATTTTTCTTTTGTAGCCGTGAATATTAATCTAGTATATATGCTAGATTTATGTATTAGTGCTCTCC
>Ga0208413_1002473_pt1 | contig 10583 bp, 10 predicted proteins | sample AntAceMetag02UKD_FD_184761 | JGI IMG/M metagenome (GOLD analysis project Ga0208413, IMG submission 184761) | Saline lake microbial communities from Ace Lake, Antarctica - Antarctic Ace Lake Metagenome 02UKD (SPAdes) (version 2) | ecosystem: Environmental > Aquatic > Non-marine Saline and... | reverse complement strand
TTGCTTGAATCAACTGCATGGCGGTGCCTCTTCCCTCGATGGAACTCTCATAGCATGCTAACAACTAGGTCAGCGCTGCATTCCTTCCCCAATCTAGGACATTAAGCTACCCACCGCTGGGGAATTTCTCCGCACATCGATGCAGTTTTTCGTCCTGCCCAGTAAGGGAATCCTGACCCCGCGCTCTTACCTATTGGATCACGATCTTTTTTGCGGTTGTTGAATTTCAGGTAGTCGGTCATAGTGACCGCGAAAGTTGAAGTCTTTGAAAATCGTGGTGCAATATTTTTTTGTTTTATCGGACAAATCCCATTACGCAGGGGTAATGAAAATGTGCCTCGGCGGATCACGTTGATACTTTTGCACGGGAGACAAAAGCACGCGGACTGGCCTGCGGCGCCGCCTGAATAAGTACAGGGGGCGGTCCAACTCGTTCTCCAGATCCGCAGACGTGATGCACTCACGAAATTTCGACAAGGAATTATTCTTTCGCCGGGGACTGCAAGTTGGGACCTGGGATTAGAGGTAGCAGGCATCGTCAACGCTTAAGAGACTCTCCGTTGGGCTGATTCACAACTCAATCGGTAACCTTAAGTTCACCACCTTCAACGAGGAGATGCATGAAAGCCTTAATTCTTGCCCACAACCACGTGAGTCCCGCGGGCCCAATCGCTCAGGCCTTCGCCAGCCGTGGATTTGAGATCGAGGAGATGTTGGTTGTTCCCGGCGAGTATCGGGACAACCCCAATGTCGACTTCACTTTTCCCGACCCGAGCGCATATGACGTGATAATTCCCATGGGATCTCCGTGGGGTGCGTGGGACGATGAAAAAATTGGTAAGTGGCTTCAACCCGAACTGGAGTGGTTGCGCGAAGCTGACCGGTTGGGAACCCCGGTGTTTGGGATTTGCTTTGGTGGACAGTTATTGGCTCGGGCGCACGGTGGTAGTGTCGAGCACGCCCAGGAAGCGGAAATCGGTTGGATCACGGTGGAAACAGATCAGCCTGATTTGGTAAGCGAAGGACCATGGTTTCAATTCCATTACGACAAGTGGGTGGTACCGCCCGGTGCACGCGAAGTCGCTCGCACGGCAAAAGCGTCACAGGCATTTGTCTTGCGAAAAAATCTTGCACTGCAATTTCACCCGGAACTCAATGCAAGTGCGTTGGAGGCCTGGATCGCAGATGACGCAGGTCGACTCATTATTGAAGACAATCAGGATCCCGAGATCATGCTGGCGCAGACCAGGGATGAGAGTGCACAAGCCGCACTCCGAGCCGATGCATTGGTGGAAGCCTTTCTCAGCCAGATTGCCCTGTGTGAGCGGGCCTAAAAGAATCGGCAGACCGGCAAAGCTCTCCCGGGATGCAATCTGTGATGCAACTTTGGAACTGGTGAGCGAGAGTGGAGCAACAGCTTTCACCATGCGGGCGTTAGGTGAAAAACTTGGTGTCGATCCAACGGCTGTGTATCGGCATTTCACCGATCGTGATGACCTTTTTCGTGAGGTGGGTGACCGGACGTTGAGTCCGGTCGTTGAAGGGTTTGAACCAACAACTGATCCCAGCAAGGACATTGCATCCCTGTGCATTCTTTTGCGGTCTACATTGATTGCAAACCCAATCGGACTGCAAATAACGGCACAGGGTCCCACTCGTCGTCCTAATGAATTACTGATCACCGAAATAATTCTTAGTTCACTCAAGCGCTCAGGATTGAAGGTCCCGAAAGCCGTTATCGCCTACCACACAATTATTGAACACACGTTGGGGTCTGCTTGGCTGGATGCGCCACTCGCTCGGGCGGGAGATAACCGTTTAGAGACCTACACCGCGTGGCGCGATGACTACCGTGAACTCGATCCGAAGGTTTACCCGGCGACTCGAGCCGCAGCCGGTGATCTTTACCCAGCGAGTGAACTCGTGTTCGAGTCCGGCTTGGCCGCACTTATCAGTGGTCTTGTCCCACATTGACAACTTCGTACTAATACACGCGTGAGTACTCTTGTTGCTCCCAGTCAGTAACCGCGCTATTCCAACGCTGCCACTCCAAACGCTTAATTCCCAGATATACACTAATTAAGTCCGGCTCAAAAAAACTACACAATTCAGTATCTGCTTCCAAGGCATTGAGTGCCTCGAGCAAATTTTCCGGTGAGTGTCGGTCAGTATTCGGAGCCACATCCGCGTCACCAATTTGAGGTTCGGCGAGGACCATCTGCTCGCGCACTCCGTGCAAACCTGCTGCCAAGAGTGCCGCTGTGAGCAGGTGAGGTGAGGCCGAGCCGTCGGCCATTCGGTGTTCGACGCGAGTTCCTGCTCCGCGCTGTCCGGGAACACGCACGGTGGAAATTCGATTGTCGAGCCCCCAATTGGCCCAGTAGCCGCTGAGCATTCCCGGGGTTAGGCGTTTGTATGAATTGACGGTTGGCGCAGCGAATGCGGCTAATGCTTCGTGGTGATGAAGTAGTCCAGCGATGAAGTGGCGAGTGAGATCGGAGATGCCGTTTTCACCCTGTTCATCAATAAATGCATTTCGACCCACTTGATCAACCATGCTCATATTTACATGCAAGCCGTTGCCAACGCTGTCGGCGAATGGCCGTGCCATGAATGTAATATCGGCGCCTCGTTCACGTGCCACGGTGCGTGCGAGTTCACGAAAAAGAAGTGCGTTATCTGCCGCGGTCATAACATCCGTGTAATGCAATGCAACTTCAAGTTGACTGGGCGTGAATTCGCTATTGAGTCCCTCGATATCAAGGTTGCAGGCTTCTCCTGCGACACCGATCGCCTCGAGAGTGCCGGTTGGGTCGGCGCCAACACCGACTCCGTAGACCCGATGCTCGGGGACATCAAGCCGCGTCAGTGGTTTGCGGGAAGCGAGCAAAAAGAATTCGAGTTCGTAACCGGCCATCGGGGTTAATTCCAGTTCTTTCCACTGATCAACAATTTTCCCCAGTGCCCGGCGTGAATCCAATGGGAGCGGTCGTCCATCGGCGAAATGCAATGAAGATAAAGCGATAGTTCGGGAACCGCACCAAGGTCGCACGGTTCCAGGCTCAATCACAGCTTCCATGTCGGGAAACCCCGCGCCCGTTGAATAAGGATTCATCTCCAAAAATTCCAGGTCTAACCCCTGCACCATTACCGTGATTGCGTAATGGGTGGGGTGGTGTTGCCGGTGAGTTGGCACCGTCTTGCCATGGAGTAGCCCAAGTAAATCCGGAAAAACGATATCAATTTGTTCAGTCATTGCTCTCGCTTTCGGCGGAGATGCCCGTAAGTTTTCCTCGATCAACAACTTGGTGATCATCAATAAAAACATCACAGTTTCTCATGGGGATGTCGAAGTGACAGACCGAGAAACGATCAGCGTTCTCATTTGATCCCGTACTGTACATAAAGTTGCCTTCAAACGCCCTTGCTTCGACACCATTGTGTTGCGATCGGTCAAAAAGTTCAAGGTAATCCCAACGTGCAGCCGGGTTCATGCCCCAACCCACATGGCTCGTTGCGTAGGCATCAGAATCGAACGCCGACATGTAGGACTTGAGCATGTCCACTTGGTAACCCTCACCTCTAATGTCAACGACGTAGTCGTCCTCGATGGTAAGCGTGATCGGTGCTTGAACATAGTGCTTGAAGGTCAAGTTGACGTCACCCGGCGCAAGGACAACCGTTCCATTAACTCGATGACGTGCAGGGAAGGCAAGCACCAGTCCGCCGGGCCAATGCGCGATGCTGCCGGGGCCGTCTGTCACGCCGGTGGAGCCCGCTGTAAATGCATCAGCCAATTCAATATGAAGATCCGTTCCCCACTCACTCACTGCTCGCATTGTCTTGCACGTTTTCATGAACTCATGTGACTGGGCAACTCGCTGTGCCATGTCGTCATCATGGGGGAGACGTTCATAATTGGAAGGGTGCTCGTTACTAATCATGAGTACTTCGCACCCGGCCGCAAGAATTGCTCGCAACTCGCGTGAGTGTAAGAGGCCTTCCGCTGTAACGTCGATGACAAATGGAACACTGGAAATCGCTGCCAGAGCTGATGAATTGTCTTTAAGTGCCAAACTAGTTCCTGTTGATCGAAGTGCGACAGGTTGATCATTTGCAGGAGATCGCATGACTACTTGAAATGGTTTAGCACCAATTGCTTCAGCTGCCAAAATCGCGGTTGATACCAGCTCAGGTCGACTGTCACTTTCCGAGAGCACGACACACTCGTCGCCTGCCTTGAGTCCGCAGAGTTGCATTTGCTGCATAAAGCGATTGATCCAGCGCCATTCGGTTGGCGCCATGGTAAAACTCACGTTTCCTCCTTATTCGGAACGGGTGAATTCGCGTTCCAGTGATTTCGGATCGCAGTGTTTACTGCGGCGTCTGCCTCGAGGTTAAGCACATGTCGAGCGTGTGGAATAACTTCAAGTCGAGCATTTGGTATTAAGTCTACGATCGCTTGTGAGTAGGCGGGTGGTGTTTCGTCGTCCAATTCGCCGACCAAAACCAAAGTGGAAATTGAGATATCTGGTAAAAGTGCGCGCGAATCATGGTGCACGATCGTGGACAGCGAGTCCAGAAGTCCCTGTTTGTTGACGCGTTCCATTGCCCTTTTTGCTTCTGGTAGCACGGCGAGATTCTCAGGTGCGATCAATGCGGAAAGCAGTGAGTCGGCCATGTCAATCGGTTTATCAATGCTGTCTAATCCTGATAATCGTGCCTTCCGCCATTCATCAGGATCGGTACCGTCGAGTCCAAATTTCGGGCTGGTACACATGAGCGTCAGACTTCGGATTCGATCCGGGAAGGCGGCGGCGGCGTATTGCGCGATCATGCCACCGAAGCTCATACCGACGAGGTCAATAGGTTCATCGGACGAGACACTGTCAATAAAGTCTCTGGCCGCTTGCGTGTAGGCATCAAAGGTGAACTCTGAAACGGGCACTGATTCCCCGTATCCGGGCGCATCCCAGGCAATAACCCGCCGGTCAGCAGATAGATTGCGAAGTTGTGGCTCCCAGGCAAGACGTGAACCACCCAGGCCGTGAAAAAAGACTGCAGTTGGTCCGCTCCCTTGCTCTCGCCAGGAAAATGCTGCGGATTGGGAGTTCTCAGGTTGCATGAGTGAACGTTAAAGTTATGTCCCAATTTTGTCAACGCTGTTGACAAAATAGATTTACTGGCGCAACATATCGCACATGACAACTGTGACCGCCCATGAAGGCGTTAGGGAACAACGGGGAGATTCAACTGGCAAAAGCATGCCGGGCTCCCTTAATCGTGACCAACTCGTAAACGTTATTCGAGAACTTGGGCCAACTTTAAAGGCCCGAGCCGTCGACATAGACCGAAATGCAGTCTTCCCATTTGAAAACTTTGCCGACTTGCGCGCGGCAGGATTTCTCGGATTGTGCGTGCCAATTCGTTATGGCGGATTGGGTGCTTCTTACGCTGACTACATTCGCGTTTCGCAGGAGATAGGTCGATACTGCGGTTCAACTGCACTGACCTTCAACATGCATAACGCGACCATGCTGTGGGCCGGTGAAGTAGCCGACCTGTTGGAAATGAGCTTGGAGGAGCGCGAAACACACGAACGACGCAGAGCTGAAATGTTTCGCGGAGTCGTCGAAAACGGCGAAATTCACTCGCAGCCTTTTAGCGAAGGACTCAGCCCCGGTGCACTCTCGGGGGTCGGGACAAAAGCCGAGCGAGTCCCAGGGGGTTACCGGGTAACCGGCCGTAAAATTTTTGCATCCCTTTCAGGGGCGGCACATCGGTACAACGTCACCTGCCAGGTACCAGGCGAAGATTTCTTGCGTTTACTCTCGCTCAGGTCACATGCAGAGGGTGTGGAAATCACCGATGACTGGGATCCGCTGGGCATGCGTGGAACGGTTTCACGAACCCTTTTGATTAAAAATGTTTTTGTCCCAGACGATGACGAAATTATGCCCGGTGGGATGTACGACCAGGCCGCTAACCGGTACCCGTACCTGTTCATGTCACTTGCCCCCGCTTATCTCGGGTTGACCAAGGGGATTCTTGACTTCACCAAGGACTACCTTCGCGGAGAACTTCCGGGAGCTGCAAGTGGGACTGCCCGCCGCGATAACCCCATCAAGCAATATGGCTGGGCCGAGATGCAGATCAAGTACGAACAGAGCAGGGCCATGCTGCACTCGGTGATTGACGCGGCGCATATTGATCCCGATGAAGACACAATGGTGGGCGCTTGGACCGCTGTCTACACGGTCATGGAGCACGCAAACGAGGTTGCTAGAACCGCCGTGCGGGTGTGCGGGGGTCAATCAATGTTGAAGAATCTGCCACTGGAGCGTATGTACCGAGATTCGCGACTGGGCTCAACCATGTTGCCGTGGAGCGCTGAAGTTGCTCTAGACCGGATTGGAAAGGCGCGCCTGTATGATTGAGGCGAATAGTTATATTGACTCTTTTACCACTGAAGGACTTCCCCCACGTGATCAGTGGCCCACAATCCTCCGGGACATTCCCGCGGTCCGCTATCCAAATCGACTGAATGCAAGTGTCGAGCTTTTGGAGAAAAGTAATGAACTTGTTGGCCGAGATAAAACAGCCGTTATCGCTGATGACGGAACTTGGACTTATGGCGAATTAATAGACGACGTAGCCCGCACGGCACATGTATTGAAAGCTGCAGGACTGCAATCGGGGAATCGAGTGCTTCTTCGTGCGCCGAATAACGGTTGGTTGGTTGTCGCTTGGTTGGCGGTTCTTCGAGCCGGTGGCGTTGTTGTGACGACAATCCCGATGATTCGTGCGGGTGAGATTGAACAATTGGTGCGTGTGTGTGAGCCCAATCTTGCAATCGTTGACCACAGGTACCTTGAGGATTGGCAAGCGGCGGGCACGCGAGCCATCCCAACAATTATTGTTGGAGGAAACGGTCCACAAACACTTGAAAATTTGGCAACCACCAAGTCAACCGAATTTAAGCCTTATGACTCGCTAGCCAGCGATACCTGCATGCTGGCATTTACTTCAGGAACTACAGGGAAACCAAAAGCTACGATGCACTCACACAGTGATGTCCTAGCAATTGCGGACACTTTCAGCGCTGAGGTGGTCAAGCCAAACTCAGCCGATATTTTCTCAGGCAGCCCCCCGGCTGCCTTTACTTTTGGGCTCGGCGGCCTCGTCATCTTCCCGCTCCGAGTTGGTGCGACTACGGTTTTACTCGAAACAGGATCTCCATCTAATTTATTGGCAGCGATAGAAAAACACAGAATCACCTGTATTTTTACCGCACCGACCGCGTATCGCGCAATGCTAAATCTAATTGACACTTTTGATATCAGTTCGCTTCGAAGGTGTATTTCGGCAGGAGAAACCTTGCCTGAATCCGTCTGGCATAAATGGTTCGATGCAACGGGTGTGAAGTTAATCGACGGTATCGGGGCAACCGAAATGCTGCATATCTTTATTTCTGCCTCCGACTCAGACATCAGGCCAGGTTTTACCGGTAAAACTGTTCCCGGGTACGAGGCAACGGTACTCAATGAAGATCTGGAAGTACTTCCCGCTGGAATGCAGGGAAGGCTTGCTGTTCGCGGCCCAACGGGTTGTCGATATTTTAACGACGAGCGACAAAATATTTATGTCCAGAACGGCTGGAATCTCACAGGTGACATTTATGAAATGACCGAGGACGGATATTTTCGCTACCTCGCTCGTGCAGATGACATGATCGTCTCCAGCGGTTACAACATTGCCGCCCCTGAAGTTGAAAATTCGCTACTTAGCCACCCATGTGTAGCTGAAGTGGCCGTGGTCGGTGAACCCGACATCGATAGAGGCGTCGTTGTGAAAGCTTTTATTGTCCTTCAATCCTCGTTCATTACCAGTGATCCTGACGGTGAACAAAAGTTGAGAGTGGAGTTGCAAGATCACGTTAAGAAGAACATCGCGCCATACAAGTATCCGCGCGTGATCGAGTTTGTTTCTGAGCTTCCCAAATCACCCACCGGGAAATTGCAGCGACACCGCTTGCGCAAAACTACAACAAAATAATTAGTAGCACTTGATAGACGAAGGTTAGTGAACAAGCCGCTTTGAATGATCAAGGAAAATTACCCTTAAAAACTTGGAGGAGATATGTCACAACGAGAAAATTTGCCTAAATCGGATCGCGACTTAGGCCCTGGGGATCAACAGACTAAGTCGACCTCGCTACGGCATGGAAAACTTGGACTCTTAGCAATTATCTTTTTTGTTGTAGCTGCTGCTGCGCCATTGGCTGGTATGTCTGGTGCATTCTCAATCGCAGTGGCGCTCGGCACGGGGGCTGGCGCGGCTGGCATGTACGTTGTTGTCGGTCTCGTCTTGTTAATTTTCGCAGTTGGTTACGCAACCATGAGTCAATACGTAACGAACACCGGAGCATTCTTCGCCTACGTTGGCCGAGGGCTCGGTATCCGTTGGGGTGTTGCTTCAGCGATGGTCTCGTTGTTGGCGTATCTCGCAATTCAATGGGGTGTCCTTGGATTCCTTTCCGGACAAATGTCCCTGCAAATGCAGGACAAACTGGGACTCACCCTCGACTGGTGGGTCTATGCAATTGTCATGATGGTTCTCGTCTGGGTCCTTTCATCACTTTCAGTCGATGTTGGCGCAAAAATTTTGGGCGTCCTACTTATCATCGAAGTCCTCGCTCTTCTCATTGTGGCGATTGCAATTCTGATCGCAGGTGGGGCAAACGGTATCGAGGTTGAAGCATCTTTTAGTCCGTCCAATATTTTTGCCGGCGGACTAACCGCTGGTGCTGGTGTTGCATTTGCCTTCGCACTCGCATCCTTCGTTGGCTTTGAGGCGACAGCAATCTACGGTGAAGAATCAAAGAATCCAAAGAAGACGGTTCCAAGAGCGACTTACATTTCCGTACTGTTCATTACCTTCCTGTTCGCAGTCGTCGGTTTGGCACTGGTCTCGGGACTTGGCGCTGACGGAATCGTTGACAAGGTATTCGCAGTGACTGCAGTTGACGGTGTTCCACTGACGGATCCTGCTGCGGTTCTCTTTGGTTTGACAGATGAATACGTGGGAACCTGGCTAACACTTCTGTTCTCGTGGATCGTGTTGACTTCGCTATTTGCAGCATTACTCGCATTTCAGAACAGCGCCTCGCGCTACCTGTTTGCCATGGGCCGTGCAGGTGTGCTGCCAAAGGTGCTTGACAGAACAAACTCACGCCAATCACCATTCGTGGCGACCACTGTGGTTTTGATCTTGGGCTTGGTGCTTATCGTCGTATCTGTCATTGTTGGATGGGATCCTTTCATCAATCTCTTCTCTTGGTTCGGTGGAGTTGCCGTCATTGCAATTGTCTTAACCGAGATTTTGGTGTCAATTTCTGTTGTCGTCTACTTCCACAGGACCAAGCAGGATACGCGTTTGTGGCATACCAAGATCGCTCCGATTCTGGCGGCGCTGCTATTGATAGTTGGCGAGTACATGTTGATCTCGCGATTCAACCTGTTCTCACTCCTAGCGCCAAATCCCGAAATGTGTCCTGGCGACCCAGGTTCGGGTTGCGGACCGTTTGAAATGACCGGGACCGGATGGGTTCTCGTATTGTTGACGCCCACCGTGTTTATTGTGGGTCTGATTTTGGGAACAATTCGAAAGAACAAGGAAAATTATGACGCGGTTCAGAACTTTGCGTCTTAATCCTTCGTATCGGGAGTGTTGAAGGAACGGCCGTGATTGTGGGGAGCGATCAATGATCGCTCCCCACAATCACATAGACCAAGGTCTATGCTGAGTCTATGGCGCTAGCAAGAGCTGTTTTGACTGCAATTGACGCTCCGGAGCCTTTCACCCTGGCCGGCTTCTACTCGCAATTAATTGGTGGTGAGGTCCAAGTTTGTTATCGCAATGCGGCCGGTGATCCTGAGTGGGTTGAGATTCGTGAAGGCGCCCAGCGAAAGTTAGCTTTTCAGTTGGTCCCGGACTATCAAGCACCAACGTGGCCAAACGGTCGATTACCGCAGCAGATGCATCTTGATCTGGAAGTTGAAGATCTTGACGCCGGGGAGACGTTCGTTGTCGCAATCGGTGCGGTGAAGTCTCCGGTGCAACCAGGAGAGACATTTCGGGTATTTCTTGACCCAGCGGGCCATCCATTTTGTCTTGTATCCATTGGCGCTCTGGACTAGGGACACGCTATGGGAATCCAGCGACTCAACCATGCCGTTCTCTATGTGAGAAACGCTCCAAAAAGCGCCGAATTTTATTGCCGAGTGCTGGGATTCACGGAAGTGGTCAATCTGGACGGACGCGCTATTTTTTTACAAGCATCCGACAGTACAAATGACCACGACCTCGGACTATTTAGCCTGGGCGCAGATGCAGCCGCCAGTGGCGCGGGTCAAACGTCCGTTGGGCTATACCACCTGGCATGGGAGGTTGACACCCTCAGTGAACTGCGCAGAGTTGGTGAAAACCTGCGTGTCGCGGGTGCACTCACCGGAGCTTCAGATCATGGAACAACGAAAGCTCTCTACGCTCGCGATCTTGACGGACTCGAGTTTGAAGTGAGT
>Ga0208413_1002470_pt1 | contig 10590 bp, 13 predicted proteins | sample AntAceMetag02UKD_FD_184761 | JGI IMG/M metagenome (GOLD analysis project Ga0208413, IMG submission 184761) | Saline lake microbial communities from Ace Lake, Antarctica - Antarctic Ace Lake Metagenome 02UKD (SPAdes) (version 2) | ecosystem: Environmental > Aquatic > Non-marine Saline and... | reverse complement strand
GGATGGTGCAAATAATTACCAAATAATACGTGAAAGATCCTGGCTGGCGCGGTCCAAATAGTCGCAACCAACCCCTTTATAATACTGCTTCTGATTTGGTCTAAACGCTCGCACTGGGTTATCGACACGAGGACGGCCCATTTTGCCGCTGAATCTAATTCCATGCTTTCGGGATAGTGTCGCAACGGTTCCGGCTGGAATCTCTACCAGCGCCGCTGTGGCGCTTCTGGTATGCCCAAGATCCGCCAGCGCTGCTATTAATTGTATTTGTTCGGGGGTGTATTTACTCATACCCATAAAGCCCCCAGTCAAGGAGGCAGCCAGCGCGGCTATGATGGTCATTGGCGTGTTTATGGGTTATAAATCATTACTGCAAAGAGGTGCGATCACAGAAATCAAATAATTTTCTAACCCGTCATTTCTCATTTTTTGTATATCGATCACGCTTTTTTCGGCGTCTAAAACCTGACCCAAGTTATAGGTTTCTCCATCCGAATCAGCAGCACTAATATCGCCGTTTTTGTCCTGTCCTATTCTCCAGATTCCATAAATCATTGCTGTAATGTTAGGATAAACAATTATTGCAAAACTGCCCTCAGGGATGTCTTTATACAATGCTTTCATTTCCTTTAATCCTTGTGCGTTTGCGAGTAAGTAAAGCCATCTTATAGGGTCTAAACACACAATGCAAACATTTTAATGTTATTAAATACAATCAGGCACAAAAAAGCGGCCGGAGCCGCTTGGCCGCAAAGGATTATGCCAGATAATATTTAATTGATTTCTTTCCATTCTTTGCTTTTTCTTCCACTGGCTTTATCAGTCTTTCCTCTATCATCACGGAAACCATCTTTTCAATGGCTTTGCGCTTAAACTTCCTGATCCTATTATCAAGCGTTGACAGCGTTTCGCCGTGATCTATCCCTATGCGCTCAATAATGCTGGCCTTTAGCACGCTGCCGGGGTCGTTTTTCTCTTCGTCATTGACGTTTACAGTGTTCATCTTTTCGGATAGGTCTTTCTTAATCAGTGCAAAGGCCCATCGAACATGCTCCGCTGTCCGAATCCCCGATGGCGCGGCAAGTATCAAAGATACCTTGGCTATCATTTCATAACCGCGCCTGACAATCGCTTCCAGCCCGGTGGTTTCCTTTTGGAGCTCGGCATAATTCCAGATCCAGTCAGATACCTTCTCAAGCATAGCCCTTGCTTCTTTGTCGGTGCTCACCTTTATGCGCTCGCTGTAGTATTCAACCCTTGTTTGGTTCGCGTCAAAATTACCGCCACCATATAGGCCAGCGATTGTTTGTTGCATGCCAAAGCTCATTGGCGGTTTCTTAAATTTCTTTTTGATTCGCGGGTTTGTGTCTAGCTGGTTAATAAACAAAGACCGGCCAATAAATCCGTTGGTTGCCTGTTCTCTGGTAATCAATCCGTTAAAGGTTTCGGGAGTGGTCAACCCCATCAAAGAGATAAACGGCTTTTCTAGCCCGTTATCTATATGCCCAAGCGCCCGCTCAAGGTTTGGTATCCTAGCCGCAAGCTGGCCACTTGGATCGTCGTTTTCTCCGACTGCCTTTTGGCACTGTTTAAGCTCCATTGACAGCGCCTTGCGAACGTCGTCCTTGGTGTCACCTGTTAGCAGCATATACCCATTGGATTTTGAGTAGGCAGACATAAGAGCCGCAATAACGCCGTCCAAATAAGAAGCCCCGCCGTGCTTTCTTGCGTTGTTTATGCGCTGGAGAAAATAACCAAACTCGTCTACGTCGTGAAAAGCTGCCTGATTCTTGATTAGGTTTCTAATGATTTCCTGCTCTGACTTTATTGGTCCATGACTTGCGCGGTGAATACCTGCGGCCCGGTGAACCTCGGCAACCGATTGGCTGATTGCTTCTTTACCCGTGCCGGATCCAGCAACACAAAAAACAAAAAGATTTGCTGTCACGTCGTCAATGTCGTCGGTATATCTTAATCCGCAAACATTGGTCGTCGGTATATCTTAATCCGCAAACATTGCCCATGGAAAATAGGCCGCCAGCAACCGCCAAGTCTTCGCGCGGGTATCTGCACTGGGAATTAATCCATGCAACAACATCCCCAACAAACCCTGGTGGGCGCAACAAATCAACGCCATCGATTGAAAAGGGTAAGCCGGTTTCATCCTGTGGTGCGTCCTCTGGCACATCCCATTCAATGCCGGAAACAAATTCCACTTCCTCTGTCCAGCCGCCAGCTTCGGCATGATGAACCAATGTTCCAAGCGTAACCGGATTGGCAGACTTGCCGAAACTCTGCCATTTCATATCCATGATACGCTTGTTATATTTAGATGAATATCCATGATACGCTTGTTATATTTCGAGGATTCGCTGGCCCATGTATCCCAAAGGTAGAATCCGCTTCCACTGGTAGCGCTATGAACAGCCATCCCAATCCTGATAAATATCTCATAGTCAAGATCATCATTGATGATGTGCTTTAGCATATCGGCAATATCGGCGTCTGAAATATCAACCTGTTCGCCATTGTATTCAGCTCTGTGTATTTCTGGCTTTTCTAAAAGGTCAAGCAATTCCTGTGGCGCTTCGCTTATTTCATCTGGCCCACCCAAAACGCATTCGTATTTATTACCACTGGCGTGCATCGAGCCCGGTCCAACAACGTAGCCGCTAGATTTAAAATCGATACCAGGGTATTCGGCGTGGGTTTGCTTAAGCGCCATCGTCGGCGCTTTAAAATAAAGGTGTTTAGAGCCCTTGCCTGATCCTGTATTAACTATCATGCCAGCGCCCGCAAGCGCCGGTATTTTTTCTAGCAATTTTTCATAAGATGGTACGCCGCCGTTTTTTGAATCAACATCGACAACAAGCAGCCCTTGAACCAAAACACCATAGCCCGTTGTAAGCTGGCCGGTTAGTTCCATAACCTCTAGCTGATCTTCTGACCAGTTCGGCGTATGCTGCCAGTTTGCGGCGACTGGATGCTTGAACAATGCCGCGCAATCCTCCCATCCACAATTGCAGCCTTTTTTTGTTGCGCCATAAAGCCCGAAAATCTTGTATCCAGATTCTAAAAAATCCCTGTACAACATTATTGCTATCCTTTTCTAAAGAATTCCGAAAGCGCTTTCATTACGTTGAGCGTTGGATTTGCGTTTGGATCGTCTCGTATTTTCCGCAGAGTGTTGTAGTGTAATCCGGTTTTAGCCGCAAGCGTTTTCAGCTTTGCGTCTGTGAGCTTCTCGCTTAATTGTGTTAAAGACATCGGTCTAATTTCTGGCATTGTTAAGTCCTCGTTTTTGGTTAGTAACATTAAAGTGTTGACAATAGTACCTGCACTCAGTATCGTTGGCAACAGTTACAACAAATCAATCACAAATAAGGAGTGATAAATCATGGCATTAGAAGGCGTATCAAAACCAGCAAACCGTTCGCTAGTAGGTACAGTGTGCGGCGACTCGGGAATTATCGTTGGCAACAGTTACAACAAATCAATCACAAATAAGGAGTGATAAATCATGGCATTAGAAGGCGTATCAAAACCAGCAAACCGTTCGCTAGTAGGTACAGTGTGCGGCGACTCGGGAATGGGAAAAACTGTTCTTGCTTGTAGTTTCCCAAGTCCTATTGTAATAAGAGCCGAGGACGGTTTACAGTCTATCCCCGAAGCAACCAAGCCGGACGCGTTCCCTTTGTTGTCCGGTGCTGACGCTGTCGAGGATCTAAAGGGTCAATTAATGCAATTGATTCGAGAAGACCACGACTATAAAACTCTTATTATCGATTCAGTAACAGCGCTCGATAGAATGTTTGTCGAGCATATTGTTGCAAATGACCCCAAGAAACCTAAATCAATTAACCAGGCTCTTGGCGGATACGGCGCGGGCTTAAGCGCTGTTGCGGCACTGCACAGCTCTGTTAGAAAGGCTTGCGGCGTTCTCAACACCAAGAAGGGTATGCATATTATCTTTATTGCCCACGCCGACACTGAAACAATGGAATTGCCAGACGCGGAACCTTACACGCGCTACAGCTTGCGCTTAAATAAAAAGAGCGTTCCGTACTATGTCGATGATGTTGACCTAGTTGGATTCTTGAAGCTGGAAACGCACGTAATCGGAAACGAGGGCGAGCGTAAAAAAGCAATCAGCGATGGCACTCGTGTGCTGGTTTCTTATAGCACGGCCGCCAACGTATCTAAAAACCGATACGGAATAACGGAAGACCTTGAGGTTGAAGAAGGTGTTAATCCTCTTATCGATCTTGTACCATCACTGACCCCTAAACAGGCCAAAAAACCAACAACCAAGCAATAAAACAGGAAGCAAAATTATGTCAGAACAAAACTTTTGGGATACATCCGACGGCGAAAGCGCCGCAACAACAACCGGCGAGTTTGACGGCGGTGGCGGCGATATCGAGCCAATTCCAGCCAAAACCCAAGTCCTTGCAGCAATTGACGAAGTAAGCTGGGATTCAAGCGAATACGGGGACCCTGACGAGTATATAAAGGCGAGATGGACCGTTCTTGGTCCTGAGGAATATAAAGGCCGCAAGGTTTTTCAGAAGATCCGTGTTGAATCTGAGGATTCTAAAAAAGCCGACAAAGCAAAGAGAATGCTTGCAGCTATCGACGCCAACGCTGGCGGTAAACTTGCCAAGGCTGGCGAGCGCCCAGACGATATTTCATTGACTCAAAATCTTTGCAACAAGCCAATGGTCTTAATGTTGCAGCTTTGGAAAATGGAAAACGACGACGGCCAAGAAATGACCGGCAATTGGGTTAGCTCTGTTTCTCCGCGCAGTAATAAAAAAGCGGCGACGGGTAGCGGCATGAACGCTGCGAAGAAAGCAGCGCCCAAGGCTGAACCAGCGCCCGATAACTTCGACGACGAAATTCCCTTCTGATCTAAAACCCCTTGCATAGTTTGCCCGGTTTCGGCCGGGCGTTTTTTAAAAGGAAAAACACAATGAGCGAAGTAAAAGCACCACAAAGAAGCAAAGAATGGTTTCAGGCCCGCAAAGGTAGAATCACGGGCTCGATAGCTGGCGCAATTCTTGGCCTTAATCCTTGGCAGACTCCAGAGGATGCCATGAGAACAATGGTCCGCGAGTACCACGGAGCCGAGCGCGAGTTCCAAGGCAACGTAGCGACCGAATGGGGCACGCATAACGAAGCGACCGCGCAATTTGATTATGAATTGGAGACTGGCAACACTGTTACCGAATGCGGCTTTTTTGAATATGAGGACTGGCTTGGCGCGTCTCCAGATGGTTTGATTGGCGATAATGGTCTGATCGAAATAAAGTGTCCTTTTGGTATTCGCAACAAAGAAAATCCAGAATTTAAGGATTTAATAAAAGACCTTCCTTATTATTATGCTCAAGTACAAATTGAAATGCTTTGCGCTGGCAGGGATTTTGTTGATTTTTATCAATGGACGCCTAGCGGCACAGACCTTCAAACCACGTCCTCAGATGGCTGGTGGCTTACCCAGAACCTACCAATCCTTAAAGCCTTTCACGCCAGATTTTTAAAAGAAAAAGACAACAGTATCCACCTAGAGCCAAGGCGCCCAACTATTAACAAAAAAGAAGCGCTGCAATTGGTTGCTGAAATTGATGATTTGAGCGAAGCGGTTGCGCTGGCAACCGAGCGAAAGACACAGGCAATGGCCGAGCTTGTGGCAATGACAGACGGACGATCTAGTATTATTGGCGATCGATTGTTGACCAATGTTGAAAGGGCTGGCGCTGTCAGCTATGCTAAAATGGTCAAGCGATTGCGACCAAACCTTACCAGCGCTTATATGGACAAGTTTCGCGGCAAGCCGTCTAGCTATTGGAAGTTAAGTTAATGTTTACATGCGATAACTGCCATGAGGAAATAAAAGAAAGCGAATCTGGGCTTTGTGATTTCTGCAATGACGCCCAGCTTGAAGAAGAAAGAATAGACAAAAGGGAACGCGATAAATGGCAGGGCTAAGAGACTACCAACAACAAATGCACAGCGCCATCATGTCTCACATAAAGAAAACCCTTGCGGCCTGTGTTGCGGAAGCCGCGACCGGCGCAGGGAAAAGCCACAACATTGCAGCGCTGGCTAATGAGATTCACAAAATTAGCAAAGGTAAGCGGGTTTTATGTCTCCAGCCAAGCGCCGAACTTGTCGAGCAAAATTATGAAAAGTATTTGCTTACAGGAAACCCAGCCAGCTTGTTTAGTGCGTCGGCTGGTCCGGTATCAATGCGCCACCCAATTATATTCGGCACGCCTGGCACGGTCAAAAACAGGATCAGCCGGTTTGGTGGTGACATTGCTGCGGTAATTGTTGACGAATGCCACGAGATCACGCCAACCATCCAGCATATAATTGAAAAGGTGAGGGAGTTAAACCCACAAGTAAGAGTGATCGGGTTTAGCGCCACGCCCTATCGATTAAAAACAGGTTACATCTACGCAATTGATGAAAATGGCAAATCGATGCCCGAGTCAAGCTGCGCGGATCCCTATTTCACAAAGAGGGTTTATACTGTAAAGGCTCCTTTTTTAATTGACAAAGGATGGTTGACGCCACCAGTTATTGGTGAGATAAATTCCGGCCACTATGACACGTTGGCTATGTCGCTTAATGGCAATGGCAAATTTAAAAGTGAGGACGTTGACCGCGCATATCACGGGCACGGCAGAAAAACGGCTGCAATCGTTGGCGACGTTATAAACCAAAGCAAGTACCGCAAAGGCGTTATGTTTTTTGCTGCCACGGTCCAACATGCCGAGGAAGTCTATGCCAGTCTGCCACCCGAGATATCCGCAATACTTACAGCGCTGACAGGAAAAACAAAGCGAAAAAAGATAATCGCGTCCTTTAAGCGCCAAGAAATAAAGTACCTAGTCAATGTTGGCGTTTTAACCCGTGGATTTGACGCAGATCACGTTGACGTCATAGCTATATTGAGAGCAACAGAATCTGTTGCGCTGTTACAACAAATCATTGGGCGCGGACTAAGAATAAGAGAAGGCAAAGAGGATTGCTTGATTCTTGACTACGCCGAAAACATCGACCGCCACTGTCCAGACGGAGACGTGTTCAACCCAAAAATAAAGGCCGGTTTTATAAGTAGCGAAAAAGCAATATTAGAAACCAAGTGCCCAGAATGCAGTAACCTGAACGAGTTTTCAGCAAGACGCAACCCTGAAAAATTCCCGATAAATAAAAACGGGTATTTTATAGATCTGGAAGGTTTACCAATCGAAACCGACATGGGGCCAATGCCAGCGCACCACGGGCGCCGCTGCTTAGGCCTAGCGCTTGTTGCTGGAGAATATAGGCAATGCGACTACCGCTGGACGTTTAAGGCGTGCCCGCACTGTGATGGCGACAATGACATTGCTGCGCGTTATTGCTCCCATTGCAAAGGTGAAATAATAGATCCTAACGAAAAGCTAAGGATTGAATTTAAGGCAATGAAAAGAAACGCCGCCATGATTCAGACCGACGAAATTATATCAATGTCTAGCTTTTCCAGTGTATCGGCAAAGGGAAACGAAACGATTAGGATTGACATTGTTACCCCTTACCGCAAGTTTTCCGTTTGGCTTATGCCTGGCTATTCTTCCGGACCAAAAGCCAAAGACCTTGCAATTTACAATGAATCGACCAATTATGGCGACCGAGTCCCGCTAACCGTTACCTATAAAAAGGATGCGGAAACCGGATTTTATAGAGTTTACGATTACGATAGGCCTAAAGATGAAGCTCCATAGCGACATAAAAGTATTCGGGAACGTATCGTTTCGAGGAAAGTGCCCAACCGAGGGCGCTGAGCAAATGACGTTTTTTAATAAGCTGCGCCGCGAGTACCCAGACACCTATGGAAAAATAGCCATTCACCCAAGAAACGAGGGTAAGCGCGACATACGCCAAACCGACCGCCACAAGGCGGAAGGCATGACGCCCGGTTCTAGTGATATCATTATCCCTGGCTCAATAACGTTTGTTTGTGAGCTTAAGCGCCAAGACCATACCAAATGCGTTTGGCAACCGGGGCAGGTTGAATACTTGCTTGCAGCCCAACAAGCTGGTGCATTTGCCTGTTTAGCGTTAGGATGGGAAGCTGCATGGGAGGCGTTTTTACAATGGTCCGTGCATCCGAGCAAATAACGGCATACCTAAACGGAAAACAACCAAACCCAAGCGCAGCCATTTTTAGCGCTGCCGCCCTACCGATACACAAAAAAGCATTATCAATTTTAAGGATGGAAAAAAGCAACCGATTAGCAGAAATAGAAAAAGCGCATAGCTATATTCAGCAAAGGCTTAAGGATGAAATGATTAGACTAACAGCAACCAAAAAAAGGAAATGAAATGTCAAATCCAATAATCCCCGACTATAAGATTTTAAAGCTGGGAAGCCCAACGGAAGTTGAAAAGCGATGTATTGAGGCGTGGATAAGCCAAGGGAGTAGCCGCGCCGCTGCGGATTTTCTTGGCGTGACTCATTCAAGCGTTGTTCGTGCCGTTGGACGGGTTATGAAAAGAGCAATTGCCGCTGGCTATAATCCAAAACCAATAATTGAGCCGGACAAAGAGGTTTCTGCTGGAAATTCTGAAAAAATAGATAAGAAGCTATCGCAAAAAGTGCCGACCTATGTTGTCACCTGGGCGCAAAATGCCACGGAAGTTGATACCGAATTCCTTGCATCGATCAAGCAATACTGCAAACACAGAAACGCCATGCTGGTTGTTATACCAGGCAGGTATAGAAACCCGACAAGCGTTAGTGAAAACGAGATTTCCAAGAGGTCAAAAGAGTATTGGGCCGACGAAGTTTCGCCATACTTAATGAATCACAGAAAAGTGCTGAACAGCAACATATTGATAATGGGAGACATCAAAACCCAGCCAACCGCCAGCCAGCCGCTCTCAGGGCTTGAGGCGATAACAGGAGGGATGTCTGGTATATTCGGGCACCCAAAGGTACAGCTAAAGGCCGTGGCGACGCCACAACACGAGCTTCCAAAGTTATTAATGACCACTGGAGCAATCACTAAGTCGAATTATTCAGACACGAAAGCTGGCGCAAAAGGTGATTTTCATCACATTATTGGCGCAACAGTCGTTGAGATTGAGGGCGACACCTATCACACAAGGCAAATTGCCGCCATGGAGGATGGCAGTTTTATCGATCTGGATTATGAGTACACGCCAACGGGTAAAAAGAAAGCCCCAAGGGCCGCAGGATTGACGCTTGGCGATATTCACACAGAGTTTATAGATCCAGATTGCGAAAGGATCACGTTTTTAGATAAGGACTGCATTGTAAAAGTCCTAAAGCCTGAAAAAGTAGTGCTTCACGATTGGTTTGATGGCTATTCTGGATCACATCATCACAAGAACCGAGTGTTTATTAATTACGCCAAGCACAAAAGCGGCAAGAACAACGTGGAGAAAGAAGTTTTACGGACTTTTGAGAAAACAAAAGGCTGGCTTTGTGCTGATACTGAATTCTTTATTGTTGGTTCAAACCACAATGAGCACTTGCTCACTTGGTTGGAGCGTGGCGAGCCTAATCTCGATCCAGAAAACGCCTTGTTTTATCACACCATGATGGCTCGGGTTTTATCTGGCGTGGTAATGGGTGAAACGTCGGCAAAGATTCCCAATCCTCTTGAATTGCTGGCAAGGGATCACTTGGAATTTGACGGCATGAGATTCTTAAAGCGCAGCGATTCGTTAATGATTGCAGGAACAGAAAATTCATTCCACGGGGACAAAGGCGTCAACGGCGCACGGGGCTCTATCAACGCCTACAAGGATATTGGCGTAAAATGCAACACAGGGCACGGCCATTCCCCGGCAATTGAAGGAGGCCACTACAGAGCGGGCACAAATTCACGTTTGGACCTTGAGTATGCGGAAGGCCTTAGTTCTTGGCTGCATACCGACGTTGTGACCTATGCCAACGGCAAACGAACGCTGCTACACAAGTTTGGCCGGTCTTGGCGGGCTAAGAGATGAAATACTTTAATATCTGGATTGACGGCGTACATTTTCAGGGGCAAGCGGTTAGCCGTCGCGCCGCCTTTATCATTGCGGAAGATTTGCCAAGCTGTTCGGCGGCGTCTTCCATAATGATTATAGAGTTCTTTCCTGTTAAACATTAAAATGTTTGCTTTGTTGATTTAATGGGTTTATAGTTACTGCTATACACATTAACCAAAGCCCAAAGGAGGGCCGTATTGTGAGATTTATAGACTGGTTTATGATGGGCGCACTTTTTATTCTTTGCGTTTTTGCATCTATTGACACAGAAACCCAAAACGAAGAATCCGAAATCTACTGCGAAATGGTTGAAATGTTCAACCAAACCGGCGGCGAATACGGCTGGCCGGATTATAAAGAAACTTTTGAAAAGGAGTGTAAACCAAAATGATTGACGATGCCCCTGAATTTATTACAAAAAAATCTTGGCGCTATTACGCTCAGGGACACAATGCACAAACAGAAGGCCAGAGCAAAGACGCTGCAACATGCGTTTTTGAGACGGCAAATAGATCGTGGTGGTTAGCTGGCTGGCATGATTCG
>Ga0208413_1002467_pt1 | contig 10594 bp, 9 predicted proteins | sample AntAceMetag02UKD_FD_184761 | JGI IMG/M metagenome (GOLD analysis project Ga0208413, IMG submission 184761) | Saline lake microbial communities from Ace Lake, Antarctica - Antarctic Ace Lake Metagenome 02UKD (SPAdes) (version 2) | ecosystem: Environmental > Aquatic > Non-marine Saline and Alkaline... | reverse complement strand
TTGGGCAGGCTCAAATTCTGTGATAGATCTCCATCCACTGCGGTTAAAATGATTGTTGAAAAACGCGCAAAGCGCACCCTGCAGGAATCCCTCTATCCCGCGGCCCGCGAATAACCGAAACAATGATAAGAACGATACTCACCTTCCTATTTATTCTTTCCAGCGAACCGCTTAGAGCAGCAGTGGCCCCATCATCTGAACAACAGTTGATCCAGGCCGTCCCGGAATGTGATGTCGATCAGGACGGGAAACTCACCCCATCGGAAATCTGGTATGCTCGAAATCTCAGCGTCGCAAAATCGGAACCTTGGTTGTTGGCCGTAAAACTGATTGGAGCGAGTTATACGCCTTCTACTCTTTCAGATGACGACCGTTATGGACCCGAGGTAGGAAGAAAAATCAAACTCTTCATCCTCTCAGGGCAGTCAAACATGGTAGGACAGGGCTTGAGTGCTGAATTACCTGAGGAGCTAGTAAAGCAGAACAATCGCCTACTGATGTTTGAAGGTGGAAAGTGGCAACCACTTCGTCCCTTGAATTCCCTTTTTGGACCGGAGATTACCTTCGCCCATACTATGGCCAAACGGTATCCCAATGAGACCATTGGCATCGTGAAACAGTCCATCGGTGGAACCGGAGTATTAGCGTGGCACCCCCAATGCACTCAGGAAAAAGCCGATCTCACCGATGATGGTAAAAAGGGTAATCTTTGGCAGGAACTCACGAGCAAGGTGCACGGTGCCAAAACTGCCGCCGATTGCCAAATCATGGGATTTATTTGGATGCAGGGAGGGAAGGACATGCTCCTGATGGAAACGGGAGAAAGTTATCTCAGAAACCTGAAGGCCTTGGTCGACGGGATCCGTGACTTTACCGATTCACCCGATCTTCCTTTCGTGCTGGGTTCCTACCGAACCCCCGCAGTGCCCGACGACGTTTCTAATTTTGATTTCACTGAATTGGTCGTGAAAGGCCGACCGGGCTACGCGGCTGTTTTGAAAGCACAACAGCAAGCAGAAGTAGAACTCGCTCCAGCCAAGATGATTCCTTTGCGAAATCTAGAAACGCATCCGCGAAATGTGCATTACAACACTCAAGGCCAGCGGCAACTCGGAAGGCTTTTTGCCGAAGGTTACGTTGAACTTATTGAGCCGTAAAATTCCCCTCTCTGCTTCCACTGATTCTTTTCGTGGGAGTATCAACGTCGAGGCGCTGGGCAATCAGGCGGAATAAAGGATCAATCCATCCTGAATGATGTTTCCCGGCGAAGGGAACCGGCGAACTTAGCGGCCTGAGTGCTTTAGATCAATCAGTCGGGATTGACCCTGCCAGGGGAACTTTACCCGGACGGAAATCAATCTTTCAGCAGGGTAACTTTGTGCCTCACTATTGTGCCGATGCGGATTGCGTGCGGCTTTTGTGGAATGCATTATGCTGCGGGTCAGCTAGCGGAATTCCGCAGCTTTCGTGCTTCTCAATACCCATAATAAAATGACCACACCGTTCGATTTGGATACTTTGCGTCAGCACTATGAGGAAGATGGTTTTGTCATTATCCGGAACCTGTTTTCCCCGGAGGAATTTAAAGAGCTCTCCGACAATCTCGATCGCTATGTGAGTGAGGTCGTGCCGACGCTGCCCAAGGATCAGGCCTTCTTCGATGACTACGCAAAGCCGGCCACGCTGCGTAAGATGCAGTCGTTGAATCGGCACGATGAGTGGTTTCAGAATTTCATGCAGCACGGTAAGCATGTCGCGATTCAGGAGTATCTGATGCGCGACAAATGTGATCCGCAGGGCTTGGAGTGGTTTAATAAATTACCCTACGACCAGAGCGCGACGCCGGCGCATCAGGATGGCTTTTATTGGTGTCGCAAACCGAATGTCGCCAGCGGGATATGGATTGCGATCGATGAAGTGGAAATCGCCAACGGCGGCCTGTGGTATGCTCGGGGTTCACACCGGGATGGAATCAAGCCTCATGGCGCGAGCGGGGTGCTGGGTTTCAGTCAAGGGTTGCAGGATTATGACACGTCCAAGGCCGATGGCGTGCCGATCGAGCTTCACCCCGGTGATGCGGTGGCACACTCAAGCGCGACGATTCACTGGAGTGGCGTGAACTCGACCAACCGGACTCGACGCGCGGTCGCGACTTTTTGCTATGGAGCTTCGACGGAGCGGGACGCGGAGGCTTTTGCGCGTTACAAGGCGAGCCTCGCGGAACAGTTAGCCAAACGCGGCATCGAATCCACCACCAACCGGGTTTAACGCGGAGGCGTAAAGAATCGAAGGCGGTAGGCGGTTCGAGTCCTCTCTCGGATTGCCAATGATGCTGAGACGCATTTATCGGATTAAGGGTGGCCGGATTTGGCTGGGTGCCTAGTTGGGTGGAGCTGGACGTGATGCAGCACAATCGTGGGGCATGGAATCGGCATGCGAATAATGGGAGTCCTTGGTCGGGGTCGGTTTCGACGGAAGAGGTCGCGCGAGCTCGCGAAGGCGAATGGAAGGTGATCCTGATCAGAAGAAGGCGGTGCCGGCGGATTGGTTTGGAGATAACGGGCGCCAAGAAGTTCTTGGGTTGGCGTCGGCAGGAGCAAGGGTGATGAGTTTTGATAATTCCGATGAGCAATTAGCCCGCGATAAACTGGTGACCGAGCGCGGGCTGTTTGCCTTCACAGGCGCCGTCTTGGCGTGGTTGATCGGGAAATTCATTGGCTTCGATTTGATTCGGGGGCAGGGGCAAAATGAGGTCAGCACGGTAGATTGTAGTGATTTCTAGGGGGCGCTCAAACTCAACATCCGAGCGCCGAATCAGAGAGCTCAGTGGAATTGGCCGCAAAAAGGCGCAAAAAGCACAGGACTGTTTCCTTGAGTTTGAAGTGAGCCTATAGGCTCATCGCGTCGGTTGGGCTTTGTGCCTTCTTGTGGCAATTAATAGCGGTAGGTTGGCTCCGTGCTCTCTGCTTACTCCTGTGAAAATAGGCGGCGGAGTGAGTTCGTTTTGCCATGACATCTTTGATTTCGAATCAGAGGGCTTTTTCCCAGAACAGGGCATGGCCGGCGGCGGGGGCCAACTCGTAGCCGGCGAATCCGAATTTGGCGTAGGCTTTTTGAGCGATCGTATTATTGCTGAGAACCTCGAGGGTGATTTTGCAGCAGTCTCGGTCCCGGGCGATGGCCTCCACCTTCTGCAGCATGTCTTGGCTCAGACCGAGGCCCCGGAATTTCTCCAAAACCACCACGTCATGGATGTTGACGAGGGACTGGCACGCGAAGGTAGAGAAACCCTCAAAGCAATTCACCAAACCCGCCGGTGCTCCATCCACGTAGGCCAAAACAGAAAATGCGTGAGGTAGCTGGGACAGTTTCTGCACCAAGTGGTGCTTGGCGAAGTCGCCCAAAGGAACCCCGCCTCCCATGGGGTCCGATGCATAAGCATTCAGAATTCGGGGAATCTCTTCTCGCTGCTGAGGGTCGCCGTAGTCGGCCTGAATAATATCAACGTCCATACGCAGTGGTTACGTCCAACTTAGGGTGAAACGCAAGAAGACCCCTGAAACCCATATCACGTCCTGCAGGCTAGAGGCATCCCCGGCTCGACGAAATCACCGGGTGGAAACCAAAATGTCATTTCACAAATTTCGATATTTTGCGTTCGACCCCTTTTACAGCCCCGCCTCAGGGTAGGGTGCCAGCATTACGGCTCCACCCGGACTTCGGCCCAGATGATTTGGACTGCGGGGGCGTCGGTCAGCGGGGCGACCACGAGGGTATTGTGGCCGCTCACGACCGCTTCGGGTGGGCAGGCGAATTGCAGGGCGCGGACGCTCGCGGGGAACATCTCGGGCGCGAGGTGATCGGCGAGGCGATGGCAGGGCACCCCGTTGATGGTCACGACGAGGCGGGCATCGACCGCGGCGGTGTCATCGAGGCCGAGGATGAGGGTGGTTGTGCCGTTTTCCGGCTGAGTGCCGAGGTTGAGCGAGAGGGTGACGCCGGCGCTAAGCGCGGCGGGTAGCACGATGCCGGCATCACTCCCCAGCGGTACGGTGTCGCGGTAGGTTTGCGGATGGCGACGGGGCTGGCGGGCGAGCTCCGCAGGGCCGAGGCCGTCTTCGAGCAAGCTACGGTAGTGCGCCACGCTCACCGGAATCGTCTGCGAGTCCATGTAGTTGAAGAGATAAAGTTGATCCGCCCCCTGTTCCCACGCCATGGCGGCCCAGCCGCGGGTGGTCTCGAGGGTATTGGGCACGTTCTGCCCCTCGGGCCACGCACGCATGTTGTATTCGATGCCAGGCGCGAGCACGACATGGTCGGCCGCCGCCCCGAGACGTTCCCGCCAGAGTTGCACTGGGATATCAAAATCGGTCGTGGTCCAAAACGGCGTGGGCACCAGCCAGTCGATGAGCCCCTCACGGGCCCAAGCCGCTCCCGGCATCCCCAAGCCATCCGCCGCGTCGGGATGCGCCGGCACCCGCACCCCCAGCTGAATGGGATGGCCCCGACGGATACTCTGTTCATCCACGAGCTCCCGCACCTCGCGCATAAAGTGAGTCAACGTTTCGCCGCCTTGGGCTTCCTCACCGGGCTTAAAGTGCCAGCTAAATCGCATCCAATCGAGTTCTAGGCCATCGGCATCGTAGCGCTCCAGCAGCTCCCTCACCAAAGCCATCGCATGTTCGCGCACGGCGGGTTGGTTGTAGTCCAGACCGCGGTCGGTCCAGTCATTGATCTCATCCCCCGGGATGCGCCAATACTCCGGATGTTCGATCCAAAATGGACTGTGCATGTAACTGGTGGTGTCGGGCGCATTGTGCACGTCATTCATCCGCATGCTTATCCAAGGAGAGATGCCTTTTTCCCGACTCCGATCAATCCAGATGGCGTAGGGATCAAGTCCTTGTTCGTGGAGGAGCTTGGCGTTTTCCATCCACTTCAAGCCGTTCCCGGTCGGCATCTTTTGATGATCCGTCAACTCCCAGATTACGCCGCGAACCTCACTGGCATAACTGGTTTTCATCGCACTGGCGTTGAGAAAGAGGTGGCTGACCTCGGTGCCGGTATACTGGTCCACCCAGGCATTTAATCCCTCGATCGTCATGTCGTCGGCATCGCGAGTGGTGAAAAAGTGGCTATTGTCCTCATTGATGATGAGGCCGAGCCGCGGAATTGGATCAGTCGCCAGCAGGGTGAGCGAGAGGGTGAGTGGGAGAAGAGCGCAGAGCGCGAGGAAGCGGGGGCGTGGGGTAGGCATGGGGTAAAAGGGAGAGGGCGAGCCAAGTCGCGACCACCGCGGGGCATCCTCGGAGTTAAGGGTGTAAGCGGGATTTATATCAAACAGTAAGGGCCATCGCTTAACCCGAGTAAATCATGTGATCAATCACTGCGATGAGGAGGTAGGCGGGGCGGCGATCTATGCGGCGGATTTCAACGTTAGATCCCGTTGCGGTTTCGAGATCTTACAATTTGCGGTTCGACCACTTTTTCGGCCGGTGAGTTTTGCGACTTCATGGCTCCTGACAACGCCCCCATGTCATCTTTTGCGTCCTCGTCTGAGTGTGGACACGCCAAGTTCACTGAGGCTTATTTGTCGAAGCGAAAGATCGGAATTAACGCGTCGCAGTTTGACCCCGTCGGATTGCCCACAAAGGCGCCAAAAGATCATCCGAGATCTTGTGCACTCTGGCGGTCGATTTCTGGGTCTCGGTGATGTAGAGGCCATCGTCCCAAATAAAATCAGGGTAGCTGATCCGGTCCTCGGTGCTCTCGCCATAGAGCACAGCCACGGGGGCGCCCCATTGAATCACTTTACCTTCGGGTGAATCGACTTCTAGGCCACCGAGAAGATAGGCGGGGTTACGACCGATAAAGCCACTCATTGAGTTGTGGTGAAACCAGTAAATGAAGCGGCCTTTATAAGGACCTGCTGCGAGCTTGCGCACAAAGTTAGCGGCCCGCGGGTGCTTCACCAGTTCACCGTCCGGACCGTAGGTCATGAAGGCAGATTTTGTCCAAGTCCTGCCCTGGTCGCGGGAGTAGGCGTGGCCGGGATGACCGTCGATCGTGCGGTAGGTGCAGAAGAATGATCCATCGGAAAGCACTTCCATGTTCACCTCCGATGCAATGAGGCCCTCGGGCGAGGTCAGCCCTCGGTCGGTTTCGGGCAACAGCTGCCACGTCAATTTGGCCGGGTCGCGCTCGCGATCAATGTTATCGCAACGCAGAAAGAATGCTTCGGATGAGTGGAAGGCTCCCCCCTGAATCCCACCGACTTTGGTGAAGCCCAGGAAGGAGGCACCCTCGTGAGCGATCATCTTGTCCACACTCCAAAAGAAGCGGACCTTGCCTTGGTAGGGGTTCTCACGGTCGATCTTCGTTTCACGTATGGGGACATACCAGCGTTGGGTGGACCAGCTTTCCCCGCTGTCGTCGGAATATTTCAAGGCAAACTTACCGATGAGATCAACCCGATGGGTGGTGTTCTTGCCGTCGACCATCTTCACCTCACGGCGGTCCTCGTAGTTGTAGGTGTAAAACACATACACCCGGCCATAGGGCGTGAGATAGGGCGTGGCCCAGGAGGCTTCCGGCCCGTCAATTGGCTCGATATCGGTCAGCGGCTCCCACGTCTTACCGTGATTCCGACTGCGGGTCGAAACGATGTGCTGCCCCAGATCGCCCTCGCCGCCAGACCCCGTTGTCATGACGCACAGCCAGGTGCCGTCAGGCAACTTCTGCACATAAGGCTGATCACAGTAACCCTCTGATGGAATCTCGTAACCGGTGGTGATATTGATGGCTGGCGGGTCTTGCTCCATCGCAGCCTTAATCATGGCTTTTTGATCAGAGCCGCTTGCCGTGAGGGCAGCGGTCAACAGCGCGAATATTATGATTAGGCAAGAGGGTCTCATGGATAGTTCTTTTCTTCGATTACTTCTTATATTTTCCCATAACTATCGAACAGGGCAACCCAAAGGGAAGGGGTGCGAACCGGGGGCATGGTTAACGCCCAAATAGAATTAACAAGTAGCAGCCTGACCCCGTCGGATTGCCCGCCCAAATAGAATTAACAAGTAGCAGCCTGACCCCGTCGGATTGCCCGTTTCAAATTAATCAATTTTCGGCCTTGTTCAGTCTCAACTCGAAATAGTGTATATCTTGTTTCAAAGGAGGAGAAAAGGCAGGAGAAAGGGGGGCGGTCCTTTTGCCCCCATTGTCTAGCTGTCCGGAGAGGAACTGGTTGATTTCAGCACTCCCAAGGATTGACCAATTGGACTTCGGTTTCGGCGAAGTCCCGAGTATTGCGGGTGGCGAGAGTGAGTTTGTGCTCCAGCGCGGTCGCGGCGATCAAGGCGTCTTCAATATGAAGTTGGAGGCCTTGAGTCGTGTGTTCAGCTCGCAACCTTGCGGCCGTGGCGGCAATGGATGCCGTGATAGGTAGAACCTGGGGAGCAAACTTCTGCTCGATCTCATTCACCCACGAAAGCAGCCGCTCGCGCTTGGGGGTGGATTTCACCAAATGGGCACCATGCCAAAGTTCATGAAGCGTGATGACGGATAGAAAACTATGGGGTAGGGAAGCGCAGTAACGGACCACATTAGGATCCGGTTGGGGACGGGCCAACTCACTGACCACATTAGTATCGAGGAGAACAGACATCGAACCAGAGGCTTATTCGTCGGAAAACTGAACACCGGTGCGAGACGAAGCCCCACGTGCCGGAATACTGAGTTCCACAGCTGGTGACTCCTCGACGAGGAACTTGCCCAAGGGTGTAGACGGAGCCGTGCGTGCGTTCCATTCTTCCTGCGAAACCACCACACAAGGATTACGCGCCCCAATGATCTGCGGACCGTTTCTACGAGCCAGATTAAGCACCTCAGATAGACGGCTTTTGGCGTCACTCACTTTCCATACGGTCGTTCCCATAAAATAGTCCATAATGGACCACTTAGGTTGTGTCAATCTCCTCCACTTAAACGCCTGAATCGGGAGGCAACAGATCGCGCACTGATATCATCCAATCCCGACGATAGTTAGAAACCTACAGCGGTCTCAAATCAGAAATGCCTCCCCGTGCTCTTTCCAGAATGTTAATTTTAAGCGTTCGACGCCTTTGGTCGGCCTTATGCGGTCCCGTCTTCGTTCGCCATTTTGCCGTCACGGGAAAGTGGTAGCGCTTCTTTGTCTGATTGTGCTAGATAGGGCTTCACTCTGACCCTTATGAAATCGCTGCTCATTGTTCTCTCTCTCGGACTTGCTCTGATTCTTTCCCCCTCGAGGTCCGCTGAGGCGGCGGATCAGCCTAATATCGTCTGGATCATGGCCGATGATCTGGGCTACGCCGAGCTCGGTTCTTTCGGGCAAAAGACCATCCTCACGCCTCATTTGGATCGCATGGCAAAAGAGGGCATGCGCTTCACTCATTTTTACGCGGGTGCCACCGTGTGTGCGCCGTCGCGCAGCGTCCTCATGACGGGATTGCACCACGGGCACACGCGGGTGCGAGGGAACGCCAATCCCGAAGCCGCCGGCCCTCAGCGTTTGCAGGATGCTGACATCACCGTGGCGGAGGTGTTGCAGGAATCGGGCTATCGCACGGCTTTGTTCGGGAAGTGGGGCCTGGGAATGCCGGGAGACGAAGGCGTGCCCAACAAGCAGGGCTTCGATGAGTTTTTCGGCTACTTGAGCCAGCATCACGCGCACAATCATTTTCCCGATTATCTCTGGCGGAACGAGGAACGGGTTTCTCTACCCAACAAGGTGACCCCGGTCGGAGAACACGGTGGAGGCTACGCGGAAGAGGCCATCCTGTTCTCGGACGACCTCTTTGCGGATGAAGCGCTGAAGTATGCTGCGCAGAATCAGGAGCAGCCCTTCTTCCTCTATTGGAGCATGATCATTCCCCACGCCAACAACGAGCGCTCGCGGGTGCTGGGAGACGGGGCTCACGTGCCCGATTATGGTCCCTATGCGACCAAGGATTGGCCGGACCAGGACAAGGGGCAGGCGGCGATGATCACTCGCCTCGACAGCTACGTGGGTCGTTTCCTCGATCGACTGGAATCTCTCGGTCTGGCCGAGAACACCCTCGTTATCTTCACGAGCGACAACGGTCCCCACGACGAAAGCAAACATGACCTGACGCGCTTCGAACCTTCGGGCCCCTACACGGGGATTAAGCGGAGCCTCACGGATGGCGGAATTCGGGTGCCCATGATCGCCTGGTGGCCTGGCCAGATTGAAGCCGGCACAGCTTCGGATCACACGGCCTACTTTGGCGATTTGATGGCTACGGTGGCCGAACTCGCCGGTGCCGATATGCCCGCAGGGCTCGACAGTGTGAGTTTCGCTCCCACGTTGCGCGGTAAGCCTAGGGAGCAGGAGTCGCACGAGTTTCTCTATTGGGAGTTCCACGAGCGGAAGTTCCGCCAAGCGGCGCTCTACGACGGACGCTGGAAGGGGATGCGGGTTGGTCTACAGGATGCGCCGGTTGCCCTCTTCGATCTGGACAACGATGTCGCCGAGCAAAAGGACGTCGCCGCCGAGCACCCGGAAATTGCCGAGAAGATTAGCAACTACCTGAAAACAGCGCGAACCGAGAATCCCAACTGGGTTCCCAAATGGGGCCCAGTGAAGTCAGACTAAAGGCGCTACCTCAGCCTGACCCATTTTCTGCGGCCTCCCTTTTGCCCTCCATTGGATTGCCCGCCCAGCTTGGAGTGAACCGCGGTTAGATTAGTCAAGAGTCAAGACATGACGTCTTCTTGGCTGCCTTTTCTGCCTTTCTCCCAATTGCTCTTAATAGCGCTTAGGCTGTTCTGGCCAATCCGACACATCGTGACCCTTAGCTTCTGCTAAACTTTTTAACCATGAGTTGCGATCAAGGAGTGCATTTCCTTCATGGCCGGGGGCGTTGTTAAAATCAGCAAGTCCCGGCCAGATCAAAATTCCTAATGCTGCATCTTTTACATCACCGCTTTTGTTTTTAGATATCTTCCGCTCTGCGGCCTCTGTATTTGCGATATATTCCGCTTTTAAAATTTCGTAGGGAATCTCTTGGTCCCCGTTTTGCTTAACAGAGATGGGATTTGGCTCCGGCGTGCTTACGCATCCACAGGTGGTGAAAGCAAGAATTATTAGACCGAGAATTCTTATATATTTTATGGGATGCACCCTGCTATGGCTATAATTCGCATAATATTTTACAATTATAAAATAAAATAAAATTCGAGCGTGTCTCTTACGAAATCCCCTCCCCTCCGCCGCCCGCGAAATCCTCGGGGGGGGGGGGCAGAAAAAAGGGGGCAGAAAAAAGGGTCAATCCTTACTGTTTGATATTTTTGAATGAGTTGAATTGATGAGGGAGTGGCAAGGAGACTAAGATTTGAATCCGAAGGAGGTCTTTAACACGTCATCAATCGCGGGAACCGGCGGAGCTGGGTATTTGAGAGCGAGGGTGCGAAACGATCATTCGAAAAGACGTTGTATGAAACCTGCGAGCGCAGTGGATGGATCCTCCACGCGTGGGTGATCATGGGAAACCACTTCCACTTGGCCGTGGAAACACCACGGCCAAACCTAAGCGAG
>Ga0208413_1002462_pt1 | contig 10615 bp, 7 predicted proteins | sample AntAceMetag02UKD_FD_184761 | JGI IMG/M metagenome (GOLD analysis project Ga0208413, IMG submission 184761) | Saline lake microbial communities from Ace Lake, Antarctica - Antarctic Ace Lake Metagenome 02UKD (SPAdes) (version 2) | ecosystem: Environmental > Aquatic > Non-marine Saline and Alkaline... | reverse complement strand
CACTACGCTTACCAACATCACGTCCTCGCAGCATAAAAAATCAACCGATACCACTGTCCGAAAACCCCGCAGCAGCCCAGTTCTCCTCGTTGTTAGCTATGGGTCAAGGTTTTCAAATAGAGTTCTAGGGAGAGAGGGGGTGTGTCGGGTGACGTTACTCTTCTGTGGGTTCATGCATGGCGGCTTTATGCAGAAAGTCGTTGAGTCTGTCGCAAATGAGTCTGATGTCTGGGCATCGGTTGCTGTTGACTACAACAGGGTTACAGAATTCCCAGTTTATAAAGTTCTCAAACCCGGTTTGGAAATGGAATTTGACCCCTTAAAGACGATGCGCGCAGATGATGGCTTTGGGTGGTTCGACTTTGCCGGGGTTCCTGATGACGCGCGGCGAGCTTTTTACGTCTCGATGGACCGAGTCTTCCTAACCCCGGCGAGCTTGACCGAGCGGGAGTCGTTGCTTTTTAGGTACATGCGAGGAATGAATGCCTTGATTGAAACTCATTTTCCTAACCCGGGGACCGCATACTTTACTTCTACCCCTCATTTTCATTGGGACATTGCTCTCTCTATATGCCTTCAAAACAGAGGGTGGAGTGTGAGGTGCTTCACGATCTGCTCGGAAAGTCAGTTGTTGCTTGTCAAGACAATCAAGGGTTCGCAAACCGATGAACTTGTGAAGCTCAGATCTGCCGACCTGGTTTCAACTTCCGGTCCTTCGAACGCCGTCTCCGCGAACCTTGCTCAATCGAAGGATTTCAACAAACATGTGCTCCGGCCTGTCGACCGATCGTTCCCAAAAATTGCGAGATTCTTGTTTAGACTCTTGAAGGTTGTATTGCAACCCCAACGGTTTCACTATTTTCCCCAGTCACGGCTGACCCTGATTCTGCTGGGCTTTGCCTGGGCAAAAAACAGAACCAGTTTGAGGCGTTGGCTATCATTAAATGGTCTTACCAGTCTCCCGGATTCAGACTTCGTTTACTTTGCTTTGCATTCCCAACCCGAAAGAAGCACCGTTCCAGACGCAGGAGCGCACTGGTACCAGGCGAATGCAATTTTAGAGCTCCGGAGGGTACTCGCCCCAGAAATTACTATCGTCGTAGGAGAGCATCCTCGCCAAATTGGGCGGCAGGGGCCGGATTTGCGCCAAACGCATTATCGCTCGCCCGTCGACTATCAAAACATTGCATCTATACCGAACACCTTGATGGCGCACTGGACTTTGGAGTCGAATACGCTGATTTCGAAAGCCCTTTTCGTCGCCACTTGCACGGGTTCAACTGGCTGGGAAGCGCTGACGAGAGGGGTGCCAGCGTTGAACTTTGCTCCAGCCTGGTACTCGACAGGGTCCGCTGGGAACGCCGTATGGGACGCTCGCTCGAATATGGCGACGGCAGTTCTGAAGTTGTCCTGTGTTTCCAGGGAAACGGTCTTGCGGGGGGTGAAGCGGATGCGAAGTCTCAGCCATCGTTATGGGATTGCGGGACTGGACTCCTCTGTGGAGTCGTTGCCGGGCAGTGCCTTCGGGCTTGACAGCACGGTCTGGGAGCAGAAGAAGAAACTGCTTGGGGAGAAAATGGCGAGTACATTACTTCAGTCGTACCTGGAAACATTCTCTGCTCATGATCTCTCCGTGGCGCCGCTAACCAAAAAAATCAAAAACTGACCCAACGCTATGTGGTTACTGAAAGAAGTCAACGGCCAGGAGACCACGAGTGTAGGAAAAGCTGTGGGACCCGCGATTTTTTCGGAAAAAATCAGGGTCAACTTCTAGCTCCAGACTTTCAGAGTACTCAGAAGTGTTGATGGTTTCCACGCGAGCAACGCCGAAGTGATGACCGTAGATACCAAATCGCTGAACCTGGAAAACCCTAAATATATAGTCATTTTCTGCGAACAACCCGCCATTTCTCGCACACCGCGGGCCGCTCTTAACTGGGTTCAGCGGGTGTGGTTCCCAAGTCCCACCCTCTAGCTTCTTACTGGAATATAGGTGAAGTTCGGAGGCGTGGCTTGATTTGGGCGTGATTGCTAGGTTGGTCATGATCCACCAACGACCCGAAGAAAAAAAGATATTTGTGTCGACGGCAGAAACCCCGCGAATCAGAACCTCCGCGAGAGCCCAGGAGTGCGGAAAAACTAGGCACTTGTATAGGCGAATTTCGCGAGCCTGATGGGTCTCAGGACACATGTAAATCGAGTTTCCATCCTTGAAGATGAAGGGATAAGACATGTGAAATTCTTCTTGAATAGCAACTGACGGCCCGGTGCAGGCGTTTGGACTGATTTCGAGAACTGATATCCTGCCGCGATGGGTCCTGATGTCAAAATCTTCGACAAAACAATAGTGGCGGCCTTTGTGAAAAAACAGGAAGGGGTCAGCTAAATACCTTCCGGGAGGATTTTTAATTATTACGCTTCTACTTAGGTCCATTGTGCGCCAATTAGATAAAAATTGGTAGCTCACTCCCCATTTCCCGCGTCGGTGGATTATGTGCCGAAAGAACCGAAGACCAAGCACCATCACGTACCGTGTCTGCTGAAGTAGGGTCACTACTACCCCGACATAATTCGTAGGAGCTGATTCAGGGAGGCCCGATGCGGCATACTTTTTCGTACCTAAGTTGGAGAGTACCCGTCGAAGTAGTCCCGCGCTGTAATCAAGAGCAATCAGATAGTTCTGGGAAAAGGTCGGGGCCGTAGGAAAGATGCCTTCCTCGCACGCTGAACCGCGCAATCGCCCGCTTTGGAGCCTGGCGATGCGGACTTTTGTCTCGTCCTCTCCGAGGACTACCTCATCAAATCCTGGTGGCCCAATTCGAGGGCAAGAGAGATTTCCATGCTGGGCCTGGAAAACGCCAACAGGAAATTGGTCAATTAGAGAAGCTCCAAGCCGCAGGTCGCTTGCACAGACGGCTAAGTCCGTCTCCAGTCGGTGGAGTTTCAATATTTCCGACTCCTGATAAATCAGGGTCCTAGCCTCAGCATCCCACTCTGCACAAATATCAGTCTGTGGCCCCGCCCGCCCTCTGGTCTGCTGCCACCGAGTCGGATTCTTAGACCCTCTCAAAAAAAGACTCTCCAAAATTCGGAGGGCGTTGAAAGTGATTTGTCTCACGGTGGTTAGCTGCTGACGAGAACTAGTCCGGGGCGCAGAGCCTTTCGCGCTAGCGCGCTGTTGCTTTAAGGTATGGCGGAGTATACTCACAATCGAGAATTCTTCATCATCCTGAAAAGCTGAAAGTAGGCTCGAGAGTTCTTCATGACTCGTGGCGCCCCCAACGATTAGGCAAACCCGGAGAGGAACACTTTGGGCCGAACAATTCACAACTGCACCCTTTTCTTTGCCGGTTTATTGGAGAAAGCCAGGGCCAGGCAACACCTTCCCCGAGAAGTTCTTAGCGACGAAATCGACCACGAAACGCGCCTCATCTTCAAAATTAGCATCGTTTCCCAAGCTGGTTCGTCAAAGCTTCTTACGGTGGTGCTGAGGATGGATTTTCATAACTTTTTTAACCAAAAGCTGGGCGTGGGCAACGGAGTTCATTTCGGTCTCGACCCTATTCTTGAGGGCCTGTCCCATCTGGAGCCTCAGGTTACGATCTTCAATTAGCCGCTCCAAACAAAGGGTCCATTGTGTGGGGTTGAGCGGAAGAAACCCGTGTACGCCGTCTTCGATTAATGCCCCGCTTGATGGATAAAAATCAGCAACTACCGGCTTGGAAAAGTAACCAAAAGGATAAATACGACCCGGGTTTGAACTCATCTTGAAACGTAGTTTCGAATCGTCTTTTCTGTAACCATACTTGTTCAGCCTCACTACAGGATTATTGAGCTTGGCTGAAAAAGCGGTCCCAATCGTATTTTTTGATGGCGTCAGATTCGGAACAATCCCAATATCGCAGTCCCGCAACGACTCCCAAACATTGGGCTCGCTCCATTCAACTTGTTGGATTTCGAGGTTCCTAAGTCGAGTCGCTGGCCGCCACCGGCCGGTGCGGCTAATTCTGTAATGTGCTTCGAGAACAAGCTCGTGACGGCTGGCCAATTCGTCAATTTTTGGCAGAATCATTTCTCCAAAAGCCTCAAGGTGGGCGCGGTTTCCATGGTAAAAGAGAGTTATAGCAGTGGACCCAAGCCCTGAAGGAGCAGCATCAATTCCCTCCAGCTCTGGCACCCAGTAAATCAAGAATGTGTCGAATATCCCGTGAAGATCTGCTTGCGCTTGATGCTCGATTGAGCCGACGAGGCAGAAATCGACGGTCTTTGCTATCGCGATCTGTTCGCGCGTTGATAACTTTGGGTCTGCGAGGCAGATTAGCATTTTCGGGCCGAGGTTGCGAAAGATTTCGAGCTCAGCCTTTGAGAGCCTTTCAGCGATGATTAACGAAGGCCCGGAAACCCTCACGGCTTCCATGTTTCTGCAAATTTCCGTCTCAAAACCTGCTTCCCTGAACGCTCTCGACACCGTCTTCTCAAGGGTCGAGGCGACAGTACTGTCGGTACGAGTAAAAAACACGACCTTTCCAGGTCTTTGCGTTGCAGTGACGATAAGTGTCTCCCCTCGAAGGATTGAGGTTTGGGTCTACAAAAATTGGTGCTAGCGGGGGTGGAAACTCAATGAAGAGTCTATGCGCTGAGAGTGACACGTCGGTAAAGATTAGACAATTTTGGAATCACAGCCTCAGGAAGGAAGGAGCGGGCACATTCGAGCTGAGCTGTGAGGATTTCGTCGTGGAGTTCTGCAGTCTCGCAGAGTGCCGTGATGGCCGCAGCCCAGGCCGATGGAGAGTTCCACGGGATTCTTGCGAATGGATGCCCGGCCAGTTCCGCAAGCCCCGACGCGTTCGAGACCAGGGCCACGGTGCCACTCAGTGGAGCCTCAACTGCGACAATTCCAAAGCCTTCAATTATTGAGGGAACTGCGACTATCGAGGCATCCACAAGCAGTTCCCATTTTTCTGCCTCACTGACAGGGCCCAAAAAACGGACATTCACTCTCAGGTCATTCGCCAAAGTGCGCAACGACCCTAGTGACCCGTGGTCCGCTCCGGCGAGCCACAATTCTAATCCGGCCGGCCATTCTCTTGAGCCGGCGGCCCGGATTAGGACTTCGAGATTTTTACGAGGTTCGAGGTGTCCCAGGGCCAAAACATATGCTCTAGTTGAATTTCGATTGATCTTGTTTGGAGGCGCGAGAATAATCGGGGGTACAGTCACCACCTGCTGCTCGGGTATCCCGAGAAGTTCAATCATTTCTTGCCTGCCCCAGTCGCTGAGGGCTAACCAGTAGATGATGTTAGGCCGAAAACTTTTCAACACATGGCGTTGGTAGAAAACCTCGGACATGGACCCGCCAATACGAAGCCCTAAAAGGTGCCTTAAATCATGGACCGATGCGATTGTCGGTATATTTGGAGATCCGAAGTAGGGCGGAGCTTCGACGTGCACAACGTCGGCGCCGGTCATTCCCGCAAACTCCCCTATTCGCTTTGAGCGTCCGGTTAGTCGATCTAACTTTCGACGAGACCGGGCGAGGGTCACGCTTGAGAAATTTCTATTGTGTGCCGCCTCATGCACCTCAGCATCTCCACTGACATGAACTTCCAATCCCGCGGACACAAGGCCGTCGGTGACGAGCTCAAATCTCCGCCAAGCGCCAGAACCAGGCCCAGCCATTCCCTCGATTGAAAAGCCGACACTAGTCACCACTTTCGCCGCCTCTTTCCGGAGTCTGCCTCCACCGATGTCTTCCGTTGAAGTAGGACCGCATCCCGGAGGCTTTTGCCCGATGGCTCCGAGAAAGTCCTCAACGCTGTCATACTCTTCACGTCACGAACGGTCCCTGGAGGATTTGACACTCGTCGATTTCCGGAAAAGCTTCGCAGTTTTCGAGAACGTTCTTTCGATCAAACTGCGGACGGTTTTCGACTGAACATTTTTCGCTCCGGGGGCGGTTGGACGGTATATTCCATCACGGACTAGGTCCATATCCCACACTGCATTCGGGTAATGGAGTCGAGCAAATAAGTCTAAAGCCTCAATATCCCCCCAGCGCAAGCGGTGACTTGCCCCGAAAAGGTTTAACCCGTAAGCCCATCGATACCATTCGACCGTTCTGAACTCGCTGGTGCGGTAGATGTTGAAATTTCCCGCACTCCACGGAAGCGAATGAAAATCAAGGTCATCTGAGGATTTTAGCGCGATTGCGAGCCGCGCATCCCGTACTTCGACTGCGTTCTTCGAGATGAACTCTCTGGTAAAACTAATCAGATGTTCACGGGTGTCGAGGATTCGCTGCGACACGTTATTTTCCCTCGCTCTGGCAGTCGCGATAACCCAATCCTCGCTCGCCAGCGCATCGCGAATCCGATTGTCAGGAGATGAGATGAAATCCGAATCATCATCGAATGACACTAGAAAGTCGGAGCGAGCAAGAGCAGGCTCGCTAAACATATTAGTTTTCCAATAACACATGTCTAGATAGCCGATCCTTGACTTTCCAAACCCGCGCGCGTAGGAGCTTTTCCTCGAGTAAAACATATCTTCGTTCCGATAACGCGGGAGAAAGAGCGAAATCTCCTTCACTTTGACGTTTTTCCCTAACTTTGACAGCGCATCCATTTGAGATGGGTTTGGCCTTTGGTGAGGCAAGTGAAACGCATAAATTGGAGTTTCTCGCATTAGCGGGCTGACATCCAAAAGCTTGGTTATCGTTTGGACCGCTAAACGTGGACGGCCAACTAAAACAGCACCGATTACTTTCATTTGAGTCCTTTCGGTTCCGAAACCTGCTCTAAGGTAAACACTTCCGGTAGACTCAAGGCCTACCTGGGAGCTTACATGCCTATTGTTGTTCTTTCCGACCTGTTTTTGTCGCTTCTCGTGTTTGGTTTTGCTGGGTGGGGAGCCTTTTTTTTGGCGAAACGGGCAAGGGTTTCGGTAAAGCCTTTTCTGGTCTCGGTAGCGTTTCTCGTTCCGGTTGGCGTGTTGCTTTACGTAGCAGGAAGCCCATTCTTCCAGATTAGTGATGGCATATTTTATCAAGCCTGGGGAACAGCGATAGCTGAAAGTTGGGCAGGGGGCCCAGACGCCCCCATAGAGGGAAAATGGCCAGGAAAGGTGGTCTGGCCGACCGTCATCGCAATATTCACTTATCTTTTTGGGACCGTTACCGTGACTTTGATCACACTCAACGCCTGCCTGTTCGGATTCAGCGTCCTTGTCACTCAACAGTCCCTTCGTTTACTAACCGGCCAAGATGCCCCCTTTTGGGTTTCCTTGTTCGCTCTGACCTCAACTCCTTTCCTCATTTTCGGGCCTTCGCTCCTACGAGAGTCGGTGTACTGGCTCGGGGCCAGTCTGGGTGTTCTCGCTGTCGCCCACCTAAGGGTCCGTCGCTTTCTTCCCGCATCCCTCGCCTTAATCGGTTCGTCCCTGCTGGTTTTGGCGATTAGGCCGGATGCGGGTGTGGTCCTGGTCTATTCCTTCGTTGCTGCGATTGCAGTTTTGGCCGGTCTAAGTCGGACCGTGTTTTCGAATCCTGCCGCCAGACTAGGGGCGTGGGCGGTAATTCCGGCACTGGTTGTTACAGTGTCACCGGCCGTTGAGTTCGTGCGGCCCGGTGTTGAGGCCACCACTATAGTGAGAAGCGCCTCAAATTTAGGGGACGAAACGGCCAGATCAGCATTTACTTCCCCAACAGGCAGTTTTGTGGGGGCAGGTTCCCCACAGCCCTCTACTTCCCCACAGCCCTTGTGCGAGAGTTTTTTGGTTGGCCAAGTGGTTTGCAAAGCCTTCGCACACATGCCCTTTGCCCTTTTCGGGCCATTCCCTTGGGAGTATCAAGCATCTCCGATATGGATCGTCGCGGGCTTTTCGACCATGCACTTTCTGCTTCTCAGCTTTTTCGCTCTTTTTTATGTCCTGCGGCCTTCGACTTTTGATTGGGCGGGTTTGTTGATTATCGGTGTGGCAGCTGTGTCCATGGTGCTATTCGCGAGTGTTCTAACTAACTACGGGATTCTTATTCGGTTTCGCGCAACAGTGGAGATAATTCTTTTGCCTCTTGCGGTGGCTGGTTTTATGGGTTTCCGGGAAGTACTAAACAGGAGACGGGCGGAGACGCCATGATGACGGTAGGCCGACTACTTCCAGGCTCGATAGTTTGTTGGCAGGGGAACGAGTTTCCGTGGGACTCAACACTTTTAGAGTTACCCGAGTATTAGACCGAGTTTTTTGGGGGGGATTAGTGTGAGAGAGCAACCGGCCAGAGTTCTGCACATTATTGTCGGCTTAGGCAACGGCGGAGCGGAGAAATCCCTAGCAAAAATCTGTTTGGAGGATAAGAAAAACCTCCACGAAATTGTTTCCCTCACAACTCAAGGCCATTATGGAAAGCTCTTGAGAGATGCTGGAATCCCTGTAGTGGCTGTCCGTTTTCGCATTCGTAGAGTGTTGAAGGTTATTCTAGCGCTCAGGAGACTCATTCGGAGAAGGTCCCCTGACATCATCCACTCCTGGATGCCTCATGGCATTCTCTTCGGTTGGTTAGCGACTTTATCCCTGCGCAAGCGACACAGGCCTGCCGCTGTGTGGGGGCTTCGGGCCCAGGATTATGGAAAGAGAAAAGGAATTTTCTCTTTGCCGGACTTAGTGCAGCTAATTGCCCTCGTTTCCTGGGTCACCGACCCCATAATTTTGGCTGTTGGGAGTGAGGTGAAGAGGAGGCATGCAGCGCTCGGATTTGATGTGAAAAAAATTAGGGTCATCGAAAATGGATACAGCGAGGAGAGCAGGATGGCACCGACGAGGGCGTCAATCGCGGCCTACCAGCTCGGCAAGCTGAAGGCCGAGAAGAGGTTCGTCATTGGTTGTGTGGCGCGATTTCACCCGCAAAAAAACCATTTTGGCTTTCTAGACGCTTTGGGCACTCTTGCGCTTGCTGGTCATCAATTTTTAGCCGTTTTTGCAGGTGAAGGAATGACCCCAGAGAATGAAGAGCTCCGAAAATACGTAACTCACAAAAATCTTGATGACTATGTATTTTTCGCCGGGGCAATTGACGACCCCAATTTCCTGTACTCATTAATGTCGATCCACGTTCTGCCGTCTGCGTTTGGTGAAGGGTTCCCGAACGCTGTCGCAGAGTCGATGTTATCTGGAGTGCCCAACGTCGTTACTGATGTCGGCGACGCGAGAAGGCTTGTGTTTGGGGCGGGCTGGGTAGTACCCCCTGGCGATCCGGAGGCACTCGTCGCTGCGCTGAAAGAGGCGATGGGGGAGGAGCCTTCAACGCTCCGGCGATTTGGAGTGAGGGCCAAGACCCAAATCTTGGAAGACTTCCCCGAGCATGCAATGATCAGTCGTTACAGTGGGGTCTATCGAGAGGCTTTGGGTCAAGCTACGGCCAAATAGATTAGGAAATTGTCTCGTCTGTTCAGGCCTGCGTGAGAAGCAACGGTATTGCCGGGGCAAAAAAAATCTCAAACACCTTTCGCGCTTGAGAAGGTGTGAAAAGATTTGTAAGCACCCCAGGCCAATCGGCAAGATCTCTCACATCCACAATTGAGATTACTCGGATTGGCACAGATTCGAATCCCAAGCAGGCGGCCACCGTTACGCGATGGTTGCCATTCGAGGTTATCCAACGAATATTGTTACAACTATCGCGCAACACAACTCCCTCCGGAACTCCATCGGGGCGTCGGTTTGATCTGAAACCATTTCGGTTAAGCGAACGGTAAAGCTTTAGGAGCCTTTTCGCATGCTTCGCGCAGGCCTTCAGGGACTGTGGGCCGTAGCCCGGCCACGAATGATGGGTTGGCTGGTGGTTCTGCCTATCATGGTGGCGAAAGCCACAGCTATATCGACGAATTTCCCTCAACTCGAGGTTATCCCACGGAAAAAAATCATGTGCCGGGGGAATGTGGTGCAGCCAATCGGGCGCATCGATTAGCCCAAGAAACTCGGGGAGGGAACTTTTCGATTCGGCGAAAATATCTTGTAGTGTTTGAGCACAGTGTATTGTTTTGCCGCGGGCAGGCAACTTCCTGGTCTCGTCCAATGAAGCTATCCAAGGGTGCTCAGACCGAAGCGCATGGCGCTTAAGCGAGTATCCGTCCTGGACTTTCATGAGAGCAACCTCACCAACCCGAATTTGGCCGCTACTGCAGCTGGGGCGGTTTCCTTTACGGACAACATTCGCCCAGGGAAAAAGAAGTGCGTTTTGGCCCCGACGAAACAAGCGCCCCAAAGAGCGTCGAATTATTTGCAGGTAGGGACTCAAATTATCTCCGATTGCACTTCATTTTAATGAGCAAAGCTTGCCCGTGAGAGAGCACTCCCCGGCTATTGCGCGGTTGCAAACCGCTTGGCAGCGCTGTCAGAGATGTGAAGATTTGCAGCATCAGTCGGGAGTCTCTCATATTGGCCCAGTGAGTAGTAAAAAGACTCTACCTTGCTTGGTTAGCTGGCAGATGCTCTATTAGGCTCTCAGCGGTTTACTTTTCGGGTGCCGAGGTGCCTCACCGAAAAGTGAGCGCGTGGAGTGATCTGGTGCCTCACATATTTTGAGCGCGAGGGCTTGCGGTTATTGTGTGGGGTTGAGTCGTGT
>Ga0208413_1002455_pt1 | contig 10641 bp, 10 predicted proteins | sample AntAceMetag02UKD_FD_184761 | JGI IMG/M metagenome (GOLD analysis project Ga0208413, IMG submission 184761) | Saline lake microbial communities from Ace Lake, Antarctica - Antarctic Ace Lake Metagenome 02UKD (SPAdes) (version 2) | ecosystem: Environmental > Aquatic > Non-marine Saline and... | reverse complement strand
GTTGTGCTTTTGCCAGCCCGCCGGACGAGACATCGATCAAGTCAACACCACGTGCTTCTAAGAGCTTTGAAAGAGCAATGGATTCCTCGAGTGACCAACCATCCTCAAACCAGTCGGTGGCAGAAAAAACGCTCTGGGCTCTCGAATAAACCCAGGGCATTTCATGGAGCCATAAGGCGCAACACCAGCGCTCGGAGAACCTTGAACCATTGGGTTCGAAGTCCTTTGCGGCGCGCAGGCGTGCCGCGGCGCATGGTTTGACTGTTTGGATTTAATACATTTGGTGACGCAGTTGCGAGCCGAGAGAGCTTGCTGTTCGGTGGGATTCAGAAGAAGCGCCCACGATCGCAAAGAAAAATTCGGTATAGCTCAAAACAGAAATTGATGTATACTAATTTTAGCTCGATGGCGATAGCCGAAAGTGGCGTCACTTTGAGAAAATCGGGCAAGCAATCACAATCAATGAGGAGGAACGATGAAGTTCAAGCGAGGAAAATCTCTGGCTGTTCTTATTGCCGGGGTCGTGGGGCTTTCTGCCTGTGCTGCAGGCGGGTCGACCGAAACGGCCGAAACCGACGACACCGCGCAAGCCGAGATTAATGAAAGTCTCACCATTTGGCACATGGAAAACACACCCCAGCGCGTCGCCGCGTGGGGTGCCATTGCCGATGAATACAACTCGACCGGCCCTGAGTATCCCGTCGAGTTCCAAGTGCAGGAATGGGATTCCATTTATGCAAGCATTGCGGCAGCGGCCCAATCTGGAACCCAACCTGATGTGTTGTTCGCAATTCCTGATTTCGCAACTTATGTCCGAAACCTGGGATTGGGGTACCCGGTGACAGAGACCGTTGACAGTCTGGACTCCGCACACGGTCTATACCCTGCATCGATGGCGGCGTACACCGAGGACGGCGACGTCTGGGCGGTACCGCTTTATGGAATGGTTCAGGTTCTTTGGTACAACACCCAGATGCTTGAGGCAGCTGGCGTCGAGGCCCCCGCTACGTGGAGCGAGCTCCTCGCAGCGGCCGAGACTCTGACCGTGGACGGGGTAAGTGGAATTGCCCTACCTGCAGGTAAAAACCTCGCTTCAGACCAGGTGGCCTACAGCCTCATGCTTACTGGGGGCGCTGGAAACTGGTTTACCGAAGACGGTCAGGCCAATTTCAACACTGCAGAAGTTGTCGATGCAATCGACTTTTACAACGACTTGTTGCAGTTTTCCCCCGCTGATTCAGGTAATTATGCATGGGGCGAGCCCCAAGCTGCTCTGAATAACGGGTCGGCAGCAATGGCCATCGAAAAAGGACAGTACCTGCCCCCCTGGGTTGCAGAATCTGGCCTCGAGCCCGGTGACTTGGGCTGCGCGCCGATCCCCGTGAAAGACAACGGAGGAGAAGCAGGAAGCATCTATTACTCTAATGCCGCCATGGTGTTGAGTGATGATGAAAGCCGTCGGGCGGGAGCCTCCGAATTCTTCACGTGGCTGATGGAGCCTGCCAACTACAGTAGCTTCTTGCACGCGGAGCCTGGACTTTTCCTGCCTGTTACGGGGAACGACGCACATATTGAGGAGTGGCGGACCAACGAAACCATCGCTACCTACCCTGAATGTGTTGACCTGATGCTCGAACTATCTACGGTCGGTGGGCTGTTCGGGTTCGTGGATGGACAGTACATAAGCCGTATTGGCGACATTTCTGGGCAGAACATTCTCGCCCAGGTCATCCAGCGCGCTTACATTGAGGGTGAAGCAGCTGAAAGTGCTGTCGCCTGGGGACAGCAAGAGATGGAGGATGCCCTTCGCTAGGAGGTAAATTCCATCGTATTAAGGATCTCTGCCTCATCGTCCTGGCGATGAGGCAGAGACCTCCCCCTCACGAACATTCAGCTCAGGACCGGAAAAATGAAGAAACACCTTCTCGGCTTCTCCCTAGTCACCCCCGTCATGGTGATTATGCTTGTCGCAATTGGACTGCCACTCATCAATTCAGTGTGGATAAGTTTTCAAGACCAACGCGTGATCGGTGGCGAATCGGAATTCGTGGGATTTGAGACCTACGTGCGGATTCTGTTGGACTCTAGTTTCTGGTCTGCTCTCGGGCGATCAGGCACCTGGGTCGTCGTCAATCTCATCGTCCAAACCCTTCTTGCTTTTTCCGCTGCACTCCTTCTGCAGAGCAAGGGATGGTGGGCCAAATCAGCTCGAGTATGGGTGATGTTACCGTGGGTGATTCCCACTATTTCAGTGACGATTATTTGGCAGTGGATGCTTAACAGCAACTACGGAGTCATCCACTGGGCCTTAGGTGAGGTTGGAATCGACCTTGGGTCTCCGTTCAGCGACCCTGGGGTTGCACTGTTCAGCATAATTCTTGTGAACAGCTGGCATTGGTTTCCATTAGCAACCGTTGTAATTTACGGTGCTTTAGCTACTGTTCCAGAAGAAACGCTTGAAGCAGCAAGAATCGATGGCGCCAATAATCGACAGACCTTCTTTGCCGTAACTCTGCCGCTAATCAACCCTATTCTCTTTGCCCTCGGTCTCGTCGGATCACTGTGGTCGTTCAATGTGCTTGACTCCATTTACCTCATCACCGAGGGTGGACCAGTCGAGGCAACGACGACAGTGCCGGTATATATCTACAACACAGCCTTTGGAGCATTTAGATCCAGCGAAGCGGCTGCAGCGAGTGTTCTGACCGTCCTAGTCCTGGTGACAGTGGCAATGTTGATGGTCCGCTTTGCTCGTCCAAAGGAGGACTCGTGAACGTAAAAACACGTCGAAAGCAGAAAAAATCACTGCGGCAAATTATCGCGATGTCTTTTGTCACCATCGTCGTTTTTGGACCCATTTATTGGGTCACCATGTCAGCGTTCAAAGGACCGCAGGAGATAATTCGCCGGGTTCCATCTTTTTTCCCTGAGAACCCCACTGGGTCGAACTTTGAGCGACTCCTCCTCGCAACCGATTACTCAACTTTTCTGATCAATAGCATTATTGTCTCAAGCGGAACGATGTTTGGAACGATTGCCGTTTCGCTCTGCGCCTCTTACGGGTTATATCGGTTGAAAATACCTGGTGGGGGGAAACTCGCAGGAATCATCCTTTTGTCATACATGATTCCTGGAACACTACTAATTGTTCCGCTGTACGGCACCCTGAACGACATAGGGCTTATTAATTCTCATGCCGGGCTTGTCTTGGTGAACGTCGCGTTTACTGCACCGTTTTGCACTTGGCTTCTGCGGGGGTTTCTGCAATCAATTCCCTCTGAGATGGACGATGCTGCAGCCATCGACGGAGCAGGACCAGTAAGAACGATGCTCCAGGTTGTCTTTCCTCTACTTGCCCCTGGAGTCGCAACAGTCGCGGTCTTTTCATTTGTTTACGCGTGGAAGGAGTTTGTGTTCGCTTCGCAATTTATCGTTTCGGATCACCTGTCAACACTTCCAATCGGGCTTAAAGGAATCATCGGACAATATACGGTTGATTGGGGTTTGGTTATGGCGGCGACGGTATTCACACTTCTTCCGTCGGTTATTTTGTTCATGTTTATCGGTCGGTTCTTCGTTCGCGGGCTTATGAACGGAGCAACGAAATGACTTGGCAGGCTCAAGGCCGGACTGCAACCGAGTCGTATCTTTCCTCTCTTACAGAAACACTGGAGCGTGCAATATTCGATGAACGCGACAGCATTGAATCTGCTGGAGAGGCGGTCGCGCAGTCGTTTGCCAAGGATGGAATACTGTTCATTTTTGGCAGTGGGCATTCCCACATATTTGCTGAGGAGGCATTCTTCCGCGCGGGAGGCTCAGCGAGGATTTGTCCAATCCTGAAACCTAAGTTCATGTTGCATGAGGGAGCCGTCGAGAGCACCCGTTTGGAACGAGAGACCGGCCATGCCGGCAATATTCTTGCCGGATATGATTTCGATTCTTCGAGGGACATCATGATGGTTGTCTCTAACTCCGGAAAGAACCCGGTTCCTGTAGAAGTTGCGATCGAGGCGCAAAAACGCGGGCTAGAGGTCATTGCGATTACTTCCCTGGCGTTCGCAGCCTTAGCGAACGGTTCCGTGACTCTCGGTGGTATTGCCGACATAGTGCTTGATAATCATTGCCCACCAGGGGATGCTTTAGTAGAACTTCGAGGAGACCTGCCAAAGGTGGGCCCAGGCTCTTCAGTCGTGGGCCTTGCGCTACTCAACGCGATTATCGTACACGCGCTTGGTCGGGTCGCGGAAAGCGGGGCGGATCCAGAAATATATCGAAGTGCCGGGATGGACGGCGCACTGGCACAAAACGAAAAGTATGCGCAGCAATTTAGTGCCCGCATTCCTCACCTTTGATTGCGAGTTTCACGGTGATGCGGGCACAGATAAAAAAGGGCGTAAACAAACCGGCTGGTTTTCCGGCGGAGGAGGGTGCGCAGTTGGAAAAGCCCACCGAGCCCGTAACGCGCTGGGCCCTTGACCCATCCGTGGTGGGTCGGAAAGGATTGGGGATGAAGAAAAAATCAAATGTAGTCATTGGCGTTGACCTGGGAACCACCAGGGTCAAGGTGATCGCCTTCGATCCCGAGCTAGGGCGCGTCCTCGCTTCAACAGCGCAGAACTACCCCACCGCAGTGAGCGCTGAGGGCGGTAGCGAGCAGAGCCCCAGCGACTGGTGGTTTGCTGTCTCCGCTGCCTGTCGAGAAGTCGCAGGCCGGATCGACACGTCGACAATCTCTGCAATAGGGCTATCGGGCCATATGCATGGACTATTGCTTCTGGATCACAGTATGGAACCTGTGCGTCCGGCGATGACGTGGTCTGATCGGCGGGTTGGGAGTTTCACCGAAAAATTGTCTAAACATGCGAGGTTCCGGGAGCTTGGAGGAAATGATGTTGTTGATGCGTTTACTGCGCCTAAGCTCGCGTGGTTAGCGAAAACTGAGCCTGAAAGTCTCCGAAGGGCTTCCCATTTACTATTGGCTAAGGATTACCTGTGCTATCGCTTCACAGGTCAGCTCGGCACAGACGTCACGGATGCAATGGGGACTCTGCTTTGGGATGTCAAGAGAGAAGCGTGGGACGAAGAGCTTTTTCTGCTCTGTGGGTCCTCCAGCGAGCTGGCTCCTCCCGTTTTTTCATCCCGGGAGGTTCGTGGGATCGTAACCCAGGAAGCCTCGAGGGAAACCGGCTTCCCAACTGGGACGCCTGTCGTTGCTGGAGCTGGGGATGTTTCTGCAGCGGCCCTGGGCGCAGGACTGTCTGATTCCTCGGTTATTTGCCTGAATGCTGGAACCGCCGCCCAGGCTATGGGGAGTGTCACGGAGCTCCATGTCCCTGATGGCTTTGTTTTCGCCAAGGCCTTCGGGGACGGATTCGTCGCCATGTCATCCGTCTACGCGGCCGGCGCAAGCATCGACTGGGCTCAGAACACGCTCTTCGCCTCGCAACCCATTGAAAGTCTTGCGCGCCAGTCTTCCCCCGGCTCTGAAGGCCTTAGTTATCTGCCTTTCATGTCCGGCGCGGTGATTCCGCGAAAAAACGACACCGCTCGGGCTGCTTTTACCGGGCAAGCACCGAATCACACCCCCGCTCACATTGCATCTGCGGTGCTGGAGGGCGTGGCCTTTGCCTGTGCTGATGCGATTGAATCTATTATGAGGCTGACAGGAGAACCGCTCAGGATTCATGTTGTCGGTGGCGTCGCCAACTCTCCCACTTGGAAAGCAGCCCTTTCGAGCGTGCTCGATGTGCCCATCGTGAGACTTCCCGAGGGAGGTTCTGCAATCGGCGCTGCGCTGCTGGCCTGCATTGGTGCGGGAATTAGTTCCCCAGCGAAGGTACTTGGCTCGATTGTTCGGGAACAGATAATCCGCCCTGGCGATGACGATGTAGTGGCATATCGGACTGCACGCTCTCGCTTTATCGCCGCCCGCGACTTACTGGTCTGAGGGTTCTCGGTCCGTCAGAGGATGCATTCTCCCTGGCCCCAGACTCTTTCAACGACCCAGTCGGTGTTCAGTAAAACTGCGTCAGCGACGAAACCGGGCCGGAGTAGCCCTATCCGTCCCTCCAAGCCCAAAGCACGAGCGGGCGACAGGGTGACAGCGGTCACTGCCTCAATGGGAGAAAGACCAATCTCCCGCAGTGCGAACCGTAGGGCAACATCTTGTGTCAGCGTTGAACCTGCAAGGGTTTCCGTGTCCTTCAAGACCGCTCGCCCATTTCTCACGGTCACGTCATGACCGCCGAGTCGATAATCTCCATCTCCCGCGCCTGCTGCGGACATCGCGTCAGTGATCAAGGCAATTCGCCCTTCCGCTTCTCTAAAAGCGAGGGCTGCTATCGACTTTGCTGAGTGATGACCGTCCAGTATCAACTCAAGTGTTACCCGGTCATCCTCAAAAGCTGCAAGGAGGGGGCCTGGCTCACGATGGTGGATAGGTGGCATGGCGTTGAAAGCGTGGGTCAGAATATTGGCGCCTTGGTTGAAAGCACGCTGCGTCACCTGGTAGGTCGCATCAGTGTGGCCGACACCAACACGAACGCCCCCGCCAATAAAAGCATCGATGGCATACTCAGCGCCATCTAACTCGGGCGCAAGTGTTACCTGGACTAGCGTGCCGTCAGACGCTCCAAGAAGGATCTCAAGGTCTTTAGGTTCTGGTGCGATGAGCATGTTTGGATTGTGGGCGCCGCGATGGAGTTGCGACAAGAATGGTCCCTCGATGTGGGAGCCCACAACAAGCTTGTCTTTTCGGGAGTATTCCGCCACCGAGCCCAGTGAACGGGCTAATGATTCAACAGAATCGGAAACGAGGCTCATAACGGTTCGTGTTGTTCCATGCACACGATGGGGTTCTAGAGCCCTGCTGAGGTCCCCGTCTTCGTCACTGAAAGAAACCCCTGCCCCCCCATGACAGTGCAAGTCAACAAAACCGGGGGCAATCCACCTGCCCTTTGCATCGACTGCGTCATGCGCGTCAATGTCGGGAGGTGGTCCCGTGCCTGTCTGAATAATCTGAGTGTCCATGCTCATCCAGAATTCTTCTGAGACGCCATCCGCATCAATTTTGCGGGCATTGAAGATGAGAGTGGACACCCTTTTCACCTCACAATTCTAAAGCTGTTCGTAAAAGTTGTTTGGTTTGATTTGAGATCATTCACATTAGGTGCGGGCACCTATCGGCCCCGGCTGGGGCGGAATCTGCAACCCAGCCGGTCCTCCAAAAAATGTCCTCCCTACATGAGTTGTCTCGCCCGCTCACAAGTCGATAGCGCGGGCAATTTCGCCCTAGCTAGTTACCGTTTTTCGAAGTGGGGAGCGAGGAATTCGTACGCTTCAACTGCCGCGCGGTCCATATCTGCCAGACCTGGCATGTCCATGTCGCCCACGCCTCCGGGACCGCCCTTGAACCAACCCTCCCACTCAACGCAGACGTAACCGTCGTAGCCAATAGCCTCAAGAGCTTTGGCGTAGCGGGCGAAGTTGACCATTCCGCCACCGAACCAGCACATGTTCCAATTACCAATGACGCCGGTGATGTCCTTGGCATGAACGTGGTCGAGGTAGGGCGCAAACTGGCGAAAGGCTTCCTCGATTTCCATATGGGGACGAATTCCAATTTCCATACCTCCAAAGTCGACAGTAATCCGCACGTTATCCAGACCAACCCGTTCGATCACTTCGAGGGTCACCTCCGGCAAATTGATGAAAGTCTCTTGGTGCGGTTCGATGCTGAAAGTCAACCCCTTTTCCCCTGCATACTCCGCGCATTCTCTGACCATCTCAACCATGATTTCCATCGCTTCCGTGCGAGAGAGAAGCATGTAAGTCTGGGGTAAGTAGTAGCCGGCAATGTATGCCACGACTGTCCGGGCGCCAATCGAGGCGCTGAAGTCAATGGCTTTTTTGGTGGCTTCTACCTGCTCGCGGCGACGCCATTTTTGTGGAGTGATCGTCAAAAAGTGCGCCCCCACCGAGGCTATTTCCATGTCCTTCTCAGCCACATAGCCCTTGAGCTCTCGGGATAAACGGTCATACTCCCGCTGTTCAAAATCCAAAAAACGCGTATAGAAAAAGTCGACGGCGCTGTAGCCATATTCCTTAGAGCGGTCTACGCACCATTCGATCGGCTTGTCTCCCCAGCTGTTGATGGGAACACCTGTCACTCCCATTTCGCTGTAGGGATTGTTGGGCCAGATTTCGTTTGACAGCTTCACTCAAATCTCCTTTGTCTCGTGTGGTATTTCTTTGGCGTCACTTTCCCGAGCCGAGGCCCTAGAACCATTTTTCTTTCCCGCGATTGGACCCTCCGAGGCCCTAGAAACAAACGCCCGCAAGATTTAATCTACACTATTAGTGTATAGCAAAGTAGATTTTGTTGTATAGCAAAATTTCCTGAAATTACGTAGGTAAGTCCAAACTGGATGTCGGTGCCGGGTTGATATTTTTGAGTATCCTTGCGATGGGTCGGAAAGGGATAGTGTGCGTGAGTCGAGAGGTTGTGGAACAGCGTGAAAACTGAGTCCCGTCGATATGTTGAGATTGCCGACAGCCTCAAAGATAGGTATCGGAAAACTCCCGAAGGCACACGGTTGCCCTCCGAGCGTGCTCTTTCGCACGAGTTCGGGGTGAGCGTGGTCACTTTGCGACACGCTTTATCACTTCTTGAGCAGGCCGGATGGATTCGCAAAGTTGCTGGCAGTGGCTCCTACGTGACCCGACCCACTGTTCTCATGGGTCCCTCGCTCACCTCATTTACGGAAGATATGAAAAGCCGGGGTCTTACGCCATCTTCCCTTGTTTTGCGGGCGGAGACGCTGCCAAGCAATGCCGAAATTTCCGAGCACTTATCTCTCCGAGCTGGGTCTCAGGTCTTCTTGTTGGAGCGGCTCCGATACGCGGACGGGGAAGCAATATGTCACGAAATTGGGGTTTTACCAGATCAGTATGGTCAACTTCTGGAGGGGTCTGACTTGCAGGGGTCGATTCACGCGACCCTTGCGGAAAGAGGAAAAACTGTGCAAAAAGCGCAGCGCTCTGTCCGAGCGGTGATTGCCTCTGATCGAGAGTCGCAATTGCTGGAACTTCCTGCCCGATCGCCCCTACTGGAGATAGTGGATGTTTTCTCTGACTCCTTTGGCTCACCCATGCATTACGCCCGCACCCGATATAGATTCGACCGCTACGAGGTCCGGTCAAACCTTGAGCACCTCAGCTCGAAGAAATCATCATTTCAAGCCTCAGTTCCTCATCGAAGTGAAGAAGTTCTCTAATTGCCATGCGTTTTCTTGCGTTGACCGTGGCGTTATCGCGAGAGCAGCTATAACCTTTGCCAGTCCGGTCGGCTCTGCCATGCCCGCTGATAGTAGTCCAGTTGCGTTAGCTGGGAGGCGGCCTCCAAATCTGCGAGAACTGTTACGCGGGGATGCAGCTGAATCGCTGAAGCCGGGCATGAAGAGGTGATGGGTCCTTCAACAGCCCGAGACAAGGCCTGAGCTTTGGAAAGACCGAAAGCCAGAAGAATGATTCGTCTTGCTCGAAGAATTGTTCCTATCCCTTGCGTCACACAGTGGGTCGGAACTTCCTCAGGACTGTCGAAGAATCGTGCATTATCGCTGCGGGTCTGTTCTGTGAGGGTTTTCACCCTGGTCAGCGAGGCAAGAGAAGAACCTGGTTCGTTGAAACCAACATGGCCGTTTGAGCCTACTCCGAGAATCTGTATGTCTACGCCACCAGATTGCGTTAGCTGTTCTTCAAAATCCTCTCCAGCATGTGAAACCTCGGCTACTTTCCCGCGCGGGACAAGGACTCGGTCTGGGTCGAGACCCATAGGCAGGACGACTTCACGGTTGATGGTGGAGTTGTAGCTCGCGGGGTGGTCCGGACTTAATCCAACATACTCATCGAGGGCAAAGCCACGAACTAGAGAAACATCAATGTGCTGATTGCTAATTCTGGAGGCCAGCGATCTGTAAACAGGTTGAGGGGAGGCGCCGGTGGCAAGGCCGAGCACAAGATTTGGTTTCTCCTTGAGAGCAAGGAGGATGGTCGAAGAAGCAAGAATCCCCGCTTCGTGGGCCCCATCAACAACCACTACTTGAGCCACTGTTGCCCTTTCTCTTTTGCCGAGACTGATCACGAATATGCAATTTTTCAACACATTCTACCCGAAGGTAATGAGGGTGTTCTGGCTCGCTTTGTTGATCGAGACGCATGCCAAAATCCCAGATGAACGTCCGTCTTGACAACGACATCGTGGAACGCCTCGATGCCCTGGCGCGCAGGACAGGTCGAACCAAGACTTTTTATGCGGTTGAAGCGATTGCGCAATTCTTAGACGACCGCGAGGACTACTTCCTCGCTAAGGACTCTCTCGAAGCCTTTCAGGCTTCGGGGGAGGACATGCTCACACTCAATCACATCGACTGGGAATCACAGCCTTCGTGAGCCATCGGCTGCGCTTTACCCCGGGCGTCCCCTGGCAGATCGGACCGCGAAGCCGCACACACGCTGTGACCCCCTCCTACAGCTTCGCCCTCTCGTATTGCCCAGGCCACGAGAGATCGACCCCTAGTTCTCTGGCTGCCCGAAGTGCATAGGAGGGCTCTCGCAAGAACTGTCTGCCCATCAGCACCA
>Ga0208413_1002449_pt1 | contig 10649 bp, 5 predicted proteins | sample AntAceMetag02UKD_FD_184761 | JGI IMG/M metagenome (GOLD analysis project Ga0208413, IMG submission 184761) | Saline lake microbial communities from Ace Lake, Antarctica - Antarctic Ace Lake Metagenome 02UKD (SPAdes) (version 2) | ecosystem: Environmental > Aquatic > Non-marine Saline and Alkaline... | reverse complement strand
ACGACGAGGTCATCACGCTTTCGCCCTTTGAAGTGACGGGCGATACCGACATCGGGTATCAAGCGACCTCAACCCTCGCTGGCACCCGACTGCGCACTGAATTGCGCAATATTGGCTCCTCCATCTCAATCGTGAATGAGGAATTCTTAACGGACACCGGTTCGACCAACCTCGAAGACGTGCTGATTTTTACCCCCAACACCGAAGTCGGTGGTATCGGTGGTAACTTCTCCGGCTCCCAAGGATCAAGCCCGATTCCTGAGCAGCAACGTGACAATCCATCCGGCGGTGTGACCCGCGTTCGTGGATTGGCTGGCGCTGATCTCACCCGGGACTACTTCCTGACGGACGTTCCATTCGATACCTTCAACACCGACCGTATCGACGTGCAGCGTGGGGCTAACTCCGCCCTGTTCGGTCTCGGCAGTCCTGGTGGTATCATCAACGCAACCACGATCCGCGCCGACTTCCTCGGCAATCGCGGTCGGGTTCGTTTCGACACTGACAACTACGGCACCCTGCGTTATTCGATGCGTTACAATCAGATGATCGGCGACGTCGCCGCTATTCGGATTGCGGGCCTGTCTGAGGACAAGGGCTTCGAGCAGAAACAAGCCTTTCTCGAAGACGATCGCCTATTCGTGTCGGCCACCGTGAAACTGCCTTTCGGCATGACCGCTCGGGCGAGCGCCGAAACGGCCGAACGCCGGTCAGCGAATCCCGACTATGTCCCACCCAATGATGGTATCACGCCTTGGATCAACCTCGGCAAACCGGTCGTCAACGATCCGGCCCTCGGAGGTTCACTCTTCCGCGGCACCGGTGATTTCCTGCCCGGGAAAGCCAACAATACGATCATGACCTTGGCTCTGCCTGGTCTCTCCAGTGGGTTTGCTAGCTTCTACCAAGATCCCTCCAATCCTGCTCCCACCTTCGGCGGCGCGTCTTACATCCGCGCCGGCGAAGGACTGCCACGTCCTTATACGATTGGCACCGGTGAGTGGATGATGCTGATGCCCTACCCGGAAGAGCAGATCATTCGTCGCACCGGCTTGCGCTCGGACGGAACTCCGGTTGCGGCCGGCACCGCTGGCTTCTACTCCAACGGTTTCGTCGCGCAGCAGATCACTGATCGCAGCATCTACGATTACCGTGAGAACCTCTTCAGCGGCGGCACTGCCCAGCAAGCAGCCGATTGGGAAGTCTACAACGCGAGCATCGAAGGTAATTACTTCGACAACCGTTTGGGCTTCGAAATCGCTTTCTATGAGCAGGATTTCATCAGTCGAGGTAACAACTCCCTTCAAGGAATTACGCAGCGCACGATCTACATCGATCCCAACGCGTATCTCCTCGCCACCACCAACAATGCCGGCGACGGACCTTTGCTCCCTAACCCGAACTTCGGACGACCTGTCATGGGTGGTTCATCGGGCGGTAACAAGATCACGAACAACCGGGAGGCTTTCCGGATTCAAGGTTACGGGGAAATCCGTTTCGATGACTTCATGAACGAAGACAGCTGGGTGACCAAGCTCCTCGGCCGTTTGACCCTCACCGGTTTGATCGACGAGAGCTCGATCTCCAACGAGCAGGCCTACGGCCGCGGTGACCGTATCGATCAAGCAACCGTCGCCACCGCTATCGGCGGAGGTTCCGTCACCGGCTACGTTTGGCCGGCCGAACGCTCCGGTCAGCTGTTCGCTCTGCCCGTGTCCAACGACACCAACTTCCTCGCCATTAACTCGATCAACGACCTCGCTGGTGCCGGGATTCAGGGCGTTTCATTCGGGCGTCAGCGCTCCAACCTCCAAGGTAACCTCTTCCGGAACTACACCGGTTGGGACCGCAACAATGCTGTGTTCAACACGTTTGATGCGGAAGTGCGGACCATCTGGGATGATGAAAGCAGCTTCCCCGCCGCGTTCTCTGCCAGCAAACGCCTGACCGAGGTCGAATCCGAAGTAGTCGTCGCTCAATCCTACCTCTGGGATGACAACATCGTGCTCACCGGATCATGGCGTAGCGATACGTCCTCCACCGTGGGTATCGGAGCGGCGACCGTGGTAGGCCGTCCTGATGTCGACAACAGCCTCGCCCCTTCCTATGTGGCCGGCCCCCAGCGTGCCGATTTGGTTGAAACCTACAATGACGAGACCACCTCCTGGTCCGCCGTGGTGCACACCCCGGACTTCATCCAGGAAAAGCTCCCTAATGGGTTGAACGTGTCCTTCCACTACTCGGAGTCCGAAAACTTCGTGCCATCAGGTGCCAATGTGAACATCTTCAACGAACTCGTTCCCGCCATCTCTGGTGAGACCGAGGAAATGGGATTCACCATCGGTGCATTGAACGGCAAGTTGCAGGCTCGCTTCAACTGGTTTGATACCAGCTCCGCCAACAACCGGTTCGAGAACGGCGCGATCAGCGCCTCTGCTGGCATTCTGCAGAACCTCGCGTTCCAGCTAGATAATCCTTTGAATATCGCTCAAGGCTTCACCGCCGCCGATGCTCAGGGAGTCTTGCCTCCGCAAGGGGTGATTGACGTCAGCGGATTCATCGTCGACTGGGCCAACCCTAACGCCGCAAGCACCAACCGGAACCCCTCCGATACCGGCACGCAGGACTTCACGGCCGAGGGTATGGAAATCGAAATCGCCTACAACCCAACGCCTGAGTGGACGATCTTGTTCTCCGTCGGGCAGCAGAACACGGTGACCAGCAACACCTATCCGGTGATGCAGGAATACATGAACACGTTCGTTATCCCTCAGTGGGTTAACAGCAGCTTCGCGCAGAACTTCTTCATCGATGACACCGGATCTCGGACGCTCGCTCAGCTCGCTCAAGAGGCGATCGTTGACAACGTCGTCCGGGGTGCTCTGCAAGACGGCAGCCCGTCCCTCGAGCAGTCCGAATGGCGCTACACCCTCAACACCAGCTACAACCTCGGCCGCTTCGATAGCGGTTTCTTGAAGTATTTTGGTGACCTGACGGTCGGCGGCGGTATCCGCTGGCAGGATAAAGTCGGTATCGGTTTCGCCGTGACTCAAAATGCCCTTGGCGACTACGCTCAAGACATCAGCCAGCCTTACTTCGGGGACTCGAATATGTTCATCGATGTATTCGCTCGTTCCCGTTGGGCGCTCAAGAACGACCGTTCGTTCTCGGTCCAGCTGAACATCAAAGACCTGACGGACACCAGCGGCCTCCAAGCCTACGTCGCCAACCCTGACGGATCTGAGCTCTATCGGATCTTCGAGGGTCGTCTGATCTCGGCTTCCGCCACGTTGGAGTTCTAAGCCAAGCGCAGCAGTGCTCCGCTGGTAATCTTAAATTGCAACCGGCTCCCATTCATTTGGGAGCCGGTTTTTTGTGTCCCAATCCAGCGAGGACGACGGGGGAGGAGGGAGCGCCGAGACCGCAGGCGAGGCCGAAACCTGAGCGAATGGCTGACGTAAAGGTCCTCGGGTAAGCCCCGAGGCCCATTTGAATTTGAACAAACCAACGCCAATCAACCGGGCCGCCTGTTTCATATCCAAGACGTCGGAGCCTGCTTGCCCGCAAACACTCGCCATTTCTTCCCTTTCATCGCTTTCCGCCGACTCACTTTCCAGCCTAGTCGGCTCGTGGATTTCCGACGCCACTACGGAGCACCGAACTAAGCCCCCTGGCGCTCCTGCGAACTCACTCTCGCCCAGTCTGGCCCCACCCGCGGCTATCGTTCTCACCCCGAAACGACCATCCTCGATCTCACGAAGGCAACCAACGAGATCCCTCAAGCGCGGTGGATCGATAACCGTCACCTCGGTGCCTATTCGCCCCAAGACGGCACCCGAAAAATCAGGACCACAACCCTCGACCACGGCCAAGTCCTCCGCCTCGAAATTGAGTTCACCCGGGAAACCCAACCAAGCACCCGCACGGTCAATACCATCCGCCAATTCCAATGCTCCTCCGATGGCCAACGCCTCACCATAACCGATCTACGCAGCACCCGCCCCCGTCCCCGAGTCCACGTCTACTCCCGCGTCACCCCCTAACCCGTGGGAGGGGTTTTACACCCCGACTTCACTCACCGTCCCTACCTTTCTCATCTCCACTCTTCCATGAATATTCACCGCATCCCAGGACTCACTACCTTCGGCCTATTTTTGCAGTTCCCTCTCCCCGCGGCAACTCCCCTGCTGGCAACCACGGCTTCGACGTGAACCAACCGTTCCACGGTCCTTCCCAAACCTTCGTCGACGGGTTTGCTCGTATGAACTACCCGTCGGCTAACGACCGCAAGTTCAGTCTCTCGGTCGACGTCAAGGATCTCACCAATCACGACGAACTCGTGCCCTTCCTCACCAACCCCGATGGCAGCAAGCTCTATCGGATCCTGGAATGTCGCTTCTTCGTGTTGTTGGGCACCTTCAGCTTCTAATGAGCACCGGCCTGAAATGGGCGTCATTTCTGACGCCAGATTCACTGCCGGCAGACCAAAAAGCGGAGGTAGTTTTATCTTACCTGTGCTTATTTGTGCCCAAATTTCAGTGACGCAAAAACTCACGTTCACTTCAAATCCCCCCCCCAAAATCTATCATCTGGCTGCATACTCCCCGCCAATCAATTGAGGGATCATTCCGCAGGGGCTGGTCGGATGGGGCCAGCCCGCTTCGAGTCGCTCGGCTAGCTAGCGCGATCAGGCAGGTTGCCAACCATCGTCGATCTGTTCTTTCGCCCAAGAAGTGCCGGTTGCCGGCGAGTCCTGCCGCTCTTCAAAGTCACCGTGATCCCTCTCGCAGCGCGTGCCATCATCCTGAAACAGATGCTCGCGATCGACCGCGACGCTCCACGCGGCCTGCCGGGGTCCTCTCCCTATTTGCCAGCGGGCGACATTTCGGCGCTCTCGAGCAGAAAACTGCGGGTGGAGGTCATCACGGCGCCCAACCCAACTAAACCGGTCGGACGATGAGCGAGCCGCGACCTATCGATCACCAGAGCCGAAAGCTGGTTCCGCTCCGAACTTAGGAGCGAATCGAGGTCATCGGTATCATCAAAATGATGCTCTATCTCTCCTCTAGCCGGGCCTCGGCCCACCACGCTTCCATTACCGTCGAATAGAAACCAGCTGGAACCGGCGCACCTGATCGTGGAAGACCGATCAGGCACCCGCAGCCGGGACTGCGTGAGTGGCCTCCGCCGACCAAATCCAAGATTCTTTAAAATAGGGGAGGGGAATCAGCGTCGGGACGGACTGGCGCGGGAAAAAGACGTTTGGGCCCGGCGAGTGATGAGGAGCAATAACCGCGGACAGGATGCCCGAAATCGTCAGGACTCTTCAGAGAGTCCAACCTTTTAGGCAATAATTCATGTTATTTCATGAAATATATTATGAAATTGCAGTGCATTATTTCATGATTTTTTTTCGGCCCCGCTCACTTGACTGAACCTTAACTGTGCATAAGTCGGGGGGATATAAGGCCTCAAACGCCGCTTTCCAACCATCCAGACCAAAATCAACCCTCACCCGTAAAACCGTTCCTGCCTCTCGTCCCCCCGCTACGACTCGAGGCCCAAAACCCTCCTTCGCCCACCTAACAGAATCTCACCTCACCCTTTCCTTCCCCTTATCCGAATCGTTTAACGACCTAACTACTCACGAAAAGTTCAGAAATTAGAGCTTTTTTTGAACGCCATTAAATCAACTTAACGATAAGGCATTATTCCACCCCACCTTTGATGAAATTTCAACTATCTTCATGATGCTTCTCGCTGACATCGCTAAGCAAGCCCTTGTTTCCCCGTCGACGGTATCTCGGGCGATCAACCAGCCCGAAATCGTCGCGGCAGAGAGTCTCGCGCGCATTCGCGCCGTCATGAAAGCACATGATTACACTCCGGTTCCGTTGAACCGACGTCGCGGTCCTAAGAGCAAAAAACCCGCCACCCTTCGGCTCGGAGTATGGTTTGTGGGCGCGAAGCCCGGGAACCCCAGTTTGAATTGGTTTCAGGAACGCATCACCGACCTGCAGGAGCGCAATCCTTGCAATCACGTTGATCTGAGCATACTGTTTTCGAATTCTCCTAGCGAGCTGCCCCGGGCGCTCTCCACCGAGAAACTCGACGGTATTATTATTCAGGGGATGGAGCCCGCCCCGGAGGTGATGGCGCAACTCAAGCACCTCCCTACGGTTTGGTTTATGACCCGGCGATCCGAGGAGTTTCCCGGTGACTATGTCGAACCGAACAACGAAGAAAACGGTCGCCTCGCCGCAGACTACCTCGCCAAAAAGGGCCACAAAACCATCGCGGTCCTGACTACCGATCCTAGCTACTCCGCGAATGTGCGTCGCGTGACTGCCTTCATGAACCGGGCCGAAGAGCTCGGGCTGAAGGCTTACCGCATTCTTGGTAAAGAAGAACCGAGTGTGAGCTACCTCGAAATCGATCCCCTCACCAGCGAACCGGAACTACTGGTGCGTCGGCTCACCCAGCAATCTCCCCGACCGAGCGGCCTCTATATCCCCGTTGATCACTTTGCCGGTGCGTTCTTTCGCACCCTGCGCCGCGCCGGGCTCGATCATGGCAAGGATTTCGAAGTCATTCTCGGGAACTTCAACCCACTCATTTATAACAACTTGGAGCATCATACTGCCTCAATTGATATTAACCTTTCCACGCTGATCCACCAGGTCATCGCCCTCCTCGTTTGGCGGGTCGAGAACCCGGACAGCACCGGACGAATTGGAGTCTCGGTCTCTCCGACCTTACGGCTGCCGATCGGCTGAAGATCCTCAATTCGCATCGCCGGGGTGGATCTATTCACCCCGTTCTAAACCAACAATCCATCTGACCTTTTTGAGGGTTTTGCCCTGCGGCTAAAACTCTCGTTAACACCTAAAAAACCACCAAGCTATGAACACAAACTACATCAAATTATGGCGATTTCTGCCATGTATTTTGATCTCCCCTCTCGGTCTGTCTGCTCAAAATGCAGCAGAAAACGTCGTTGACGACGAGGTCATCACGCTTTCGCCCTTTGAAGTGACGGGCGATACCGACATCGGGTATCAAGCGACCTCAACCCTCGCTGGCACCCGACTGCGCACTGAATTGCGCAATATTGGCTCCTCCATCTCCATCGTGAATGAGGAATTCTTACGTGACACCGCATCGACCAACCTCGAAGACGTGCTGATCTTCACCCCCAACACCGAAGTCGGTGGCTTGGGCGGTAACTTCTCGGGCTCCCAAGGAGCTAACCCGATTCCAGAGCAACAGCGCGACGATCAAGGCGGTGGGGTCACTCGCGTGCGCGGTTTGGCTTCGGCCAACCTGACCCGTGATTATTTCATCACGGACACGCCGTTCGATACGTTCAATACTGATCGTGTTGAAGTGCAGCGTGGCGCCAACTCCGCTCTCTACGGACTGGGTAGCCCTGGTGGTATCATCAACGCTTCGACCATTCGAGCCGACTTCCTCGGCAACCGAGGTCGCGCCCGTTTTGAGACCGACCAATATGGCACCCTGCGCTACTCTATGCGCTACAACCAAATGATCGGCGACGTGGCTGCGATCCGAATTGCTGGTCTTTCCGAAGACAAGGGATTCGAGCAGAAGCAAGCGTTCTCCAAAGATGATCGTCTCTTCGCTGCGGCCACCGTGAGACTCCCCTTCGGCCTCACCGCCCGGGCCAGTGCTGAAACCTCTTCGCTTAAATCCTCCCGTCCTGATTACATCCCACCCAATGACGCCATCACGCCTTGGATCAACCTCGGGAAGCCTATTGTTGGCACCCCGGCTGAAGGTGGAGCGATCTTCCGGGGAGTCGGCACGTTCGCGCCTGGTCGCGCTAACAGCCAAGTCATGACGCTGGCCCTCCCGGGTATGTCCAGTGGCTTTGCCCGGTTCTACCAAGACCCTTCGAATCCTGATCCTACTTTCGGTGGCGCGGCCTTCAGTCGCGCTAACGAAGGCCTGCCGGCTCTGTTTCCGGTTGGCACCGGTGAGTGGATGATGCTCATGCCTTTCACCGAAACGGAAATTATTCGCCGCACCGGTGGATACCGTTCCGACGGAACGCAGGTCGCAGCTGGAACTTCTGGCTTCTACAACGGTGGTTTTGTTTCCAACCAAATCACCGATCGTAGCATCTACGATTACCGCGAGAATCTTTTCTCGGGTGGCACCTCTCAGCAGGGCTCCGATTTCGATATCTACGCCGCCAGCCTCGAGGGTAACTACTTCGATAACCGTCTCGGTTTTGAGATCTCCTACCAAGAGCAAACCAATGAAACTTACGGTAACAACTCCCTCCAAGGTAACATGCAGCGCTCGATTTACATCGATCCCAACCAATACCTCATCGCGACAACCGATGGCACCGGCACCGGTCCGCTCGTTCCTAACCCGAACTTCGGTCGTCCCGTCATGGGTGGTGCTTCCGGCGGTAATCGGCTCTTCAACGATCGTGACGCCGTCCGCTTCCAAGGTTACGGTGAACTGCGTTTCGCTGACTTCATGGCCGAGGATAGCTGGATGACCAAGCTACTCGGCACGTTCACCCTCACCGGGCTGATGGAAGAGACCTCCCACCTGAATCAGCAATACTACTCCGACGGTGATCTCAACGATTTCACTGCTCTGGCTAACAATATCGGTGGCGGTTCCACCTCTGGCTTCGTTTGGCCGGCGCAACGTTCTGGTCAGTTATTCGCTCTGCCGGTTACCAACGACACGAACTTCTTGAGCATCAACTCCATCAACGATCTCGCTGGAGCTGGGATCCAAGGCGTATCGTTCGGTCGGCAACGGAGTAATATGAACGGAAATATCTTCGCCAACTACACCGGCTGGAGTCAGTCTGATGCGAGGTTCAATAACTTCGACGCTGCGATCCAAACCATGTGGCACGATCCCAACAGCTTCGGAACCTTCTCGGGCAGCAAGCGCCTCACCGAGGTCGAGTCCGAGGTATTTGTGGGTCAACACAAGCTCTGGGATGACACCGTTGTCCTTACCGGAACTTGGCGTAGTGACAGAGCGACCTCTGGAGGCACCAGCGCACCGACCCTTGCCGGTCGCACCCGCGTCGACAACACGCTTGATCCAACCTTCATCGCCGGCCCCCAACGTCCCTTGCCTGTTACGGCTGATGACGAAACCACGTCTTACTCGATCATGGTGCACACGCCTCCGTTTCTACGGGATCGCTTGCCCTTCGAGCTCTCAGTCTACACGAGCAGCGCGGATAACTTCGTTCCCTCCGGCGGCAACGTGAACATCTTCAACGAAATCGTTGGAGCTGAGTCCGGTGTCACCGACGAAATGGGCTTCATCATTGGAGCGCTCAACGGTAAACTCTCCGCTCGAGTCAACTTCTATGAGACGAGTGCAACCAACGACCGTTTCGAGAATGGTGCGGTCAGTGCCCCCGCCGGTATCCTGCAGAATTTGGCCTTCCAGTTATTGAACCCCGCAAACATCGCGCAGGGTTTCACTTCGGCCGACGTGATCGCAGTTTTGCCTCCCCAAGGAGTGCAAGACGTCAGCGGTTTCCAACCTGATTTCGTCAACCCATTGAATACGACTATCGATCGTAACTCCGCCGACACCGGCACGCAGGACTTCACTGCCGAAGGGATGGAAGTCGAAATCTCTTACAACCCGATCCCAGAGTGGACGATGCTCTTCACGGTCGGTCAGCAGGAGACGGTGACCAGCAACACGTTCCCCGAGATGCAGCGCTTCGTTAATGAGCACGTTATTCCTCAGTGGGTGAACAGCAGCTTCGCGCAGAACTACTTCATCGATGATCTGGGCTCCGTAACCCTCGCCCAGCAGGCTCAAACGAGCATCGTTGAAAATGTTCAACGTGGAGCGCTCCAGGACGGGAACCCATCCAAGGAGCAGGCCGAATGGCGCTTTGCGTTCAACACCAGCTATAACTTCGGTTCCAACAGCGAAATCATTCCTAAGTGGTTTGGTGATCTCACCGTTGGTGGTGGCTTCCGTTGGCAAGATGAAGTCGGCATCGGCTTCGAGGTAAATCCCAACGCCTTAGGTGATCTCGCCCAAGACGTGACGAGACCCTTCTTCGCTGACTCTACCTTGTTCGTCGACGTGTTTGCTCGTATGTCCTACGCGCTTAAGGATGACCGTCGCCTCAACTTGCAGCTCAACATCAAGGACCTCACGAACAACGATGGTTTGATCCCTTTCATCGCTAATCCCGACGGTTCCGAGCTCTATCGGATCACCGAAGGTCGCCTGTTCGCGTTCTCCGCGACGATGGAGTTCTAAGCCACGCGAAGCAGTGCTCCGCTTGTCGTCTTAAATCGCAACCGGCTCCCATTAATTTGGGAGCCGGTTTTTTGTGCCCCAATCCGGCAAGGACAACGGGGAGAAGGGAGCGCATTGGTAGCAGGCCAGGCCGAAACCTGAGCGGATGGCCGACGTAAAGATTCTCGGGGCAAGCCCCGAGGCATTTGAACAAACCAACGCCAATCAACCGTGCTACCTATTCCATATCCACTAAGTCGGAGCCTGCTTACCGGCAATCCCGTTGCCTTTCCGACCTGGATCGGGTGGCCCTGACGGGATTGCGCCCGTCAGGCCCCCCCCCCCCCCCCCCCCCCCCCCCCCCCCTCCCCCCCCCC
>Ga0208413_1002447_pt1 | contig 10654 bp, 9 predicted proteins | sample AntAceMetag02UKD_FD_184761 | JGI IMG/M metagenome (GOLD analysis project Ga0208413, IMG submission 184761) | Saline lake microbial communities from Ace Lake, Antarctica - Antarctic Ace Lake Metagenome 02UKD (SPAdes) (version 2) | ecosystem: Environmental > Aquatic > Non-marine Saline and Alkaline... | reverse complement strand
TCACAATTGAATACGAAGAAAGTGCAGTGCTTCATGCTTACGCACTTTGAGTGAGTATTGACTGGGCATCTAATAAAAGAACGTATAAAAGAAGCCCTTAGAAAGCTCTTGGACACCGTACCAAAAGCAGGTGGCTTAGAAAAAAGGCAACAGCAAAGATGAGGCTGTATTAAAGAAGGCAAAGGCGACCAGCTAAAGAGACCCATAAAAGGATATTTGGAAAGTGATTTGTAGTTACGGTTCATACTTATTTATCCTGGCAAGTCATTTCTTCTTCAATATGTTATATGGACTCAGCTGTGGCTCCGGAATTGAAACATGACTCAACAGTGCTTCATGCTTACACACCTTGCGTGAATCATTGATTTCAAAAACAAAGTTTCAGATACTGCATTTCTATGAAATACTTTACAGTTTTAAAGATGGCATTAAGGACACTTAAACGTTTAAAGGTCCACGCTTTTTTTTAAGTTTGGGAGAAAAAGAAAAATAAGATATTTGTTTAGTCCAACCAAACCCAACTGACCTTTCTTCGACTCCGACTTTGACAATTCAATACCCTGAAATTACCGTGTCAACATTGGACTCGCAGTCGAGAGCACAGAAGAAAATAATCTTTCTTTCAGATGCTGTACTTCTATGAAGCACCTTACAGTTTTAAAGCAGGCATTGGGACAGATAAATAATAGTCCTGTACTAAGTCAAGTACAAGACCAACTTAATCTACGCAAGCGCCTTTCGGTTTTCAAACAACCGATACTTGCTACAGTCAACGACCATTTGATCGACTATCCTACGCCTAGTAACCTAAGTTATTGGTGGGGATTTGGGTCTTTGGCCGGTATTTGCCTTATTTTGCAAATTGCCAGTGGTATTTTCTTGGCAATGCATTACACACCACACGTAGACCTTGCGTTTATAAGCGTGGAGCATATCATGCGTGATGTGGTAGGTGGTTGGTTTTTGCGATATATGCACGCCAATGGCGCAAGCATGTTTTTTATCGTGGTGTATTTACACTTGTTACGCGGACTGTATTACGGAAGTTATGCAAGCCCACGTGAGCTTGTGTGGATTGTAGGTGTAATCATCTTATTACTTATGATCATTACAGCTTTCATTGGCTATGTATTACCTTGGGGACAAATGAGTTTCTGGGGGGCTACAGTGATTACCTCTCTGGCTTCAGCCATCCCAGTAATCGGAATGGATATCACGCATTGGTTGTGGGGTGGATTTTCTGTAGATAATGCGACCCTTAACCGGTTTTATAGTCTTCATTATCTCCTTCCTTTTATCATTGCGGGTGCTAGCATTGTACACATTGCAGCTTTGCACCAATATGGGTCAAATAACCCATTAGGCTGTTTAGCAACAGTAGATAAAGTCTCATTTTACCCATATTTCTTTTTGAAGGACCTTGTAGGTTGGGTGTGTTTCGCCATTTTTTTTGCTTTCTTTATATTCTTCGCCCCTAACACGTTAGGTCACCCGGATAATTATATTCCAGCAAACCCAATGTCTACCCCCGCTCATATTGTGCCCGAATGGTATTTTCTTCCAGTCTATGCCATTCTGAGAAGTATCCCGAACAAGCTGGGTGGTGTTGCAGCCATTGGTCTTGTTTTTGTGTGTCTTTTAGCGCTTCCATTCCTTAACACGTCAAGCGTGCGAAGTTCTAACTTCCGTCCTTTATATAAGAAGCTCTTCTGGTTATTCGTAGCAGATTGTCTGATTTTAGGGTGGATTGGATGTCAACCAGTAGAAGACCCATATGTCTTTATTGGCCAGGCGGCTTCTGTATTTTTCTTTGTCTATTTTCTTATTTGTGTGCCTTTCTTAGGTCGCTTTGAAAAAGCGCTTTTGACGTATACGAAAAAAGGGGAGTAGCCATTTATTTCACGCATATTTCAAATATGCGTGAGACGCTCGCTCAGATGGATGCTTTCGCTAAGCCATATTCGGTTGCGGTTCATTAATTGAAAAATGACTCAACTCTCGTGAGCCATGGATTTCAAGAATCGGATACTCTACAGAATTGTCTGTAGTTTTGTTGTAGTCCATACAGTACCCACAATATGGTAAGCACACGTAATAACGGAACACTTTAAAGCCTTCTGATCTACAAACGTTCACGCAAAGTGCGTAAGCATGAAGCACTGCCCTGTCTTCGAGCCCACCTTCACGGAATGCTTTGATTTTCATCCAAGTCTGTTTGAACAATGTTTTTAAAAGACTATTCGCGCTTACTTGTGTGAGTGCTGAGTCATGTTTCGTTTTAAAACAATCAGTGGGTCCGCCATTCAAAAAGCATAATGCTGATGAAAAGGAATAATGTACCGCCATGCACAACGAGAGAGTGATTTGCAATGCAAAAAATAATCTTTATTTCAGATGCTACTCTTTTATTTAAGGCGTAGCTTATTATCCACAAACGCGTGTTCTTTAGTGCTTCATGCTTACGTACCTTGCGTGAGTGTTCGTTTAAGAGATGAAACACTCCAATAATACGCAACGCAAGATGCATACAAAAAAATGATTGGAACATATGCCCACAGTGAATCAACTTTCTTTAGGAACGTCAAAACGTTCGAGTAAAATGCGTATGCGTAATAAGAAAACTCCTGCATTACAAGGGAGCCCACAAAAACGCGGCGTGTGTATGCGTGTGTATACTAAAACACCGAAAAAACCGAATTCCGCCATTCGGAAAATTGCCAAAATTCGTCTAAGTAATAACCGAGAAGTCATTGCCTACATTCCAGGCGAAGGACATAATCTTCAAGAACATTCCGTAGTACTCATACGGGGCGGCCGTGTAAAAGATATGCCAGGAGTCAAGTATAAAGTGATTCGTGGTGTCTTAGATGCTCAAGGGCTAAAACAACGCATACATGCACGTTCTAAATACGGCACCAAGAAGCCAAAAAATGTGTAAAACAATATGGTTTACAGTGCTTTATACTTACGCACCTTGCGTGAGTGATTTCTTCTTCAATGTTTTCTATGATAAACGTTCCAATGGAAAAAATGTGCATTAAACCCGTGGTAATTCAGTGCTTCATGCTTACGCACCTTGCGTGGGTGATGATCAAACATTCAATGTTGAAAAAAGTAAAATTATGTACAAGAAAAAAAGAAAGTGTGTGTTATGGCCAAAATTGCATCTCGTCAAATAAGAAAGTTGCATGATCGTAGAGCACAAGTCGGTTCTACGCTCGTGCATACTTGGATGTTTCCATATGTGCTCGGTTACCGTGATAAGGTACCTTATTTTAATGTAAAAGAAACTTTGATTGGAACACAGAAAGCTTTACTTTTTATAGAGCAGGTTCGTTTACGGAACGGAACATTTTTGTTAGCAAATACTCAAGACGATCTTGCGCGTCTTGTAAAAAAAACAGCGACTTTAACTAAACAGCCGTTTGTAGACGAGTTTTGGTGTGGAGGTTTGTTAACAAATTGGAAACAAGTGAGGAAATCGGTGATTGCATTTGGATTTTTCGAAAGATTTATGGCCCCTTTGTTGCTTAAAGAAAGAAATTTTCCGTTTCTTAGGTATTGGAAATCAAAACAACGTTTTGGGGGTGTTCAGAATATGAGAAGAATGCCGGATGTACTGATTATGTTACAAGCCAGAACATCATATAGACATATTTTAGACGAAGCCAGACGTTTAGCTATTCCCATAATATGCTGTATAGATACATATTCGCCAAATGTCGTTGTAGAATACCCTATTCCTGTGAATGTACATTCTATTGCATTTTCTCATTTTTTCTGTCGTTTACTTGTAAAAGTATGGACATACCCAAGAAAATTAGATAAAATTGTGCGTAAACCGCACCCGTTCCCACGATTCTTATCTTGGCGGGAAAAAAAGATTTGGTAAAATCTTTTCACCCTTCAATTAAAACTGGACCTTGACCTTGGGTTTATCAAAACTGAAGGACAAATGAATTCTCCATTGTGGCATAAAAACCACAATCATTCAGTGTGCTACGAACCTTTTTGCATCTTGTAATGGTGCATTTAAAAGTTCTAAGACCATCAAGGCGAAATGCTTCAAAAAGAGTTTCTGTTGTTCTGGAAACAAGAAGCATAAAATACAAAACTACAACTCGAAAGGAGTGTGCCTCGCAAAAACAAGCAATTAAAGCTTGCTGGAAAGTGTGTGAAACCACAACCTTTTAAAAGGAAAAAGACCATTTCGTTGAAGAATAATCCAAGGGTTATTTAAAAACATAAGACGATTGTGGCGAAATAAAAACAAAGGGTAATCAAAACTTTTGTATCATATCTAAGAACGGAAGCACAAAAATCACCATAAGTAATGATTAAACAAAAGCGGAAGTCAATCATTTCCAAGCTTCTCCCACACTTCCAAAAATAGTGGCACAAAAGCCACTTATGGGATATTTAATACAAAAGTAAAAGAAAGTCAATCATCCCAGAGCTTCTTTCACACTTTCAAATGGAGTGGCCTTAAAATCAGCATAAGTAATGGTTAAACAAAAGGAAATCAATCATTCCAAAGCTTCTGTCACGCTCTGAAATGAACCAGCACCGAAGCTAAAGACAGTTCTTTTCACCAAACTGCATTGATTCATGCTTGTTTTGATAGCTCAGTCGGTTAGAGCAAAGGACTGAAAATCCTTGTGTCAGTGGTTCAAATCCACTTCAGAACATTATGTGTTACGATGTAAGAAAATGTTTAATGGTGAAATAAAAAATATCTGAAAGAATATTTGAACGCTTTTCACACAATTTCTTTTATAGTTTTTCTCTCATATTTGTTATGGAAAAAAAGCACATTGTAAAACGTGACACATGTTTTCTTAGATGAACTTTTCCTTGTTTGAAAAAAAAGTCATCTTACTTGCATAAAAAACCAGATCACTTATGAAAAAGCATTAAAATCCTTTTTTTCGTGTTTTGATAGCTCAGTCGGTTAGAGCAAAGGACTGAAAATCCTTGTGTCAGTGGTTCAAATCCACTTCAAAACATTGTGTCCTACAAGGGAATGCTTTATGCTTACTCATGAAATAAAAAGTGTTATAACGCTTTTCATACAACCCCTTTCATGGTTTTTCCCTCATATTTCTATCTTTCTGAAAAGAAAGGCACATTGTAAAATGCAGCACATGTTTTCTTAAATAAACTTTTCCCTAAAAAAACAGATTGCTTATGAAAAAGCATTAAAATCTTTTTTTCGTGTTTTGATAGCTCAGTTGGTTAGAGCAAAGGACTGAAAATCCTTGTGTCAGTGGTTCAAATCCACTTCAAAACACTGTGGTAGAGTTATTTAAGAGCGTGTCTACGCTCATATTGTGCCCTCTTGTGGGGACATGTGTGATACTTTCTGTACCACATAAATACTCACATATTGTTCAAGGGTTGACCTTAGTCATCGCTGGAATCCATTTGATGGTAGCCATGCAGATGTATACCTCATCTGATATCCCTGTAGCGGAAACAATCAAATGCTACCCTGTATTCACGCATAAAAATGTGATCTTTGATTTCACGAGTTATTCAGTCATTTGAGTTTATGGTGTGACTTCCTTCACATTGCTTCACGTTATTTGGAAACTAAATACTCTCAAAAACCTCATTGAAATTAAGAACTTTTGTGCTCTTGTACTCTTAATAGAAAGCATATTGGTGGCTTTATGAGAACAAAAGCCAAATGTATGTATTTATTACTGGTATGTTTGCCACTGTTTGGCTTTCTACTTTCGTGTGGCTATGGACGTTTCTTCGGGTTTCGAGGGGCACCTTTGTTAAGTACAGCCAGTGTGGCATTGACTGCAATCCTTTCATGCGTGGCATTTTATGAAGTAGGCATTTGTGGAAGCCCTTGTTATATTCACTTTTCGCCTTGGTTTCATTGTGAACTTTTTGATGCATCGTGGGGGCTTATGTTTGATAGCCTTACCGTTGTAATGCTTATAGTAGTCACTGTTGTGAGTACTTTAGTACATGTGTATTCTATTGCTTATATGGGAGAAGATCCACATTTACCTCGCTTTGTGTCGTATTTGTCTCTTTTCACTTTCTTTATGCTTATGCTTGTCACAGCAGACAACTTTATCCAAATGTTTTTTGGGTGGGAAGGCGTAGGAGTTGCGTCATACTTACTCATTAATTTTTGGAGCACGCGTTTACAAGCCAACAAATCCGCTATCAAAGCAATGCTCGTCAATCGTGTAGGTGATTTTGGGCTTGCTTTGGGTATTATGGGTATTTTTGCTTTGTTTAAAACAGTGGACTTTATTACTGTTTTTTCGTGTGCAAGTATGCACTCAGAAAGTAGTTTTGTTTTCCTTCACACTGAAGTGCATGCACTTACTGCTGTGTGTTTACTTCTGTTTGTAGGCGCTGTTGGAAAGTCTGCACAGCTTGGTTTGCACACATGGCTTCCAGATGCAATGGAAGGTCCCACCCCGGTTTCTGCGCTTATCCACGCGGCAACTATGGTTACTGCAGGTGTTTTTATGATTGCACGCTGTTCGCCAGTATTTGAGTATGCGCCAACCGCTTTACTTGTAGTCACAATTGTAGGTGCTATGACATCTTTCTTTGCAGCAACCGCGGGTGTTGTACAAAATGATCTCAAACGTGTGATTGCATATTCTACCTGTAGTCAGCTTGGTTATATGATATTTGCATGCGGTTTATCGCAATACGCAGTAGGTGTATTTCATTTAATGAATCATGCGTTTTTTAAAGCTTTACTTTTTTTAAGTGCTGGGTCAGTTATCCATGCATTAGCAGATGAACAAGACATGCGAAAAATGGGTGGAGTAGTAAAGCTTCTTCCTTTTACATATTCCATGATGCTTATCGGCTCACTTGCGCTTATTGGCTTCCCATTCTTAACTGGGTTTTACTCAAAAGAAGTTATTCTGGAAGTAGCATACGCAAAGTATTCTATTGGAGGTAACTTTGCTTATTGGTTAGGGGTCATTTCTGCACTCTTTACCTCTTACTACTCGTTTCGCTTATTGGTGCTTACTTTTGTTGGACCAGTAAATGCACTTAAATCTCACTTTGCTCAAATACATGAAGCGCCACCTCTTATGGCATTGCCATTAATTGTTCTTGCATTTGGAAGTCTTTTTGTTGGTTACATGGGTAAAGATATGATGATCGGGTATGGGACACCGTTTTGGAACAACGCGTTGTTTACTCTCCCATCAAACACCATTCTTTTAGAATCAGAACACATTCCTCACTTAGTCAAATGTATTCCTATTTTCTTTAGCTTACTTGGAGCTTTCCTCGCACTCAACATGAATATATTTTGTAGTGGCTTCACTTATGTCACAAAAAAGAGTGAAACAGGGCGAAAACTGTACACTTTTCTAAATAAACGATGGTATTTCGATACTGTACTCAATGAATATGTATTAGACCCCGCGCTTTCTTTTGGGTACAAAGTTTCATTTAAAACGTTGGATAAAGGTTTTATTGAATTACTTGGACCAGCTGGTATTATGCAAGTATGTGGACAATCAGTAAGAAAAATCAGTATGGTGCACAGTGGTTTCATTTATCACTACGCGTTAATCATGCTTTGTGGTGTGATATGGTGTGTTGCATTAGTAGGCTTCTGGGACGATTTATCTCCTTGGATGGATGCACGGCTTTACGGTGTGTTTGTCTTAAGCTTTATCTGCTCTCTTCACGTTTCTTCGGAGCAATAAATATCTTGGAAAAGGTTTCTGCCTTTTACCTTGAAATGTTTCTAAGGTGGTTTCTTCTTCTATTGATCGTACGCCGGGCTTTACAGCATTGGAAATGGAAAAAGCCGCTTTTAATCTTACGGGAGTAGAGTGAATAACTCTGCTCCGTGAAGCAATGCGCGCCAATGTTGATGGTTTCATAGACAAAGAGTCAATCACTCAAGCAAGGTGCGTAAGCATGAGGACTCGCTCTAATACATCGATTGTATTGCGTGCTCCCATTATTTTGTATACAATAGGCATGAATGAAAGATACACTCAAGTAAGGTAAGCACGAAGCACATTCAATGGGAAACCATTCCAAACGGACGCCTTCAATGACGTATGGTGGGCATTGTGATTACATTCAACCATTGCAGCATGGCATAAAAGGATGCAGGTTTGATCATAAGGTTCAAAAGGCTAAAGAAAACGCCTTTCACAGAGAGTGCGGAATAATGGAAGCCAACTCTCACAGAAAAAGGAATGAAGCAAAAAACAGAGGAAAACATGTATGAAAAAGTTGCAATTAATGATTCATTGTTTGATGATTTTGTGGAGGGTTACCGACTTTCAAGAAAAAGAAGTTGAAGTGAACTCTAATAAAACGGGAGATCACTCTGATAAGATGGAAGTTCATTTTGATAAACAAAGTGAATAAAGCATCTGCTTTATTTGGTTGGTGAATAATTGCTTTCATTTTCTGAATAAATAGTCTATTGCAGACAAAAAAAGAGACAACTATGCTTTTATCTCTTCTTCTTTTGTGCCCCCTCATAAGCGCAGGTGTCATCATGTACGTGCCGAGTTGGAACACACGTGTCATTAAAGTCATTGCATTAAGCGCTAGTCTAATCAACTTGATACTTTCGCTAAAGCTTTGGGTCTTGTTTGACTGCTCCACACCACACTATCAATTTGTAGAAGTGGTAGGATGGTTACCTTTTTTAAATATGAATGTAAGTATTGGGATCGACGGTATTTCGTTGTTCTTTATATTACTTACAACTTATTTAATTCCAGTATGCTTACTCGTAGCGTGGGTCAATGTTACGAACAACGTAAAAGAATACTGCGTAGCTTTCCTTCTATTAGAAACGTGTGTACTTGCCGTCTTCTGTATACTTGACTTGCTTCTTTTCTACGTTTTTTTCGAAAGCGTATTATTGCCTATGTTCCTTATAATAGGTATCTGGGGATCACGAGCACGTAAAATTCGCGCAGCGATTCAGTTTTTCTTGTATACACTCATTGGCTCCGTACTCATGCTTTTAGCCATTCTGCTTGTGTATTTCCAAGTAGGTACCACAGACTTACAAGTACTTCTTGTGTCAGATTTCAGCGAACGTCGCCAGCTTCTTTTATGGCTCGCTTTTCTTGCATCATTTGCAGTGAAAGTACCTATGGTACCGTTACATATTTGGTTGCCTGAAGCTCATGTAGAAGCGCCCACAGCAGGTTCTGTTATTTTAGCAGGAGTACTTTTAAAACTGGGATGTTATGGTTTTCTCCGATTTTCTATCCCACTGTTTCCAGAAGCCTCTCTTTTTTTCACTCCGCTTGTGTGTTTAATGAGCGTTATAGGTATATTATACGCGTCTCTCACAACCTTACGTCAAATTGATTTAAAGAAAATCATTGCTTATTCCTCTGTTGCACACATGGGCTTTGTAGTTGTCGGTTTATTCAGCCTTAATGTACAGGGTGTAGAAGGAGCGTTATTGCTTATGATAAGTCACGGGTTTATTGCTTCTGCATTGTTTTTGTGTGTTGGTTTACTATACGATCGTACGCATACACGATTAATTCAGTATTACGGAGGCGTTGTGCATGTCATGCCACTTTTTTCCTTTTTCTTTCTTATCTTTACATTAGGTAATTTAAGTCTTCCAGGAACAAGCAGTTTCGTTGGCGAATTTCTTATTCTCGTAGGATGTTTCCAAACCAATACGTTGGTTGCAACGTTGTCAGCGTCAGGTATGGTTCTTGGCGGCGCATATTCCATTTGGTTATATAATCGCTTAGTATTTGGAAGCTTAAAACCAAAATATATCGATTGCTTTGCTGACGTGAATCGTCGCGAGTTTTGGATGCTTATGCCTTTCATCATAATTATTCTATGGATGGGATTTTTCCCTCAGATTTTACTTGAAACAGTGCATGCTTCTACAGCAAACCTTATTGAGCACGGTCTCTCGGAAAGTAATGGTTAAGCAACGCAATAAGTCGCATTTCTCAGCACGTTTTGCGTGAAACTTGGGCCTTTCTTTGAAACAAGCCAGTGTCCAAGTACTTGCAGAATTTTCATTCATTGTGCAGATTTGCTTATGAAAGAATAAAACGCTGCAACCCTTACATGTAAAGGTATAAAAGTGGGCTCAATAGTTCAGTCTGCCTAAGGTATTCAATGAGTTATTGGTCCGAATAAGGCGTCACATTTTAAAGGTCTTGTGTTTTTAAATAATTGACCCGGAATGCAAACACCTTCAATGATGCCAGACGGGCTGAGTGGTTAAGCTCAGCCATTAAAGCATCGAAGGTGGAAAGGTGGTGTCCTGTAAGACCTTTTCAGAGGCTTTGCTGCCTTAAGGATTTCTGACCTCTCACCATGGTATAGGTGATGAATGATCTGATGTCCGGAAAAGAATTACCTTTAAATGACATGCTAAAAGAATGAATAAGTATACTCCTTGAATGCATGTGGTAGGACATATTAGAGCATAGTTTCTTTTCTCTTCTAAAGAATTGTAAAAAAATATCTTTTTTAAGATAAAGCATACATTCGCATCGCAATAAAAATGTCTTATAAACGTAATGTTTTATGTATTTCCTACTTCCTTTCCTAAAACATATACAAGCGTACGATTTGGATGATCTATTCATTTATGACACCTTTGCTAAAGCAAAGAAGTATTAAAAATAAGTTT
>Ga0208413_1002443_pt1 | contig 10665 bp, 7 predicted proteins | sample AntAceMetag02UKD_FD_184761 | JGI IMG/M metagenome (GOLD analysis project Ga0208413, IMG submission 184761) | Saline lake microbial communities from Ace Lake, Antarctica - Antarctic Ace Lake Metagenome 02UKD (SPAdes) (version 2) | ecosystem: Environmental > Aquatic > Non-marine Saline and Alkaline... | reverse complement strand
TGCGTACTTAAAACATCTGACACCAGGCCGAATGCTGGAAGTGCAACAATGTATACCTCAGGATGACCAAAGAACCAGAACAAATGCTGGTACAAGATTGGGCTACCGCCGTTGTAATCAAGCGGAGCTCCCGCCTCAATTATCGCTGGCATGAAGAAGCTTGTACCTAACAAGGTATCAAACAACATCATAACTGCTGCTACGAGTAATGCTGGGAATGCAAATAAACCCAGAATCGTCGCGATGAAAATGCCCCAAACCGTGAGAGGTAATCTCATCATTGTTAAACCGCGGCAGCGATACTGTAGGATAGTGGTTACATAGTTCAAGCCACCCATTGTAAACGCCACGATGAATACGACTAGTGACGCAATCATCAAAACAAGGCCCATGTCATGGCCCGGTGTTCCAGCCATAGAAGCCTGAGGCGGATAAAGTGTCCAGCCTGCCCCTGTTGGTCCGCCGGTCACAAAGAAACTGGCTAACAAGATTAGAACCGACAAGAAATAAGTCCAAACACTTAACATGTTCAGAAATGGAAACACCATGTCGCGGGCGCCAACCATTAATGGAATCATGTAGTTGCCAAAACCGCCGAGTAACAGTGCTGTGAGCATATAGACAACCATGATCATGCCGTGCATGGTCACTGACTGGTAATACTGACTTGGATCGATCAAATCGAAAGTATCCGGAAAACCAAGCTGCATACGCATGAGTAAAGACAAAACAAGTGCTACAACACCAACAGCGATGGCTATGCCACCGTATTGAATAGCGATAACCTTATGATCTTGGCTGAAAACCCATTCAGTAACCCAACTTTTCGGATGATGAAGCTCTTGTTCACTATCCTGATCAGCTAATGGAACGTAAGCCATTAAAACCTCCTAACTACTTAAATGTGATACTTGCCACTCGGGCAAACAATTTAAAATAAAATTACTGCTATCGCAGCGTATTAATATACGCAGCGACGTCTTCGATTTCTTCTAGCCCTGACATCGCAGTAGCCATTGAAACCATTTGCTCACCGTAATCATCTTCACGATGCAGGCCACGAATACCGGCCCGGAAATTACTGATTTGAGTAACAAAATACCAATCGCTCATGCCAGCAAGTTTAGGTGCGTCTGTGTACCAAGTGCCATTGCCATTATCTAAATGGCAGGCTGCACAGTTTCGGTCGTAAATGCTGGCCCCGTTAGCAACATCACCCGTAATAGTTGGGGTTGATGGAGTATCTGGGAGAGTCGCGATATACGCCGACATATTGCGAACAGCATCATCGTCTACAAGAGTATTTGCCATTCCAACCATCATTGCGCCGTTAGTATCGCCCGGCCCGCCACGAACACCGTTCTTGAAGTAGTTCAATTGGCGCTCTAAATACCATGCCTGTTGGCCGGCAAGTTTCGGACTATTCAATGCGATATTACCTTCACCTTCAGCGCCGTGGCATGAAGCACATATAGCATATGCTGCTTGTCCGGCTGCGATGTTAGGTGGAGCCATAGTTTGAGTTTCCGCAAACGTAGGCTGCTTTGCTAACCAAATGTCGTAATCTTCTTGGGGCTCAATTACGACTGCGCCGCGCATTATGAAGTGACCAATGCCACACAGTTCTTCACACATAATGTCGTAACGACCTTCTTTTTGCGGATCAAACCACAGGTAAGAAACTAATCCAGGTACCAAATCCATTTTGACGCGGAATTGAGGAACCGTGTAGTTATGCAGGGTGTCATTCGAGCGCAGCAGTGCCTTAACCGGCTTGCCCACTGGCAAATGCATCTCTGGCTGACTAACGATAATGTCGTCTTGCCCTCTTGGATCTTCGAGATTGACCCCGAAAGGGTTTGACTCCGTCACCAGTGCAGTCTCGGCGAAACCAAGCTGGCCGTCAGCGCCAGGGTAGCGGAACGCCCACTGCCACTGTTGACCCATCACTTCATACTCAGTTGCATTCTCGGGAACAGTTACAATCGATGCCCAGACAAATAAGCCCGGCGCAAGCATTGCGAAAACCCCGATAGTAGTGACCACTGACAAGCTTGTTTCGAGTTTGTGGTTTTCAGGCTCGTACACAGCCTTGTGGCCGTCCTTCTGACGAAACCTGTAAACGCAGTAAGCCAAAAAGAGATTCACGACTATGAAGACAAAACCTGTTATCCAAAATGTGAGGTTAATTGTAAAATCGATGGAACCCCAATCAGATGCGATATCGGTAAACCACCACGGACTGGCAAAATGGAATATAACAGATCCAATAACCAGCAATAAAATAACGACCGCTAAAGCCATAAAGCAGTAATCCTTCTTAAGTTGAAAACTAGCTCCACGTCTAGGGCTTTTAAATTGAAACGCCTGAGACAGTAGAATTTGTTTAGTTGTTGTCAAACTTTGTAAAAACTGTTTTAGAAGCCGTCCTGATTCTTCCAAACTTAGGCCTTACAATCAGAAAAATTTTTCATTTCTACTGTAAGATTAAGGATTGGGTTGAGCTTCGTAATCTCATCCAATAGTCTAATTGAGATCGAGAATTTACATTTCTTCAAAGGCCTAATTTTGAAGAAGAAACGCACACCTCATGCGCAACGGAATGCTATAGAAAATTAGCGTTTCCCGCAAGCAATTATAGGTAGGTTTTTAGATAAAACACGCGCCAAAACAGGCATTTCTGACAGTTTCCTGTCAGTAGAAGATTGGCCTCTTTAAATTCACTAACAATCGTTTAAAAAAACTGTAATCTCTTGTCACTATTAGTTTACACTATCTTGAGATTATGCCTAATTCGTGGTTGAATTTGCGCTCTCAAATCCATTCAAATCCGACACTGCTACTGTGGCGTATTTGTGAGACGTATTCGTATTAGACGTAGACAATTTATTTCAATTTTCCAGAGCATTTACAGTGACTGAAATTATAGTGAGTTCGACGGCCAGTTGGCGCGATTTTTACGAAATGTGCAAGCCACGTGTTGTCATGTTGATGATTTTGACTTCAATGGTCGGAATGTTTTTAGCAGTGCCGGGAATGGTTCCCCTCGATGTACTAATTCTCGGCAATATCGGCATCGCATTTGTGGCCGGATCCGGAGCGGTTGTAAATCACTTGATAGATCGGAAAATAGACGTGCTGATGAAGCGCACACACAATCGGCCCCTTCCCCAAGGGCGAGTGGACACGACTCAAACTACTATTTTCGCGGTGACACTCTGCGCTGTTGGTATGCTGGTGCTTTGGTTCGGTGTTAACCCTCTGTGTGCCTGGCTAACTTTAGCTTCATTCATCGGCTATGCCTTTATCTATACCGGCTATTTGAAGCACGCGACTCCCCAAAACATCGTTATCGGCGGGCTCGCAGGAGCAATGCCGCCTCTGCTGGGCTGGTCTGCTGTAACAGGGACAATTGAATCTGACGCTTTAATTTTGGTGTTTATTATATTTGCTTGGACACCCCCGCATTTTTGGGCTTTAGCTATTCATCGCAAAGACGAATATGCGAAATCTGGCGTACCTATGCTGCCGGTAACCCATGGCGAGCACGTCACTAAAGTTCATATCATTGTTTACACCGTGTTGTTGGTTGTTTCCAGTATTTTCCCTTATATTTCTGGCATGAGCGGACTTTTATATTTAGGGTCGGCAATAGCCTTAGGTATTGGGTTTTTGGCCTGGGCGCTCATCCTCATGTACAAACCTAAGCCTTCCACGGCAATGGACACCTTTCGGTTCTCCATTCTCTACCTCGCATTGCTATTTTTGGCCCTTCTTGTCGATCATTATATATTTTGATTGGTGCTGAATTTCTTTACCCGAGACTGAAACATGGCTTTAAGTTTACGCGCAAAACGCGGTTTGATCGCTTTTGGAATTTTTGATATTGCAGTAATTGCAGCGCTTATTTTTCTGTTTGTATTGAGATCAGAAATTGATTTGAAAGATGAACTTCGAGAAATCGGGGTCACTGTTTTCGCCGATATTCGCCCAATTCAAGAGTTCGATCTGGTCGATGAAAACTTCGCCGCTTTTACAAGCGACAACCTAAAAGATCGATGGACCTTGTTATTTTTCGGGTTTACATCCTGTCCTGATATTTGCCCAATCACCATGGCTGAGCTGAAAAAATTATATGAGCAGTTAGACCCAAACTTAAAGGATGACCTGAATATTGTGATGGTGTCTGTCGACCCTGAGCGGGATGATCCTGAAACTATTGGAAACTACGTCAATGGATTTAACGAGGAATTTTTAGGGGTTACCGGCGACTTAGATTCAATCGCTGGCGTTGCATCTCAATTTTTTGTCGGCTACTCCGACCCTGTTTATCCATCTGAGAACGATAACCAGAGCCAAGGACAGCATCAGCACGGGCAAGATCAGGCAGCGCAACAGCGGCCACATCATAATATGGCCGGCGATAGTACGGTGGGCATTAGTACAGCCGGAGATAGTACGTCACATAGTGCAGCAGGACATAGTGCAGCAGGTCACAGCGCAGCTGCGGCCACTTCTGCGCCGGCAAGTGACGACTATCTAATTTCTCACAGCGGCCATCTTGCAATAGTTAATCCTGATGGAAACTATCATGCGGTGATGCGGCCGCCGCATCGCGTAAGAGACCTGCTTAAAGCATACGAGATTGTACGTGACAGCTCTGATTTTTAGTTCTAGTTTCTAGCTTTGGTTTTTAAAATTTCAAGCGTTAAGTTCTAAGACTCAAGATCTAGAACTTAACGGTAAAACATAGCTAAGCAAAAATAGACCGCCAGCAACTACCACGATCGATGGTCCCACCGGCGTATCAAGGCTGAACGCTAAAAACACCCCCATAAAAATACAAATGACTCCTATAATGCTCGCGTTTAAAGCCATTTTTTCAGGGTTTTTTGAGAATTTCCTTGCCGTTGCAGGGGGGATTATAAGCAGTGAGGTGATCAATAAAACGCCAACTATTTTCATTGAAACGGAAATAGTAAGCGCAATTAGAACGATTAATATTAAATTGAGTCTGGCGGTATTATGGCCTTCTACTTCTGCTAGCTCTCTATGAACAGTAGTTGAAAGAAATGCGTTCCAATTTTTAATGAGAACAGCTAGGACTACGGCAATCACAACAAGCACCCAAGCAAGTTCTCGTGGCGTTATGGTCAATAGCTCACCGAAAAGATATGCCTCTAAATTAACCCGCACCGAACTCGTTAATGACAGTACAACAACCCCTAAAGCTAAGCTGGTATGGGCAAGTATTCCGAGCAATGTATCGGTCGCCAGCTTAGGGTTTCGATCAAGCAGTGCGAGCAAAACCGCTAAACCTAAGCCACTAATTACGATGGCAAGCTGTGGATCGCCACCTGTTATCAAGCCAACAGAAACCCCAAGTAAGGCGGAATGGGCAAGCGTGTCACCAAAATAAGACATCCGGCGCCATACCATAAAGGAGCCTAATGGGCCCGCAGCAACGGCGAGACCGCAGCCGGCTAGTAAAGCCATTATCACAAAATCCGTCGTTAACAGTTGCAGCACTTTGCTACTCGCCTCGAGGAGGTTTTATTTGCCCCCTAACGTCGTGTTCATGGTTGTGATTATGAGTGTATATAGCCAAACTTTCGGCACTCCTTGCCCCAAATAAATCTAGAAACGCGGGGTCATTGCTCACATGTTCAGGTTCACCATGGCAACACACGTGATGATTCAGGCAAACCACCTCATCGGTTGAAGACATAACTAAATGCAGATCATGTGAAATCATAATTACCCCGCAGTTTTGCTGATCGCGAATTTCACTAATCAAACCATATAGCTCGGCTTGGCCGGAAACATCAACGCCCTGAGCTGGCTCATCCAAAACCAATAATTGCGGTCTGCGCAGCATTGCTCTGGCAAGCAATACTCTTTGCATCTCCCCACCGGAGACGGAGGTAAGCGGGCTATTAAGCAAATGCGGAATTTTTAGCTGCGCTAAAGTGTCACGTAAATGGTCAGGGTCTGAGCTGCCTGAAAGTTCGAGAAACCGGCTTACCGCTATTGGCATCGTAGGGTCTATCACAAGCTTTTGCGGCATATATCCGATGTTCAGATCTGGCCGTCTTGAGACGGTGCCAGAGTCGGCGGTCATCAATCCTAGGATTATTCGCACCAAGGTAGTTTTGCCTGCACCATTGGGGCCTATTAAAGTGACGATCTTGCCTTGATTGACCTCCAAACTCACGTTATCAAGCACTGTTCGGCCTTCGAACACTTTTGAAACATCATCTGCGGCAATTAATGTTGAACTGTTGAGGTTTGGAGGGGGCATCAAGATTCCGAAAGAGATTAAGGTCTGAGCTTATAAGGAAGGCGGACAATGTTATATGATAGCACTGTTGTCAAACATCCCGAGTTCGCCTTTGTCCATGTGATTTAACTGTTCTTCATAAAGCGCTTCGTAAAGTGTTTTATGAAGTGTTCCTAAAAGTGTTCCTAAAAGTGTCAGCAAAAATGTTCTCCAAAAGGCTCGTAAAGCTTATAAAGCTTGTAAAGATAGCCACGCAAGCTTGCGCAATGCGATTAGCCAGTTTCTTTTTGCTGGCCAGCTTTTTTGTCAGCGCTACTGCTGACATATCGATTAGCACTACTATTCGGCCGCTACACTTTATTGCTTTAGCGGTAGTTGGCGCCAGGGGCGATGTCATCGCGTTAATTGACAGCAAATCATCACCTCATCATTTCAATCTCACGCCAAGCAATCGGCTGGCGTTGTTAAAGTCAGACTTGATAGTTTGGGTGGGACCAGAATTAGAAAGCCAGCTGAGCAACAGTATTAGCAAAATGGCCGCTGATGACAGGATTATCACGGCCACGGCGTTACCTGATCTTATTTCTTATAAGATTGGCGACGGCGATCAGATTGATGCTCATATTTGGCTGGATACCCGCAATGCCTCGCTCATTGCAGCCGAAATTGCACAGCTTGCAAAGCGACTAGACCCAGCCAACAGTGAATATTATCAAAACAACCTTGCCAAATTTCAAATGGATCTTGACCGTGCTACCGATCAAATCGGCCAGCTATTTACGCGCTCAAATGCGAAGCCATTTGCCGTCTATCACAATGGGTTTCAATATTTTGAAAAGCAGTTTGGTCTCAGCCATCAGCTAGAATTAGTCAGAGATCCTGAGATAGCTCCTACTATTTCCCAAATTATAGATATCAGGACAAAGGTGGCGCAAGTCACGCCACAGTGCCTATTTCAGGAACCTGATGCCAACCCGGAATTAGTTCGCACTATGCTAAGGGACTATAGACTAAATAGTACCCGACCCAAGAATGGTAGCCAAAGCAGCCAAAGCAGCCAAAGCAGCCAAAGCAGCCAAAGCAGCCAAAGCAGCCAAAGTCCAACCAGCTCAATCCGCGAGATCACTATCGATCTACTAGGTAATGATATTGTCGACTCACCCGACGCTTATATCAATTTGATAACCCATGTCGCTGACGAATTTAGTAAGTGCCTAAATATCGCCGCGCCAAACGATTAAAAAACAGGTACAAAAATTGTCTGATTCAAAACAACTTATTTTAGTGGATGGCTCTTCTTATTTATTCAGAGCGTTCCATGCCCTGCCGCCATTAGTAAATAGCAAAGGCCAGCCGACCGGCGCGGTTAAAGGTGTTATCAATATGATCCGCGCCTTAATCAAAGGCCACCCCGAGAGCAACATTGCTATTGTGTTTGATGCTAAAGGTAAGACGTTCCGTAGCGACATGTATGCTGAATACAAGGCTCATCGTCCACCAATGCCGGACGAATTGAGATCGCAGATAGAACCCATACATCGAATAGTTGAAGCTATGGGATTACCGATGCTTATTATCACAGGCGTTGAGGCGGACGATGTTATAGGCACTCTTTCAGCCCATGCCTCGAAACAAAATATTAAGACTCTTATCTCTACTGGGGATAAAGACCTTGCTCAGCTCGTTAATGACGACGTTACCTTAATGAACACCATGACCAATGAGTTATTGGACCATGAGGGCGTGATTAAAAAGTTCGGAGTGAAGCCTGACCAGATAATCGATTACCTAGGGCTAGTAGGAGACAAGGTTGACAACATTCCTGGGGTCCCAAGTGTTGGTCCTAAGACCGCTGTAAAGTGGCTGACCGAATTCACCTCGATGGAGGGGGTCATAGAAAATGCAGCTTCTGTAGGCGGAAAAGTTGGCGAAAAGCTGCGCGACAATATTGATCAGTTAAGACTGTCCTATGAGCTGGCAACCATTAAGATGGATGTTGAGCTTGAGGTAGAACTAAAAGATCTTGTTCATAGAGAAGAAGATAAACAGCAGCTGCATGAGCTGTTCAGTGACTTGGAATTTAAATCTTGGGTTAAAGAGCTAGAAGTTGCAGGCGTAGTCTCTAGCGCAGCGGTTCCAGACAAAGCGTCTGGTGCTGGCGATGATAGTGACGGTATTGATAATAGTGCAGTCAATGTGGTTCCAGACTCCATCGATTACCAGGTAATCACCACAGAGTTAGAATTGAGGGAGCTAGTCTCAAAAATCGAAAAATCTAAGCAGCTCTGTATTAATTTAGAAGTACAGGGTGATCACTTTCTAGATGCGGCTATCTTTGGAATATCAATTAGTTTGGAAATTGGCAAAGCCAGCTATATACCAGTTGCTCACGTGCGCCCCGAACCGGTCCTTGACCTTGGCTCTGTGAGTGATACTGAAAGTGAAAGTGAAAATGAGGATGAAAATAACAGTGAGAATAAGGGCCTCAGCGAAAATAAAAGCCACAGCGAAGAAACTACCCAGCTGCCACTGGATACGGTCCTCAATCGTCTTAAACCTGTTCTTGAGAACCCCGAGGTTAGAAAAACAGGTTTTGATCTCAAGCTGCTGAAACATGTTTTTGCCAACTATGAAATTGATTTTTATCCTATAGATTCTGACGTTTTATTGGAGTCCTACGTTGTTAATTCAGTGGCAACGAAACACAATCTAGACGAAATCGCAGATTACTACTTAGGTCTACGAATTACCGATCTCTCGGCAAGTATCGGAAAAGGAAAGGCTAAGCGGACTAAGAGCCAGCTATCGATTGCAGAATTTTCACACTATGCCGCAGAGAAAGCTGACTTCATTCTCAGGCTCTCACTGGTGCTGGCCCAGTCGCTCAAAGCACAAGGTCATCTGGAAGGTGTCTACCGATACTATGAGGGGCCATTGGTTGAGGTGCTTCAACGGATGGAGCGCAACGGCATCAAAGTTGATAGCGGTGCACTATATCAGCAAAGCAAAGAACTTGGGGTGCAGCTTGATAAACTTCAGCAGCAGGTCTTTGAGCTTGCCGGTGAAGAATTTAACCTAGGTTCACCAAAACAGCTGCAAACTATCTTTTATGAAAAGTTAGAGCTGCCTGTGTTGAAAAAAACTAAGACAGGCCAGCCATCGACAGCCGAACCCGTGCTTCATGAGCTAGCTCAGGACTATGAACTGCCCCGGTTTATTTTAGAGCACCGCTCTTTAAGCAAACTTAAATCTACCTATACCGACAAGTTGCCGAAGCAGGTAAAAGGGGTTAACGGCCGAATCCATTCCACTTTTCAACAGGCAGTGGCGGCCACGGGACGTTTGTCATCTACCGATCCGAATTTACAAAACATTCCTATCCGCACCGCGCAAGGCAGACGGGTTCGGCAAGCTTTTGTTTCGAACAAAGGCTATAAATTGGTTGCCGCCGATTACTCCCAAGTAGAACTTCGAATCATGGCTCACCTTTCACAAGATGCCGGATTGCTGCGCGCTTTTTCTAGCGCTGAGGACGTCCATCGAGCAACGGCTGCAGATGTATTTGGTGTGGCGCTGGAGGACGTAAGCACCGAACAGCGCAGAGGAGCAAAGGCAATTAACTTTGGTCTAATCTACGGAATGTCGGCTTTTGGTTTGGCCGCCCAGCTTAAAATTAGCCGAGGCGATGCTCAGCTTTATGTGGACAAATACTTTGAGAAGTATCCAGGTGTTCGAAAATATATGGACGAAACGCAGGTCTGGGCCGACGAAAAAGGCTTTGTAGAGACTTTGTTTGGGCGCCGCCTTTACTTACCCGGAATACATGCAGGCAACGGCATGATTCGCAAAGCCGCTCAGCGCACAGCTATTAATGCGCCAATGCAGGGTACGGCGGCAGATATAATCAAACAGGCGATGATCGATATCGGCCATTGGTTAAGAAGCTCAGAGCTGGACGCCAAGATGGTTCTTCAGGTGCACGATGAACTTGTGTTTGAGGTGGCAGAAAAAGACGTTGAGCTTTTGATTGATGGCGTAAAATTTAGAATGACCACAGCCGCCGCATTAGATGTGCCACTGGTTGTTGACGTAGGGGTTGGCAACAACTGGGATGAGGCGCACTAACTTTTACCGTGATTTGTTAACCAGCCGGCCGGCCGTGTCGGAGTACTCACGCTGGCACCTACCGCCGGTTATCATTCAGTGGAGCCATCGAAATTGGCAAATCAGGTGCGCAGATGCGGTTAGATCTAACGGGCTCAGAGTGACCCCATAAACTTGTCGTTAGTGTTAGCAAGAACTAGTCAGAGGCAGACTAGTTCTAATCAAGGATAGTGGCTTGAGCGGCCTCAAGGTCTTCGACTGCCAACCAGTCGCCGAGCTTT
>Ga0208413_1002436_pt1 | contig 10678 bp, 8 predicted proteins | sample AntAceMetag02UKD_FD_184761 | JGI IMG/M metagenome (GOLD analysis project Ga0208413, IMG submission 184761) | Saline lake microbial communities from Ace Lake, Antarctica - Antarctic Ace Lake Metagenome 02UKD (SPAdes) (version 2) | ecosystem: Environmental > Aquatic > Non-marine Saline and Alkaline... | reverse complement strand
CCCGAAACATCCAAACCCTCCTCGCCGCGCTCAAAGACTGCCTCGCCACCTGAACGCCTGCCTTCAGGTGGGTCGGGCTTTACGCCCGACAACCCCTGCCTCTCAGCCAAATCGACCACCCCCCCCTCGCCCGAACGCCTGCCTCCATGTGGGTCGGGCTTTACGCCCGACAACCCCTGCCCCTCAGCCAAAAAACGACCGCCCTCGCCGCTCTCAAAGACCGCCTCACCACCTGAACGCCTGCCTCCATGTGGGTCGGGCTTTACGCCCGACACTTTACGCCCGACACCCCCTGCCTCTCCGCTCTTCCTCAATCCGTATTCCACAATCCCAAATCCGCAATCTCCCCCCCATGCCTAACCTCACCGGACTACAGGCGCTCTTCCCTCCCGATCGATTTCACGTCGATCAGGCGCACCTGACCTCCTTCGAATCCGACGGTCTCACGGCCTTCCACGCCAAGCCTTGCGCGGTGGTCATCCCTGAATCCGCCGACGAAGTGATCGCCACGGTCCGTTGGTGTGCAGAGAACCGCGTCCCTTTCGTTGCCCGCGGCAGCGGCACCAGCCTCTCCGGCGGCTCACTCCCGGTCGCGGAAGGCATCGTCATCGCGCTCAATCGCTTAAAACGGATCATCAAAATCGACCCCGACGACCGTATCGCCGTGGTCGAACCCGGCGTAGTCAACGCCGCCGTCACCAAGGCGGCTTCTTCTCACGGACTTCATTACGCCCCCGATCCTTCTAGCCAGATTATTTGCACCATCGGCGGCAACGTCGCCTTCAACTCCGGCGGAGCCCATTGCCTCAAATACGGCATGACTTCCAACCACGTGTTGGGCATCAAGGCAGTCCTAGCTACCGGTGAAGTGGTCACCTTCGGCGGCCGTTCTCGTGATCATATCGGACCGGATCTCACTGGCCTATTTTGCGGATCAGAAGGCCTCTTCGGCATCGCCCTAGAAATCACCCTCAATCTCCTGCCCACCGCCGAGACGTTTCACACCGTGCTCGTCGGCTATCACTCACTCGAAGCTGCCGGAGATGCGGTGGCCGCGATTATTGATTCCGGTCTGCTTCCCGGCGCACTGGAAATCATGGACGCCCTCGCCATCGAAGCCGCTGAAGCCGCCGTGCATTGCAACTACCCGCCCGGCGCCGCCGCCGTTCTCATCGTTGAGCTCGAAGGCCCCGTCGAGCGGGTCGCCGTCGAACGCGAAAAACTATCCGAGATTCTCGCCGCCACTCCCGCCTTCGAAACGCGAATTGCTCAGGACCCTGCGGAGCGCCTCAACATCTGGCGGGGACGCAAATCCGCCTTCTCCGCCGTGGGTCGGCTCAGTCCCGACTTCATCGTGCAAGACGGCGTCGTGCCTCGCACCCGCCTCGGTGAAGCCCTTCGTCGCATCAGCGATATGTCTGCCGAAACCGGCATCCGCGTGGCCAACGTTTTTCACGCTGGCGATGGGAATCTCCACCCCCTGATTCTCTACAACGGCAAAGAACCCGGTGCCCTCGAACGCGCTGAATCACTCGCCGCTCGTATCCTCAAAATGTGTATCGCTATGGGCGGTTCTCTCACGGGCGAACACGGTATCGGTGTCGAAAAACGTGCCTACCTCCCCGAAATGTTCGATGCCACCACCATCGAGAATTTTCACGCCATTCGCCACTGCTTCGATCCCCACGAAATCGCCAACCCCGGCAAAATGTTCCCCGGCCCCGAAGCTCCCGCACTCACCACTTCTGGACTCCATCCCTTGGAGAAGTCCGGTCAAATCTCTCGAGAATAGATCCCCTCCCCCCTCGTCCATGTGGGTCGGGCTTTAGGGCCCTTTAGGCCCGACAATCCCTGCCCCTCCCTGCCTCTCCCTCCTCCCTTGCTCACGCCATCCACCAACGAAGAGATAGTCGAAGCCGTCCACTCCGCGGACCGCCTGCTTCCCGTCGGCGCCCAGACCAAATCTCGTCTGTGCCAAACCGATTCCGACACCCAACTGCTCGACCTGCGCCAACACACCGGCATCACCGAGTATCATCCATCCGAATACACCTTCACCGCCAAAGCCGGCACCACGTTGCGTGAGATCAACGAAACCCTCCGCGCCAAGGGCCAATACCTCCCGTTTGATCCGCCCTTTTCAGCGGCCGGCGCCACCCTCGGCGGCACCGTTGCCGCCAATTTGAGCGGCCCCGGCCGTTTCCGTTTCGGGGGCGTGCGGGACTTTGTCCTCGGACTCTCCTTCGTGGATGGAAACGCTCGACTGATCCGTGGCGGGGGCAAAGTCGTCAAGAACGCCGCGGGCTTCGATAGCCCCAAGTTCATGGTCGGCAGTCTCGGACGCTTTGGCGTGATTACCGAGCTCACCTTCAAAGTCTTTCCCCGTCCCCCCGCGACGCTCACCGTCGCTCTCCAGTTTTCCGAACATGCCGCCGCTCTCGCGAAGCTCACCGAACTCTCCCGCAGCCGCTACGAACTCGACGCTCTCGATTATCAACCGGGTTCCAAAACCTTGTGGCTTCGTCTCGGCGGACCCGCGGAGTCCAACGCCGCTCTCGCCGACCACATCGGAGGCAATATCGTGCCGTGTGTATCGGTCTGGCCCGACCTCAATACCTTTGCCTGGGCCCCTCCTGCTCACACTCTACTCAAAGTCCCCACGACTCCTCGGCAAGCGCTCGACTTGCTCGCCAAGCTCGCCTCCCTTTCCTCGACCTCCACCCACCTCACCGCCGGAGCCAACACCCTCTGGATCGCCACCGCTGAGCTCCCGTCACTCGAGTCTATCCTCATCACTCACCAAGCCCCTGCCCAAGTCATTCGCGGCACTTCCCCCAGTATTCATCTCGCGCCACTCCCTTCCGCAAATATCACCCAATCTCTCAAAAACGCCTTCGATCCCCGCAATCGCTTCCCTCCCCTCACTTGAAGCAAAAAGACTCAGTCTCTACCCCGCATTCAAAAATCCGCCATCAACCCATCGCGTCAGCCCTCCGAGGTAGGGACGGACCGCTGGACCGTCCGCATCTGCCCCTCAACCAAAACGACCAATCTCCCCCGGTAGGGGCGTTGCTCGACGACGCCCAACATTGCGCTCTCCGCAATTCAGCCTACCGTCCCCTCTATTCGCATCACCGCTCTCACCGCCCACCGCTTTACCGCCCACCGCCCATCAGTGCCGTCAGCCCTCCGTTCCCTTTGTGACCTTCTATGAATATCCACCTTGCCTCTCGATTCCACGTATTCTGAGTGTTCCGTAGACCAAATGGTCTTGCCTCACGGTATAATAGAACAACTTCAGTGCGTCACCGGTAGGTGAAGCCTTTCGTGTCCATTCGTGGTTAAAAAACCACCCTGCCTCTCCGCCCCCTCTCTCCTCTTTCCATGCAGCACACTATCGCCCCCGATTCTCACGGTCCCCTGACTGCCCCCATGGCGGAAGCCGTGAGCAAGTGTGTGCATTGTGGGTTCTGCCTCCCTGCCTGCCCCACCTATCAAGAGCTCGGCCAAGAAGCCGATTCTCCCCGTGGTCGGATCATTCTCATGAAAGAGGTGCTCGAAGGTACGCTCACCGTCGATGACGTCTCTCCGCACGTCGACGCCTGCTTGGGTTGCCTTGCTTGCGAACCCGCCTGCCCGTCCGGCGTGCCTTATCGCGATTTGATCAGCTCCTTCCGGGCGACTCAGCACGAGCACCGGGAGAAAAAGCGTTCGGTGTTTGAGAAACTCCGTCGCCGGCTCGTCACCACCACTCTCCCTCATCCCGGTCGCTTTCAACTCGCCGCGATGACGGGGCGCCTCGCCAAACCACTCGCCCCCTTCCTCCCGAAATCTCTCCGTCCGATGTTGGCGTTGCTGCCCGACGAAAAGCTTCCCCCGCTCGTCGTCTACCCTCCTGTCGTTTCGCCCCCCGAGGGCACTCCCGTGCGCGCCCGCGTCGCCCTCTTGCTCGGCTGTGCGCAACAGGTGCTCGATCCCGATATCAACGACGCCACGATCGAAGTCCTCACCCGCAATGGCGTGGAAGTCGTCATCCCCGAAACCCAAGGCTGCTGCGGCGCCCTCAGCTGGCATATTGGAGAGCTAACCGCCGCCCAAAAATTCGCGGTCAAAAACCTCGCGGCGTTCCCGGCCGATATCGATGCCGTCATCACCAATGCGGCCGGCTGTGGATCCGGCATCCACGAATACCCGCTCATCCTCAAAGGCACCGGCGCCGAAGCTGCCGCCAAAGCCTTCGCCGAACGCACCTCGGACATCACGGTGTTCCTCCAAAAGCTCGGCGACCTCACTCCGATTCCCGATCCTGGTAAACCCCTTCGCATCGCCTACCACGACGCCTGCCACCTCGCCAACGCTCAAGGCGTCACCGCCGAGCCTCGCGACCTCCTTCGCGCCATCCCCGGCGTCGAGATAGCAGAAATTCCCGAGGCCCATATGTGCTGCGGCTCAGCCGGCACCTACAACATTGATCAACCCGAAATCGCCGCCTCCCTCGGACGCCAAAAAGCAGCTCACGTGCGCAACACTGCCCCAGATCTGATCGCCTCCGGCAACATCGGCTGCCTGACCCAACTTCGCTCCCATCTCAGCCAAGACCAAGGTCCTACGGTCCCCATTCGCCACACCATTCAGATCCTCCGCGACGCTTATCGCGAGCAACTCTAGTCAAGCGCTTGCGTTCATCGCGCCGTGGTCTCCACCGCCCCGATCAGCGCGACAATTTTCCCGTAGAGTTCTTGGGCATTAAACGGCTTGGCGGTGTAGTCATCCATGCCGGCGGTGTAGCATTCGTTGACCTCCGAGTTCAGCACCGAAGCGGTCATCGCGATGATCTTAATCTTTTGGTGCACCGGATCATCTAATCGCCTAATCTGGCGACTCGCTTCGAGTCCGTCCATCTCCGGCATGTGCACGTCCATGAGTACGAGATCGTAATTTCCACGAGAGACGGCCGCTACTCCTTCGACGCCGTTTTCCGCGATATCAAAGCGTAATCCATAGCGGTTCAAAAACCCTTTCGCGACCATCTGATTCACCTTGTTGTCCTCCACCAACAATACCCGCAATGACGCCTTCTGATCCGCCGTAAGATCCGCCATGTATTTGTTCCCCACCTCTACCGTGTCGTTCGATTTCGCTCGATCAAAATCGATCGCGAAAGAAAACACCGTGCCCTGATCTTCCACACTTTCGAACGTCAGTTCTCCGCCGTGAAGTTCGATTAGTTTTCGGGAAATCGAAAGCCCCAGTCCCGTGCCCCCATACTTCGTCGCGATGCCCGCATGAGCTTGGGCGAAATCGCCAAACAGTTTGGGGTGATTCTCCTTCGCGATCCCGATTCCAGTATCTTCAATTTTGAACCCCACCCGCACCTTATCCTCCGCCAAGGACAGTGCGGAAACCACCACCGTCACTCCGCCTTTTTCGGTAAACTTAACGGCGTTGCCCGCCAGATTGATCAAAATCTGTCCCAAGCGCACGGCATCGCCTCTGAGCATTTCCGGCAGCGACTCAGCCAGATCAATCTTCAGTCCGATCCCCTTCTCCTTCGCCTTCCCTTTCAACGCGTATTCCACCGATTTAAGCACGTCCACCAGCACGAAATCTTTCGGGTCCAATTCCAGCTTATTTGCCGACGCTTTCGCCAAGTCCAACACATCGTTGATGATCACCAGTAAGTTCCGCCCAGAGTATTCGACCGCCTGCATCGACTCCCGTTGCGCCACCGTGAGTTCCGTGCGCAGCAGCACATCAGTGAGGCCGATGATTCCATTCAACGGCGTTCGAATCTCATGACTCACATTGGAGATGAAACTGTCTTTTGCTCGCGTAGCAGCCTCCGCCGCTTCGTAGGCTTCGACCAATTCGCCCTCCCGCGCGATTCGAGTTTCGATCTCAAACCGCATCGACTGGTTGGAGTTCAACAGATCCTGCGTCTGTTCTTTCACGCGCTGCTCCAGCGAATCATTTACTGCCCGCACCCCGTCCTGTTTCACCCCCGCGAAATAAGCAAAGAGACCCAAAAAAAGTGGCGCCGTATCGATAATCCACAGCAACGCGTCCGATCGCTGCACCGCGAACACACCACCGAGCGAAATTTCTCCCATTTCTTGCCAGCATCGTATCAGCGTCGCCACAACCGGAAAACAACAGCCAAAAGCCGCTCCACCTAACGCATAGCTTTTCGACGCTGATAGTTTCATCCCGAAGCACCAAACGTCTAACAGCGTTCTCCCTTAAGAAGCAACTCAGCTTCGTTTTTTACGCGGATTAATCTCTCCACTAATCTGTCGCCCTGCCCCGAACCCCTGAAAAGCGCCTCCGCCGGCCCCTTCTCTTCGCCCCACGACGATGAAAGCAACATAAGGATCGATCCACCGCCTCTCATCGCTAAAACAAACCTCCATGCGCCTGCTCAAAACACTCTCCGCCCTCCTCCTCGCCTCCTTCCTGTCCGTCTCAGTTTTCGGCGCCGACCCCAATCCCGCTCAAACTGGCTTCAATGCCGCTGAATCCGACGCCAAAGCCATCGCCATCGCCGATGCCACCATGGCCGCGATGGGGGGACGCCAAGCCTGGGATCAAACTCGCCACCTCACTTGGCGCTTCTTCGGTGGCCGTCTCCACGTCTGGGACAAATACACCGGCAAGCACCGCTACGAAAAAGACGACCTCGTGGTCCTCTCCAATCTCAACACTGGCAGCGCTCGCGCTTGGAATGCCGGCGAGGAAATCACCGGCGCCTACGAACTCTCGCAAACCGTTACCCAAGCCAAGAGCGCTTGGATCAACGACGCCTACTGGCTCGTCATGCCCTACAAACTTAAAGACTCCGGCGTGACCCTCAAGTATGTCGGCGAACAAACCGATACTGCCGGCAGTGCCTGCGATGTGCTCCAACTCACCTTCCAAGCCGTCGGCCGCACCCCCGACAACAAATATCACGTCTTCGTCGACCAAAAGACCCACCTCGTGACTGAGTGGACTTACTGGAAAGACTACAGCGTCGACGAGTCACGCTCCCTCGGCCCCTGGACCAATTGGCAACGCCACGGCAAAATCCTCCTGGCTGACGGTCACGGCGATAAGTCACACACCGACATCGCCGTTTTCGACGATCTCCCCGATAGTGTTTACACTGACCCCACCCCCTTCCTCCTCAGCACCCACCAGTAACGGCGTTGCCCAACGAAGCCCCACGTTTTTTGTAGGGGCGAGGCTTGCCCACGCCCGCCGTTGCCTCTCAGGACCGGACCGGAACGGACCCGCTGGACCGTCCGCATCCGCCCCTCGGCCAACCAAGCCAATTTCCCCTGTAGGGGCGAGGCTTGCCCACGCCCGCCGTTGCCTCTCAGGACCGGACCGGAACGGACCCGCTGAGCCGTCCGCAGGCCAACCAAGCCAATTTCCCCTGTAGGGGCGAGGCTTGCCCACGCCCGCCGTTGCCTCTCAGGACCGGACCGAAACGGACCCGACCGGCTGGAACCGTCCGCATCCGCCCTCCCGCCACCCCAGCCAGCCCGCCTCCCCCTAGCGCAACCCCACCAGCGGATCTGACTGCACCGTTCGCACCTCGCCCAAACACCGCCCCTCCGCCGTCTTGGGTCCTGCCGCCACCAAGAATCGATCGGGATCAGTTCCCACGATTCCGAGTGAACCATCGAACGCAAAGTGCCCGCGTAGACGAAAGGCTGCATCGGTTTTGAGCAAAGTTCTATTCTCTCCGTAGCACCCAAACCACCACGCCCCATCATGCCACGCCGCGGTTTGGATCCCCATCGAAGTCCACCCACTCGCGATCACATGCCGCTGCACGAACCGAAAATCATCATCGTATTCGTAAACGTAATTTTCTTCCACGCCTGCCGGCAGCCCCCCCACCACAAAAAAGTGCCCATCCTTGGCCGCCATGCCCCCCGCCCCGTGCACGACTTCTGGCACCGCATAACGAGCCACAAACGCCAAAGAATCAGCTTCGTAAACATACACCCACGAATCCGCCTTCCCCGCCGGTTCATTGAACTCGCCCAGATTCACCGCGACGTAGAGACGGCCGTCGCTCCAACACAGATCACCGTGATGGTTGGCGACCTCCACCTTGGCCAAAACCTGCCCCGATGCATTCGTTTTCACCAAATCCGTCGTAAACGACCAATAAAGCGTCCCCTCCTCGGCCACCGCGATTCCCTGCAAATGATACTGGTAATCCCCTTCGCACCGCACGAACTCTGCCGCACTCCCCACTAAAGCCCCCGCCAATCCTAAGCCCAGGACCAGTTCCAAAATCCGTTTCATTGCGAAAACCTCGTCACCTTTAGTCCCCAACGCAACCCCTTCGCCTGCCGCCCCCTCACCACGTTGCGCCGTGCTTCAGCCGGCGTTCCTGCCTCGCCGGGCAGGGTCCGTGACCGGCTGGGCCGACCGCACGTTCCAATTTTCACGGCAGGGGCGTTGCTTGACGACGCCCTCCCGTGCCTCTCAGCAATCAGCCTACCGGTCCCCCTGTGCGCCAGCCCTCCACGCCCCCCGCGCAGGACAAAGTCACCTGCCCCTCCCCCATTGCGTGAGCCCCCCATCCAAATACCGCCTCCCCAAATCCTTCCCCTATCCCCAACTCCCGGTTGCATCGTGTCTCATCCTGCACACGGTGGTCCCTCTTGCCAAAAACTAAGACTGAAAATCCGTTCCGACGCGTCTCGCGCTACCTTCTCCGCTACCGCGGACTCTTCGCGCTCACCCTCTCCCTCGCCGTCGGCAGCACGCTCTTCCTCGTCGCGATCCCCCAAGTCATCAAATGGATCGTCGATGACGTCATCGCGCCCAACCGTAGCGACCTCCTCATCTGGGGCGTCGGAGCCCTCACCCTTTGCTACTTCCTCCGTGACGCCTTCAATTCCCTTCGTATTCGCGTCAACAATACCCTCGAACAGAAAGTCCTCGTCGACCTTCGCGGCGACCTCCACTCCCGCCTGCTCGAACTCCCCGTCGGCTACTATGATCAACGTCAAACCGGTGAGATCGCATCCCGAGTCATCGAAGACGTGCAAAACGTCGAGCGCGCCCTCCTCGACGGCACCGAGCAAGGCACCGTCAGTCTCCTCACCCTCATCGGCATCAGCGCAATCCTCTTTGCGCAACAACCCCTCCTCGCCTCCCTTGTCCTCGCGCCCCTGCCCCTTGTCCTAGTCCTCGGTCGCCGGCATTTCCACGCCGGACGCGTCCTCTGGAAAAAAACCCGTGAATCCGCCGGAGCCCTCAACGGCCTCCTCATGGAAAATATTTCCGGGCATCGCCTCATCAGCTCCTTTGCCCTCGGTGAACGAGAGCGCGGCCGCTTTCGCGATGCCGCCCACCTCCTCCGCGACAACACCCTCAAAGCCATGTATCGCTGGTCGCTCCACGGCCCCGGCACCAACTTCCTCAGTTCCCTCGGCGCCGTCGCGGTCATGGGCGTAGGCGGCAGTCTCCTCATTCAAAGCCAACAATACGGCGGCGACTTTACCCTCGGCGACTTCATCAGCTTTTTCGCTTACTGCACCCTCGTCTACCAACCCGTTAGCCAGCTCAACCAGCTCAACCAAATGCTCGCCGCCGCCCGCGCTTCCAGCGACCGCGTCTTTGAGATTCTGGATCATCCCCTGGAGATCGAATCACCCGCCAAACCGACTCCGTTTCCCTCCGGTGTGCCCGAAATCTGCTACCATCACGTCAGCTACGGCTATCCCGATCGCCCCCCGGTTCTCCAAGACTTCACCCTCACGCTCCCCGCCGGCAAAGTCACCGCCCTCGTTGGCCACACCGGAGCCGGGAAAACCACCTTGGCCAACCTGCTCCTGCGCTACTACGATACCACGGCTGGCCACGTCACCCTCGGCGGCGTCGACATCCGCCAACTCGCCCTTAAAGACCTGCGCCAAAACATCGGACTCGTCGCCCAAGAACCCTTCCTCTTCAACGGCTCCATCGCCGACAACCTTCGCCTCGCCAAAGCCGGCGCCCCGGATTCCGCTCTGGCAGAAGCCCTTCAAGCCGCCGCGGCTTGGGACTTCGTCCAAGCGCTGCCCGAGGGCATGGATACCATGATCGGTGAGCGCGGCATCCGCCTGTCTCAAGGTGAAAAACAACGCCTCACCATCGCCCGCGTCATCCTGCGTAATCCCCCCCTCGTGATCCTCGATGAAGCCACCGCCAGCGTGGACACCATAACCGAAAACGCCATCCAGCAGGCCCTCGATTCCCTCGTTCGAGAGCGCACCACCCTCGTCATCGCGCATCGCCTATCCACGGTCCGCCGTGCCGACCAAATCGTCGTGCTCGCCCACGGCCACATCGTCGAAAAAGGCACCCATGACGAACTCCTTACCAAACCCGACGGCGCCTACGCTCGACTCTGGCGCGCCCAAGCCCAAGCCGACCAACACACCTTCGAGTCCCTCAGCGAACTCTCCTAGTTTTACCACCCTTCCCGGGGTAGGAGCGGACCGCTGCGCCGTCCGCCGTGAGTCAGCCTCCTCAGTTCCGGTTTCACCGTCGGGCCGCTGAGCTTCAGCCGCCCCCCCCCGGTTCCCCGCTATGGGTAGGGTCTTCACGCCCGACATCGTGCGTCGCCCCCCCCGGGTCAGGTCGTTAATAAGTTCAACGCAGCAAAGCGGCGTTAACTTATTCCGACCTGCCC
>Ga0208413_1002435_pt1 | contig 10678 bp, 12 predicted proteins | sample AntAceMetag02UKD_FD_184761 | JGI IMG/M metagenome (GOLD analysis project Ga0208413, IMG submission 184761) | Saline lake microbial communities from Ace Lake, Antarctica - Antarctic Ace Lake Metagenome 02UKD (SPAdes) (version 2) | ecosystem: Environmental > Aquatic > Non-marine Saline and... | reverse complement strand
GGTCTAGCAAGACTTGCATTTTGACTACCCGTTAACTGCGAGTTAACTTTTCAATTGTAATAACCACAAAATCTATACAGGTTTAGCCTGTAAGGTTTTCTACAGATACGGAAGTTATCTCCTCATTGACTGCTGGTCAATGAGTTTTAGTAAATTTTTTATCAGCTTCGTTTAGCGCAATCTCTGGATCAGCACGTATCAAATACTTCAAGAAAACCGCAAAAGAGCGAGGTTAAAGTGATTTTGAAAAAGCTTCAAGCGCTGCCAAGCCAACTACATCTTGGGCGATTAGATAAAGGTCTTGTCTTGGAATTGAGGGTAACGCACGAGTAAGGGTGGTCAAATGGGCTTCTTCTTGCATCGCTCGCTCTTGCAAAAACTCGCCGCTATTTTTTGGTGCACGCTTGTTCACCACCAAACCATCCACGCTGATACCGCCGCGTTCAAGCTGCTCATGAAGCTCGATGGTTTCCAACACCGGCAACCGCTCGGCGGCCAACACAATAATAAAAGACGTCATGTCTGAATCGGCTAGCTTGTCTCTCAAGGTGGCGAACTTATTTTTGCGGCGTAAAAGAATTTGTCTTATTTTGCTTTCTTTGGCTTTCTCTTTTTCTGCTGGGTCGCCAAAAAGTTTGTCTTCCATACTGGAGTCTCGACCTAGGTCGCGCACTACCTCGGCAAACTTATCAGCTTTTTCGCGGCGCTTTAACAGCCCTTCGGTCCAGGCCGACATCATTTCTGGCAGCACCATTAAGCGAGCCGTATGACCGGAAGGTGCCGTGTCGAACACCACCAGGTCGTAGTCTTTGGTGCCTAGCTCAACTACTTCGGCAATTTTTTCCAGAATAGCCGCTTCTTGCATGCCCGGGGCATCGCGAGACAGCGTCATGTGCTTGTCGATTTCTTTGTGCTGACCAACAGGCATTAGCTGATGCAAAGCCGTGCGCACCTCTTCCATGTGCAGCTCAACCGATTCAACTGGGTCTAATTCAATCGCATCTAATCCGGCCGCAACCTTAATAGGCTTAGGCCCAATTTTTCTGTCAAAAAGATGACCTAAATTGTGAGCGGGATCGGTGGACACCAATAATACTTTTTTGCCAGCCGCCGCGGCTGCCAAGGCAGTTGCAGCAGAGACTGTGGTTTTCCCCACCCCGCCTTTGCCGCCAAAGAAAAGTATGCGCCGATTTTGTGTGAGTTCTAACAGCAACTTATATGATCCAAAGGTGATTTTTCCATGCCCATGCGAACATGCCAGTCATGGAAACGGTCGTAGACAACCGGCAGCAGCTCCATAGTGTAAAACGCAGCCGGATTGGGAACGCCCATGCTTTCGGCAAAAACCAATAGCATGAACAAATCTTCTTCATCGCGCTGAGCACGCGCGAACGAACGCCGGTAAGGGGTTACATAGAATTCATGCAAGCCACCTTCGATACGATCCAGCACAGTTTTTACTTTATGCAATATCGACCCTGATTTTTTAGCTTTGTCTTTATTGAGTGCCATGATGCCTTATGATTTATTTAGTTCGCGAATGCTGCTCTGTTTAGCTGCTCTGTTTTTTGATGTTTCGGCCCTATTGAGCCTTGCCTGCATGGGATCAATAGTCAGTGGCCGGTAAATCTCGACCCTGTCTCGAATTTGTAAAACATACTCTTTAGCTGTTGGCCTGCCCTTGCCATCTAATAGTTTTGAGAAGATTCCCATGGGCATGGCATCTAAATCTATCTCATCAAACTCGTCTTTAATATTAGACAGCACAGCTGCTTGATAAGCTGTCGTACCTACTGGAACGGTTAAAGGCACAATTAATTGCTTAGATGGTGTGGCAAAAGCGACTTCTACGAGAATTGTCTTGGCTGCGACCTCGGGCTTCCACTCGTCATCTTCTTGTTCCTGCGCGCTTGCTTCTCTTTCTCCAACTCCTACCATCAGCTATTTCATCTCTTTGGTCAATTTGCCAGTTGTCTGGCCGATCATTTTGACGCTCAGCGGTGCAATCAACGCGGCAATCATACAGACCTTGGTAAAAACAGCGCCATTGTCTAGTCCCTCACCAGGCCCTATCAACTAACGATAAACCTGCCTGGCACGCTCTACAACCGAATCAACTAGATCATTGGCGGAGCTGTTGAAAAGCTTTTCCAGAGCCATGTCCATAAGCCCTACCCGAAACTCAAAGTTCAGGTGCAGTGATAGTTTGCTGGCGGTATCAGTTAAAGGTAAGAATACCCAGCGAGCCGAAAAATTTGAGAAGTTGCCTTCAACCAAGCGCATGCTAATGGTGTCCGGGCGCGACAGAATATTGTGGGTGATAAAGGTTTGACTTACCCCGCCCCTTGATAAGCTAAGCTTGCCAATGAGGTGATCTTCGTCTTCCTCTAACACCTCTGCCGAACCACAGCCCTTCATGAATTTAGGGTAGCTGGCGATGTCATTAACCAAATCAAACATTTGTTCAGCGGTGTATTGCACCAGAGCACTGCGTTGAATAGTAGTCATTAGTCTTTTTACTTAATCGAAGTAGAGCGTGGAGACAGTGCTAATAAACACCAGCAACAGCACCAAAGGAATGACAGTGCCTAATGAGAAATTGATGTACTTCTCTAGCCAAGAACCATCAAAAGAATCATCACCAACAACCAGCTCGGATTTAAGACCGCTCATCTTCCACTTATAGGCGCAGAATATCGCCACTGTGAAACCCACCAAAGGCAAAATGGTTTCATAGAACACATCGTAAACCACATCGAAGAACGATTTGCTGAGCCCCCCGTAGCTGGTAAACCCGGTAAAAAAATCCGAAATTCCGAAGGATAAAGTTGCCGGCACCGCAAAAATAGCGAGCAAGCCCGCTTGTAAGAACACGGCTTTTTTGCGGCTTAAACAAAACTCATCGATCCAACAGGCTATAGGGATTTCGACAATCGACACAAGCGATGTGAGCGCTGCAAAAAACACCAAGGTAAAGAAAATAAGCGCCACTAAAGTGGCCCCCTGATAACCCACTGCCACCTGCATGGATAAGAAGATCTTCGGCAGAAAGCTAAAAATCAAGCCGACGCTGCTGGTGGAAAGATCATCGGTATTGGTATTTGGGTCAAAGGCAAAAATGGCCGGCAAAATAAGAAGCCCCGCAAAAAACGCGATACTAGTGTCAGCGACAGCCACCAAGCCAGTGGATTTGGCAATGTTATCTTCACGGCTAAAATAAGAACCGTAGGTAATTAAAATACCCATACCCAGAGACAGTGAAAAGAACGCCTGACTTAAAGCCCCGTTAATCACGCTGAGGCTAAGCTTGCTAAAATCTGGGATAAGGTAATAAGCAATACCTGCACTGGCGCCGTCTAGCGTTAAAACAAAAATAGTGAGCAGCACTAGCATCACCGCAAGCGTTGGCATTAACACGCGGGCCAAGCGCTCAATACCGCCTTTTACACCACCCATCAAAATAGCGAACACAGCAACCAACAAAAACCCAAGATAGACAAACAAGGTGGGCCGCGACACCACCTCACCGAAGGTGGCTTCATCGGTGAGCGCCAATAAATTACCCGAAGCCAGCTCTTTGATGTAGATCACCAGCCACACGGTAAGCACCGTGTAAAACACCGCAATCATAAAAGGGGTGATAATCGCCAGCCAACCCGCCATGCGCCAAATTCGCATGCCCCCGGATAACTCCGAAAATGCGCCAACTGGATTACGCTGCGTGCGCCGCCCCATTGAAATTTCTGCCATCATTACTGGGTAGCAAATAAAGGCGACAAAGAATAGATAGATGATAAGAAACGCGGCACCACCATTTTTGGAGGCCATCACCGGAAAGGCCACAAGATTTCCCAAACCAACCGCTGAACCCGCCGCAGCCAAAATAAAGCCAAGCCTAGAACTAAACTGTCCTCTGTCCTGTGACATTAAAACCTCTTTAAACTCAATGTTTTAGCTACGTTAATCTTATTGTAGGGGGATTCTAGCAGCACACCGGATTCAGCACAACGCGGCACCTTTAACACAAGACACTGTTTTTACTAATAAAACTAATCATCCCGCCTGATTTCAAAGCCGTGTATAATCATGTCCATGGCAAAACCGAGAAAATCAAATACCCCTGACAACACCATCGTGCAAAACAAGCGAGCCCGCCACGATTATTTTATTCAGGACACCTTCGAAGCTGGCGTTGCATTGCAGGGCTGGGAAGTAAAAGCGATGCGCTTAAAGAAAGTGCAGATGGTGGACAGCTATGTGCTGATGAAAAACGGCGAGGCATTTTTATTGGGCTGCAACGTCACCCCGCTAGACACTGCCAGCACCCACATTATCGCTGAGCCCGACCGCACCAAGAAGCTGTTAATGCACAAAAAAGAGCTGGCTAAGCTGTTTATGGAAGTAAGGCAGAAAGGCCATACCTGTGTCGCCACCAAGCTCTATTGGAAAGGCCACATGGTTAAGTGCCAGGTAGCACTAGCTAAAGGTAAGCAGGATCACGATAAGCGAGCCTCAGAGAAAGATCGCGAGTGGAAAGTTGAGAAGCAGCGCGTGGTCAGGCTGAGTAATCGGTAGATCCTGGCATAGCCAAGCAAAGCGCTTTGGCAGCAGCTAGCGAGCTAAGAAGAAAACTTAAGCAAGCGGTCTACGTAGATCACTTACGAAGTTCGCTTAGGCAAATGACCTAAGCGAATTATCCCCCCCCCACGAACAACAGACAATAGCCACAGCCGGCTGCTGCGCCCGCAGCCACAAGCCCCTTTAAATCCAATTCTTCATCCCCATTAAAGAGAACAAGTAATGCTTAGCAAATAAATATGCTATTATTGCTGTCTCCATTGGGGGTGTTTCGGATTCGACGCCGGGATTGAAACCTGAGGTGCATGTCGAGAGGGTAGTAACTCTCGTAAAACAATTACTGCAACTTCCATAGTTGCCAACGACGAAAGCTACGCCCTAGCAGCCTAAACCGCTCGCTAGCGATTGCCACTGGGATGTCCGTAAACCGGTGTTTGCAATTGTCATCTAGAACGGAATCGCCAGTGGACCGCGCTTGACGCGAAGCGGCTAAAAAGTATCAAGCTCGCCCAACTCACCCTGCCCGTCGGGCGGACGAGGGTTAACTTAATAGACGACGCTACACATGTAGATCCGAAGGCAGACGACTGGCGGACGGGGGTTCAAATCCCCCCGCCTCCACCAAATAAAAGAAAGGCCCATTACCGCAAGGTAATGGGCCTTTCTTTTATCTCGCGAAGCGAGGGGAAGTGATCCGCAACTGTCGGGGTTCACGACCTCCATGGACGGAGGAAGTGCAGAAAACGCAGGAGCGGTTTTCTGCCAAAATTGCCTGGAGCAATTTTGGACGCCTGCAAGGCGGTCCGCAGGACGACCCACAGGGATGTGGGTCGCAAATCCCCCAACTAAACTCCCGCAGTATTGGCCCTTTTTAATTTCCTACCATTTAAGAAATGATCCGAAACAGTCTGAGTTCACGACCACCATGATGGCAAAAATGCAGAATCGGTTTCCTGCTAAAATCCCAAAAGCAATTTTAGGCACCTTGCAAGGCGGTCCGCAGGAATATGTGTCGCAAATTCCCCATAGCGGCTGCACTGTCTTTACTCCGCCTCTTTTTGTCCTAAAGCTGCGTTGCAAAAATCCTCGCTGGCCCAAACTACTGTATTTTTACTCTGACCCCTTAATTATGATGACAAATGTAGACATCTTGGAGTATGTCATGGAATCAAAACAGAGCTTAGCGCGAGAATCCAAGCAAGACAGAGCGTGAAAGCGGAGAATGTTGATTGAAACTATCGAGCGTGCAATGGAGCTAAAACCGATGGTCGTAGGAGGCAAAGAGGTTCCAGGGCGTTTAATTTTCGAAGGACAAACAGCTATTCGAGCAATAGCCGAGATGAATAAAATGGATGGAGATTATCTTGATCCAAGCGCTCGCGTGCAGGAAGAACCACAATCTGAAAGGATACGCAGGTTGGCGAGCCTTGATTGCAAATACATAAGACTACCAGAGCAATTTGCTCAGTCCTATTGTTGCTAACGCGGCTCCCATTAGAACGGTATGAATATGGTTTTGTACAAAGTACATTTCGGATAGAAATATTTATTTGAGGTTTATATGACGTTAGCGATTCATAATTGCCCAAACCAATTCGAGATACAACAAGCCATACTCTCGAATAATTGCATGCTAGTTCATAATATACGCGCTGCCATTGTTAATTTGTCAATTAAGTAACACTTGATGCACTATCAAAACAACTTTCCAATAATTATTGCTATTTATATCAGTTGGTTAGAACTCTTAGCTACCGAGAGTCTGAACAAATCCCCATTCCACTGCCCCTCCCACCTCAGGATTAACGATGTTGTCTCCTTAATCTTTTTGCGTTACAATGTAACGCAAATGAGAGACAAAAGAGCCAAGCCATGAGCAAAACCACCACTCTCAACCTCCGCATTGACCCAGCTTTAAAAGAAGCACTGAAAGAAGCAGCCCTGCGCGAGCATCGCAGTCTCGCCAACATGGTAGAGGTACTCGCATTGCGCCACTGCGAGAATGTAGGCATCACCATTCCCGAGCAGCACAGCCTCTTCGAGTCTGATCTTAATGAATGAAAAAACGCTGAGAGCTATCGTCGAAGCTGGCGGAGTGAAGCAGGTTCGCATCATTGCCGATGGGGCTCGTTTCCACATTGAGGCCGACACACATACCGGCACCATTACAGCTGCCACCCTGCAAGGCAAAGTCAAAACTTGGGCAACACTCGACGCTGCCGCCAAATGGGTCAAGGGACTCGGAGTGGGTAATGCTAGGATCGACATAGCCAGATGGCACCCAAGCCAGCGAGGAATGGTGATCTAACCGTACAATTATATATTAACAACAACCAACCAAACTGTGAGGTGTAATGACAGACCTAATCAAACCCCAAGGATACGACATCATCGGTGACATCCATGGTCACGCAGATAAACTCATCGCTCTTCTCGAGAAGATGGGCTACTCAAACAACGGCGACTGCTATCGCCACCCATCAAGACAGGTAATTTTTCTCGGCGACTTTATCGACCGGGGGCCTCAACAACGCAAGACATTGGAAACTGTGATGCCTATGGTGAAATTGGGGGCCGCGCTGTCTGTAATGGGAAACCACGAATACAATGCGCTTGCATATCACACTGCACATCCCAAAAAGCCAAATACTTGGCTTAGACCACGGTCCGACAAAAACATGAAACAGCATAAGGCTTTTATTGAAGAGTACATAGAAAATGGAAACGTAGAAGACTTAGAAGAGGTGCTCGAGTTCTTTCGCTCCCTTCCCTTGTGGCTGGAGCTAGACGAACTACGCGTAGTGCATGCCGCTTGGCACCAACCTTCTATGGAGGTGCTGAGCGAGAACTTAACTGACAAGAACACTCTCACTGCCCACTGCCTAATAGAATCTTCAAAGAAAGGAACCCAGATGTATGAGGCTGCTGAAACTGTGCTAAAGGGAATAGAGCTAACCTTGCCCCAAGGCTTAAGCCATAAAGATAAAGACGGAACCGAGAGGACAGAAGTTAGGTGCTGGTTTTTCAAGGACTCTGCGAAAACACTAGCCGATATAATAGTACACCCAGATCATTTCAGTGAAGAGATACAGACGTCGACCATCAATGCTGACATGCTTGCTGGCTACGGAGAGCACGAGAAACCTATATTTGTAGGGCACTACTGGATGAGCAAAGCTGCACTCGAAAGCCCCAAAAAACTAACGGACAACATTGCCTGCGTAGACTACTCTGCGGGAAAAGGCGGCGATCTTGTGGCTTACCGGTGGAATGGTGAAAGTAGACTGCGCGATACCAACTTCATATACTAATCCCTAGTCCCGAGAGAGTTTGATGATAAAAAGAACAGGAATAACGAGAAAGAAAACTGATCCGCCCTATGCAAATAGATCTGTCCCGACTTCCTTTTAAAAGGCTCCAAATTCATAGAGAAGATCTGTCATAAATGAATCAAAGTGAAACCAATGACAGCAAGGCTTTACTAGACCTATTACTGCTGAGTCACAACTTTACAAAACCTCAAAAAACTACATGGAATTGCTGAATTTCATAGTCTGGACTTCCCAGGGTTTGCTAGACATAAAATGGCGTTGAAAGTAATTCTATAAAAGATGCTTATGAAAGACTGAGAAATCTACTGAATAACACTAATTGAAACACTCATTGCCACATCTGGATAAAGTGAGTATCGCGAAAGCCAAATATATCAGAAGGTTATAGCCTAAATTCAGCTCCCACTGGAGCAGCTGACTCTGAAACCCGCATCTGTAAAACTAATCTGGTCCTGGACTTCAGCTGAGCTGGGTATCGGACTCATAACACGTTTGTCCGGGGTCCGAATTGCTGCAGGCCCACCATAAGCCCCGGTGCACCAACTTTTCCCCAGTAAGTTCCATCTCACCCTTATACATACTATTGTAGGCGGCCGGTTAGAAATTTTTGAGGATAAGGCTATGAAGCTACTCATCTCCACATTTATCTCGCTATTGTTTATTGGGTACGGAGGGGGTGTGCAAGCGGCATTGTTTGGATCAGATACTTGGGAAGAATGTATAATTGAGGGGTTAGCTGAGGCGAAGACGGGGTCATCGGTAGGCGCTCTAGATTATGCCTGTAGAGTGAAGCCTCGAGTTTCAGAGAGCGATGATTTTAGTAGTCGTTCGTCAAGCATTACTTCCGAAGACTGTTTTCTAGAAAATGTAAAGAATATCTATAACGACGAAGCCGATAACGCGCTTGCCGCAGCTTGCCGAGGGCTCTACGGACCATGGGATTCAAAGCCTTTCAAGAAGCCTGGTTTTTTTGACCCCAAGAATCTGAGTGAATGCATTTTTAAATACAACAAAAATTTAGCGAGCGGAGACGCCGCTAGAGGTGTTGTAAACATGTGCCAAAGAAAATTTCGGAACCAATGATCAATCATGGAATTATATTAATGCGTTCTATTAGAGAACTAATTAATTCCCCAAAAGAACGAGTATGAATCTCTTCGCTCGTTTGCTCATGTTATTTCAGCCGCCTCACGACTACGAAAGAAGACCTACCTAATGCCCACAAAGCCTACAGAAGCATCTTCGCCTTGGCCGATAATAGCAGCATACGGGTTACGGTTCGGGAAGATACCTAAGCATGTAGGGAAGTTTTTAGCAAACTCAGCAGATCCGACGACGTTTCCGAAATTCGAGGATATGCTGAAAGCACAGCTGATAAAAGAGGAGCCTGTGATGGATTGGGAAGCTTTCGTAGAGCCGTTGTTAAGGCCACGAAAAAAGCTCTAGATTTGCTAGACACCAAATAGCGTCAAAATACATCTCTATAATGGACGTTTATGAAAGACTGAGCAAACCACTCAATATCACAGTTCAATTGCACGAATTACAACACTCATTGCAACATCCGCGCCAAGCAAGGGACGTATAACCTAAATATATCAGTCGGTTATAGGGCGAAACCAGCTTCTAGATGCCATCATAAGGAGTTTCAAAATATGAAATTGGGTTAGCTACACTGGAAGTAACAAACCCTAAACCCAGTTCAAAAAATATTCTTGTATTACCTGCTAGTGAATCGGCAGTTCAACTCCCACTGGATCATCCAACTCAAGACTTCCCGATCTAATCTACCCCTAGCGCCTTATAAACAGCATCAACTGGATCTGCATAAAAGCTAGTCTGGAACTTGGTAAATAACTCAGCAGGTACCGTGGGTATATCCACAGCGCTACTCATGGGCAAGCAAACTTTTTTGGCACCAGCATCAAACGCAACTTGTAAACACTCTGCAAGACTTGCCACAGGCGTCACGGTTCCGCCTAGGCTCATATCTCCCATTACTACCATTTGGCTTTGTATTGGCCGACAAAGCAGCGCTGAAGAAAATGCTACCAAACCGGTCAGAGCTAGATGAGTAAAAGGCCCTGTATTTTGAAGCTCTACAGCATGAATATGGAAATCATGGTCAACCACTTTACTGCCTGCGCTAATACGCGATGAATTGGCTTTGAAATAGTCAAAGGCGATTTTTACCTGCTCTTTCGCAGCACTCGAATTCCACAGCCCTGAGCTAGCCAATTTACCAGAGCCTTTAGTCATCTGCATCTCAAGGCGATATAACCCCGGCATCCCCTTATTGCTTAACCCTATGGTATGGATAAAACCTGGTTTGCCCGGTCCTTCTGGAATCAGTGATGTTCCACCCTGCTCTTTTACTGAAATAAAATGTTCTTCCAATGTCTCATTATCAATGTAACTAAAATGGACATCGTAAAACTCCATGCCTCCGATTTTTTTTAATTGCTCTTTAATGCGGCGGCGGACCTGCAACCCATACTCAAGGCACGCGCGCACATCTTCCTTTTCAAATTTTCCATGAGGGTGCAGTAACTTCATTAATCCAGACACAGTCTTTCGGACTGCGATCACATCACGTTGATTGAGGTTGTTCCCTAGCTTAAAGTACTTATCAATGACATCACTAAAACTGCGCTTGCGCATCTCCCGATAAAATTCAGCTAAGTAATCTACTATTAGCCCATATTTGTTTGTAAAAAACTCTGGCCGCATCTTGGGGATTTCCCAACCTGGGATATAGGCGTGAAAGC
>Ga0208413_1002434_pt1 | contig 10682 bp, 13 predicted proteins | sample AntAceMetag02UKD_FD_184761 | JGI IMG/M metagenome (GOLD analysis project Ga0208413, IMG submission 184761) | Saline lake microbial communities from Ace Lake, Antarctica - Antarctic Ace Lake Metagenome 02UKD (SPAdes) (version 2) | ecosystem: Environmental > Aquatic > Non-marine Saline and... | reverse complement strand
AATAGTTAAAAGAATATATATTAATAAAGTTGAGAGAATAAAATATAATGTTAAAACAATCCTATTCTAATATAAACGCAGCAAATGTTTTAATGCGTAAACAATCGGCTTAATAAAAAATCTAAGTACCATCAACCAATATAAAAGAATAAATCTTATTAGGTTTGATAACCGTTTATTATCACTAATACAAAAAAGATATATATATAGAGTTAACCCTCTTTTTTATAAAGCTACCCCCCCCATACCCCCCAGAAATCGCCACGCCTTGTATATATATATATACATGGATAATTTCCACAACCACACAGACAGCTCTCTAAAACAACCCACCCCCTTTTATACACACTTAATCTAAATTTTTTATTTTACTATTTTTTAAAATACACTAAATGTAGTATATGGATTACCTTGACTTAGAAGATGTAGAATCAATCTGCTTTATTGAAGAAGGCACTAACAATGTAATAATGAAGTTCTATGGTTTTGGTAGTTCGAAACAATCTGAATTATTTAGTGTCTTTGCTATGAAGAAACTAGACTTTGATTATATACCAAATGATGAGTATAGAAATAAGTCTATACACTAGATATGGATTTACCTAATAAGAAATATAATATTATCTATGCTGATCCACCTTGGCATTATGGAAGTAAATCAGCAATTAATAATAGTTCTGGTAAAACTATAAAACCTTTAAATAATCATTATAATACAATGACTTTAAATGAGTTAAAAGAATTACCCATAAAAAAAATAACAAAAGAAGATACTGCTTGTTTTATGTGGGTTACAGATTCACATATAGATGAAGCCTTAGAAATATTAAAGTCATGGGGTTTTAAATATAAAACCATTGCATTTAATTGGGTTAAAACAACATCAAAAGGTAACTATTGTAAAAATGTTGCACCATGGACAATGAAAAGTAGCGAGATATGTTTGCTTGGTATAAAGGGTAAAATGACAAAGTACAAACAAGTAAACAATATTGAATCACTTGTAATTGCAGAGAGAACTAAACATAGTAAAAAACCTAAAGAAATAAGAAATAGAATTGAATTGCTATTTGGCAATCTTCCAAGAATAGAATTGTTTGCTAGAGAAAAAACTGAAGGTTGGGATGTTTGGGGAAATGAAGTTTAATGGATATTAAGATTCCCTATACACCAAGGAAGCTACGTAATCTCTTTCGAGGATTACAAGAAACCGAGGTTAAATGGATATAAAGATTCCATACACACCTCGAAAGCATCAAAACTTTTTACACAAGCAAATAGATAAACATAGATGGAGTGTGCTAGTCTGCCACAGGCGGTTTGGTAAAACTGTTTGCATGATCAACCACCTTATAAAATCTGCACTAATGTGTAAATTGAAGAACCCAAGATTTGCCTACATTGCACCAACCTTTAAACAAGCTAAGAGTATTGCTTGGGATTACATGAAACAGTTTACAGATAAGATCCCTTATATTAAATTTAACGAAACTGAACTTAGAGTTGATTTACCCAATGGTGCTAGGATAACATTACTAGGAGCAGAGAACTCAGATGGATTAAGAGGTATATATCTTGATGGTTGTGTTATTGATGAGTATGCTAATGTTCACAGCAAACTATTTCCAGAGATTATTAGACCAGCATTATCAGATAGAAAAGGCTACTGTGTCTTTATTGGTACACCTGCTGGAATGAACAACAACTTCTACGAACTATACCAACACGCACAAGGTGCGGAGGATTGGTTTAACTATAAGGCAAAAGCATCAGACACTAAGATTGTAGATGAAGAAGAGTTGGTCAAGGCAAAAGAAGTAATGGGTGATAAGAAGTACAACCAAGAGTTTGAGTGTGATTGGATAGCTAACATTGAAGGAGCTATTTATGGAGATGTGATTGGCAAGATGGAAGATGAAAAGAAACTAACAAGAACACCTTACGATCCTGCACTACCAGTTTCTACAGCATGGGATTTGGGTGTTTCAGACCATAGTGCTATTATATTTTACCAGCAACTTGGAACAGCAATAAACATTATTAACTACCATGAAGAGAGAGGTCAAGGATTACCTTATTACATACAGATGATTAAAGAAAAAGATTATGTCTACAAGGATCACTATGCACCACACGACATTGAAGTTACGGATTTTGGAAATGGTAAGACCAGGAGAGAGGTCGCATATCAATTAGGAATAAGATTTAAGGTAGTACCAAAAATACCCCTTGAGGATGGCATACACGCCACTACAATGACCTTGCCTAGATGTTACATAGATACAGACCATTGCAAAAAGTTAATAGATGCGTTAAGACATTACCACAGGAAATATATAGATAAAGATAGAATGTTTAGATCAAAGCCTGTACACGATTGGAGTTCACACGCAGCAGATGCTATGAGGTATCTAGCGGTTGGACTACAAGAAATTAACACTAGACAAACTGCACCACAAAGTGTAGCAGAGAATGAGTATAGGATTATATAATTATGAGTTTTTTATCACCAAAAATGCCACCACTACCACCAGTTCAACCTTTGCCAGAACCACCTTCAGCAGAAGTCTCTCAAGAAGATAAAGCTAGAATTGCAGCAGAACAAGCAGCGGTAGAAAGAAAAAGAAAAGGTAGAAAATCTACTATTCTAACTTCGCCATTAGGCGTTGAAGCAGAAGCAGAAACACAAAAGAAAACTTTGTTAGGATCATAGTATGGGTGGAGTTTTTAGAAAACCAGTACAAATGGCAACTCAAGCAGGAGTTATAAAACCAGTAGCAGTAGCACCAACTGTAGCAGAAGTTTCACAAAGTGAAGCAACAAGTGCAGATGGTTATGATTTAAGAAAAACAAAAGCAAAAGGAAGATCAGCTACAATTATGACAAGCTCTAAAGGTGTATCAGACGAAACTATAACACTAGGCAAGAAAAGTTTACTAGGACAATAATGGCTAAAACAGATTTAACTAGAGATTTATTATCAAGGTTTGACAGACTAGAAGGTCAAAGACAAAATTGGGAAACGCATTGGCAAGAAGTTGCGGATTATATGCAACCAAGAAAAGCGGATGTAACCAAGACTAGAGCTAGAGGTGATAAACGAATGGAGATGATATTTGATTCTTCTCCAATACAAGCAGTAGAATTATTAGCATCATCATTACATGGTATGCTAACCAATCCTGCTACACCTTGGTTTACTTTAAGATTTAAAGAAAATGATATTGAGAACGAAGATGAAGCAAAAATCTGGTTAGAATCTGCAACTGCAGCAATGTACACAGCATTTAATAGATCAAACTTTCAACAAGAAATTTTTGAATTGTACCATGACTTAATTACATTTGGTACAGCAGCAATGTTTATAGAAGAAGATGATGATGATTTAATTAAATTTTCAACAAGACATATCAATGAAGTTTATATTGCAGAGAATGATAAAGGCAGAGTAGATACAATCTTTAGAAGATTTAAAATTTCTGCTAGAGCAGCAATACAAAAGTTTGGAGATAAAGTTTCATCTGACATTCAAGGAATATTTAAAAAAGATCCTTATGCAGAAGTAGAAATTATTCACGTTGTTTATCCAAGATCAGATTTTGATCCTAAGAAAAAAGATAAAAGTAATATGCCATTCGAATCTGTGTACTTAGAATACAAAAATGCAAACGAATTATCTATGTCTGGATTCAAAGAGTTTCCTTTTGTAGTTCCAAGATATTTAAAAGCATCAAACGAAATTTATGGAAGAAGTCCAGCAATGACAGCGTTGCCAGATGTTAAGATGTTAAATGAAATGTCTAAGACAACTATTAAAGCTGCACAGAAACAAGTTGACCCACCACTATTAGTTCCTGATGATGGATTCTTGCTTCCAGTTAGAACTGTACCAGGCGGATTAAATTTTTATAGAAGTGGTACAAGAGATAGAATTGAACCTTTAAATATTGGTGCAAACAATCCACTAGGTTTAAACATGGAAGAGCAAAGAAGAGATTCAATTAGAAATGCTTTTTATGTTAATCAACTTCAATTGCAACAAGGTCCACAAATGACAGCAACAGAAGTCGTACAAAGAAATGAAGAGAAGATGAGATTACTAGGACCTGTTCTTGGTAGACTACAATCAGAATTATTAAAACCATTAATTGATAGAGTGTTCGCTATATTACTTCGTAACAATATGTTACCAGAAGCTCCAGAGTTTTTGTCTGGCAGAGATATAGAAATTGAATATGTATCACCACTTGCTAAAGCACAAAAATCTTCAGAGCTACAATCTATTATGAGAGCAATCGAAATATTAGGTTCACTTGCAAATGTAGCACCAGTATTTGATTATGTTAATTTTGATAATCTTGTTAAACACTTGGCAGACATAGTTGGTATGCCACAGAAATTATTAAAATCACAAAACCAAGTAAACGCAGAAAGACAACAAGCAGCACAAGCTGCACAACAACAACAACAAATGGCTCAGATGCAACAAGTTGCACAAGCAGCAAGAGATGTAGCACCACTAGCGAAAGCGTTGCCAGAAGAAGCACAAGCTTTAGTTAATTCAGAAGTGGAATAATATGGACGCAAATAAACAATTGGAACAATTAATTCAAGGACTAAAAAAAAATTACGAATACATATTCAATACAGAAGAAGGCAAACAAGTCTTAACTGATCTTGAAAAAAGATGTCATTATCATTCTACCACCAATGTAAAAGGCGATAGTCATGAGAGTGCATACATGGAAGGACAACGTAGTGTCGTTCTATTTATTAAATCAATGCTACGAAACGATAAAGAAAAAGGAAAATAATATGTCAAGCGAACAGATAACACAAGAAACTGTGCCTGTAGAAACAGCGACACCTACAGAAACAACAACACCAACAACTACTGCAGCACCTATAGCACCTGCAACACCTCCATCTTGGAAAGATTCAATTAGTGAAGATTTTAGAAATGATCCTAATATTGAAAAATTTACTGAGATAGATGCGTTAGCAAAAAGTTATATCAATGCAACTAAAATGATTGGTCAAGACAAATTAGTTATACCAACTAATAACTCAACAGAAGATCAATGGAATGAAGTATATTCTAAATTAGGTAGACCAGAATCTGCTGACAAATATTCTTTAGATGCAAAATCAGAAATTGTTGAAATGGATGAAGGTGCAATAAAATCTTTTGCCGAACAATCTTACAAACTTGGATTAAACAATAAACAAGCTCAAGGTATTTTAGAATATTATAAAAATAATATGGAAGGTACTGCACAGCAATCAAGAATTGATACTGAAACTGCTCAAACACAAGCTGAACAACAGTTAAGACAAGAGTGGGGTAGAGACTTTGAAGGTAAAGTTAAACAAGCTGGTGCATTAGCAAAAGCAAATATTGATCCAGAAGTATTAGATATGACTTTATCAAATGGTACAAGACTTGGAGACCATCCAGATATTATAAAAGGCTTTGCAAAAATTGCAGGTATGATGTCTGAAGATAAAATACTTTCAACTGAAAGTGAAAATGTTAATACAACTAAAGATATTGAATCTGAAATAAGCACTATTATGAATGATAAGAATGGACCTTATTGGAATAGACAACATCCAGATCACGATAAAATGGTACAACAAGTGTACACTTTAAGAGAAATGGCTAACGCAAAATAATATATTAAATTGCTTGTAATATAATAAAATTTATTATAAGCAATTAATAATAAGATAACTCGCAAGAACCTTATTGACCACAAAGAAAAGAATTGTAGTCTAAAAGACTTTAAATCCAAGAATTGCCTATCGTTTTGATGGAGAACCTTTCTGATTTTTAACATAACAATAACAATAATAATGGAGAGACAAATATGTCATCACAAATAACAACAGCATTTGTAGAGCAGTATTCTGCTAACATACAAATGTTATCTCAACAAATGGGATCATTATTAAGAGACAAAGTCAGAGTTGAAAGCGTTGTAGGAAAAAATGCTTTCTTTGATCAAGTTGGAAAAGTAACTGCTCAGTTAAAAACTAGCAGACATTCGGACACTCCTCAAATAGATACACCTCACTCAAGAAGAAGAGTATCTCTTGGAGATTACGAATTTGCTGATCTAATCGATCAACAAGACAAAGTACGTCTTTTAATAGACCCTACATCATCTTACGCACAAGCCGCAGCTATGGCTATGGGAAGAGCAATGGATGATGTTATTATCACAGCCGCTTTAGGAACTGCTTACACAGGTGAGACAGGTACTGGAACGGAAAGCGTTCAAACTGGTGTTGTTGCAGGCACATCTGGTTTAACTGTTGCTAAATTAATTTTAGCAAAAGATTTACTAGACAAAGCAGACGTTGACCCTTCTATACCTAGACACATTATGTGCGGTCCAGAGCAACTTGGTAATCTATTAGGTGATTCAGAAGTTACAAGCTCAGATTTCAATACCGTCAAAGCACTTGTGCAAGGCGAACTTGATACTTATCTTGGTTTTAAATTTACTGTAACAAATAGACTACCTAAATCAGGTAATGATAGAACGTGTATTGCTTACGCAGAAGATGGTCTTTTACTAGGAATCGGAAAAGATATTTCCGCAAGAATAGATGAAAGAGCAGATAAATCGTATGCTACACAAGTTTATTACTGTCAATCAATCGGTGCTACAAGAATGGAATCTGCGAAAGTTGTTCCAATTGTTGCAGTCGAAGCCTAATAGGAGATATATATGACAACTAAAAATACAGACCTTGTAGCTAACTTTGAAGCTACTCCTCAAGTTGCAAATAGTGCTGCTGAATTAGCTGGTGTTTTAAGAACAGCTCACGGTTCAGTAGAACTTGCTGCTGGAGACAGTACAGATAACGATATTGTTATGCTTGCACCTATCCCTAGTAATGCTTCTGTTCCAACTTTATTTGTTGGTTCAGACACATTCGGTGGTTCGTGTACATTCAATGTTGGTATTTATACGTCAGCTGGTGTAGAAAAAGACGAAGATGTTTTCGCAACTTCAGTAGCTGATGCTGCTGCTATGGCGGATGTTCGTTATGAAGCTGCTGATCTAAATACTGGCTCTCAAAAGCTATGGGAATTAGCTGGAGACAGCGAAGATCCAGGTGGATACTTCTATGTTGCGATTACTTTTAACGCAACTGGTGGTACTGCTGGTACTTTAAATTGGAATATTAGTTACGTAGTTAATTAATAAATAAAATTTTAGGGGGTGGAAGCAAGAGTAGAAACCCCCTAAAGTGCATGAAACAAATTAAAGATTTAAAACCTGTATTACATCTTAAAAAAGACAATTACATTTACAGGTATGTATTAGTAGACAGATTTCAAAATGATGGTAAAAATCATTATGGTTTTGACACTAAACAAGAAAAGACAGTAGAAGAAATTTTTGCGTTAAAAAAAGATAGACAAATCAGACGCAAGTATATAATAAGGAAGTAATATGGCATCAGTAGTAGGAATATGTAATGGAGCATTAAATCAACTGGGAGCTACAACAATACTTTCATTAACAGAAGATTCAAAAAACGCTAGACTTTGTAACTCAAGATACACTCAAGTTAGAGATGCTTTGTTTAGAACACACCCTTGGAATTGTTTACAAAAAAGAATAGAGTTAGCTTTAGATGCTTCTGCACCTACTTGGGGTTTTAAATATTCTTATACCTTACCAGCAGATTGTTTAAGGTTACTTAGAATATTAGATTACGATACGAATTATAAAGTAGAGGGTAGAAAAGTTTTAAGTAATAGTGAGACTATGAAAATATTATATGTTTCAAGAGTTACTGATCCCAATGAATATGACGAGTTATTAAGAGAAACAATATCTGCATCATTGGGTGCTGACATTGCTTTTGGAGTTACATCTAATAATCAAACAGCTAAAAATATGTATGAACTGTTTAAAGATAAATTAAGAGATGCTAGATTTGTAGATTCAACTGAAGGTCAAAACGTAGAACAAGACCTAGGTATGACAGATGTTATAGACGCAGGTACTTTTATAAACTCAAGGTTTTAATCAATGGCTAGAGTTGCAGTTGAGCTAACAAACTTTACAGGCGGTGAATTATCTCCAAGGCTAGATGGCAGAAATGATTTAACCAAATATTCTTCTGGTTGCTCAACATTAGAAAACTTAGTTGTATATCCACATGGAGCTGCTGCTCGTAGACCAGGTACAACATTTGTTGCAGAGGTTGCAGATAGCGATAATAAAACAAGATTAATTCCTTTTGAATTTTCAACAACACAAACTTATATGTTGGAGTTCTCAAATTTAAAAATAAGATTCTATAAAGATAATGGTTCTATTTTAGAAGGTGATAAAACTATAACAGCAATTACAAAAGCTAATCCAGGAGTAATTACTTGTAGTTCACATGGTTATTTAACTGGAGATGAAATACTTATTACTGCTATTGTTGGCATGACAGAACTTAACAATAAAAGATTTTTAGTTGTTAAAATAGATGCTAATACTTTTTCTTTAACAGATAAAGATGGTGTAGCAATTAACACTACAAGCTTTACTACTTATAGTTCAGCAGGAACTATGAACAGAGTTTATACAATTGCTTCTCCTTATACTACTGCAGAATTATTTGATATTAAATTTGCACAATCTGCTGATGTTATGTATATCACTCACCCATTACACGAAGCGTTAAAATTATCTCGTACTGGTCATACCTCTTGGACATTAGCAGATGTTGAATTTACTAAAGGACCATTTCAAGATGCCAATATTACAACAACTACTTTAACACCAGCATCTTCAGCAGTAGGAACTGGAGTGAATGTAACAGCATCTGCGGTTACTGGAATAAATGGTGGATCAGGTTTTTTATCAACTGATGTAGGTAGACAAATTCATTTTAATGCTGGTTATGCAGTAATTACAGCTATAACAAGTACAACAGTTGTGGTGGTTACAATTACTACAGCTTTTACTGATACTAGTGCTATTGCGGATTGGTATCTTGGAGCATTTTCAGATACTACAGGACACCCTTCTTGTGTAACTTTCTTTGAACAAAGATTGGTATTTGCAGGAACAACTAATCAACCACAAAGTATTTTTTTTTCAAGGTCTGGTGATTATGAAAACATGGATGCAAACATTGGCGGAACAATAGCTGATGATGATGCGATCATTTATACTATTGCATCTAACCAAGTAAATGCCATTAGGTTTATGACATCTACTAGAACTTTAATTATAGGTACAGCAGGTGGTGAATTTACTGTATCTGGTGGTGGTACAGATAGTGCAGTTACACCAACTAACATTCTAATTAAAAAACAATCTAATCATGGTGCTGCAAATGTAGATGCTATAGCTGTAGGTAACGCCACATTATTTTTGCAACGTGCTAAAAGAAAAATTAGAGAACTAGCTTACAACTTTGATGTAGATGGATATGTTGCACCTGACATGACTATTCTTGCAGAACACGTTACTGAAGGGGGTCTAACACAAATAGCTTATCAACAAGAACCTAACCAAATTATTTATGGAGTTAGAGGAGATGGTGAGATGGTAGGTTTAACTTATCAAAGAGAACAACAAGTAACCGCTTGGCATAGACATATTTTTGGTGGTAGATTTGGTATAGCAACAATTACAGTTTCTGATTATGCAAACATTGCTACTGCTAATAAAATAATTTTATCAAAATCAGATGGTACAACTGTTACCTTTACATCAACAACAGGTACTGCTGGAACAAATGAATTTAAAACTGAAACTAGTAATAATGCTACAGCAACTAATTTAAAAACAGCTATTAATGCACACGCTGATTTTACTGCAACAGTAGCTAGTGCAGTTGTAACTGTTACTGAAACCTCACATGAATCAACAGGATATTTAACAATTAAAACTTTTGATTCAATAAGATTAACAACAGTAAATGAAGGTAAGTCTCAAATTGAAAGTGCCGCAGTTATTCCAACTGATGATACAGAGTATCAAGTATGGGTAATTGTTAAAAGAACAGTTAATGGAATTACAAGAAGATATGTTGAATACTTAAATGTATTTGACTTTGATAAAAATGATAAGACTACATTTAATTTTTTAGATAGTGCTTTAAGTTATAGTGGTGCAGCAGTTACAACTCTTTCTGGTTTAGATCACCTTGAAGGACAAGTGGTTGGAGTATTAACAGATGGTGCAACGCACCCAAATAGAACTGTTACCTCTGGTGCAATTAGTTTAGATCGTTCTGCAACAAGTGTTAAAGTAGGATTAAACTATACATCTTTATTACAAACAATGAGATTAAATGCTGGATCACAAGATGGTACATCACAAGGTAAGACTAAAAGAATATATGATATTACAGTAAGAATGTTTGAAACAATTGGTGTAGAGGTTGGATCTAATTTATCTGATATGGAAAGAATACCTTTTAGAAATTCTGCTGATTTAATGGATGAAGGAATACCACCATTTACAGGAGACAAACAGGTAGAATTTAGAGGAAATTACGAGACAGATGGGTTTATCTATGTTAGACAAACTCAACCTTTACCTTTTACAATTTTATCGTTATACCCAAGGCTAGTAACAAATGATGGATAATAAACTACATATAGTACCTTATACTTCAGAGCATGGTAATTTTATTTTATCATGTCAATTAAA
>Ga0208413_1002425_pt1 | contig 10706 bp, 9 predicted proteins | sample AntAceMetag02UKD_FD_184761 | JGI IMG/M metagenome (GOLD analysis project Ga0208413, IMG submission 184761) | Saline lake microbial communities from Ace Lake, Antarctica - Antarctic Ace Lake Metagenome 02UKD (SPAdes) (version 2) | ecosystem: Environmental > Aquatic > Non-marine Saline and Alkaline... | reverse complement strand
CTGTGTGAAAGGAAGAAATGACCAACCCGGCGCAACCCATGAAGACAAACACGATGGCGATTCTCTCGCTTATTTTCGCCTTCTTTTTCCCCCTGTTAGGCGCCATTTTTGGACATGTCGCCAGCAGTCAAATCAAACGAACCGGCGAAGAAGGAAAAGGGCTTGCGCTTGCGGGCATTATCGTGGGCTGGGTTTTCACAGCTTTCGGTTCCCTCTGGATATTCGTTCTTTTAGCGGCGCTTGCTTCAACGGTTTAGATCGACCCAAGCGTGATCTGAGTTCCCAGCGTCCTCATGGGGGTAAGCCCGGTTGCGATCTGGCCCGGCAAGGGAAGTGCGCGTATGGGCCTATGAGCCGGGGATGAGTTTTTTAGCGGTGTGAAAGTTACTTACCCTAGGTTGAAACAGAGCACGAGGGGAGCTTTGGTCGAGAACGCCTCGCACAATCAGCAGGGTCAGACTTCGGCCCCGTTAGCGAAGCCGGCAAGTTGATTCCCAGTTGGCCCGGCTCAGCATTGTTTCGGCAAGAGCACGCATTGTTTCTCCCTCGCACTCATATGTCGCCGAAGAAACAGTCACCCGAAAGTTTGGCGCGAAGCGCGGATCTTCCAATGTCCAAGCGTCATTATCTGAACCGCTGTTGTAGAAGGCTCCCGCAAAAAGCCTAAAGAATTCCCAGGCATCGTCTCTGACTCCGTCATCGAAGTCGAATTCAGGCGTTACATCGAGGTTGACTGTTCCAGCGGCAGCGTCATAGCTGTACAAGTCCACGGATTCGACTATGGACATTTCCGTCAGGACTTCGATGATCCCAGTTCGGGTTGATTCGAACACAAGAGGGATAACGGATTCTCTTATGTCTTCGACGGTCAGTTCAACCTCGGGCTGCGCTTGCGTTTCACTCTCGGGCTCGGGCTCCTGAGAAGGAATATCCTCCACTTGAGCCGCAGCGGCCTCCTCCTGGCCCGAAGGGGTTGGAGGCTCGCTGACTGTGGCGTTTTCGTCCCCACCAAAAATAGAACCGATACCCCCGAAGACAAGCACCCCAATAACGACCCAAACCCATAGTGGGACTTTGGTCTTCTGTGCTTCACTTGCGTCAGTCATTTTTTCCTCCTTGGTCGGATTGAATGGCCGGCTTTCTCAATAAAGTTTGAGGGTGCGACTGTCCCTCGGTCTGTGATCTGTCCGATTCCCAACAACCCGCCACGGACTGCAGAGTGAACTCTTGTGTCGTTCTCGCCAGCGTAAAAGGCGTGGCCAGCTAGCGGTGTCGTCGGACGGGCTAACCGCGGTGTCGGAAGCCTTGAGTTGGGGGCCATGCTGTGACACTAAATGATAATTATTCGGATAGCCAATCGACCCTTCGCAATTGCTTTCGGAAGGCGCCCGACCAGGATGGATGGTGGACTCAACCCCGGAGTCGTCGCGTTGGAAACTGGGGCGAGAGGAATAGTCACGGTTCACAGATTTGGTGGGGTTAGGGTTCGGAACGATTACGCGGGTACGCAATTCGGGTATACCGTTGCGAATCAGTATCCAACCTAGAAAGGTCAAAAATGGATTACGTCGTATTGCAAGTAACGCTAAAAGAAAAATTCATGGGGACGGGATCTGGAAACCTGACCGAACTCGAGGGTGTCCTCAATCTGCAGGCCTCCAAGGGTTACAGGCTCCACACCATCACAACCGCCAGTGCGGCAAGCAAGGGTTTCGGTGGGGGAGACAGGATCCAAGCAACCTTGGTTTTCGAAAAGTCTAGTTAGGGTCTTTCCGGCACTGTAATTAGTTTTCGAAGACCCCGAGAGCAGCTCCCAGGGATTCGCACACGGCGACAGACTTGTGACACACAACCGCCCAGTATTCACCGGCAGATTATAACGATTGTTGTCTGTTAGAAGGGCCCCGGCAGATGCCCGCAAACAGGGTGCAGCAGACGGCTGTTGAAGTTGGTCTCTATGGCGGTTAGAGTGGCGGTCGGTCTATTCGATCGTTAAGCTTCCCGAAACTGAAAACATCGTAAAAGGCGGATGAATTCTGCCTGCGCAATGAACTCGGCCAATTTAATCTTGAAGACTTGCCGCCTCGCTGAGAAGCCACCTTTCGAAGGTTTTGTTAGACAAGACAAGACGGCTTCGTCGGGCGCGAATTTCCTCGATTGCATTCTCAGGCAGCTCTCCGCTTTTCATCAGCACGAGCGCTGTCACCAATCCTGATCGGTTCCAACCGCCCTCACATCGGATCAGCACCCGGTTCCCTGAGGCCCATTCGTTGTGGGCGAGTTGAACGAGTAGAAATAAAGCAGTCAGGTCCACGTCAAGGGTTTCTTGATCCTCAAACCCCAACCGGAATTCCTTCACCCCCGCACCTACTGGTGGGGCGTCCGAAAATAGGGTGATGACGGTGTCAAACGTGTCGAAGGAGATATCCGGTGCGTTGCGGGAGCCATCGGTGAAAACCTCGAAGGTTCCTCCCATCCATAGGCCTTCTCGAATTGGGCTCCATAACTCGACACCGAGGTTCATGTTGACGAGTCTTTCGGAGTCACGGTGCAGTGCACATTCTGTGCTCATCACCAGCCATCACACCCCCAACATCCCCCGCGCCACATCTCACCTGTTTAGAGGAAGTTAGGCTGTGGGGCTACCCGCTACTGCGAGGTTGCCATTCGCGGCGAGTAAACCACGAGGACCTCTGCATGTCTTACTGACGGTTAATGCGCCTCAGACGCCAGCAAATTATCAACAAAAACTCTGAAGGTTGCGCGGGTTGCATGGGGGCACGGCTATGACTAAACTTCACTTACTCCGCCAGGATACAGAAAATCCCGCCTTCTCACTGAAAGTGAAAATTAAGGGACACCGGTTGACGACTTCATTTCGAGCTGAGGAATTCTTATCGTCGAACCTGATTCCGGGTGCAATCTACCGGGCATCGACCGAATCGGTTGGCAAAGGTAATGAAGTTTTGAGCCAGCTCCTCCCGGGCATTTCGAATTCAGGCGGATTCCGAGCACGCCGGGCCGAGGATGGTGACCCGCAAATCGTTGTCCTGTATAGCACCGGGGCTGAAGGCGAGTGGCCTGATAGCTTGGACTCCGACGGCGAGACATTCACCTATTACGGCGACAACCGGAAACCGGGCAACGAGATTCATTCAACCTCACGCGGGGGCAACCGGCTCCTACGCAAGTGGTTTGATTCTTTGAGCGCCGGGGCTCAAGAGACTGTTCCGCTGGTTCTGGGCTTCAGGAAATTTGACCTGGCTGGCGGAAGTGACGTGGAGTTTATTGGGGTACTCGTTCCTGGAGCAAAGAATCATGATCCGAACGAGGTGCTTACTGTTGAGCGACGCCAACATCCAACGGGTGACTTCGAAAATTACAAGGCGCAGTTCACCGTCTTAGACACCGGGGCAGTCGACGGAGAGTTCGTTCGGCGCTCAATCATTGAGAGATCTGTAAATTGGAGCGACCCACGAGTTCCTCAATCTCTGCAACAGTGGAGGCAAGGTGTAACTTTCGACACGGCAAAAAAACAGGAGAGCGGAGCTGACCGATTGCAGTCTAATAAACTCGACGATGAGCAGAAGCGGAGTAGTTTCTTTGCCTCCCTAAGGCGTTCGCCGCGAGGCTCAGCACAGCCCTTTGATCTATCCGAAATTTCGGCCAGGCCGGGATTAGAGGTGCTCAGGACATACAGGAGTATTGCGCTTACCCCATGGCACGCTCTTGGCGAGTTTGTCGACAACTCTGTGACGAGTTTCTGGGAGCGGATACTCGACGAACCCGACGATGTTCGATTTGATCGGCTGACAGTCGACATCACTTGGGACTCGGTCTCCGAGGTTCTAACCATCACCGATGACGCCGCTGGGATTCCGGAAACTCAGTCTGGCTGGGGTCGGGCTCTGAAGACAGGGGTCAGCAACCCCAACCCGCGAGGCCTTTCGGTCCACGGAGTCGGAATGAAAGCTGCAGGTCTCTGGTGGGCCCCAGTTATCAAAATCAAGTCCAAACATGTTGATGCTGCGGATGAGATTTCCGCAATCTTCGACCTTGACGAAATGATCAGAACCGACAGGACAGATATCGACCTGGTGAAGTCACCTGCTCCAGATCCAGGCGCGCATGGCACCACCGTCACGCTTGAGGGCCTGAATTACGGCCGGGGTTATCCCACGGGCATGCAGCTAGGCAAGGTGCGGACGTACCTTTCGTCAATGTATCGAAGCTTCCTCAGAGGTGATGATGAATTTCTGCACCCTCGGACGGGCAAGGCTTGGCTTACCCTAAACGTTTATGGTCAAACTCTCGCCTATGAGGATCCAGAGCTATTGATGAAGCCGTTTTGGCCAAATGACCAGGGTCCCGACGAGAATTCAGAAAACGTCACCTGGAGAAAAAATTATGTCCTTTCGATCCCGACCTCCAGGGGTAAGGCTGGCGCACCAGGCTCAATCCGAGTCGCAGGCTGGATGGGAATCCTGGCAAAAATGGAGAAAGGGAAAGCCGGGCTTTTCTTGACCTTCAGAGGGAAAGGGGTCTCCGGCGTAGAGCAAGGGGCGTCCGACGGGAATGCTTACAAGCCGGGCAGGATTTTTGGGGCCGATCAAGGCCAAAGAGCGCGCCGGCTCGTCGGCGAGTTCGAAGTTTCGGAGTTTGGAAAGTCGCTTACGACTGATGCCGTGAATTGGAGCCCTGAGGAAGAGGAGGTCTTTGTTGACATTCTCCTCGAGGCAATCAAAAGCTCCGAGTTCCCGCTCTATCAGATGGCAAACAACTTCAGGATCTCGGATAAATCGGAGTTGACTGCAGCCGATGAGAAGAGAATTAAACGTGGTCTTGAAGATGCCACCCAGGACGCTGGGGCGGTGGTGAAGAGAGCGGGTTACGAGCTTCCTGCAGAAAACGGCCCCGAGGTTCCGGACACGGAGCTCGATCAAACAGCTGGGGGCAGCACTATTGTCGCCGATAGTTCATTCGAACTATCAGACGGTCGGACCGCAAAAGTCATCGCGGTACTTGACCGCGGGGGACGTTGGCTGTCGATTTTTCCGGGAGATCCCGTTGAGATCAAGGTGAATTATGGGCACCCATTTGTTAGCCGATATTGGCAGTCAACACTCGCCTCCTTACCGATTGTTCACTTTGCGATCGCTATAGCTGAAGCGGAGCTCCGGGACGAACAGTTTAGGGAAGCGGGGGCTCGTGCTCACATTAATAACTGGCTGCTGGAGGTTGCAAAGAGAGACTTTGACATGTTGAGAATAGAAGACCATGAAGATTGACGGTCGAACTCTTCGAATTGAGCCAGACATTTTCGACGTTGAGCAAGTCCAGATTGACCCAGAAAATCTTGAATCTTTTGCAAATTGGTCGCCGGTAGCTGGTCAAAGATTTGCTTCGTTACAGGAGAAACAGGGCTTCAGTTACATCAAATATTCAAGCGAGCCAGAGGCTGCAATGAAAAATTGGCGGGCCGAAACACACCGTGTCGCAAGCCGGTGCATCAATCCTGACGCCGCTACCGGGGCCGAACTCTCGACCCGCCAACTAGTTGTGGGGCGGGTCCAATCGGGGAAAACTACAAACTTCACTGGTGTGATGGCTCTGCTCGCCGATAATGGTTACCGGCTTTTTGTCGTAATAGGTGGCACAACGACAGCACTGTTGCAGCAGACAAAAGACCGGTTGAACAACGATCTAGGGAACGAATGGTTCAGTTTCTTCTCAACCGATGACAACCTCTCCAGTTGGTCAGAAACCGAAGCCACAATTCTCAAACGGCTCCAAGATTTTGAGCGTTCCGCAACCAACCCAAATGTCCTTCAGCCCAAAAAAGCGATTTGTATAACCGTGTTGAAGTGGAATCTAGCCCACCTGAATCTTGTTGAACGATTACTCGCCAAGATATCGGACTGGCCACTAATGGAAAGATTCCCGGTGGCAGTGATTGATGACGAGTGCGACACGTTCACGCCTAACTCGAATGTCCGGAAGTCTGAAGAAGACGCCACGGCAATCCACAGGGCGGTCTCAAGAGTTATCGAGAAGTTGCCGGTCTGCACATACCTCGGGTACACGGCCACGCCAATGGCTAATGAGGTTCAGGAGCTGGATGACAGGCTGAAACCCCAGAAAGTTACAGTGCTCGAACCGGGAGCCGACTACCTCGGCTCCGAGGATCTGTTCCACAAAGACTCGGCTTATCCAACTGTTATCAGGGATTGGGAAGCTGAGACCGCACTGCCAGACAGTCTCAAAAAAGCCGTTGGAACATTTATCACCCACTCCGTACTGTTTCATCACGAGGATCGTGCTGTTCGAGAAAAGTTTCTGGATTCACCCGCGCTTGATCATGGCTTTCGTCTTCCAACCTCAATGCTTGTGCACGTTGCGAGGGAAACAAAGCCAACTCAAGCAAGTTATGAAGCGTTGGTTAATCTTATAAACCTTTGGAAAGACCAACTCTCTGCGCCTCCGAGCAGCTCGGGGACGTTGGATTCGCAGACGGAAGTTGTCCTGAGCAAATACCTGCTTCCTCCTCTCCAGGATTTGGGGGCGTCGGAGCTAATCTCCCAGAGCGATTTGGTGGCGCTGGCAGGAGAGGTACTTAGCGATATCGGAATCAAGTTAATAATTGGCCGCAATAACGATACTGCAGTTGAATTTCCTCCCGAATCTGAGCTTGAGCGGCACCAAACTTGGGTTTTTGTCGGCGCACAATTACTCGACCGCGGTCAGACTCTCCCCAATCTGCTTGTCACATACCTTGCGAGAAGCTCCGGTGGCGGAGCAAAGGGCGGAGAAGCCGGTGGGAATGTCGACACACTGTTGCAAAGGGGGAGATTTTTCGGGTACCGCCGGCAATATCAAAAACTGCTTAAGGGCTATTTTTCTGAAACTTCCTTTGAATCACTGAGGGGCACAACTCTGTTCGAGACCGCGATGCGCGAAAAGTTGAAATCTGCCGATAAGAACAACCTGGACTTCCGGTATGTTGCGACGGTTTACGAAATGGATCCGTCGATGCCAAAGATGACCGCCACTAGGAAATCGGTAACACCAATAAGCTTCAAAACTGGGACTTTTGCTTGGAGTCATTGGTGCTTCACTCATCACGTGTTAGGAGTGAATGAATCGCCTGCAAATTTCGATTTGTTCAACAGAAGGATGGAGGAATGGATGGCGGAAGCGGGACTCAAGCCCAGCGAGCAGGACGTGCGCTTAACTGTCCCAGCATCAGCCGCGATTGGCTTCCTCGCGGATTGGAACAACAATCCGCGTGACGAGGAAGAATTCGAATATGTGAGAAAAATATTGACGCACGGTGAGAGTGCCCGCAAATTCACCCAAGTGGACGTCGTCTGGCGAAAATCAACAACTAGTCCGGACGGCCGCTGGGAGCGGTCAGCTGTAACGCGGCGGGAAGATTTTTACGACAACAACCAGTCAAACCAGTCTCCTACGGACCGTAAAATGAAAGTCGAGGGAAGGCCGACAATACAACTTAAGCTAGTGCGAATTTTCGACAAAACTTCGGGGCAAGTTTTGCTCGAGCCGGTTCCGACGATAAGCGTGAATCTTGGAGCTGATGCTCGGTACCTGGTGGGAATGGACCAGCGATGAATACGACACCGAGCCAAATATTGGGAGGTTACTCTTCTCTGGCTGAGCAATTGATTTCGGGCCAGACCGAGCTCGTCCTCATTGCCGAAGATCCTTACATTGCAATAGGTGTCGAAGGAGGGTCGGACACCCCGTACCTCCTACTCCTACCGGAGGGCTCAGTTTTTGAAGATAAGAGAACAGATAACTTACGTGTTATCAAATCTCGGAACATAGTCACCAAGTTCAAGGACTCGAACGTTCGAGAGATAAAGACCTGTGCGACGATCTCTTTTAGATCTCTAAGCCAAGCTTCCGCACTTCTGCTAGACGTGTTGGTTGAAACTGCTGTGGAAACCCGAGACATAATCCTGGTTGCCGAGCTCACGCAAGATTTTATTGAGCTTTTCACTCCAGCAAGAAGCCTTTCGCCGGAGGAAGTCCTCGGACTTTTTGGGGAGCTTTTCGTGATCTGGAGCAGCGCCGATAGGGAGACGATGGCACGTTCGTGGCATCAACGGGAGCGCGATCAGTATGATTTCGCCCTCGAGAATGATCGTCTTGAAGTGAAGACGACACGCGGTCCAGAACGCCGCCATAGATTTTCCTCCAACCAAATCCCACCCAGAGAGGGACTAAGGCTTGCGGTTGTGTCCATCCTCACTGATGAGGTTTCGGCAGGGGCTTCTGTCAAAGACCTGTTTGATGATGTGGTCGAGGGGCTAGGCATGGGAGCAACAGCTCGAAACATCACAAAGCATTTCACGCGAATTTTTCAACGCGGTGAAGATTTGTGCTCAAACACGTTGTTCGACTTGAAGCAGGCCCAAAATACGCTGAAGCTATACGATGGCTTTTCGGTGCCTTTTCTGGAATTGACCCCAGGTGTCGTAAGCGCAAAATGGGAAGCAGATTTCACCAACGCCAAAGAGTTGGGTTCAACACTTAATGTTCTAGCGGCGCTAGTTAGCGACAAATCGACTTAGATTGCAATTGGTAAGTCAAAGTCGAGCAAAGCTGTAGCCCTCGTTTGATTTTTTGTGATGTCGTTTTGGTTGATTCCAAAGTCAGCCGATATTCTGCTTGCTACTGCCTTCGCTAGCGATACTGGCACTGCGTTTCCTACCATCCGGTAGCCCTTGGTTATCGATTCGTACTTGATCAGAAAATCGTCTGGGAAAGTTTGGATGCGAGCAGATTCCCGCACGGAAATCCGACGATACCGCGACTCATAACCGGTAGCGAATCGATACACGTCCTTTTCAAGTTTTTTCATCGGAGGGGCCATCGGATGAATCTGCGCGTGCGAAGCTGATGCTTGCACTGTGAAAGCCATCTCATTCCACTCAGGAACCCGATTACGGCTCATGTAAATGTAAGAGAAGTGATCTTGATCCAAATAGTGGTTTGCGGTTATCGGTTGCGACTCTTCAAAGTTCCGTTCCACGGACTTAAGTGGTCTCGCGCTGGCCGGATCCAAACCGAGCAGAGATTCGCGGAGCGAAAGCCGCTGCGTGCCCTTTTCAGGAGTTGTAAATCGGATGGATAATTCTTTCCTGTACCCCACGATAAATAGCCGCTTACGGGCTTGAGGAGTGTCATAGTTTTTTGCGTTTAAGACTCCATGGGAAATGTTGTAGCCAGCGTCACTGAGACGCGAAAGTAGCTGGCGATACGAATGACGATGCAGCGACGAAGTCATCCCGGGAACATTCTCGAGGACAAAAAATTTTGGCTTTTTCGATTCGATTGCTTTTACGTAGGTCCAAAGAATCGCGCCTCGAGGGTCTTTGTCTCCTCGATGGGCACCAGCAATACTCCAGCTCTGGCAGGGTGGACCGCCGATAAAGCCGTCCACGTCGTCTGGGATCTCCGAAAAATCAATGTTGTCGAAGGACCGGACATCGAGGTGTGCGTTGGGAAAGTTTGCAGAGAACATTTTGGCGGCTGAAGTCTCGTTTTCGTTCGCCCAGACCGTTGAGAAACCGGCTTGTTCAAAACCAAGATCCATTCCACCGATTCCTGAAAAGAAGCTTGCGACCCGCATACCCCCAGCATATTTGTTGGGACTGACTCTTGGCCGCTAATAAACAAGTACGAGCGCGTGGTACCGTCCACACTATGAAAAGCGACAAGCTGATCTACTACGTCTTAATGGGGATGTTTGTGGCTGGTGTCATAGGAATTTTCGCCTTTTGGTACCTTGCACTGTTTGCTATTGCTGTGATTATTTTTATTGTTGTTTTGATTGCTCTAAACCACGGAAATTCGACTTCTCCACACCCAATAAAGGTCAATCCCAAGGTTCCCATTCCCCTCGAGCACTGGTTGGCAAGCCGTGAAGCGCCAACGTCAAGCGGGTCAGACATTGTGGATTTTCGTCTTGTGAACTCGGGCGCGTACACAGATAACTGGGCCCACTTCAAGAAGAAAGCACAAGTTTCTGCTGGTGAAACAGTGAGAGTCGAAGCATCGCTTTACTGTATCCAGGACATAGAAACCAGCTTGCGAAAGATCGTGGTTGCCTATGATCGGCGTGTGTTGGCGGAGTTTGCGGAAATTGATCTTCATGGAATTTTTGAGCCAATGTTGCTGGCCGGGGGCGTCTTTAGGGTTCCTTGCGAATTTGTCTTTTCGAAGACTGGAGTGCTTGACCTTGCATACGCTTCTGTCCAAGCGGACACAGGCCCGCAGGCTGACCCAGAAGCATCCGTAGACCTTTCGGCGCTGTGGACAATCATCTGGAGGGGCGTGCGAGGTAAGCTCTAGAGCTGGTCGACAGGCCTGCAGCAAAGCCACAGTCGACTCAAAGCGGGCGTTGCTGGAGGCCTGTCAGCTCTCTCCTTTTGGTTCGAAAAGGGGCTAAAAATGCCGAGTGGCAAGCATGGCATGGACTCGCCAGAGATAGGTCCGCAATGATTGAGCATGGGGCCGAGTACTGGTCGTATTACAAAGCCATTCGGCCGAGGGGTACGGTGGACTTATGGAAAAAGACTCAGTTACCGAGGCACTGCGGGCTTTTGTTTCGGAACGTGATTGGGAGCAGTTCCACACACCGGGCAACCTCGCTAAGAGCATTTCCATCGAGGCAGCTGAGT
>Ga0208413_1002422_pt1 | contig 10711 bp, 11 predicted proteins | sample AntAceMetag02UKD_FD_184761 | JGI IMG/M metagenome (GOLD analysis project Ga0208413, IMG submission 184761) | Saline lake microbial communities from Ace Lake, Antarctica - Antarctic Ace Lake Metagenome 02UKD (SPAdes) (version 2) | ecosystem: Environmental > Aquatic > Non-marine Saline and... | reverse complement strand
CTCTACTCCACCGCTCCGGGGTCAGCGACCCCGGCTACAGCCAGCAAGGGGATCGAACCGACTCCGCCATCAGCGGACTCTCAAAACTCGTCAAACGCGATCGACCGCGCGGGAATCGCGGGCTGGTCCGTCACTTTGGTCAACTCCCGCCGCAACCAATCGAGCGCGGCGTTGACGGCCCTCCGCTTGACCGTCTGACGCGGGCCTGGATAACGCAGCCGTTTCGACCACACGCCGTGCGGCGAATACAATGCCAAGAATATCGTGCCCACCGGATTTTCGTGCGTGCCCCCACAGGGGCCCGCAAATCCCGTAATCGCTAGACCGTAATCGGCCCCGAGCTTTTCGGCGGCTCCGGCCGCCATGGCGACTGCGTTCTCCGCGCTGACCGCGCCATGTTGCATAAGGATATCCTCCGGGACATCTAGGAGCTGCATCTTCGATTGGTTCGAGTAGCACACCGCACCACCCGCAAAAAACTTCGTGGCCCCCGCCAGATCGGTGAAACTGCTGGCCAACATCCCGCCCGTCGCCGTCTCTGCTACGGCCAACGTGCGCTCGGCGCCACGCAACATATCCGCGTTACCAAAATCATGAATCATTGGACTGACCCTTTTTGCTGTCCCTCTTTGCTGTCCCGAAAACCTATGGATCTTACGTTTGACTCCTTAAGGGGACCTCGAACCACACTAAAAGCATCTCCAATTACATCGCCAAAAATATCGCCAATTATTGGTGGTTGATTTTAGATAACTAATTGATTTATAAGAGTTTTTATCGCCAAAAATATCGCCAATTATTTCAATATATTTTAGTAAATGATGCCTTCCAAATTGTACACTGATCCAAGTTCTATGGAGCCGCTTTTCCCAGAAAAAGGGGACCCGGCAATGAGTGAATTGGTTGGGGAGATCACAAAACTCTCTGGGGCACTTTATGGGCGTCTGCCCACTCAAACGAGAGACGCGGTTGCTGAGACACTACGCTACACCAACTGCTACTACTCCAACCTGATTGAAGGCCATGCTACTCACCCGATAGACATCGATCGGGCAATGAAGGCCGACTTCTCCGACGAACCGAGCAAGAAGAACCTCCAGTTGGAGGCGCGTGCCCACGTCGAGGTACAGAAGGCGATGGAATGCAAACTTCGGGCCGAACCAACACTCAGTCCTTATTCACCCGAATTTCTCGCATGGGTTCATCATGCCTTTTACGAGAACTTACCAATTGATTTTCGCACAGTTCGGAATCCTATCACCGGCCAATCCCACGAGGTGGAACCGGGGAAATTTCGACGCACCGAAGTTCAAGTGGGATTGCACGTTGCGCCAGCCGCTGATAGCTTAACTACATTCCTAAGACGCTTTTCCTCTGCCTACGATGCCGCTGAAATTCCGCATTATCGTCGGGGTATCGCGTTAGCAGCCTCGCATCATCGGCTCGCCTGGATTCACCCGTTTATAGATGGCAATGGTCGTGTAATCCGGCTCTTCAGTCATGCCGTAGCTATTCGCTTAGGAATCGATGGTTGTGGGCTTTGGACTATATCTCGCGGACTCGCACGCACTAAGGATCGCTACCACGAACTACTGCAATCTGCCGACTCTCCGCGCCAAGGGGCACTGGATGGTCGAGGAAACCTATCCGAGAAAAACCTCTGTAAATTTTGCACCTATTTTTTCGAGCAGATGTTAGACCAGATGCAGTTCATGCACGGCTGTATCCGCCCAGGGCAGCTGGAAAAGCAGGCCGCTATCTATGTGCGCACACATGACCTTTTCGGTCGACACAACGAAATGGCTATTCGGCTTCTCCGCGAAGCCATTGCGCAGGGTGAATTTGCACGAGGCGATGCTGCTTTGATCACAGGGAAAGGCGCTTCAACAGCACGCGATATTCTTGGTAGAGTCATGGATTCGGGTTTACTGACTTCTCCATCAGTTCGGGGGCCGGTGAGGCTGGGCCTACCAATTAAAAGCCTCGATACCTTGTTCCCCGGTTTATTCCCTGTTATGGGTCTGTAGCCCTTGGCATTAGCGCCTTCACCCGTGGACCCTTTTCAGACCTCTCGCTTCACTCGTAGACGACGGAAGTCCGCGAATGCGGGCTGGAGAAGGGACGCTCTGCGAATAGCAGAGCGGTCGCAAAGCGATGCCGCGCAGACGGCACCAATCCCCGTGCTTGTCCGCCGAAGCCTTGGCGAAGGCGGAGGGACGCCATTTTTAAACCCGCCTTTCGAGGCGGGGTTCGCGGTGGATTGGTGCAGTCGCGTTGTTATCCGCGTTACCAAAATCATGAATCATTGGACTGACCCTTTTTGCTGTCCGACCCTTTTTGCTGTCCGCAACGGTGTCCGGGAAGGCGGTCATAGGTAGGAATTGAGGCGTTGCCTAAAGAGTGGATAAGCGTCCTCCCAGGGGATTTTATAGCGAAGTATATTGCGAACGGCGCGAACAAACTGGCAGGTCAGAGGGAAGGCGTGGCGGATCATCTCGTGGGTCGGCACGCGTTTGTTCGGTGAGGTCTTCTTGATGCGCAGGGTCGCTCGGTGTTCTACGGCATTTTGCTGGAGCCCGGTTTTTTCCAATCGGGCCAACAACAGGGTGAGTAGATTGTGTAGCAAGGCCACGAAGTGGGCCTGCATAGTGGCGCAGGTTTTACCGGAGCCCCAAGCTTTGCGAACCTTGAACTTGTTTTTGAAGACGTCGTAAGCCTTCTCGATTTTCCAGCGCATGAAGTAAAGCAGTGCGATGAGGCCGGGCCGCAGGTGGTTGCACGTGGTGATGAACACGAAGTCTTTGCCGGTGGTGGGATCACGGTAACGGATGCGCCGCAGCGCAGCGTTGCTGTAACCGGCTAACTCATCGTCGAGCACCCCGAGGTTGACCGGATCCTCGGGATCGAAGGCATTGGGACCATAGATTGTCGGCTTCATGTTATCCTTCTCTCGGGTGATGATCATCGCCTGTTTTTGGATCTTCTCCAGTGCCCAGAACGGGTTGTCGATGTAGGCTGGATCGACCACGAAAATGGGTATGCCTTGGCGTTGGTCCTGCGCGAGCCATGCCCGCCAGTTTTGTTGGAAGATGGACCATTCATGGGGCCGTGCTCCGTCTCCATAGTAGCGTGACATCGCTCGCACTAACCCGTGATGCAGGCACATCCCGTAAATCATGCCGGAAGGCACGTGCGCGCCTTTACCATCTTTGATGGCGTGAGAGGCATGCTGGATCTGATGGCCATCAACCGCCCAGACCGGCGGTCCTGCAATTGCCGTTCGAAGTGGTGGTAGCTCTTGGTGGCCACCTCATCGACGAGGCGTAAGCGCCGAGCAGATTGAAACGCATCAAACCAAGTGCTTTTGGCCAGAGTCGCAACCTGCGGCTGATCAGCCAGGGTTTGCAGAAACGCTCGACCCGACTCATCTACTTCGAGCGCACGCAACACCCCACAGCGCAGGAAAAGCTCATCGGTTAAGCCGGTCGTTTGCTTGCGCAGGCTCCGTGAGTAGTCGCGCAAAAGATGATTGGCTGGCTCCATAAACAGCTCATCGACCCGAGCACATGAGGTAAATCGCATGGGCGAAATGTGATAGAAAATAGATCCGGTTTCAATAATATATCATGCTTATAATCATCAATTTAAACGCGATTTAAAGAGTCGATTATGCCGGGCATGCGACGGAGACAAAACAATCCCCAAACGGCCGTAGGTGCCACACAATGGGCCGCAAACTATGCTGTAGACATGCGCGTTGCGCCAGCTGGCCCTCGACGCAACCGGCTGCGGACAATCTAAACGACTCTTTCCGATTCTTCGCTGTCTCCACTAAATCGATACAACAACTGCTGACGTCTACTTTGGGACTGCTCTAACGCGTTGTCAGCCAACCAACCTCATCCGCCTTCCCGGACACCGTTGGCTGTCCGAGTGTGGAGATGAGTATAATCATTCATATTTTTTCAGTGCCAGTCACACTGGAACTTGGTTGGTTCAATCTCAAAAAAGTAATGGTAGCTGGGTTACTATTAATTCTCAATTTTTGTTTGTAGGCACAGGTCCCCTCGTGGATTGGTGTTCAAGTGAATTTGCGGGTGGGGATTGTGTAAAGTATGTGCTTCATAGGCTCGTTCTTCTTGGAACTAATTTAGTTAGCGATACAAACCTAACAGCCAATTCCGCTTCAGACTCACGAACAACTATTGGAGTTAATGAAAAGGTAACTCTCAAATTTAATAATAATCCTTCTGCAGACTGGACTATAGAATCTGGAGGTGGTTCCTTGAACGCTTCCTCCGGAACTAGTGTCGTTTACACAGCACCTAAGTCGGCTGGAACTGTGGTAGTTGAGGGGACTCCGGGCTACTCGGCATCTGAGTCAATAACCTTTAACGTAGTCGAACCAAACAATGCAGAATATAGCTACAGAACCGCTAAACCGGGTTCAACGTGGCTGCCCGCGGGATCTGCTGACCCCGCTCGAGGATCAGGCTGTGGCTCAGAATTTAATGTCACCATAATGCCTGATACGGTTTCGTTTTTTAATACAGCAATTCGCGAAAATATCCCTGCGACTAACCGCACTTATCCAAGTGGTTATGTATTCACTCAACCAGCCGCCACTCTAGCATTCGTAATTACTGGTGGTGATAATCATTTAGTTGATCACAGTAAATCAGCAGTGATACATCATACAGCATTCATTAACCCTAACTTGACGTTCCCAAATTATATCGCGCAGATAGATTTGAAGCTCGAATGGAAGAATGAAAATAACCAATATGAGACTTTTGTAAACTCGGTCAAGCATCAGTTCATAACCCGCAGATCAGATGTTAAAGCAAAAAATAAATTAATTGCCCCAAACGCTACCATAGAGGGGGGATGGCAAGGGCCTTGGAAATAACAAACTAAAAAATGAAACTAAAAACCATCAATATATTAGCGATATTTCTCATCGGTTCTCTCAGTCTGTCGGGACAACGGGACCTCGAGAGTGTCATTTCAGAAGCGCAAAAGCCTAACCCTGACATTCTATATTTAGCGAATGAACTTCAGAACGTAATTGATGCTTCTTCTAAACGAGAAGAGAAAGACAGAGCCTTGGACGCACTGATAAATTTGTATATGAAGAATATGGATTCAAACGCCGGTAGAATTTTGATTCCTATTGAAAATCGTATTAGCTCCGTGGATAATCCTTTTGAACGATGCCGGTTACTTGTCTTGAGAGGTGAATCGCTGGAAATTCTTTCACTCAAAGAAAATTCAAATCAGCTTCGTTCGGAAGCCATGGCGGCATATCTAGAGGCTTATGAAGTAATGCTCTCCTACGATATTTCCAATTTCGATTATGAGTCTGAACAAAAGATGATAGTGGAGTTATCTTCCAAGAAGAATGATGAAGTTATATCAATGGAAGAATACCTTTCGGCAGTAAAAATATTTAAAGAAAAAACTAATCTTTCACCCTTCTTGAATCAGTTGGTTAACAAAATAAAAGAAATGAAACTATCTCAAGATGAACTCATGATAGTAAAACACTCGTTCCCAAAGCTGGAAGAAGAATTAACCCAACCTAAGAAATCCGATTAAATTTAAAGTTAATCCATCCAATTTTTGCTTGGAGACAGCTTTCTGTTTTGCAAGCCGACGCCAACGCGAGGGTACGTCCATGACTCGGGGTAAAGTTATTCTAGTCGCTTGAGTTCAGAATGGTCTCAACCGCGACCTTCAACGGCTCTGAAAGCCCGTCCCATTTTGTGACTAATTGAGCCAGTCTGGGACAAGTAGCGTCGGGAGTTTGTGGGGCTATTGCTGTGTGTTTGCGTTTGCCACTCCCTTGGGGACCGGACCCGCGAAGCCGCGCTTGGCTGCCTCTTGCAAAATCGCTTTGGTGGCGGTTGCGCCAATGCGCGTGACCCCCAGCTCCCGCACCTTTAGCACGTCATCCAAGCTCCGCACACCACCAGCGGCCTTGACCTGAACATTCAGGCCGGAGCGCTCGCGCATCAGTTTCAAGTGCTCAAAAGTTGCCCCTTTGTAGGCATAGTCACCGCTGGCTTGCTTGACGAAACCGTAGCCCGTCGAGGTCTTCACAAACGCGATGGCCAATTCCGTGCAGATGTCGCACAGACGCAGAATCTGCTCGGTCTGCAGAAAGTCGTTCTCGAAAATCACCTTGAGGATCGCCCCTTGGCTTACACAGGTCTCATTGATCGCGCCCAATTCGGATTTCACGTACTCCCAATCACCACCGAGGACCTTCCCGTTGTTCACGACGGTATCGATTTCCGTAGCGCCTTCTTCGATGGCGAGTGCTGACTCCGCAACTTTGATACGCGTTGAGCTATTCCCGTGCGGAAATCCCGCGACCGCACAGACGCCTACTCCCGAGCCGTCGAGGAGTTCTTTTGCCATCGGAACATGATAGGGCTTGATACACGCCGTGGCGCATTGGCAGTCGCGCGACAAAATCAGACCGGCTTCCACTTCTTGGTCCGTCATGGTCGGATGCAGGAGCGAATGATCGATCATTTTCGCAATTTCCAGAACGGTGGGGGTCGGTAGTTTTTCGGTCATAAAGTCAATGGTCTGAATTTGCTATTCGCTTTGCTGACCTCGGCCGCTGCTGAAACGAATTGCCTCCCAAGTTCTAGTTGGGAGACCAAGGAGCAAGGCGTTTGAGTGCGCCCAAGGCACCTCAAATCTGATACCAACGCTGGCATATACCTATCTATTTGGGATTCGAATTACCTCCTTCGTGGCGGTATTCCACCGTCGCAAAGCGCTCCCTCCCTATCCATTCCTGCATTTGCATACCAATAAAGGAAAACGGTGTCTTTTGCGTTCCAAACGAGCCCTGTTTTTTTCAAAGAGGACGTCTGGATTTCTTACCCCACACTCTGAAAACGCAATGACCACCCCCCAGATCGCAGTTATCGGCACCGGCTTCATCGGCCCCGTGCACGTCGAAGCCCTCCGGCGACTCGGGGTCACCGTGCGCGGGATCCTTGGCTCCTCACCCGAGAAATCAAAACAGGCGGCCGACTCCCTAGGGATTCCCCTCGCCTACCGTGACTTCGCCGCGCTCCTAGCAGACGATAGCCTCGATGCCGTCCACATCGCATCGCCCAACTCCCTTCATCGCGAACAAGCCCTTTCCTGTTTCCACCGCGGGCTACACGTGGTTTGCGAAAAACCACTGGCTCTCTCCACCGCGGAAGCCGAAGAAATGGCCCGGGCGGCAGCCAACCGCCCCGATCTGGTCAGCGCCGTCAACTACAACGTTCGCTTCTATCCCATGGCGCTGCAGGCCCGGGCCATGATAGCAGATGGGGAGCTCGGCGAGCTGATCCACGTGCAAGGCAGTTACCTGCAGGATTGGTTGCTCTACGATACCGACTTCAACTGGCGCGTGTTAAGCGAGCACAGCGGAAAACTCAGGGCGATCGGCGACATCGGATCCCACTGGCTCGACCTCCTGCAGTTTATCAGCGGGCAAAAGATTGAATCCGTGATCGCCGACCTCGGCACCCTCCACGCCAACCGCCACCGCCCACCCGCCAACGCCCGCCAAACCTTCGCTAAGGGCGCCCCGGAGCAAAAGGGGGAGGCGGTGGCGATCGACACCGAGGACTACGGGGGGCTGATGCTGCGGTTCGAAAGAGGCACCCGCGGCAGTCTCTTCGTTTCCCAAGTCGCCGTCGGGCGAAAGAATGAAGTTAGCTTCGATATTTACGGCACCAAGGCCTCGTTGCGCTGGAATAGCGAACGCCCCGAGGAGCTCCTCGTCGGGCACCGGGACCAGCCCAACCAGCTCGTGCAACGCAACCCGGCTTTGCTCAACGAAGCGGTGTCTCCATTTTCCAACTACCCCGCCGGCCACGCGGAGGGATTTCCCGACACCTTCAAGCAGTTGTACCGGGCCGTCTATCAAGATGTCGTTGCCGGCAAACCTGCGCAGCAACCCCTATACGCCACGTTCCAGGACGGTCTGCACGAGATGCGACTACTCGACGCCATCGCGGCCAGCCAACAAAGCCGGGCGTGGCAGACGGTCTAGCAGCACCGGGAAACCTCTCGTTCTAGAAGCCGAATCAACGCACGCACCCACGTTTTAACCCCAACTATTATTCCGATGAAAACCCCGAAACTACTCATTGCACTCTTGATCGCGACGACGGCGCTGAGCGCCCTGTCCATGGCCCAGCCATGGCAGTCGTGCACCCATCTAGCCACCAAGGACTACGGCATCTATCGGGTGAAAAACGATATGTGGAGAGACCAAACCGGCACCTGCATGTGGGCGAACTCCAAAGACAGTTGGGGGGCCGATAGCGACTACCCGGATGGGACGTACCCCTGGGGGTATTTCAATATTTTCAGAGGAGCCCATTTTAGCGACGTATCCAACGATCCTGAACTCCCGATCAAGATCAGCGACATCGCTTCCCTGCACGGCACGTGGCATATGCAGCCCATTCCCGCCGACCATAACCGGGTGTGGGCGCTGTGGGACCTCTACGCGTGGAAGCAGGAAGACCGCAGCGATTCAGGCAAGGGGCACTGGAATATCTTGGTCTTTCAAAATGTGGTCGATCACAGCGGCTCTTGGGGCACTCCCGCGCAAATTCAAAGTTCCGACATTTATGTGGGCCGCTTTGAAATCGGCGGGAGACACTGGTATGTGGAGCACTCTCCTACCCCGCCTTTTTCCGGCCTCTCTGGGCCCGCCACGTTTTTTTATGCTGCCGACGACTACTCCGCCCGCATGACGATCGACTTCAAGGCGCTCATCGATTGGGCCGTGGATCAGGGATACGGTAGCGCCGACTGGTATTTTGGCGGGTGGCAAGCGGGCTGGGAAACCGTTCAAGGCGGGGACGGACTTGAGACCACGTTTTTCAGCACCGAGCTGAACGGCAGTGTGGATGGCAAAGGAGCCGTAGCCCCTGCGGACGGCACCTCGCCGGAGCGTGCTGCAACGGAAAAGTGAGGGTTTTCTTGTTCTCAGATTGAGCCCTCCCCCATCAGTTCCCCGCACCCCGACTACCTCCCGGCGTTTCTTTTCCCGATAGAGTGGACTCGAGTTAAACCGCGTAGATGCGTTACCCGCAGCTACGCGTTGGCGGAACGGGGGTCCGCCGTCGTTCGCGCTTCGCGGGGCGAGTAGCCGCGTAAGCGCCGGAAAACCCTCGAAAAGTGGAAGGGGTTAGAGAATCCCAGTCGATGGCTGACCTCCTGCACCTGAAGTCGACGCAGCCTGAGCAGCTCCTCGGCCCGGCGAATCTTAAACTCGGTCAGCAATCTAGCCGGGGACTCCCCCAACAAGGCTCGGCTGCGGTTGGCGAGTTTACGCGGACTCATCTTTAGACTCCGCGCCACATCTCCTACTTCGGCTGGTTTCTCGACCCACTGCCAGAAGGCCGCTACCAGCTGATCGCGCTCCAATTCGTCGTGGGGCATCTGCTGGACCTCGGGGCTCAGGGCCCGCGCGGGCAGGTCGCGCACGATTCGCCAAAACAAGGCTTCGAGCAAAGCGTCTTGCACCGAACCGGCGAAGCCTTGGGCCGACAAGGCCTCACGCCGCAGCTCCGCCAGCAAGACGGCATTGTAGCCATGTTCGCCCGGCACGACCTGATCCCGTCCCACTACCCCCTCTCGAAAGAGGCGCGGGACGCGTCCGCTGGGACCTTCCGTTTCCAATCGGAAATGCAAAACGTAGTGCCGCTGCCCACGGCGAAAGTGGTCTGAGTGCCAGTCGCTCGGCTTCACCACCAGCATTTCCCCATCCTGCAACTCGAGCGCCTCGCCGTTCAGCTCACAGCGATACGGTCCTTTCTCCACCAAAATCACCTCGTAGTTGGCGTGCTGGTGTCGCGGATACACGAAAAGATCCCGGGCTTTCAGAAAGTGAAAATCCTCAAAAATAGGCCGAATCTTCACCTGTTTTTCCGGCCGATAAGGGCGCCGAAATCGTTCCTTATGAATCAGGTCTTTCATTAACCGATGCCGTCGCCAGAAATTGCTCCACGTCTCGCAGCGAAGGCATACCTTGCTGAGCGCCCGGACGGGTCACCGCTACCGCCGCGGCCGCGCAGGCGAACCGCACGGATTCGCGGTCGTCCTTCCCGCTACAAAGTCCCACTGCGTACGCGGCATTAAAACAGTCGCCCGCCGCCGTGGTGTCTACCGCGTTCACTTTGTATCCCTTGACTCGATACGCCTGATCTTGGGTCACGATCATCGCTCCACCTGATCCGAGTTTGGCCACCACCTTGCCCGCGCCCGCCTCGATCAAACGGCGCGCCGCCCGGACGATGCTCGCTTCATCTTTCTCGTCCGGCAAGGGCTCGCCCGTCAGGGCCCGCAGTTCCGAGAGGTTGGGCGTCAGCACATCAACCAAGCCGAGCGTCTCGCGGTCCAGCGGTTGAGCCGGGGCGGGATCCAGCACCGTCACCGCCCGATAGCGGCGAGCGGCATGTAGCCCCGCCACCGTCGCCTCCAATGTCGTCTCCAGCTGCAGGAGCACGTAGCGCGCCCCCTCGAGCAGGCCGGCATGCGCTTCAAACTCCTTCGCCCCGTAGGTGCCATTGGTTCCGGGAATGACAATGGCCCGGTTTTCGCCGCTGGCGTCCACCACCACCACCGCCGAACCGGTCGCCACGTCCGGGACTACTTGGATCCCATCGGTCGACACTCCCAC
>Ga0208413_1002415_pt1 | contig 10721 bp, 19 predicted proteins | sample AntAceMetag02UKD_FD_184761 | JGI IMG/M metagenome (GOLD analysis project Ga0208413, IMG submission 184761) | Saline lake microbial communities from Ace Lake, Antarctica - Antarctic Ace Lake Metagenome 02UKD (SPAdes) (version 2) | ecosystem: Environmental > Aquatic > Non-marine Saline and... | reverse complement strand
AGTAAGCCGCATGGATGACATGGCATCGGTCGGACTACAGGTTGACAGCCGACCCGTGCGGACGGCCAGCGATGATCTGGACAAGTTTGCAGGCGCTGGTGATCGGGCCGGTGGATCCGCGGGCCGCGCGGAGGGCGCATTTGCCGGTATGGGTAAGGGCTTGGCCGTAGCGGCGGCAAGTGCAGTGGCGGCGGCGGTCAGTATTGTCGCACTGAGTGCGCAGTTTAACCGCTTTATCGACGCTACGGTCGAGGCAGAAAAGGTGCAGGCGCAGCTTGGCGCGGCCCTTGCATCGACAGGCGGAGCGGCTGGCAAAAGCGTGGATGACTTGAACAGGCACGCGGCGGCGCTGCAAAAGGTCACAAATTTTGGCGATGAAGCGATCAACTCAATGCAAGGTTTGCTGTTGACATTCACGCAGGTGCGGGGCGACCAGTTTGACGCGGCAACCAAAGCCACGCTGGACTTGGCAACGGCGATGGGCACTGACCTGAACTCGGCGGCGCTGCAAGTCGGCAAGGCGCTGAATGATCCGGTCTTGGGTATGACTGCGCTTTCCCGGTCGGGCATCCAGTTCACCGAAGCGCAAAAGGAAATGGTTAAAGGGATGGTCGCGGCCAACGATACAATCGGCGCGCAGACAATCATTCTGGCAGAGTTGGAAAAGCAATTCGGCGGGTCGGCAGAGGCTGCACGCAACACTCTTGGCGGTGCGCTGGCATCCTTGCGCAATGCTTTTGGAGACCTTTTTGAATTGTCCGGGCCGGGCGCAAAGGGATTGCGCGATGCCATTGAAAGCCTGACTAAGGTGGTTTCCGATCCGGCTTTCTTTGCGGCGGTTCAGGCTATCGGCACGGGGCTATTTGCGGCGGCTGAGATGGGCATAAACGCGCTGACCATGCTGTTGCCAGTTATTACATCCGTGGTCGAAAACATCGACGTCATTGCATACAGCTCGGGCATTGCTGCTGCGGTTTTTGCGGGGCCATATGTTGCGGCAATGGGCGCAGCGGTGATTGCAACGTTCTCTCTGACCGGCGCGCTGGGAATACTCAAGACGGCGCTGATCACCACAGGCGTCGGCGCGTTGATTGTCGGGGCGGGGTATCTGGTCGCAATGTTCGGGCGGCTGGTCAAAGCGGCTGGTGGGTTTGGCGAAGCGATGCGCCTTGTGGCAGATGTAGCGGTCGATGCGTGGCAGCGCATCGGCTTGGGTGTGGAGTTTATTGGACAGTCGGTTGCGGCAATGTCTGCCAACATACAGGCATTTTTCCTGAGTGCAATTAAAGTGATGGCTGGTGCCTTTGTTGATTTGACTTGGGTGGTTGCGGACGGCTTGAATGCGCTGTTTGGTTCCAACCTACAAGGGGCCAGCGCAGTCATTACTCAAGAATTAGGCAAAGCACAGGTTGCCGCCGAAGATTTAGCGTCAGCGGCAACATCCGCGGCAACTGCGGCAAAAGACGGGTTTTCCGCCCCCATGGAATCAATCCAAGCGCTGCGCGATGCAATGACCCAAAGCGCTATTGAAACTGAAGGCGCTGCTGTGGCGGCAGATCAGCTAAACAATTCCCTTGGTGAAACGGGCGGCGGCGCTGGATCCGGCGGGGCGGCGGGCAAGGCCGCAAAGGAAATCAAAAAGGTTGCGACCGAGGCTGAGGCATTTAACATTGAAATGACCGAAGCCGAAAAGGCCGTGAAAGCATATGCAGACGCAATCGAGGGTATGGTTGTCAGCGGGATCGGGCGCGCGGTTGATTGGATGGTTGACGGGTTCAAGGGTGGATTCAAGGGGTTGCTGAACATCGCCAAGGACACGCTGAAACAGATCATCGCGTTTTACCTGAAGAACCGCGTCATGCTGTCTTTGGGTATTGGTGGCGGCGGTGTTGGAGGGGCAACGCAGGCTCTTGCGGGCGCGGCCGGCGGTGGCGGGCCATTGGGGATGCTTGGCAGCTTGGGCAGCGGCGGCGGGATGCTGGGCGGCATTGGCGGCGTTCTGGGCACCATCGGCTCAAACTTTGGCGCAGGGTTCATGACAAGCGTTTACGGGGGCCTGGGCGGGCTTACGGGCGCTGTATCGGGCGGGCTGTCGGTTGGCGGCTTGGCGGGCATATCCACGGCGATTGGGGCTATTGCAGCGCCATTGCTTGCGGTTGTCGCGGTGGTTTCGTTCTTCAAAAAGAAAACCAAGGAACTTGACGCAGGCTTGAAATTGACAGTCAACGGCATGGGCACGCTGGTGCAGACTTTCAAAACCATCGAAACCAAGCGGTTTTGGGGCTTGTCCAAAAAGGTGCGAACCAGCTTCCAAAACGCCAGCGATGAAATTGCAAACCCGCTGATTAAGGCAGTTGGGGAAATTCAAGGCGGCATTGTTGACGCGGCGGCTTTGCTGGGCATTGCCGGATCCACCTTTGACAACTTTGCCCACACAATCAATGTGTCGACTAAGGGCATGTCTGATGCGGACGCGCAAAAGGCCGTCACGGACGCATTTGTAGGGCTGGGTGATGCCTTTGCGGGCATGATCCCCGGGTTGCAGGCGCTGCAAAAAGACGGCGAGGGCGCAATGGTTGCTATATCGCGGCTGGCGCAGTCGCTTACCGTTGTAAACGACGTGTTCCAAAGCCTGGGCTTTTCGGCATATGGCGTTTCATTGGCAGGGGCGGCAGCGGCGGATACATTTGCAAGCCTGTTTGGGTCGCTGGATAACTTTGCGGCATCCACGGCGGCTTATTATGATGCGTTCTATACGGGCGAGGAAAAGCGGGCTGATGCAACGTCACGGCTTGCGGCTTCTTTGGCCGCATTGGGCGTCAGTGCAATTCCACAGGACCGGGCAGCGTTTCGGGGTCTTGTGGACAGCGCACAGCTTGCGGGCAATAGCGACTTGGCGGCGGGGCTGATCATGCTTTCCCCGGCATTTGCGGGGTTGACCCAAGCGGTTGATGATCTTGCGGGGTTGACCCAAGCGGTGTCACAGTCCTATTATCAGAATTTCTTCACCGACGCGGAACGTATCGCTCGGGCAACGGAATTGCTTTCCATTGAAATGCTGGCGCTTGGGATTGATACCCTGCCTGCCACGCGGGCCGCGTTCCGGGCGCTGGTGGATGAGGCCGACGCGCTGGGCGATAGCGGGCTGGTGGCGTCCCTGATGCAGCTGTCGCCCGCCTTTGCAGAAATCAGCGCCGGGGCCGACGCGCTGGGCGACAGCTTGCGGTCTTTGGTGAATGAAGACCTGTTTGCAACGGGCGTTGATTTTATGCGCGGCACGTCACGTGCATCGAACGGCATTGAATACACGCCGGAGCGTTCATCGGCTGAAATGCTGGCCGAACTTAAAGCCCTAAACGCCCGCATTGATCGTTTGCAATCGACAAGCGAATTTACAGCGGCCTATACTGGGCAAACTGCAAACAATACTGAGGGTCAACTGACCATTTTGGAGACAGCATGACCCTAAAAGTAATGCGGCCAATCCTGATCAGTGATGCCAATATCACGGCGTCAAACGTGGCGCTAGAAACGGCCTGGACGGCTGGCACCTATACGCTTGGCAATCAGCGGCGGGTGGGTGAACGCAACTTCGAGGTATCGGCGGCCAGCACCACGCAAGAGCCGGGGCTTGCCGCTAGCACAGATTGGTTCGACATTGGCCCCGCCAATCGTTATGCGGCGTTTGATTTGCAATTCGGGGCTGACAAATACCGGGTGATTGAAACCAAAACAATTAACGCCAGCAGCATTACATACACGCTGGAATCCCTTACCCGCGTAACGTCGATTGCAATCTTTGGGCTTAACGCTACGTCCATCACAATCGTTGGCACTGTCACGACAACGGGCGATGTTGCCAATGTTTCTTACACCGTTAAGGACAGCACGTCCTACAACGGATCGTTCGCGCGGTGGTTGTTTACGCCGCAATCCAGAGAACGCAAATATCTGAATTTTGATCTTGCAATCCCACAAGGCGCAACTATTGAATTAACGCTAACAAACCTGTATGCTAACGCTGAGGCGTCAGCCATTACACTGGGAGTTGTGCAAAACTATGGAACGCTTGGCACTAAGGCTGTGCGCACATTACGCAGCCGATCCATCAAGAGGACCGAAGGCACGCTTACAACGCTATTGCGCAGAACCCCGGCAGCAAAAACAAGCTATCCAATTATGCTGCAAAACTTTGAGGCCGCTGGATTTTGGCGATTGGTTGATGACATGGACGGTGAAGCCGGTATTTTTGCCGGAGAAGGCGCGAACAATGAGTTGGCAAGTTATGGGTTTATTACATCCGCACAAACAACCGCCGACGTGCGCGGCATTTCAAGCGTAATTTTGGAGGTTGAGAGCCTATGACCACGCCAGTTATAACAGATTTTCCGCTGCCGTTTCCTGCAAAGGGGCAATCGGATACGGACTTTAACAACAATGTTGACGCCTATCTTTCATGGCTAAGCGGGACGAATGTTTCTGAATTGCAAATTGCCTTGCCGTGGGTGCAGGCGCGGCTAGAGGAGGTCGCAGCAACGGCATTGTCTGGCACGTTGCCGGATATTTCGGCGCAAAGTGGAAAATCTTTAATTGTCAATTATTTAGGAACTGCCGTTGCATTTGCCCCGCTCGCAGGCCGCAACCTAATCATCAACGGATCGGGCCGTATCAATCAGCGGGGCTATGTCAGTGCCGCTGCCACAATCGCCGCAAACCAATTCACCCTTGACCGTTGGTTTGTCGTCACTAGCGGTCAGAACATGACGTTCGTAGGCAATGACGCTGGCCGCACAATGACTGCCCCGGCTGGCGGTGTTTCGCAGGTGATTGAGGGCGCAAACATCGTTGGCGGAACCTACGTTATTAACTGGGCAGGCACGGCGACTTGCACGGTTGACGGGGTTGCGCGGCTTAAAGGTGCGACATTTACCCTGACAGCAAATACCAACGCAAAGCTGATTTTTTCAAGCGGCACTTATACTGACGTGCAAATTGAATTGGGCACGGTTTCAACTGCGTTTGAGCGAGAAGATGCGTCCATAACACTGCTTCGTTCTCAAAGGTATTACTGGCGCGGTTTGCCTACTCAGGCTCTCAACTTCCCGTCCTATGCCAGCGGGGTAATCATGTCTTTTACTGTCACGTGGCCGGTTACTATGCGCGCGGCCCCAACGGTTGGGGCTACCGTGCCGGGGATAGTGACGGCTATTTGCTCGTTAACAAGTGTCGACTCAGCAACAGTCCATGGCGCGAGGGTTATTTTTACATCAAGCGGCATCTCTACAAACGCGAACGTATCATTTGTTTCCACTGATTATTTTGAAGCCACATCGGAGTTGACAGCATGATTGAGCAAATCACACAGACCGCAAACGGTTATCAGGTCACAATCGGTGGGCAGGTTATGTCCGTGCCGAATGACCCGGCAAATGAGGACTACCAGCGGGTGCAGTTGGCGATTGCTGGCGGCATGGAATTGACCGTGCCACCCGTCCCGACCAAAGCCGAAGCCCTTGCCGCCAAACGGGAGACAATGGTTGCCAGCCCCGCGCAAATCCGCGTCACCTTGTGGCAACTTGACCTTATTGGCACGGTGCAGGCCATTGCGGATGCTGACCCCAAAGCGGCTATCGCTTGGGAATATGCAACGGAAATCCGGCGCACAAACGGTCTAATTGACGCGCTTGGCAGCGATGGTTTCACGCCGGAACAGATTGACGATATTTTTGTTTATGCGGCGCAGGTGAAAATCTGATGGAAAGCAAATACGCACAAACGAGCGTGATCGGGTTTGTCCGTACATTTTTGTTCCTATCCCTCGGCTTTGTTATCCTGCCCGTGTTTTCCCTCTACAGTCTTGGTTATCTGCTGAAGCGCAACGGCTGGGGCGATGGGCGGTTTTTAGACAGCCAAGACCCGGGGCATTATTAAAGGCAGGAATGTGATGGAATCAGTGCGCGACTTTTGGGCAATTATCGCTGCTGCTATCGGCGTGATTGTTTGGTTTATCAGGCTGGAATCGCGGGGGATTGCAAACGCTGCCGATATTAAACGGCTGTGGTCTCAACGCAAAGAGGACATGGAAGCCGCGAAAGACAGTCGAGACCGCGTGGATCGCAGGCTTGACGAAATCGGGTCAGACATAAAGACGCTATTGAGGGGGATGGGAAAATGACTTATCAGCCAGACAGCAAGGTTCTCTGGATCGTGCAGCACTACAGCGCGACGCCTATTGAGCGCGACTTCACCGCCGCTGATATTGACGCGATGCACCGGGCGCGCGGGTTTCGCGAAATCGGTTATCACTACTTCATACGCAAAAATGGGATGGTTGAGACTGGCCGTGACCTGTCGCAACCGGGGCGATTTGAAACGGGCGCGCATTCCCAAGGCGAAAACAGCGCATCTGTAGGCATCTGCGTTGAGGGTGGCGTGACCCTAGATGCACCAAACATCGGTGTAGACAATCGGACCCCGGCCCAGATCAAGGCACAAATCGCGCTGATCCGTGAATTGCTAGGGCGCTTTCCTAACGCCAAGGTTCAAGGCCACCGCGACATGCCCGGAGCGGCCACGCAATGCCCCGGCTTCGACGCACGCGCGTGGTGGGACGGTGTGGTCAGTCCTGCACCTATTGCGCCCCATGACACATCTGCGCCGGTCACAAGCCTATGGTCGCGTATCCTTGAATTGCTGGCATCCCTTATTAAAGGAAACCGCACATGATGGACTTTGGCCCCTTCGCGCGGATCATCCTGCGCTACGGCATTGGATACCTGGCCGGATCAGAGGCAGGTGAGATGCTGGCAATGGATCCCGACGCTGTGCTGGTGCTGTCTTTGGGCATGGGTGCGGCGGTTGAGGGCGTCTATGCGATGGCCAAGCGGTATGGGTGGGCGACATGATCGCCGCAATCCTTTCCAGCCGCCCCGTGCGGTGGATTCTAGGCGCGTGGGTGGCGGTCCTTGCCTTTCTGGGCATCATCATGGCCGCGCGCAGAGACGCCACCCGTGACGCCATAACACAAGCGGAAAACGCTGAGGCCCGAAGCTACATCGCTAAGCGCAAGGAGATTGACATTGAAGACCTGGGGATTGGTGCCAGTGATGCTGGCAGGATTAAGCGGTTGCACGACATTGCAGACCGGCAGCGCGGCGGCGGTAATTGACGCCAGCGCTCCGTTTGTTGGACCGTGTGCCGGTGCATTGGCTGGCGATGATCTGCCTGCCGCCCGTGCGCTTTGCCTGCCGATATTGGTTATCTTGGATGGTGCGCTATGAGCATACAGCACGACGGGCAGGATGGTCGGTTTACGGTGTCACCACATAAAACGCCACACACATGGCGATGATGAGTAACAGACTGATGACGTCGCGGATCAAGCCTGGGCGTTTGCGGGGCATGTTGCCTCCGGTGCGCAGGTTGGCAAAGCGAGGGTGTTTGTTGTCAGTCATAGTCGGGATCCTCCTGTTCAAATTCGAGATTGTCGGCCAGCGCATAGATCGCCTCTTGCAGATCAACCGGCAGCTTTGACACATCGACCGCAACCCCCAGTATCGTCAGATCGTTGATCTCCACATTATCCCACTCGATCCAAGTGGGTGAGCGGTCCACGCCATAGTCGGTGACAACGCCGGTGGCAATAAACACCACCTCCACATCCTCGCCGTTGTGGTTTGCTGTTCCGTATGCCATCAGATGCACCCGCGCGCGATAGCTGCGGACTGGACCTGAGCCAGCGCATCCGCCTGCCATTCATCAATGGTGATGTCGTCGATGTATGTGTTAGCTGCAGCGTCGTGGCAGTTCTGCATGTGACTATCGTGCAATTCCTCGTCCAGGTCGCGCCCGTTGCCCGTGCTGATTTCCCAGATGGCGGTGGCGATTGCAGCGGCGTTCATTTCATATTCTTGCTCGGTCATGGTCGGTTTCTCCGGTTGGTGTTTCTATAACCTACAATTACCAGCTATTGCCGCCCGCGTCAAGCAATAATTTTGCAAAATCGTCGGATGTGCAACAGAACCCACCGACACCGCCGAACCCGCGAACGGATTGCAGGAAAGCCGCCTGCGCCTGGCCGCGCTTGTCTCCTGGCGTCAGGTGCCAGCCTGGTTTTTTGGTTTCGACCGCCAAGAACACCCCCAGCGTTTTGCCGACGTGTGACTGCTGGACCACCACGGGCAGCATCCCGATCAGATCGGACGATTTCCAGCGCGCGTTCAGGGCGGGCGATTCGTTGCCCAGCCCGAACCGGATCAGGCGGCCTGTCTGGTCGGTGCAGCCGCCCTGATTGTTACGCCAGATCGGCACGCCAGCCCGGCCCGCTGCAAGGCGTATCTGTGCCGCCCCCGCCGCCTCACTGTGACGGGCCGAGGGGGCGGGCGATGGCATTACGGGACTCAGGATAGCCGTCAACTCGGCAAGCGCCTGTGCGGGGATGTGGTGGCCCCACCGGGCCTGCCATTTTGCTAGGGTCATGCCTTGTCCCACCGCACCGGCGTGATCGTGCCGTGCAACCGATCAAGCCCTTTGAACTCTACCTTAATTGAGTCGCCCGGCGTAGCGCCGCCGGTTAGCCGGATCGGGCGGCCCTTTTCAATCACGTCAGCAGATTTGATGAGACGCGCCAGCACGGCAGGATCGTAGCACATGCTGGACGTTCCGCCGTCGCCCTTGGCCATTACGCGCCGCCAGTCGGGATAGGTGCCGTCGATCACGGTAAATTCCAGCACGCCGACACGAGACATCTCGCCGCCCTTGCCGTGGTTGATCACAAACTGTAGGATCCCGGTTTCAATGTCACCATAAACCCATAGATCGCCGCCAAACCCCTTGGCTTTGAACGCCTTGTCGGTTGCGTCACAAGACAGGATAAACCCCGCGCCTGCTGGCGTGCCGGTGGCTCCGGGCATCCGTGGCGCGTCCATGCCTTGCGTGAAACATTCCGTGCCGACGTGGCAGCCGTCCGGCAATTCAATCGTCAGCATCTGGTGGCCGTCCAGAGCGACCAACTTGTCCGCCTCGATCAGCACGCCGCACAAATAGTAACGGGTCTGTTCGGTGCTGATACACTGGAACGCCGCGCGCAGGTCGTCGGCGGGCAGGAAAAACGTTGTCGGGGTCGGTGTGGGTGTGATGGTTTTCATTTGGTTTGCTCCGGTTTGGTTGGTGGTGGGCGGGGCTGTTACGCGCCCGCCCGTGTGTGTGTCAGGCGGCGCGGGCGGCCATGATTGCGCAGGTCATTTTGAAAACCGCGTCGGCGTGGTCGCGCATGGCAACCTGTGCAGTGACACCGATAAATTCTGCAACTTCTTGTGCTGCGCGGGCGGTGATCTGGTTGATGCTCTGGCTGTTCATTGTCTTGGCTCCTTGCCGGTGTGTTTCTCTGCACCCTTATTGCCACCTATTGTCTACCTTGTCAACAGGTATTCGCGCGCCCATTCAAGAGCCGCGTCGATTTGTTCAGGTATCGGATGCAGTGCAGGGCGGGCCGGTGTGACAGCGCAAGCGTCCTGGGGCCTGACCGCTTTGAACCGTGCCCACAATTCCGCCTCCACTGTGCCGGTCCATCCGGCGCGCGTTGTGGCATATCTGGTAAAGGTGTGTCATAGATATTTAGCAATCATTTCGGCCACAGTTTCGCGCGTTCCTTTTGCGCGTTCCTGCGCCGTGATCTGACGCAATGGCTTGCCTGCCTCTTGGCGCTTTTCCAGATTGGCGGCAACGGTCAGCGCATTGTCCGCTGCGTCCAGCAGCATAATGATGCGTTCAAAATCGTATCTGTCAATTTCAAGTTTCATGGCGTCAGTCTCCTATCTGGTTGGCGGAAATATAGCGCCCATAATGCGGGCGATGCGCTTGGGAATGGCCGTGCCGGGTTTCTTGTGCGTTACAGCCTGCACATCCCCGAGGATCTTGGCCAGCGCGTAGAGTTTGCTGCGGAACTGGCTGAGGGTCATTCCGAGTAATCCTGCAACGTCGTCACCAGCCCGTCAAAATCTTCATTCGGGCCAAGCAACTCAGCAAGGTTCAGAACCACGATGATGTCCATTCCGTATTCCTCGGCAAGGCTGTCAAGGTATTCGGCGCGGTCAGTATATCCGTTGTCTGTGTAAATATCAGTCATGGCGTCACCTTCTCATAAAGCCCGGTCAGGGCGTTCCATATTTCCAGCCGGTCAACCGTGACTGTGCCGTGTGTCAGGGACCGGTTCGCTTCGTTCAAGGCATCCTGCGTGCTGGTCGCGCCGATCATGATATGACCGTAGCGGTAGGATGTCAGCCCGACGGCGGCGCAGGGGCGTTCGGTGTGGTGGGTCATGTGCTCCGCTCCTGCCTGCAACGCGGCACCGTCGGCGTGTGACTGTAGTGGTGGAATGCGCTGGGTCGATAGTCAATCGGCCCGTAGATGCAATGTGCGAGTGGTAAAAGGTTTTCACTGTGGGTGTCCAGATTTCTAGCTCTAGCCATGACCATTCCCATAATCGTGAACACCAGTGTTGCAGTAAGTAGTACAATAGCCGCTATGTTAGCAATGTCCTCTCCGTTGAGGTAGGGCATCTTGCTTTTGATGTAGGACCAAAGACTGACATTCTCAGGTTTAGTGTAGTGACGTCCATTGATGCGTTTCATGGTGGTGTCTCCCTCTGTTGCATCCTTATTGCCACCTATTACCTACCGTGTCAACACCCCATTGCGCAGCTGCCGAAAATAATGCACAGT
>Ga0208413_1002411_pt1 | contig 10728 bp, 9 predicted proteins | sample AntAceMetag02UKD_FD_184761 | JGI IMG/M metagenome (GOLD analysis project Ga0208413, IMG submission 184761) | Saline lake microbial communities from Ace Lake, Antarctica - Antarctic Ace Lake Metagenome 02UKD (SPAdes) (version 2) | ecosystem: Environmental > Aquatic > Non-marine Saline and Alkaline... | reverse complement strand
AGCATATTTACTCTCGTCTCCATCGTATGGGCATATGGCCAGTACGGCAAAGGCGTAGAATTTTTTACCAGTGTTGAGCCAAGTCAAACTCAGGTTCAGGTTTTTGCACGAGGTAATTTTTCGCCGACTGAGGTGCGCGATGTAGTATTAGATGTCGAACGTAGAATTACCGAAGTTGGATATTACAAAGCCATCGTGACCCAGTCTGGCGCCGGTCAGCAGCTTGGCGGTAACCAGCAGACTGCGCCAGACCTTATTGGCAGCATTTTTATTGAGATGACCGACAGACGTGATCGAGACCTCGACGGTTTTGAAGTTGAAAACCGCTACCGAGACGCTATTACAAACATACCTGGCGCACGCGCAGAAGTAGCGTCCCTTGAGCAAGGACCTCCAGTCGGTAAAGAAATTCAAATAGAACTATCTGGTGACGACCTTGACGCCCTTTTTGCCGAAGCCACTAGAATCCGCACCCACATGGAAACCGAAATGGGCGGCGACCTCATCGATATCGATGACACCGCTCCGGTGCCAGGCATTGAATGGGAGATGGTTGTTGATCGCGCCCGAGCTGCGATGCTTGGTGCCAGCATGGCCGAGATCGGCACGGCTATTCAGTTGATGACCAACGGAATATTCATGGGCGATTATCGGCCAGACGATAGTGAAGAAGAAGTTGAGATTCGGGTTCGCTATCCCGCTGAGTATCGCGGCATTTCTCAAATGGATACGATACGAATCAGCACCGCAAACGGGCCAGTGCCTATCAGCAGCTTTGTAACCCGAGTGGCCAGACCCAAAGTCAGCTCTATTCAGCGAGTCGATGGCAGCAGGGTTGTCTATGTTAGAGCAAACCCAGCGCCGGGCATCGTTGCCGATAACAAGCTGCAAGAGCTCGCAGTTTATATGGAAGAGAACCCTACTCGTTCGGGTGTTGTTTACAACTTCCGCGGAGCCAACGAAGAGCAAGCTGAATCGGCAGCATTCTTAGGGCAAGCGTTCTCACTTGCTTTGGTATTGATGGCAATTCTTTTAGTGACGCAGTTCAATAGCTACTATCAAGCCGTCCTTATCTTATCTTCGGTGTTACTTTCCACGGCGGGCGTGTTGCTTGGCCTACTAACCACAGGACAAACCTTCAGTGTGATATTAACTGGTATAGGAATCGTGGCATTAGCGGGGATTATTGTTAATAACAATATTGTACTTATCGATACCTTCAATGTGCTTCGTAGTGACCACCCCGATTGGACAATTCAAAAAGTAATTGTAACCACCGGAGTGCAGCGCCTACGTCCAGTGTTCTTAACTACCTTTACAACTGGTTTTGGTCTATTGCCATTGGCAATGCACGTATCGGTAGATTTGATCGGGGCCGAAATTGAAGTAGGCGGACCGATTACTTCCCAATGGGTCAGCCTAGCGTCTGCCATCGTGTTTGGACTTTCCTTTGGCACCATCCTTACCCTGATTGTGACACCTGCGATGCTGGCGTTACCGGACAGACTTAGAGAGCTAATTGCTAAGCTGCCTAAATTAACTAAAGTGGTTAAGTTGCCTTCAAAACCGGCAACCTAAAACCATACATTTTTGTTAGCGGCGGCAGCATTACAGCCTAGTAAGGCGCCGCTAAGAAATCGCTACAGCCACCCTAGGTGATTAAGTTTATAGTCAAATCCCACGCGCCGCGTGCACCCATACCCGGAGACCGCGCCTGGCTCAATAGGCTAAGCTTGCTGGATTGAGCTCATCGCTTACGCTTTACACTAGGAGATATCAATGGCCCCACCTGACGGCTTTGAGCCCCATTTCAAAAAAAGTGCAATGACGGACCCCTGGGAGCCACTGTATTCCAAACGAGAGAAAGAGCGAGTAACAATTGGCTTAACCGCTGGCAAGCAGCACTGCAACTCTCGCGGGTTCGTTCATGGCGGGCTAATTTCCACTCTGGCAGACAATGCCATCGGCTTGTCATGCGCAGCTCACCACAGCGATCTGGGCGGCCTAGTCACACTTAGCCTTCATGTGGATTTTGTCAGTGTCGCAAAACAGGGCGACTGGCTGGAATTTAAAACGGTATTTGTTAAACCTGGGCGTTCTGTCGATACCGCTCAAGGTCAGGTTTTTGCTAATGGGAAAGTCTGTGCTTTGGTTAGCGCTACGTTCAAAGTTATGTGCAAAACGAGCTCGTAATAGGCGCACACCGCTCAGGTATCATTGATAAACTTAATTCCATTACTAAGCTAATTTCTCAAGCATGCTTTGAGGTAATTGCACTTAGTATTACGCTGGGGCCATTTAGCAGGCCATTTAGCAGGCCATTTAGCAGGCCATTTAGCAGGCCATTTAGCAGACAATAGAACAATCATCTATGGGCGTTATTTCTTTCGCCCGCAGCAGCAAAGAAGGTATAAACTTGACTAATACCAGAAAGAAAATAGGCATATCCATTGCGTTTTTAGTCCCCGCCGTAGCTATTGCAGCTGGTCTTCTCGTTATTCTCTTAGCTGTAGACAATGGCGCTAATCCCGGCATTGAAGCTGGGTTTACGTTGGCGGGCACATGGGCTTTGCTGTATGGATACTATTTCAAATCTAGGCGACTAAAACGAACTGGAATGGTACTAATGGCCTTGGCTGTGGTTAGCCTCTATGTCTATATCGGGTCGGTTCCTAGCGAAAGGTACGATGCGACAGAGTCTAGCACTCTTATCGATCAAGAATTAAAACGATCAATTAAGAATTAACTAAGTGGATGTGAAACTTAGACGGTTTCCATCCCCCGCTGCCTCTCCCCTGCCTGATTTATGTCGCAAAAAATTGTCGGCAACATATACTTTTAAGACAACGGCTTGAATCTCACTTGCTAGATGAGATAACACAGCACTGAAACCAAAATCCGAAGAAATAGAGCTTGAATCGTAAAACTATTAATCGTATTAATCCTTTTCAATCGCGAGATCTCAGCATAAGATGGATTTTCGACTCAACATCAGATTTTCGTGACCTAGACAAAGAAGGAAACCGAGCAAGAGAGATTAGCTGTGGATTGTCCAAAATGTGTAAGCGAGCTTGAAACTGATACGTTTCAATGAATTCAATTTTTAAGGTGCGACACGTGCAAAGGACTATGATTCGATACACTAGTTAAGGAAGACTAACTGGCTCTTAAATATTCAGAACTGATTGATATAGGCAGTGAAGTCGAAACGAAGATATTCGAGAAATTGATTGCCCTAAGTATTATCAGCGAATGCTTCCTATGATCGACAAAGGTCAATTCCGTATTAAATGTGAGAGTTGTAAAAGTTAATTTGGCACTTTTTTTGATGCCAGTGAATTCAGAGATCTTAAAGAGAGGTCTGTTCTGGAAAGACTTACTAAAATGATCACAACTTTAGTGACAACTCTGTGATCGAACTAGCAGCAAATTTAGAAAATTGAAGCATGGATATAAACCTCAATGTAAGCGTCTGAGTTCTCTTGAGTCCGGCCGCTTTAGTTCTTTCTCTACTTTTCAAGGCCAATTTTAACAAGAAGAAGTCCCCCACCCATCCCGCAGAGTAAAGAACTCTATCCAGCTGCGGTGTATCTGACGAGGCTAGTGATTTTAAAAGCCATGAACTTTACCCTTCGCATAGTTTTTTAGATGGCGTATTAATCTTGCGCGGACAGCCGCGGCAATATCAGCACCCATAGATGCGTATTAAAAACAAGCGAGCGGAAAAAGCCCCATCCACCGTTTCAACCCAATACATATTAGAAACCCTATAAAATGGAATTCAAAGAATACTACAAGATCCTCGGTGTCGAAGCGGATGCAGACAAGCCAGCTATTAAGAAAGCCTATAGGCTTCTGGCGCGAAAATATCACCCAGACGTTAGTACCGCAGACAGTGCCGAAGAGCAATTTAAAGAAGTTCAAGAAGCTTATGAAGTGCTAGGTAACGAGGCGCGCCGAGAAGAATATGACCAACTGCTAAAGTATGGCCGAGCCGACAAAAATTTTGAACCGCCACCTAATTGGCAGGGAAGAAACTCCGGCAGATTCGAATTTAAAAATACTGGCGACTACTCTGATTTCTTCGCTAATATATTTGGCCAAAATTATCGAGGTGGTGCTGCTGGCGCAAGCTCACCGGGTAATCATGGACACTTTTCCACTAAAGGCCAGGACATCGAAACCGAATTATCTATTTTTCTCGAAGATATCTTTAGCGAGGGATCGAAATCTATAAATTTCAACTTGCCTAAATACACCGAAACCGGACAAGTTGAACACATCAAAAAAACGCTAAAAGTGAAGATCCCAAAAGGCGTAGTGGACGGTGAGCGAATTCGCCTAAAAGGCCAAGGAGGCGCAGGTCGCGGCGGTGGCCATGCCGGTGATCTGTATCTAAAAATTCGACTGGCGCCTCATCCTCTATTCCATGCGACCGGTCACGACCTATCAATCAATCTCCCAATTACTCCTTGGGAAGCCGCTCTAGGTGCAAAGATCACGACACCGACTTTGAATGGAAAAATAACCTTGAGTATCGATAAAGGGAGCCAGAGCGGGAAAAAGCTTCGCGTCAAAGGCAAAGGATTGCCGACAAAGACTGGCAATGGAGACCTCTACATTATCCTAAGCGTAGTTATGCCGAGAAACTCCAGCGAAGCTGCTGACAAACTTTGGCTACAGCTTGCAGAAGAGTTAGAATTTAACCCGCGTGATCGGTTCACAGCATAACAGTGATTAAACTGAGCGAAGACATTAGACTGAAAGAAGTTTGTGACACATTGCAGTTAAACGAAGATATCTGTATTGAGCTGGTAGAGTTTAGTGTCATCAACCCTCGAGGGGACATTCCTGAACAATGGAGATTCGATTTACAAATGGTTAGCATATTGCGTCAGGCTGTCCGCTTGCGAATGAATAGAAATTGGAATGGTCGGTTACTGCCATGGTTGTTAACTTGTTAGAAGAGCGTAAGCAACTGCGTTCAGAAAAAAGTTCGTTGCAAAGCCAGTTGGACCGATTGTTGGGTGGCGAATTGTCAGATTAGGGTTCAGCTAAAAATCTTTTATCAGCACAGCTACGGGCTCTTAGGCTGGGCATTACTTGGTTAAGGCTCTGAAACTAGCTCTGGACTACCGTCTCGCATCCTTGAATCATCCTTTATCCTCGACATTGACTATCTTTGCTGCTCTTGTACTTTTACAAGTCAAAACAATCATTCTTTGACTACCATCCAAACTAGAGCAACAGCCTGTAAGTATCTACCCTGCTATATAATCTCTAATAACTCAATCTGGTCTTAAGTAGCGCCCCGAAAGAATCAATCTCAACATGGAGCAAGCTCACGAAGAACATCCGTCAAACATTTCTAATGGGGTTTTTAATACTACTGCCCGTAATACGTCCAATCCAGCTGGTCGTTTGGCTTATCTCCACTTTGGCTGCTCCTAGTGCCAGAGGACTGCTACTTGCCTGGATTTTCAATGGTTAGTAGCTTCTTAGTAGCGACTCTTGTCAGCACCAGCACGCTCCATATATTGAATCATCAAAGACCTATTAGAATGACTCGGCGGCAAAAGTTTCACAGATCAGGCTGTAGTTTGGGTCTCATTTGCGGGTCAGGATATTAGCGCCCTAGGCCTCGTCACCAAGACCGGAACCGATATAAGTTCGAACCTATCAAGGATAATAAAGGACAACGAGGTTGCCGTGTACCTTCCTATGAGTCACCCGTCCGGTGGATACTTGGCTATAAGTGCAGCAACACCGTCTTGAGCGGGCGGGTGTGGGGCCAAGAGACACTTTACGATTGATTATGAGTGCCAGCCGCGGCCAGCACGCCGACAAGCTGGTAAGGCCCTTGAACACTAGACTCTTCATAGATATTATGAGCACGAACTATAAGGTGTGCTGTGCGTGGTAAACGTTACCGGGAAGAGCCCAAGATCGAAGCGATAAAGCAGGTCGCCGGTAAAGGCTACGATACGGATGTGCCTCAACGGCCCGGAGTGACATACAAGAGCCTGCATTGGTGGGTGCAGAAGTACAGCAAAACAGATAGCGCCAAGCAACGCCTAACACTCGCAATCGTGAGTTCGCTGTTACTAAACCAGACCAAGTCTGAGCGTCAGATTTTACCTATATTCGAACTTACAAGAGCTGGCTTTATGTTACTGAGGTCATCGGTTCATTCTCTCGGCGAGTTATTGGTTGGACGATGAAAAGTTCGCCAAAGACGGACCTGGTTTCGGATGCTTTGCTAATGGCTGTTTGGCGGCGCAGGCCAGCCCAAAGAGTATTGGTACACTCACACCAAGTTGTGCAATACACATCTGGCGATTGGCGCAGTTTCCTTGAAGAACACACTCTGGAAGCTAGCATGAGTCGCCGAGGGAATTGCCACGACAATGCTGTTGCCGAATCATTTTTCTCCTTGTTGAACAAGGGTGAAGTAAGACGGCAAATTTACAACACGAGAGAGGATGCCAAGTCAGAAATCTTTGATTACATTGGGGGCTTGTACAATCCTCGACGCAAGCATGGTACAAACAACTGACAGTCTCCACAGGAGATGGAAAGACAGTATTTTAGTAATCTACAAAGTGTCTATAAAACTAGGCCCTTTCCACGATGAAAAATACAAATCCTGAACGGTTGCGGTTTATTATGAGGTTGAGCCAAAAGCAAGCGAAAGGCAGTTAGCGACGATAGGTTAAACATTCTTAAAGAATACCTAAAGCGCTGAAGTTGCCCATAGCGCGTCACCAAACTTCCTTTGGTGTGAAACCGAAATCTCACAGGTAAACCAACTAAGCGGCCAACAACCCCCTCTATGACATTTTTAGATCTCTAAGAATATCTGCTTGCCTAGTTTCAGAGCGCTAGCTTTGATAACCCAACGAATAAACAACTAGCTCGATTGAAACAGCTTAAAAAATTCGGACTCCCCGGATGGCGTTCCAACCAAAACCAACTCACCTTCCACGGGAAGCACCGTATCTGGTGAGGGGTTAGTCATGGTTCCTTCGTGGTTATCTATACCGATAATGCTGCATTTAGTGCGTTGACGAATATTTGCCTCGGCTATGCTCTTACCTGCTAGCTCTTTGGGAACCGGAGTCTTGAAGACATCAAGACCCTCGGCGATCATTAATAGATCGCTGCGCTGAAGCAAATTGAAAAGAGAATTAGAACCCATAGAAGCATAGGACATGACAATATCACAGCCAGCTCGGTGGAGTGTTGACACGCTTTTTTCAAAAGTAGATCTGCAAATAATTTGAATATCAGGCCTCAGCAAGCGGCATAGAATGGTCAGATAAATATTAGTCTCATCGTCGCGCGGTGTAATGATGACAGTTGGTGCGTGCTCTATCCCTGCACTTTGCAGTACCGCTCTATTTGTTGCAGAGCCATGAACAACCTTATTAAAACCCTTAACACGCGCCTCTAGCTGTTCAACAATGACATAGTCAATACCGCGCCTCTCGAGAGAAGCTGCAGTCGCTCGACCGACCCGGCCACCGCCGATAATCAGTACGGCACTGGTTTTTGGTGGGCCACCTGGACATTTGAAATTTGAATCAAATTCACGTAGCTGGGCAGTTGTGCCAGCTAATACAAGTACCGTATTGGCTTCAACAACGCTTTCTTGTTGTCCGACTTCGAAATTCCCGCGAGCCCAAAACCCAACGATACTGACACTAGTGGCACGTTGCGCCTCGTTGTACCCTTGTCCAACCAATGAGGTGCGTGACGCATCTACTTCCGCAATAACTAGGTCATCAATCCGGCCCACAATATGGGTAAACTTGTCGCCACCGATAGCACGCCTAGCCAGCGCCTCTGCAATTAAATGCGTCAGATCTAGCACGCGATTGCAGCCTGCGAGCTTGAGAACATCAATTGAGGTTTCTTCTCTAGCTGTCGCGATTATAAGCGTCTTGTCAGTTATGCCTCTTGCGGTAAAAACCACCGAAGTATTAATGATATCGGAGCGGGTGGTCGCCACCATAGCGGCCCTCTCCACGCCAGCGCGGACAAAGGTGTCTGGATCGTTTAGCTCGCCGTGAATAGCATTGATGCCTTTGTCATTAAGAGTCAAAACATCCTCAAGCTCTGGAAGCACCAAAACATAGGGATATTCAAATTGAACAAGTTTTGAAATTAGCGCTGTAACCACTGGTCCATAGAACGTCAGAATTACGTGACCGCTCATCTCATGTGGAATCGTCCGCGGGACACGGCTGGCCTCACGTGACGCCATCCATGGCTCGTAAAAAAGCTCTATAAAAGTAAAAGGTAGCAACACCAGCATATAGATGATTCCAGAAAGCAGAACCAGTATTGAATAAAGTCGCCCGATGTCTGTGGTAAAAGAGATGTCACCGTATCCCAGGGTAGACATTGTGGAGAGGGTCCAGTAAAAACCCGAGACAAGAGAATGTCGCTGGCCCTCATAGGCCATTAATATTTGAAAGATTATGGCAAAGCTAGTAACTAAGACGCCAAGAGTGAGGATAAATCTTAAAAGCCCACGAGAGTTACGATCTATTAATTTTGCAGAAATCCTTTTGGGTAGTTGTAAAAAATATTTCTGTACGGATAACGCCCATGCAGGTTTGTTGCTGTTACTTTCTTGAGAATTCAAAATGTTCTATCCAAATAGAGAAGCCTAAGAACTGGAGACTACCTCGTAATCGCTCTCTTGCATACTTCATAAACTGAAGCTTCAGGCTAATTGGATGGAACAGAAAAATGGAATCATACAGGAGCCAGCGCGGACTGTATTTGTCCAATCCTTACGTACTATTTGCACAACATGTCGCTAGAAAAAAGCCTTAATAAGGCGGTGAAAGCGGGCCTGCGCTAGAACTCGCGCAGCCCTGAAGGCACTAAAATGAGTCCGCTAACAATGAACCGCTCGCTCGCTGTTGCTGCACAATGATCGCTTTGTTCGCCTGGGAGTTCAAGCGCAGCTGCTGTTCTGTAATCCTAATACTTTGGCGAAGATAGCCAAATTTAGGATCATTGTGATCTAAGTTTTGTTCGGCCATTGCCAAGCGGTCTTTAAACAAATGATAGGCTTCACGTAAGTGACGAACTCGCTCCCTGCCAGAGCTCAGACTAAGCGCGTTCACATGCCAAGCCGATACTTTCTGTAAACCCAGCTCAAGCCCTGGGTCTTTTTCATCGAAAACTCGACGATAAAGAAGTTCAAGATAGGAATAATGATCATCTACCGCCTGCCAATTTTCCAACTCCATCTCACTATAAATAATGAGTTCTAAAGTTGGAATCTGGGAGGCGCTGTAAAAGCCATTGTTAATGCGAGAAAGCTGCCAAGAATCCTTAAGCAATGTAAGTGCCGATTCATGATTGTCTGCTTCTTGGAATTGACGGCCCACTACTCTAAGCGCTTCAGGAAGCGACGCATTGTAGGAACCTAATTCTTGCTTTAGGTTCGCTATTAATTTTTTAGGCGATTGTTCAGGCAGCTTGAACCAATCTAGAACGATGTCATTGCTCGACATGTAAGTAGCAGTCAATGAACTGGCTGGTAATTGTTGGCCGAAACAAAAGACTGGGGCCAAGAAAAGACTTAAAGCGAGCGTAAAGAACCGGCTCATTTTGGTGAGAGTTTGGGGTGACTGCTGTGTTTTTTGCTCGATAAACATCATTAAAATACGCTCTAGTTGCATTCACTATGGCGCATAAATCCGGTTTTATCAATGAGTTACGTGACTTATTTTTCAGTAATGTGACAATTCTGTTACATTTTATTTTTATTTATTGTTATATTTCAATGACTTGATTTTTAGCGCTTTTTTATGGTGCGCCTTATATTACAATCAACTTTTGTACCAGTGACACGCTAAAGTGAGCAAAAAAGACCTCTTCAGTATTATCAATGTAGTAAATTTTGCCTCATTAATCCCATTTTATCTGTAGGTTCGGTTAGCGACAACCGACTCAACCAAAATCAATAGCGCGACAAGACAAAGAATCCACCACCACATTCTTTGAGGCCGTTCTAGTTCAGCCACCAATTGCTCGGTACGCACCTGTCTAGATTTTATGGGACTTGTGTCCGGATTAATGATTCGATCATAGAGGTTCGACACAGGTGCTTTCGCGAGATTGGACTCTCCCGCCAATGTATTGATGGAGTAGGTAAGCGGATTGCCATCAATCATCGCCTTAATAAAACCAGGTTGACGCGCCGTTACCGTAAAATTATCGCCGATAAACTCCAGCGGCTCACCGTTTACATCCAGCGCCGAAATATCGCTGCCGGCAGGACCATTGCCTGCTAGTGTAAAACTAGTACCAATCTCGAAGCTGCGCCTAACTTCTTGCGCCTGAGCCAGGTGCCGAAGGGTTTCATGGACAAAGGGAAGGAATAGTCCCTGCAAAGCAAGGTTGTTCCACTCTAGATCCAGTGACGATGCGAATAATAAAGTTGTACCTGCGCCCACTGCTCTTTCGACCAGAGCAGGTTCGGAAGAATCAAACTGCATCAAGACATCGGCGCCTGCAACTGCCTCCAAACTCCAATAATTTTCAAACCTAGCCGACCATTCACTGGCTAGAGGTCTCAGTATAGGATGACGTCGATCAAAGTCTGCAATGACCAAATAATCGTCCCTGCTTGCCCCCTGCCGCTGGATAAGAGCCGGTGTAATATCAGCGAAAAGAGTATTAAAAGAATTAGCTTGAACGCGATCA
>Ga0208413_1002406_pt1 | contig 10737 bp, 9 predicted proteins | sample AntAceMetag02UKD_FD_184761 | JGI IMG/M metagenome (GOLD analysis project Ga0208413, IMG submission 184761) | Saline lake microbial communities from Ace Lake, Antarctica - Antarctic Ace Lake Metagenome 02UKD (SPAdes) (version 2) | ecosystem: Environmental > Aquatic > Non-marine Saline and Alkaline... | reverse complement strand
TCTCATGGAGCTTGTTATGCACTCCGGAAAGAATCGAATTGTGCGACGCATGATGGAGGCGCTGGGACACCCAGTATTAGACCTGACCCGAAAGAGCTTTGGGCCATTAAGGCTCGGCAACACAAAGATCGGACAGTTTCGTGAGCTTAGTAAGCTTGAAGTTGGCTCACTGATGAAAGTCGGTCAAGACGGCGAGAAGTCTAGGAGGCGCTAATGGCAGTTCGTGCAATTAGAGGCGCTATTCAAATTGACGCAGATGATCGAAGTAATCTGCTGCAGGCAACAGCTGAACTTGTCACAAAGGTCATGCACGCCAATTCGTTAGAAAACGGCGATCTGATCTCAGTTTGGTTCACCGCTACCCCAGACGTGACCAGCGAGTTTCCAGCGGTAGCGGTAAGAGAGCTTGGTTTAGGCGATGTCCCTCTTATGTGCAGTGTAGAGATGGACGTGGTTGGAGCCATGCCAAGAATAATTCGCCTAATGATGCACGTTGAAACCAAAACGGCGCGTTCTGAGATCCAGCATGTCTACCTACGTGGAGCACAAGCCCTCAGAACAGACCTAGCGCAGTGAGCCCAAAGATAAAAATTGTTGGGGTTGGTCTGATCGGCACCAGCCTTGGGTTAGCGCTGGCAAGAAGAGATACGACTGCTTCTCTAAGCGATCACTCCAAGGCAAACCTAAGGCTTGCCATTGAGTACGGCGCAGGTATTGAATCCACCGATGAACCGGATCTAGTGATTGTCTGTGTGCCACCAGACCTAACCGCCAAAGTCGTAGCTGAGCAACTTTCCAAGCACAAAAATGCTGTGGTCACGGATGTTGCAAGCGTGAAGGTTTCAATTGCGGACGAAGTGAAATTACTTGCAGGCTCAGATTCTTCGCGTTATGTGGGCTCTCACCCGATGGCTGGTAGAGAAACCGGAGGCCCGAAGGGAGCCAGGGCAGATCTATTCTTTGCAAGGCCATGGGTGATAACTCCCAGTGAGACCAATGACGATTCGCAATTGGCGTTGGTTACTGAGTTTGCACTTCAGCTCGATGCGCTTCCGGTGGTAATTTCAGCTCAAGAACATGACCGGTCTGTGGCGCTGGTGTCCCACCTACCTCAGTTAGTGTCATCGGCGCTCGCTGCCAGACTTGCAAGCGGTTCGACCGCAGACTTAAACCTCGCCGGTCAAGGCCTTCGCGACACGACAAGGATTGCGGCAAGCGACCCAGATTTGTGGTTACAGATTTTGAGCCAAAATTCGGCTGCGATAGGACCGCTACTGCTGGAATTTAGTAAAGACATAAATACTCTCGTGGAGTCAATTCAAGATGCCGGCAAAGCGGGTGCTCTCGCGGCTATTCATTCTGTCTTGAGCGCTGGCAACAAGGGGGTTTCGTCAATCCCCGGTAAGCACGGCGGCAAATACCTCGAGTACAAAATCGTGACCGCACTGATCGATGATTCACCCGGTGCACTTGCGTCACTTCTGACTTTCGTGGGTGAAATTGGCGTGAACCTAGAAGACATCAATCTTGAGCACTCTCCAGGAGCTCCAATCGGCCTGGTTGAAATGCAGGTCTTGCCCGCTGTCCACGAAAAGCTGATGGGCCAACTTGTCGACAATGGTTGGCGGTTGGCCTAATGGCTGAGGTGGTAATTGCCGTCGATGGTCCCGCGGGTTCGGGCAAGTCAAGCGTCTCTAAGGCCGCTGCTCGAGAGCTGGGGTTTGGCTATTTGGATACTGGGGCCGGCTATCGAGCCTTTGCCATCCACAGGTCACACTTCCCAGAGTTGGAATTAGGACTACTGGTTGAGAGCTTTGACTATTCGATCTCGACTGACCCAGACAACGAGCAGATAACCCTCTCAAGCAAGGACGTAACGCAGGAGATTAGAACCGCTTCTGTGTCTGGTGCGGTGAGCGATGTTGCGAGAGAGCAACTGGTTAGAAACCTGCAGCTTGAAGATGCCAGAAAGAGGATTGCGGACTGTCCAAATCCCGGGATTATCGTCGAAGGGCGCGATATAACTTCGGTGGTGGCCCCCGATGCGATATTAAAAGTTCTGCTAACTGCAAGCCCAAGCGTTAGGCTAGAGCGCCGAGGCTTAGAAGGAACTGAGCCTGCTGGCAATATCCTCAAACGCGATTTATCTGACGGTCAAATTGTTGACTTTATAACCCCAGGTGAGGGTGTCAGATTGCTGGATACAACAGAAATGGATTTTCAAGGCAGCATTGCTGCGTTGTTAGAGATGATTAGGGAAGTGAATAAGTGAGCGATTCAGACAACTTAGATGAAGCCAAAACTGGCCTTCTAAAGGATGAGCTCGTCGATTACGAGCTAGATCAAGAGGACATTAGCCTTTTAGATCTAGAGCTAGCTGACAGCCCAGAAGAAGGTTTTCACACCGCCCCTCCAGTTCTTGCAATTGTCGGAAGACCAAATGTTGGTAAGTCGGCACTGGTCAATAGAATTTTGGGTCGTAGAGAAGCCGTTGTCGAAGACAAGCCCGGTGTCACCCGTGACCGGGTTTCCTATAAGGCCGAATGGAACGGCAAGCGCATAACTCTTGTCGACACCGGTGGCTGGGAGATTGACGCCAAAGGTATTGATTTAGCAGTGGCGGCACAGGCTGAAGTGGCCGTGGAGCTATCAGACGGAGTTTTGTTTATCGTCGATGCGATGGTTGGACCAACGGCATCTGACGAGCGCGTGGTTCAAATGTTGCGGGCAAGCGGCAAGCCAGTGATTTTGGTTGCCAACAAGATTGATGACCTACACCTTGAGCCAGAAGCGGCGAGCCTTTGGTCACTTGGACTAGGGGAGCCGTTCCCGGTTTCCGCCCTTCACGGTCGCGGTGTCGCGGACTTGCTGGACGCCGCTCTAAAGATGCTGCCTGAGAAATCCGCAGTTGCAGAAGAAGAATATTCTGGGCCGAGGCGAGTGGCACTAATCGGTCGTCCAAACGTTGGTAAGAGTTCGTTGCTAAACAAGGCAACCGGAACTAACCGCGCAGTGGTTAACGAATTGGCTGGAACTACTCGCGATCCAATCGACGAGCAGGTTGAAATCGCCGGAAAAACTTGGCGGTTTGTCGATACCGCTGGTATTCGCAAGAAGCTACACAAAGCACAGGGCGCTGACTTCTACGCCGCACTAAGAACCGCCGCAGCGCTTGAGCGTTCAGAGGTAGCGGTCGTGTTGTTTGATGTCACACAGCCAATCAGCGAGGCCGATGTCAGAATCGTGCAGCTTGGTTTAGATTCTGGTCGAGCGCTAGTTTTGGCATTCAATAAGTGGGACTCGCTCGATGATGAACGTCGGATGTATCTTGAAAAAGAAATCGAATCTGATTTGGCTCACGTCGACTGGGCGCCTCGGGTGAACCTATCGGCATTGACTGGTAGGCACTTGGAGAAGCTCGTTCCAGCACTAGAGGTAGCTCTAGAGTCTTGGGACAAGCGAGTACCAACCGGCAAGTTCAATGCTTTTTTGCAGGAGATTCAGGCATCCAACCCGCACCCAATTAGAGGCGGCAAGCAGCCGAGAATCCTCTTTGGCACCCAGGCGGCAGCTCGACCGCCGAAGTTTGTTGTGTTCTCTACTGGTTTTTTGGAGGCTGGTTACCGAAGATTTATCATTCGCAAGCTCCGAGAAACCTATGGTTTCGAAGGCTCACCAGTTGAGCTAGGTGTAAGAGTCAGGGAGCGCCGGAAAAGGCTTCGCTAGTGAAACCCTCACATTTACTGGGTAACACTCTTAGAGGCATGCTAATCGGCACCGCCGAGGTGATCCCAGGAGTTTCTGGCGGCACCGTTGCACTAATCGTCGGCGTCTACGAAGTAATCATCAACGGGATCTCTCAACTCGTTCGCGCTGGCGGCTTATTACTTCGCGGCAACCTTCCGGAGGCCGGCAAACACTTCAGCCAAATCCGGTTCGGCATATTGCTCCCAATTTTGTTTGGCATGATTCTTGCGATCCTTTCGACCGCTGCAGTTTTAGAACCGCTTTTAGTCGCTGAACCCGAAATCGTCCGCGCCGCATTCGCTGGGATGCTGATCGCGTCGCTTATTGTCCCGATAAGACTCGTTGGCAGCAACTTTCGACCGCTGCATGTAGTCATTTTGATTCTTGGGGCAGCGGCAGCTTTCTGGCTAACCTCACTGCCAAATGCCGGTCTTGATAACCCGGTCGGTTGGCAAATAGTCCTATTTGCGGCACTAGCCGTCTGCGCACTGGTTCTGCCGGGGGTTTCCGGTTCGTTTTTCTTGCTGGCAGTGGGCATGTATGCGCCAACTATTGCCGCGGTCAACGATCGAAATCTCGGCTACTTGGGGCTTTTTGTTGCCGGGGCAATCATTGGCCTGTTGAGCTTCGCAATGGCAATGAAATGGTTTCTGGATAACTACCGGGTTTTTACTCTTAGCCTGATGATTGGTTTGATGGTCGGATCGCTTCGGGCGCTGTGGCCTTGGCAAAGCCAAGAGCGTGAGCTTCTTGTTGCCACAGAGCCAACCGGTCCAGTTCTGGCGTTATTGCTGGGAGTTGTAGTGGTCGCGCTAACAATAGGTCTAGAGCGGTACTTCAGGAGCAGAACCACCCAATAGACTCTCCTTTGTTGCCCAGCGGCAACGGGCTGTAGCGCAGCTTGGTAGCGCACTTGTCTGGGGGACAAGGGGTCGCGGGTTCAAATCCCGCCAGCCCGACTGTGATCTCTCATACTCGGTCATGAGAGCATAAGGACTCTCTAGATATTATTGGCTACATTCAGGACGGCCAGAGAAGACAGGCTCTAACTTCCCTGAAGTCCTGCTAGCGTGAAGAAAAAGTTTTCTGCACAAAGTAGAACGACGCAATGGCTCAGAGAGTTCAAAGATGAGAACCGAAAATTTTTCCAGGTCAAAAGCTAATAAGCTAACGGCAGTTTTTGTGGCAGCAGCAATGAGCTTCTTGGGCGTTGTATACGCTCCAGAGACAATTGCCACTACTACGATCTCTCAGCTAGGCCTCGACATCGATGGCGAAGGAGAGTTTGACCGAACTGGTTATTCGGTTTCACTAAGTTCTAGTGGAAGCCGGGTCGCCATAGGGGCTGACCGCAATGATGGCACTGGCACCAAGGCAGGCCACGTGCGAATCTATGACTGGAACGGCTCGACCTGGACCCAAGTTGGAGCAGACATCGATGGCGAAGCCGCAAGCGATCAGAGTGGTCATTCAGTTTCACTAAGTTCTGATGGAAGCCGGGTCGCCATAGGGGCTACTCTCAATAATGGCACTGGCTCCAATGCAGGCCACGTACGAATCTACGACTACGTCGACTCTGCCTGGACCCAAGTTGGAGCAGACATCGATGGCGAAGCGGCAGACGATAAAAGTGGTTCTTCAGTTTCACTAAGTTCTGATGGAAGCCGGGTCGCCATAGGGGCTACTGAAAATGACTCCAAGGCAGGCCACGTGCGGATCTACGACTACGTCGACTCTGCCTGGACCCAAGTTGGAGCAGACATCGATGGCGAAGCCGCAAGCGATGCCAGTGGTTATTCAGTTTCACTAAGTTCTAGTGGAGGCCGGGTCGCCATAGGGGCTGCTCGCAATGATGGCACTGGCTCCAATGCAGGCCACGTGCGGATCTACGACTACGTCGACTCTGCCTGGACCCAAGTTGGAGCAGACATCGATGGCGAAGCGGCAGACGACTTTAGTGGTGTTTCAGTTTCACTAAGTTCTAGTGGAGGCCGGGTCGCCATTGGGGCTACCGGCAATGATGACAGTGGCAACCTTGGGGGCCACGTGCGGATCTACGACTACGTCGACTCTGCCTGGACCCAAGTTGGAGCCGACATCGATAGCGAAGCAGCAACCGACTTTAGTGGTTGGTCAGTTTCACTAAATTCTGATGGAAGCCGGGTCGCCATCGGGGCTATCCTCAATGATGGCACTGACGGCGGTGCCAGCGATGCAGGCCACACGAGAATATTCTCTCTGCCAGCAGAACCAGCGCCAGAACCAGCGCCAGAACCAGCGCCAGCACCAGCACCAGCACCAGCACCAGCACCAGCACCATATCAAGGTCCAATTCCCTTTCTTGCCTCCCCTGGCACTGCTTCTGCTGGAGAGCAGATAACAGTCACTGGCAGAAGACTGAACTCCATTAGCTCAGTGCAAATAGATGGTGTAGCGGCTGCAATCGTTTCTGTTGAGGAGGCAAGCCTTGTCTTCACTTTGCCCAATGGTCTAGAAGTAGGAACCAAGTCGATTGTCTTTTACGGTCCTCATGGAAAGCTCATCTTTTTCGCCAACTTGGGATATAAAGCTGCACCGCCACCAGCAGTGGTTCAACCAGAGGCTGACTTAGAAAAAGTAAATGCCGGAAGCTTCGACGGTTATGTTGCGGTCTATGCCAAGGGCCATAAAGGCAAAACACTTTCATGGAAAATAGCTGGCAAGTGGTTCAAGACAGAGATCACAAGCAACTATCAGTCCTTCCAAAGAAAGACTGTATGGGTTGGTGTGGACGTCAAAGTTGATCTCTACATAGACGGTGAATCACAGTTGTCAAAGCTGGTCAGAACCAGATAGCTGTGCTTTCCGGAGCGGTTCGTCTGAATCGTTCCAGGCAAAGATGTTCCCCCAGACGTTCCCCCACCTGAACACATTTCGCTGCTATTCGCCCATGTTTGCTGATGTTCGCTTCATTGAAAGCTCGGGGTTTCCGAACACACACGAACGCACACGAACAACCTGCAATTAACTGGGGGACAAGGGGTCGCGGGTTCAAATCCCGCCAGCCCGACAGAGAAACTTCGATGAGTGGCGGTTTTCGTCGCCATTGTCAAGCAATTTTTGCCCACTATCTCTGAGCGGTGATTCTGAAGTGGACTAATTTAAGTGCATTAGGAAATTCTGGTTCTTCGGGCAGATTGTTACAAGGAGGCATCTGAGTAGTCGTCCTGTGGGTTCGTCGCACTGGGCGAAGTGAGCTGTGTTGTATGGGTCGAGGACTTGTCGCAGCGGGCTGGCGCTTGAAATAATGCCTTCTATCGTCGGTTGATTGTTGCTGTGTTGCAGCCCATGTGTTTCGGGATATTTACGTTACGAGAGTTTGCTCGCGAGCAGAGATGAAAGGCGTCTGTGGCTGCCGTGGCCAAGTTAATGAGTCATCAGCCGCTGTATAAACAGAATGTGTTATGGTCAGCGTATGCTGACTATAACTAATCGCCTGGATGTAATGAACAGGCTCGGGCGCGCAATGGCCGACCCCACGCGTTCAAGGATCCTCATGTTGCTTTTGGATGAGGCTAGCTATCCAGCGGTCATCGCACGGGAGCTGGGGCTTACCCGATCGAACGTGTCGAACCATTTGGCGTGTCTCCGTGACTGCGGGATAGTCACGTTGGAACCTGAAGGCCGCCAGACCCGCTACGAGATCGCTGACGTTCATCTTGCCGGTGCCCTTACAGCTCTCGTTGATGTCACGCTAGCTGTCGACGCCAGTGCCCCTTGTATTGACGATACTTGCACTGTCGCAGGTTGCTGCGAGGACAACCGATGACGATTTTGCCCCCGAAGCGACGTGAACGACTTCATCGAAGAGTGCGCCTAATTGTTGGATTCACCATCGCCTACAACGTTCTCGAGGCGATCGTGGCAATTACCGCCGGCGCTCTTGCATCATCAACTGCCCTAATTGGGTTCGGTTTGGACTCGGTCATTGAAGTTCTTTCAGCGGTGGCTGTGGCTTGGCAGTTCACGCGTAAGGATCCCGAGCGGTGGGAGCACTTAACCGTGAGGGTTATCGGAATAGCGTTCTTTGCACTTGCCGCCTACGTGACGTTGTACGGAATCATGAGCCTCGTGTCGAGGCAGGAGCCGGAGAATAGCCCGCTGGGTATCGGAATCACAGCGTTGAGCCTGATCTTCATGCCCCTTCTGGCCTGGTACGAGACTCGAACCGGGCGCGAACTTAACTCTAAGAGCGTGATGGCCGACGCAAGGCAGCTTCTGCTCTGTAGCTACCTGTCTGGCACGGTATTTATTGGCCTCTTGATGAACTCCCTTTTTGGCTGGTGGTGGGCTGATTCGATCGCTGCATTCGTCGTGGCGATTCTTGCCGTGCGAGAAGGTGTAGAAGCTTGGAGTGGAGACCTAGAGTCACCTCTTGATGTTTTAGCTGACATGCACGATGACTGATGACTGATCACTAACTGTTGCGAGCTCTGCTGAACTTCTAGCTTCAATCCTCCTCGAGCGCATCCCAAAAACGTTTGCTCAGAACCGGCTCATACGATTTCGACAGTCGCCTTGACCGCTAAAGAATCGGAGACATTGGGCACAACAGTGCCAGCCTCAGACCAAGTCCCCTTTCGTAGCGTAGCGTCGCGTTCAGATCAGAATTCTCGTCCTTGCTGGCTAGCCAGCTAGCTGCTCAATTTGTTCAGAACGAGGTAAAGCTAGAAATTCGTCTAGTTCCTGGTAGAAATCATCAACGCTCATTCCGAAGGTTTCCTCGAAGGCAGGGTAAAAGCCGTCAGTTTTATTGAGGTCGTAGAAATCAAAAAGCAAAGCCTTGTCCGAAGTCAAGTCCGCCAGCAGGGCAGTGGCAACGTAACCCATTCCGTATTGTATGAACCCGATACAGAGCTGCCCACAGTACTGTTTTACTCGCTTCGTGCCAGTTTCGGTCTCTAGGTCGATTAGCTTTAGGGAGGGCCAGGTTTCCCTGTCACCCGAAATCCAGTTCAGGTTATCTTCGAGCATACGTATTCTGGGAGCCTGGTCACCGATCATGCCGATATCCCGGGACCAGCCTTCATTTTCATCGATAATCATTTGGAAATATGATGCTGTGCCCTCTTCAAACCACCTAGGCATAGGGTAGCCCGGGATTTCTTCGGGGTTATTCGACCTGTATAACTGGTGTGCTGACTGGTAGACGTGAAAATATTCGTGAGCCGTTACTGTTTGGCCCTCGACCAGCTCTTCTTTGGTATCGACGCCGCAGAATTCATTTTGATCGTTAGCACAGGGGTTGTCCACAAAGTGCTGGCTGGGCTGTGCGCTCCTCCAGGACGACTGTTGAAAGGCATTGCCACCTGGAAAAATCGTCGCCATCTCTCGCATATCCGGACCTTGATCTTGCTGAATGCAGTATTCAATCATCTCCGCTTCCCAAGCCCTATTGCAGAATTCTTTGATTACAGGCTCCGCCGCAGTCAGATCATTTCCGATGATGTAAGTAGTTAGGGGTCCGTAGGCGCCAAGGTATTTTTCAGCGGCGGTCCTTGCTTCTTTGCTTGCGTTTACGATGAACGCGGGCACATCAGCCGCCACAACCCAAACTGCCACTTCCTCGATGGTTTGGTCGTAGCCGGCTTTCTGAAGACGTTCAAACTGATTTACGACCGATTGGTCTAGTGGGCCAGTGAATCTAGTTGGAATGATTCCCTGAAATGGTTCAAATACTAATTCATAAACGCAATCCTCATTCTCGCGAACTGCCTGCTGGTCTCCTTGAGATTTGATCTCCAAGGGATAGTTATCGACGCACTCTTGACTGGCGTCAGGCTTCCATTCGAAACACGTGCCATCTTTCGAGACACAAAGTGGCGTGTCAGTTTTCAGCTCGACATTTTTCCTTAGGTCAGAAATTGGCGCCGACCCGTCGGTAGAGATCGCTGAATCATCGCTCGGGTCGGAGGGCAGCGAGCTTGACTGGGACGAAGAGGTGTCAGTGTCCGATGTTGTCGCGCAGCCAGAAAGAAGGATTAGAGCCAGAGCCAGCCCTTTTACGATGACGCTTTTCATAAACAGTTCCTGTCAGAAGGTCTCTCAGGTCTAAAAGCGTAGCGAGTCTGTGCGTTTCGGGAAAAACTTTGTGGTTTAGGAAAGTGCGATCAGCTCGGCGTAACCTTCGTTCCAGTGGTCCTCATCACCGTCTGGCAAAATCAATACTCGTTCTGGATTCAAGGCTTCTACGGCTCCAACATCGTGAGAGACCAATACCACTGCACCCTTGAAGTTGGCTAGGGCACCCAAGATTTCTTCACGGCTTGCTGGGTCCAAGTTATTCGTCGGCTCGTCCAGTAGCAGTACGTTTGCCGATGACACTACAAGTGATGCGAGTGCAAGTCTTGTCTTTTCGCCACCGGAAAGTACTCCTGCGAGCTTCGATACGTCGTCTCCTGAGAACAAGAATGAACCGAGCACTTTTCTGGCATCCGTGTCAGCTAAGTTAGGCGCGGCATCCTGCATGTTTTGAAGAACCGTTTTGTTGACATCCAAGGTCTCGTGCTCCTGGGCAAAGTAGCCAATCTTGAGGCCATGTCCCGGAATCAGTGCACCGGTGTCCGGCTGATCGACTCCGGCAAGAATCCTCAACAAGGTGGTCTTGCCGGCTCCGTTCAGGCCAATAATTACGACTTTGGAACCACGGTCAATGGCGAGGTCTACGGCCGTGAAAATCTCCAATGATCCATAGCTTCTACTCAGGTTTTCGGCCATCAATGGTGTTTTGCCGCAAGGTGCTGGGTCTGGGAACTTGATCTTTGCAACGCGGTCTACTTCTCGAACATCATCCAGATTCGCAAGCAAGGACTCAGCACGCCTCACCATCTGCTTGGAGGCGACTGCTTTGCTGGCTTTTGCTCCAAACTTAGCAGCCTGTAATTGCAGAGTGCTGGCTTTTTTCTGGGCAATGGAGCGCTCGCGCTTGCGGCGCTCTTCGTCAGTCTCCCG
>Ga0208413_1002402_pt1 | contig 10748 bp, 7 predicted proteins | sample AntAceMetag02UKD_FD_184761 | JGI IMG/M metagenome (GOLD analysis project Ga0208413, IMG submission 184761) | Saline lake microbial communities from Ace Lake, Antarctica - Antarctic Ace Lake Metagenome 02UKD (SPAdes) (version 2) | ecosystem: Environmental > Aquatic > Non-marine Saline and Alkaline... | reverse complement strand
TCTCGGCCTTGGCGTTGGCCTCTTTTCGAACGCGCCTATCGTGAATTGCGAGCCACATGAAAAAGCCGACGATGGCCGCGCCGATCCCTAGCGCCCATTGGGCGGCTGGGTTGTTTTTCAGCCAGAGCCAAAGTGGATAACCTAGGGGCATCAGAGCTTAGGCCCTTCTGCCTTCTGGCGACCGTCTTCAGCAATCATCAGGCCAGCCCAGCGCCTCCACAGACCGTACCCGATGCCAAGAGCGGCGATAATCGCCAACACCTTGAAGATGGTCTCAGGCGGGTATTTGGACACGTAGGCCGTCATCTTGTCCGCGTATGGAATCGAGTACCCGACGCCAGCCAGAACGCCCGTGGATATGATGGCCGCTTCCTTGCCACTATCGGCCTTTGACAGCCCCTTGAACGTGGTGGATTGCTCCATCGGCTTGGCTGGCGCGTCTGCCTTCAGGTTGGGGGTCTCGATCACCTTCTTGGCCATGACGACCTTGGCAGGCGCTTTCGCAGCATCCGGCAATGGCGCTGCCTTGATTGGCTCGCCTACAGTGCCACCAAGCGCGATAAACTCGCCAGTATTCAGCCAGGCGGTCTGCTGGGCGGCTGTCATCGTGTCCCATTCATCTGGCAGGGTCAGGGTGCGGGGCATTGGTTTAGGCTCTGGTTTGGCGGTTGGGGCAACGGGGGCGGGTTCAGCTTTGATAGGCGTGTAGGCAGGGACTCCCACCAGATCGCGCCAGGTTGTGCTTGTGGTCGCATTCCATGCCTTGTCCGTTGGCAGGCCGTTCCACATCAGCACTTCGGCCAAACGTCGCCTGTAGAGGCCAAGGAGAGGCTTTCCGCTGGCTACGCGATACTTCACCCACCAATCACAGATTTCCGCTGTGGGAGCTTCCTCGTTGATTAGGCGGGTCAGGGTGTAGTTTGCAGCTTTCGTCTCACCGAAATTAAACAAAAATCCGGCGTATGCATCCCGCTGGCAGGGCTGAAGCGGCACCTTGATCAGCCGATCCATCGCAGGTTCAACTTCATTCCTGACGTAAGACCAGAGAAGCTGTTTAGCGGCAGCCTCGTCAATCTCGTCGCCAAGGTGGATAGGCTCGCCATCCTCCCAAGTCGTGTTGCCGTAACCGATCGTCACCAACCCAGCCGGGCAGATATAGGCAGACGGGCAGAACCCTTCGGCCTTGCGGATCAGCTCAATTCCTAGCGCCGACACTTGCATCATCGTCTTCAACCCCTTCATCGCTTGGCTCGTCGTGGTCAAAGCCGTTGGCCATCTCGTCTTCATCGATCGGTTCGTCTTCAAACGCCTCATCATACTCACCCAGCAGCAGTTCGCGTTCGTCATCGTTCTGGATGTATTTGTCATAGGTGGCGGTGAACTCGCCCAGCGTCAGGCCGCGCGTGTGGAGGATGTTGTCCATTGTCTCGCCATTGCGCCGGCGCTTCAGGAATATCTCGACCACTTCACGGGAATATTCAGCGCCTTCCCTAATCTTCTTGCCCCTGCGACGGGTGCGAACGCCCTTCTGTACGCCGGCCTTGATGTTATCGTGAACGCTCTTTGCAGCCTCGTATTCGGCCCATTCCTCCTCGGTCATGCGCAGGTCAACGTAGCCATCAGGAATGTCTGCCGAATACTGCCGCTTAGGCCGGGCCAAAAGGGCCTTCTCACGCGCCACGAGCAGCATTGCAAATGCGACCGTAAACAGGGTCATCATCAGCATTTCACCGAAGCCAAAAAAGAGCGTGAAAAACAGGATGCCGCTCACGAATTGATGCGTCAAAGGCGGATCAATGTCAGGGTTCCACGTCCATGCGCTAACCCTTGCCATGAGCACAAATAGCGGGTTGAACGCATCAACCATCTTTGCATCGGTCGTGGCCGTCTCTTTCGTTACCAGCGAAGCAGCCTGCAACGCCTCAATCTTGGCATCGGCCTCATCTATCTTGGCCGAGAGGCGCGATTGAGCGGCAGTATTGGCAGCGCGGAACGTGTCAGCCTGATCATCATTGTTAATGCCATCGCTCGTGATGTTCTGGATTGCCGCCTGATTTGACGCGACTACCAAAGCCGTGTCAGCGCGCCATTCAGCCTTTGCACCCTGGAGCGTGGCAATCTGCTCAGAGACGCCAATCGTGTTCACGTCCAGCACTTCGGTAATCACATCGGCCTTAGCGTACTGGCCCTTCATGATTTTAGCCGCTACGCCGTAAGCGTGAAGGAACAGTAGCACTGCTGCGATGGCACCCAGAACGGCCAGCAGGTTGCGGAATTTCGGCATTTCGTGGCGATGGCACCAGATGATGGCCATGCCCACAATTATTGAAAACCCGCGCACAGCCCATGCCAGATGCTGCGTCACTTCAGGCGGGATAATATCGCCTGCAAGTGGCCTGCTAAACTGCGCATCGATCTGGAAAAATGACCAGACCAGCCACATGCCCAGCCCGTAAAGCGCCAGGATCATCCAGAACGTGGACAGGAATGCGCCTGCCTCGTCGCGCACCCAACGGAACCCGTTGGCGATATCGTGCTTATCCATGTGAATACCCAGCCTGTTTTTGCTACATCACCAGCCGCACAACAGCGGTGGCAAGATCGGGCCTCAGAACGACAACAAGGACGCCAACGCAGGCAACCCATATCCAGTTGGCGACCAGCCATGTCCTGAGCGGTGATTGTGTTGGTATCGTATTTTTTGCGGCTTCTGCCGCTTCCCTGGCGCGTTCGGCGTCCCGCCTCTCAAGGATTTCATCGCGCTCCATGTGGATTTTCGCAGACCATGTGCGAAGCTGTTCAGCCGTCTCGTGGCCGTACATCTTGAACTCGTGCTTGCGCTCTTCCGATGCCTGTTGCCGGTCCCGCTTCAGCAGTTCCTCGAACCTCGAAAGAAGCTTTTCCTCACGGTCCACCAGCGCCTCGCGTGAAATCATTGTGCGTTCAACCAGCGTAATGCGGGTCACCAGATCGTCTTCAGCCATGCCCCGGCCCTCGCGTTATACAGTCTCGATCAGCCGCCCGTGCATCCAGTGCATCGCCAGATCCAGCTTGCGTATTTTCAGCTCCCAGAACACGCGGGCCGTTTTGTCGGCGTTCTCAATCGCCATCTCCTTCATGTTCTGCGCTTCCTTGTAGATCGGAAGCAGGCGCGTGTTGGTCTGCTCGTAAGTCTCGCCAACGCGCAGATATTCTTTCAGCTCTGCTGGAATATCAACCTTCGCCTTGGCGTCTTCCAGCTTCGCCAGACCAGACATAAGCGCCGCCCGTGCGTGTTCCCTCTCGATGCCGCGCAACCGTTCCAGCTCTGCCAGCGTCTCAGGGCTGTCCTGGTGCACCACGCGGTCAACCGTCACAGGCTCCGGCGCAGGTTCGCGGATAATCTCCACGCTGCCCATTGGAACCGCTGTGTGCATGAACTGGTCAGTGGTCCCGTCAGGGAATTGCACAGTGACCTCATAGGACTGGCCTGCGTTCATGTAGAGGTTCACCCGGCCTACGCTATCGGTTGGCGCGGGGTTGCGGGCTGGGGTGCGTAGATCAGGGTCGTAGTAGATCACAGCCGGTGCCCTGCCCTGCCGGAACGCGATCAGCGCGGATACGGGGCCTTTGTGGCCGATGGCTTGGTATCGGAACAGCGAAGGGTTGTTCATCGTGCAGCTTCCTGACGTTCCCGGTTCGTCATGGGCCGGACAAACTGGCCTTGGCTGTTACGCGTCATAGGCGGCGGGCCTGCCAGTGCATTGGGCACAGGCTTCAGGCTTGGCGGCCTTGCCATTGGCGGGGCCTCATCAAACGGCTCTGCATTTCCAAGTGAAACGTCGATAGCGTAGTCAAGTGCCTCCACACGGTCGATTGCCGCCGTTAGCTCCGCACGGTCGCCCGCTGTTGCGAAAGCGTCTGACGCCTCACGGACGGCCTTCCTACGGGCATTTAGCAGGCGCTTGTCCACGCCCTCAAGGTCTGTCTGGCGGGCAGTATCGGATTTCACGAACGCATCAAACTGACGCGCCCGGTTCTGCCACGTTGCGCTGTCTGGTGCCTTGGCTAGTTCGGACATGACCTTGGATCGGTTCTGCGCAAAGTTCGGCTCGACAGGTCTCGACCCGAGATAGGCAGACACACCACCCGCGCCGCCAAGTGCTGTCAAAAGCGAAGCGGTGACGACAAAGCCTGGAGGTGGCGGTTCCTTACCCATCTTGCCGATAGGTCCGACAGCGCGCGCATGGTCCCGCTCAGGTGCGCTGAGCGAGTCGTAGAACGCCTTGTCGTCTTTGCTGGTGCGCTCACGGGATAGCGTTGGGTCGGGCCGTCCCTGTGCAGGCGGCTCTACTGTCCGGCGCGGTAGGTCGTCGGGGAGAGCGGGCTTGGCTGGGCCGGGTTCGTTAGTCAGGTCATCCAGTCCGCGTCCGAGGCGCTTGGCTCCGCGCTTGGGGGTGTTGCCGATGAAGCCGGCACCGCGAACCGGGCCTTTAGGCGCAAGGGCGTTGGTCATAGCGCTTCCGCGACGCACGACTGCCCCGCCAGCGCGCTTTGCTGCAATGCCAGACACAAAACCCATCGCGGCATTGGCGTTCTTTTCTTCCGGCGTGTCGCCCTGTGTGTAGCCGTAAGAACTGCCTACAGCGCCTGATGCTAGGTCGCCTTTAGCGCCTTCAAATCCAGCATGAGCCGGACCTGTCGTCTTGAGCCTATTCCGAATGACGCCGACGTGCGCAGAACTTTTGCCTGTACGCTTAGCAATCTGAGCGTTGCTTAGGCCCTCATTTATCAGCTTTTCCATCTGGACGCGCTCGGGCGTGACGGGACGAATCGCCCTGCCTGCAGGAATGTCGATGCCCTTGCGACGCAGCTGGCTGATGCGAACCGCAACGGTCTGGGGAAGTTTGCCCATTTCTTCGCCAATTTCGGCGTTAGAATAGCCGTTTTTGGCCATCTCAGCGATTTTGTTTTGATCGGCGTTTAGGCGAGGATCAGAGAAAGCATCAGTTCCGCGTTCCAGGTCGTCATTAAAACCTCGTGGTCGTGTGCCAGTCCAGCCTGCGCCGCGAACGGGTCCGGCTGGTGCGCTTGTCTGGGCTAGGGCGTTGGGGGCTGGGGTTTGGACGCCCTCAGAAATCGCTCCCGAAGGGGCTGCACCGGATGTTGGCACCGGACCATCGCCCGACATGGGCGCGCGTGGCCTAGCGCCCGCATCCCGCATCAGGAGGTCTGTCAGGTTGTCGATCTTGCCTTGGCGGCCTCTTGCGAGGGCATTGCCTGCGCCTCGAAGCACGGCCCGGCCTGTCATCACCGGAGAGAAGAACCCGGTCGCGCCCATGATGGCGGCGTCACCACCCATGTTCTCAAGCATTCCGCCAATGCGACGGGTCAGCGGGTTGCTCACAGCCCTTTCGGCAGCTTCGCGGCCCTGCTGTTTGTTCATCGTGTTTGGGCCAACGGTGGAGATAAATTCGTTGCGGGGGATGCGCCCGGTTTCTGGTTTAACAAGTACGCGAATATCATTCGCAAACTCCGCCCCATCTTGTCCAAAAACGCGCTCAATTGCAGCAAGGGAAGGCTCGTTGCCGATCTTGGTCAGACGGGGCGAGCCACCCTCTGTGCGCCTGTTGGCAAACTTCAGCGCCTCATCCCGAACCGCCAGCTTTGCCGCGTCCTGCTGGGCAGGCGTCATGGCAGCAAACTCGTCAGCCAGGAGGCCAACAGCTATGTCGTCCTCTGCCTTGGTAAAGAACCGGCCAGCAAAGGTCAGGGCTTGCTTCATGCCGTATTCGTCACCGAACTCCTCACGGACTTGGCGATAACCGGGTGTTGCGGCTTCCAGCGGGTCAAGCAAGTTGCTGCGAACGCGGCTGTAGGCGTTAATTACCGTACCGCTGGGCGAAGCCGAAGCCCGCTCTGCGTCCACGATTTCGCGGGCAACTTGCTGCATCAGGTGAGCAGCGCGGCGCGGGTCTTGTGCGATATACTCTTCCGGCGTCATCTGTGACGCGGAGGCTTGCGCGCGCACATACTGCATGACCTTCGGATCACCTGCATAAAAGTCCACGACACGCTGAAGGGCAGTCATGTCCTCTGGCGAGGCGACAACTGCACCCGGCTGGAACAGCTCTTCATATTTTCCGCCAATCGTGGCAAGCTCTTCATTAGCAGCGTTCAGGTTATCGAATCGACTGCCTGCCCCGAACCGATTTTGAGCGGAGTCATTGACGAATTGACTAAAAGCACGCCGATCCGCATCAACACCTTGCCTGACAATCGTTTCGCTCGGCGCGCCCGTGCTATTGCCCGCGCCTTTAAGAAAGCCATCTATTGGCCCAGCCGCGTTATCGCCAAGATGCTCAACAAACACATCTTTGAGCCGCATCGGCAACAGCGCGTCATCCACGACTCCCTGACTCGCATTTTCGAACGCGCCGAGGGCCGCCGCTATGTCGTCACTTTTGTATCCAGCGCCTTCGAGGAGCCTGACGAGTTGCTTCTCAGCGAGCGGGTCGATATCCCCAAACTGCTCAGCGTTAAGGATAGTTCCTGATCCGGGTGCCCTGCCGCCAAGACCCGCGACAAAATCAGAGCGGTCCTGCGGAACCGATGTGCGGCCACCCGTCTTAAGGAAGCGCATGGTTCTGCTCAGGCCAATTCCAGCAGCAGGGCCAGCAATGTTAACCGGGTCAGTTGCCCCGGCCCTAGCCCCCTCCATACGTTCATCCCATGTCGCAGCGCGCCCTTCTGCCGCGGCATCGACTGAAGCGCCTGTTGTGGATCTGTAGAGCGCGTTTTGCCCGGCCCATGTCGCTGCCTGCTCCGCGCCGTGAACGCCGAACCGCGTTGCCTGCGCCAGTTTTGAGCCACCGCTTGGAAGTGCGCGTGTAATTAGCGGCTTCAGTGTGGCGTTGTAAGCTGCCTTAGTTCCTCGGAATGCCATTTCGCCAGGAAGGATTGACCCTGCAACGTCACCCGCCAGGGATGCGCCGGGCTGGTCTTCACCGGCCTTGGCAACCCCTTGCCGAACGTCCTTACTAACAGTAGCAGGGATACCAAGCCCCGCACTATTGGCCGCGCGAATAGCTGCGGCAGAGTCCGGCATCATGACATCTGCGCCACGGTACACATCCCGCGCAGCCTGTGTGCCGAATTGCTCAAGACCTGGCCCTGCCATTGCCGCAACAAGCGGATTGCTCCCAAGGCTTTCGCCCGCCTGCGCTCTGGCATTAACGCCCGCCTGATTGGCTTTAGTTGAAAGCTGCCTACGGGAAAAGTCGTCACCAACCTCCCGCTGCCGCTTGAACCTGTCGCCAACAATATCGACAACACCGTCGCCCTTGGCTCCAAGCGTGTCGATATTCGTTCCCATAATATCAACCGGCTTCTTGGGGGCCATGTCTGCGAATGGGATGTCGCGCTCATTGACTTGAGGCTTTGGATACCGCTTCGCCATAGCCTGCTTCATGACAGCAGGGTCTGTGCCGTCAGGGAACTGGTACTTCTGCCCGTCAGGGCCTTGAACATCGATTGGCATTATTCAAAATCACCCGTGGCTGGATTGAATACGAGAGGCGGTGCGTCAGGGCCTTGTGTGCCATATGTTCCGGAGGCCTTCGCTATCGCCCTTGCCGAAGCAGCTCTTTTGATGACGATAAGGTCGTCAATTGCCTTCGCTGCGGTCTCGACCCTGATGCCCTGGGATGTCAGGATCGTCATGGCCTGCGTGGCTTTCTCGCCTTCGATCTGAGTAATTTGACCTCCGCCCTTAAGGCTCTCAAAGGCGTCAAGGAATGCCTGACCCCCCATCTGGTTGATGAGCGCCTGCGTGTCCGCCATATCAGTGCCAGGAATAGCCGGAATAACCGACGCAATACCATAACGACTATCAAAGCCGGGGCTATCCCTAAGCGCCTCAAGTGTTGATATGCCTATGTTCCACTTGGACATGGCTTCCGGCAGTCCTTGCTCTGCCTCTACACGCGCCGCCTCGTTGGCCTTGCTAGTTTCGACAGTCGCTGCATTATAGCCGACTTCTTCTGGTGACATGAGAGGAGTGGCGGTGCCTGCGCGTGGATCAAATGCACCCCTGACGCCGCCGCCCATGTCGATGATGCCATAATTGTTGCGAACCTTGATGTCGGTTACGACCCTTTTTCCACCTCTGGTCAGATAGCCGAGGTATCCATCATCAGTAACAAACTGCCCCTGAACATTTTCAGACTTCTCCTGACCTGCCCGGTCCGCAGCTAGATCGCGGCCCTGCTTGTATTCCGTCTCAGCATCGTAGCGCTGGCCTTCGATCCGCTGCGCTGGCGTCAGAAGGCTCTTCTGGAACTGCTTCAGTTCAATATCCGTCAGCATGCCGTCTGCAATTGCCGACTGCACAGCATTGACAACGTTCGGATCCTGGCCATACGGGCTGTCCATGATGATCCGCATGGCTTCATCTGCGCGCCTCGGATCGTTTTCATCCATCGTCATGAGCTGATCGACATTCGACACAAGGTAATCAATGCCGGATTTCTGGTCGGTGATTTCGTCCGCCTTCATCGCGCGGTTATGGCCGTAGAGCGCCATGCCGGTATCGATCTCACCTGCGCCGTACGCCTGAGCCGTTGCGCCCTTGAAGTCACCCGATGCGAGCGCGTTACCAAGGCCCTGCTTCAGCGCCTTGGACTTCGCAGCTTCTGCCTGCGGCCTGACATAATCCATCATCGCCAGATCGCCGCGTGAGGCCGCATAGGCCATAGCGCTTTCATAATCGCCGCTCTCCACCATCGGGGCCAAAGCGTTAGCCGTCTGCTTGTTGCGGATAGCTCCGCCCATCTGTGCGCCGGAAGCGAAGGCGTTCATGGACTGTGTTGGGTCAAAAAATGTTGGCATAGTTCAGACTCCATACATAGGATTAAAGGTTCCCTGCGTATATGTCGCAGGCGTTCTGGCTGGCGTTGGTTACTCTATCCCCAACCCTTATACCCGCCATACATGCCAACCCCGCCCATCAGCGCGTTCCCGACGCCCTGCGCGCCTTGATTCCACGCGTTCGCTTGGTTCATGTAGCCATTGGCCTGCGCGTTGCCTGCATTCATCAGGGCATTCGATGCGCCGTTGGCGTAGCTGTTGCCCGCGTTCTGCATATTTACAGATGCGCCTGAACCGAGTGCAGCAAGGTTGAAATTGTTGTTCACGCTCTGCTGATAGCTCTGGTCAGCAACGCCCATTGATCGGTCTTGCAGGGCTGTCATGGCTGAACCAGACAGCAGCTTGCCCCGGCTGGCGAAGCTGTTCTCGATCGCGCGCCTGCCTTCGTCCTGCATGAACTGGTATCCCGGCGTCTGGCGCAGGCTTTGGGTCATTGGCCCTTCCGTTGGCCCGGTCTCAAGCGCTGGTGTTCCGCTCGGTCCCTGCTGCGATGCGCCATCCTGTCCGACCTGTACAGCCGGTCCAACCTGACCTGTCGTTTGTCCGACCTGTACAGCCGGTCCAACCTGACCTGTCGTTTGTCCGACCTGTACAGCCGGTCCAACCTGACCTGTCGTTTGTGCGAGCGCATTGGCTTGCGGCTGGTATTGCGGGAGCTGGCGGCCCTCGCCTTGGCCATACTGTTGATAATGATGCGCGCCAAACTCGGTCGGGCTAATTGTACCGTCACGGTTTGTGTCTGCCGCCTTGCCCGCGCCCTTGGTGAAGTGGGGCTGGTTTACGGTTGAAGCATAGGCATTCATCACATCCGGGTTTGCATCCAGATAGCCCTGCCAGTTGTTTCCGCTCTGAGGTGCCGCCTGCCCGATCGGTGCCTGCCCATAAGTACCGCTGGCATAGTTTGGCTGGCCGCCTGTCTGCTGTTGTGGCGCTAGCGCGTTCGGCTGACCACCACCGCCGCCGCCCTTGCCGAGCAGGTCCATCACGCCGGACTCACCGTAGAGGCCCTGTAGGCCCGCCTGGTAATAGGGCTGCTGCAGGCCGCGCTGGTCGTAGTAGATTTCCCTTTGGAGAGCGAGGGACTGGTCTGACGCTTGCCCCTGCGCCGCAGCAGCCTTCTTCGCGGCGTCGCTTTGCTTGCTGGCCCCGTAGATTGCCGCACCGGCTCCTACAGCTGCCGATCCGGCAATTGCTGAAGCTATTGGCGCGGCTGCAATCGCTGCTATTACTGGCATGTCATCACCTCAATATCTGCATTCATTAGTTTCCGGAACGAGGGTTCCGATTGATCACACATCAACTCATAGCCTGCGACCTGCGCCCATCTGTTGTAATGGTAGGCGCCCTTGTGGGGCTGGTTATGGAAGCACATCGCGGTCGCCATGCCTGCAAAGCGGTCATTCGCAGGGTCGTGCTCATGAGCGGGAACAGGGCTTCCCTGCTCTGCCTTGGCGTCCTCAAGCGTATCGTGGAACCATTCGCCCCATGCTGGCAGGCCGGGCGCATTGCTTGCCCAATCCATCAGAGCGAGCCGGTAGCCATCATATTCCCTGGCCTCGTACCAGTTGCGCCAGCCCATTGAGCGCGGCGGCCTCGAAGCAGGCCGGGCCTTTGGCGAGTAAGTCACAATCTCCTCAGCGTCCGTCCGGCAGAACATCCACATGAACGCATCACGGGCGGCGGCGGCAACATGCTTTCCCCGCCCTTCAGGCAGGAACATCGTGTGCAGGCAGTAATAGCCCGGATTGAGTTTGTGAAATACGAACCCGCCATGATCGGTGACGAGGAATACAGACGTATCCAGCAAATTAGACACATCAACCGGACCGCTATCAGGGTTG